>FUIF01015531.1_pt1 | contig 38537 bp, 43 predicted proteins | sample 1003461 | NCBI WGS metagenome assembly FUIF01 (sample SAMEA80401918, study PRJEB19352) | marine metagenome
CAGCAGCTCGCGCACCTCGACCATGTGATCGGGTGGCGGTGCTGGGCATGTCGGCGGCTCGTAGTCGTCCACCGGCTTGTTGTCGCGGTGCTCGTGCTCTTTCCGCTTCCAAATGTTGTGGAGCGCGGTGCTGACCTTGTTCTGGATGATCCTCGTGATGAGCGGCAGGTCGGTCCCCGGCCCGCATAGGCCCTGCCCGATGATGTACACGAGCGCCTGCTGTGCGACATCCTCGGGGTCGGCCCAAGGCGGGAGCCGGTCCCAATACTTCATCGCACGGCGTAGGCACCGCGCGGCCAGCTCGTCGGCGGGGATGGCAAACTCAATCATGCCGGGCGTATCAGTCGTCAGCCGGCGGCGTGACGCTGCCCCCCAGCGAGCTTTCGATCTCGTCGCCGAGCTGATCGACGGCGGTGCCGATGCCGCGGATCGCGTTGGTCAGCGCTTGGAGCTGCTGCGGGGTCAGGCCCGACGACTCCCCGGCCTGCGTGACCGCGGCGACGATCGCCTGCGTCTGCGTGTTCAGCGCGGCGGTGAGCTGCGCGTTGCTCACGCCGGCGGGACGCTGGGCGAGCGTGCTCAGGTGATTCTCGATCTGCGTCAGCAGGGCCGTTTGTGCGGGGTCGGCCTGGACGTTGACGCTGATGCCCTGCCCGATGAGCTGTTCGAGCTGCTGCGAAAGCCGGTACTGGATCACCCAGCGGGCGTACATCGAGTCGGCGAGCGTGCTGTTCTGGCCCTGCCCCGGCGGTGCGGGGTTCGCCGGCACGGTGGCGTTGCTCGTCTGCGCCGACGCGCTGGTCATGGTCAGCCAGCCGCGCGGACGCCAAAGCGAGTCGTTGGCCCCGACGGGCTGGGGCTGCTGCGTCATGGTGAGCTGCCGCCCGAAGTAGCTGTTCCACATGGCGACCTGGTCGCTGTTCAGGGTGCCGTACCTCGGCCCCCACGCGGCTTGGGCCTCGGCCTGGGCGTTGAGCTCGATACCGCTCGTCCACTGGCCGGGCACGGGCAGGTCAGACGTTGCAAGGTCGGGGGGCGACTGCCAGCCCGTCGGCGTCGCGGACGGCTGTGCGGGGCTCTCAGGGCTCGGCAGGTGCATGAGGGTGAAGAAGGCCAGGATTGCCAGGACAGCGAGCCAGGGGGCTTTGTTGCTTCTCATCGGTCGGTACTCCATAGGGGTTAAGGTTCTTTGTTCTTCGACAACGTCTCCAAGATCGTCTTCTCGCGCTCAAGGTGCCGGGCACGGTCGGCTTCAAGGATGTCGCGGAACTCCTTGCGCTGCTCGCGCGACACGTCCTCGAACGTCTTTTGTTGTTTTAGCAGCATTTCCTTGAAATCGCGCTGCATGTCGGGGATCGTCTTGGTCGTCGCGGTGCGGACGATCCACACCACCAGGCCAAAGGCACCGACGCCGAGCCCGAGCTGGATGAGCTGGGCCAATTCTGAACCGACTACCGCGATGATGCCCATGATTCACTCTCTTTCGTAGCCGCCGCGGGCCATGACCTCCCGCTCCTGCTGCTTGGTTTCGATGATAGGTTTGCCGCTCGGCGTGGTCCGGCAGCCCTTGAGGTGGCGCGGGAGCCTGCTGCTGATGTACGGACGCCAGTTATCGCCCTGGACCGCCGGCGTGCTCATGATTCTAGTCGCCTCGACGTGCTCGCCGTCGGGCCGCTCCACGGTGACGACCGAGCCGACCGCCGGCGCGTCAGCCATCGAGTACGACGCCTCGATGATGTTGCCCTCGTCGTCCATGAACTCGTAAATCATCCGGCGACCCCCATCCCCACCGGCTGCTGCTGCGGTCGTGGGCCGGCGGTCTGCCCGGCGTTGGTCATGTTGGCCTGGTCAGGCTGGCCGAACATGTCGGGCCCGGTGAGCCCCTGCGTGCCGTTGGCGAGCTGCTGACGGGGCCAACCCCTGCCGGGGTTGCCGCCTCGCGGTGGCGGCGGCTGCTGGCCGAGCAGGGACGACGGCGGCAGCATTTCAGGCTGACCGAACGCGCCGAACAGCTCGGGGAACATCCATTCTTCGCTCTTGCCGGCCAGGTCGAAGACTTCTTCCAGGTCGCGCAGCACGCTCATCCAGCGGACCCACGGCATTTGGGGGGCTTGGACAGCGATCTGCGAGAAGATGCCGTAGAACTGCAACATGTTGTTCTTAGTCTCGGCCTCCTTCTGCATCGAGTTGATCTCGACTTCGAGCTGGAAGTCGTGCCAGGTCGCGCCCGCGTCGGTCGGGAACGGCCCGCCGAAGAACAGGCCCTCCAAGAGCTGCCCGCTGTACGGGTCGCGCCGGTTGACCGGGATCACGATGCCCTCGGTGTGGAACAGGAACCAGCCGATTTTCGTCAACGACCGCTGCGTCGCCTCGACCACCTTGCGCTTGAGGAAGTTCACCCGCTGGTTCAGGTGGGCGTCGGCGATGCTCGCCTCGGTCGCGGTGTCGGCAGCGCCGACGTTGCCTTGCACGGTGGCGGTGAGCCCGCTGATCCGGTCCAGGCGGTTGCGGATGTACTCGGTGAACCCGTACTGCTCTTTGGTCACGCCGCCGATCTCGGCTTGCACGTACTGGCCGGTGATGCCCTTGACCAGCACGAACTCGCCATCCTCGGCCTTGGCGATCTTCGTGGCGAAGTCGGGGTTGTTGCCTTCGACCAGGCCGATCGACTTCCGACGCTCCGCGGCCTCGCCCATCTTGCGGGCGTGGGCGTTCAGGTCGTCGGCCTGATCCTTGACGGCGATGAGCGGGGACAGCGGCCAGCACTCGTCGGGCACCGGGTAGGCGTCGAACAGCTCGTAGGGCCCGTCCTCGGGGCCGTAGTACGGTCGCTCGGGGTAGAGCTCCATGTCGTGATCCACGTCGCAGATGACGCGGATGGTGTTGCGCGACTTGATCCAGACGTTGTAGCACTTCACGCGCTGCCGCCCGACCTCGGTGCCGCTGGGCTTGAGGAACGGGTCGGTACGCCCTTCCAGCGGCGTGTTGCCTTCTTCGTGCCCCTCGGTGGCCGTCAGCTTCGCCTTGATGTCCTCGGTGATGTCCGGGTCGGCCCGCAGGTCGTCGAGATCGACGTAGTAGTAGTGGCCCATGAACTCGGCCTCAGCCGGCGAGCTCGCCAGGGCGTCGATGAAGAAGCGGGCCGGGCTGATCCGGCGAATACCAGGCGTGACGTTGCCCCGCCCGTTGCGGCGTTCTTCTTCGAGCCGGTGCAGCATGATCCCGCGCGAGAACATGAAATCCATGTGCACGCGCTCGGCGACCTCTCCGTAGCCGATGTCCTCGACGACGGCGTTGATGCCGTCCTTCATCGCCTGGGCGATCTGCTGGTGCCCGATGACCCGCGCCGCCTTGCACTTCACGCTCGGGTTGGACGAGCCCAGCGTGGGCAGCATGTTCGACACGTAGGCGTAGGCGAAGTTCTCGGGGTCGCTTTCCTCGTTCTTGGTGGCCGAGTCGTACCAGCGCGATGTCATCCGCCGCGCCATGTCTGCGGAGTGTTGGGTCCGCTGCGTGGCGAGCTCGGTGGCCTTCTCGATCTCAAGCCAAAGGTCGTGGGTGCTGGGGTTGAACATGGGCTGGGCTCCTAATCGCCGCCGGCAGGCTTCCCCGCCGGCGGGTTCTTCTTCGTGGCCTTACTCGGCGGGAGGCTCGTCATCGACGGGCGGGTCGCCGCCATCACCACCCTCGCCGCCGTCGTCCTCGCCGAGCGAGCTCAGGGCCCGGTCGAGGATGTCATCGACACCCCGATCGGTCTGCGCCGCTTCGGCCAGAATCTCCTTACGCTGCGCTGCGGTGATGATGCCGTCGTTCTCGGCCTGTTCGACCTTCCGGCGGTACGCCGCGGCGATCTCGTTCGCTGCACGTAAGCCTAAAACTGCTGCCTGCAACCAGGCGGGGACTGCTGCCATCTTGGGGCTCCTGTATTGTGGGGCCGTTGGGCGTGACCTCCGGCACCACGACCCGCAGCAAAATCCCCTCGATGAGCTCGAGATATTCGCTGACGGTTCGGGCGTCGTCCGGCGGTCTGCCGTCGAGCACCAACCGGGCCGCGTTGAGAAGGGCACGCGCCTCCTGCAACTGCCGGCCAATCTGAACTACTCTCATCGCCTGATCCCTGTCGTTGAGATCGACTGTTGCGGCCCACGACATGAACGTGCGGTTCGCCGCGTTCAGGTCGGCACGGGCTTCGTACCAGGCGTCTTCGGGGCTTGCCGCCGGCGAGCTGACGGCCACGCAGCCGCCCAGCGGCAGCAGCAGGGCCAGCAGGATCAAGACCCCGTTGAGTCGGCCCGGCCCCCCTCCGCTGGGGGGTGCGTCGATATCGACCGTGTCGTCGTCGGCGGGCGTAGATACGTCGGACGTAAACGCCTTTGCGTTCTCGCGGGCCGCGTCAACCTCCGCCTCCGCCTTGATCCAACCAGCGCCGGTAAGGGCCATGAGCAGAAGCGCCCCGCCCTTCGTGACGGCCTCGCTGATCGTCGATTCGTGCTCTGGAAAGAGCAAAATGAGGATGCCCGCGATCTGTGCGAACAGGGCGAGTAGGAACTTACGCGATTTGAACTTGTCCGGCATGGTGCTACTCCTGCGGTTGGGGGTGTCAGTCCTCGGCGGCTTCACGCATTTGGTCGCCGATGATATGGGCTTCCTGGGCCCGGTCGATGATGCGATCATACAGCTCGTCAACCTGCTGCTCGAATTGGTCGCTCGGGATTTCCCCACGCTGGCGGTACAAGGCCCGCAGCTCGCTGAAAGCCCCGGTCATTTCGCTGTACGCGGCGCTGTACTCTTGCCACAGGTCGAGCTCGACGGCGTGCTCGCGGACGTAGGCGTCGTACCGCTCGGGCCGGTCTTCAAGCGCTCGAGCGCCTTGGTTGACCCGCTGTAGGTCTTCGTACTCGTTGAAGAAGCGTGTAACGGCCTCGTGCCCGCCCTGCGTCTCGCCGGCGATGAAGCGTCGGACGACGAGGTAGTCGCTGAACTCCATCGGCTCGCCCTGCCGGGCCTCCGGGTCCACCGCGCTGATGACCGGGTCGATCACGGTGGCGACCGTGTCGCGGCCCAGCCCGCCGAAGAACCCGCTCACGAGGTAGTCGATCTTCGCCGGCGGGTAATCCAGCCAGGCACCCAGCACGCGGGCCATTTCGCTCGACCGCGTCGCCCCCTGCATCCCGTAGGGCAGGTCCGAATCGGCTTGGCTGACGATCTCCTGGTCGCGGTAGAAGCTGAACCCGCGCTCGCCGGCGTTCACTTCGTACAGCGGCAGGATGCCCGCGAAGTTGATGGCCGGCCTGAACTCGCTGATGATCGCCCAGCCCATGCCGTCGAACGCATCCTGGTCGCCGCGCTCACCCGTGGCCGGGTCGATGCCGAACATGCGGGCAAACGTCCGCTCGACCACGATCGAGAACGCACCAAGGCCGTAGGGCTTGGGCAGGCGGATGTACGTCTGCCGGCCCCGCGAGTCTCTGCCCGTGGGGAAGTACCAGTAGCGGTCGCGCATCCGCTGGGGCTTGGCCCAATAGTCTTCGTTGTCCCAATTCAAGGCCATCGACAAGATCGACGGCATGATCGTGAACGCGAAGATGCGGCCCGCGGCCTTCCACGGGTTTTTCTTGATGTAGCGGCCCAGCTTGTCGGCACCGAGCATTGCGGCGTTGAAGAACACGACGATCTCGTTGATCTGCTTCGACCAGCTCCCGCCGCGCTGGAAGTCGAGCGTGATGTCGGCGGCGGCTTGGCCGGCGGCGGCGACGGCCTCCCGCTCGCTCTTGCCCGCGTCGCGCATCTCCTGGTACACGACGGCGAACTCGCCCATACGAACGGCCTTCTCCATCGCCCCGTTGAGCCGGCTGATCGGCCCCAGCTTGATGAGATCGGCGGCGATGCGTTTGTTGCTGTCGCCCTTCACGAAGCCGTACTTCGACTTCTCGAACATCTTGTCGAAGTCGATCTTCTTGCTCGTGGGGTCGTAGAACTCGCTGAAAATGCCGCTCATGTCGGCACCCGACGCCAGGAACAGGTTGGCGAGATCGCCGCCCATGAACGCCTCGCGCATCCCTTGCAGGCGTAGGCGGGTCTGCTGGGGCACGTTCCGCAGCTCGGTGTCGGTCATCGTCAACGCCTGCGTGATGTCACGGACGAAGTTGGGGATCGAGAAGCTGACGTTGAGCTGCGTCGCCCCCGCCCGCAACACGCGGCTCGGGAAGCCGAAGAAGCGGAGCATCGCGTGGGCCGCGCCGGGCGAGCCCAGCCCTTCGAGCATGTCGAACAGCCGGGCGTCCTTCACTTCGTAGAACTCGGGCTTGCCGTTGATGAGCACCGAGATTTCGCGGTTATCGCGGTCGGTCTTGTTGCCGGCACGCCAGAAGGTCGCCCCGGTCATCGCCTCGACCGAGTCGATCAGCTCGCCGAGCTGGGCGTCGGTGAGCCCGTCCAGGTACGGCGGCAACACGACCTCGCCGGCGTCGGTGACGGCGATACCGAGCTGTTTGCCGACCTCGCCCCGCAGCATTTCGGCGTTGACCTTCATCGCCTCAGACGGGCGGCTGATCTTGTTCAGCCAGCGACCCGCGCCGGCGTGCCCGCGTCGGTGCACGTTGACCACCGACCGCCCGACCTCGTTGAGCCGTGCCCGGCCCATGATCCCCTGCATCGAGGCCATAAACGCCTCCAACGGCGGGAATAGCTGCTCGCCCTTGCCCTGCTTGAACCGCCGGATGCCCGAGCCGGTGTTGACGAACCCACCCGCCGAGCTGTTGGCCCCGTACTTCTGCCCGAGCGCGTCGTGCGTCTGCTTGTAGCGGAAGGTGATGTACTCCAAGTTGCGATCGACGATGAGCTCGGCAGCTTCGGGCGACACGAGGCCGTAGTACACGGCGTAGTCCTCGATCAGCCAGCGGTTGAACGCCTGGAACTGCGACGCGACCGTCGTGTTGTCCTCGACGCCCTCCATGACCGGGTTGCCCGACTCGTCGTACATGTACTCCCCGTCGGCGTCGCGGCGGTGTCGCTCGCCCCCGCGATCGCGGAAGTAGTCGCCGAAGAACGGGTACTCCGCTTCGACCCGCCGGATGTATTCTTCGAGCTTCGCGTTGCTCGTCATGTCCGGCAGCCGCGGGTCTTGGGGCAGGGTCGTATAGCCCTGCTCGCGCTTCTCAAGGGCACGCCGGGCGACCATGTAGTTTTGCCACAGCCGCAGGTTGTTTCGGACGGGTTCGAGGATTTCGACCAGGCTCTTGCCCGTGCGTCGCCGTGCCCCGTCGCTGGGCTTGAACGTGCCGGCGTTCATAGCGAGCTTGATGTCGCCGCTGATGTGGCCGTTGGCACGCAGGGCCAGCGTGTGCGGGTCTTGGTGGGCCGGCAGGTCTTCAAGGCCCAAGTCCTGCTTCATCGTCACGAGCCGATGGAAGCGGTCGAACAGCCGGATACGCAGGTCGTCGTACCACGAGCGGATGTTGGGCCGCTTCTTGCTGGTGTCGTCGTGGGCGATGAACTGATCGACGGGATCGACCTCGGCCAGCCTGATCGCGTTGCGGAGCCGCACGCGGGCGTCGAGGATCGCGTACCACGTCTCGGGGTGCTCGGTCTTGAGCTTCATCGTCACGAGCTGGTACGTCTTCGGGGCCTTGGACCGCAGCGTCGTCGGCTCGGTGACGAGCATCCTGATCGCCTCGGCCCAGCCCTCGGCCTTGTAGCCGGCGGCGGGCTTCCGCTTGCCGTACAGGTCTTTGCCGAGCTGTAGCAGCTCGTCGCGGATGTCGCGGGGCAGGTGGTCGAGCTGGCTGCTCTTGAGATCGACGCGGGCACCACGCGGGGCGAACAGCAGCTTGTGCAGCAGATGGCCCAGCTCGTGAATCTGCGTAGCGACGTAGCCGCCCTTTTCCAGCCGGATCGCCTCGGTCCACGACTCGATGAAGCCCGACGCGGATTTGCCGAGCTGCGGACGCCGGCCAACGCCGGGCTGACCCGCACCCAGCCGCCGGCTGATGTCCTCGATGATCGAGTAGATGTTGTCGGCGGCGTGCACCGCGGCGGTGTCGCGCTTGGCCCGCTCGCGCGCGGCCTTGATCGACTCACGAACCCCCTTGGGGCTGTCTTTCTTGCGATCGCGGGCGAAATCGCCCTCGGGTCGGCGCGCGGGGTCCACGTCGTTCGCACCCCACGCAGCGGGCAGGGGCACGACCGGCGGCGTGTCGATGTCCGGGTCGGGCTCGACCTTGCCGTCGGCATCGAAGTCGCTGCCGGGCAGGTTGGTCGTGGGCGACGAGCTGACCGGGGCGGTGGGCTTGCGTGACCAGGCCATCAGGCCCTCGCCGGTGGGCGGCTTGAGCAAAGCGACCTGCATCCCGTTGTTCTCGGCCTCGATCGCGTTCTCGACGGCGTCTTCGGTCTGGACGAACCCATCATCGGGGCGGATCGGCTCGTAGCCGCGCTGCCGCATGGCCTCGGGATAACCTGTGTACAGCGGGAACGTGTCCTGCTCGCCCGTGCGGATCGCCTGTCCGGGCTGCACGGTGGGCGTCCGGGGCTGGGACCGCTCGGCCTGCTGGCGGCGCTGCTCGGCGTCGTCGTCGAACTCTGCCCGCTGCTGCTGGACTGTGCGGGGCGTGCCCTTGGCCTGGGACCGCGCCTGATCGACGACCAGGGCGTTGACCCGCTGGCCCTCGGGCGTGTTGCCCTCGAAGCCCAGCATCCCCATCCGCCCGCCCGACGACTTGCCGACCCGCATGTTGGTCACGCCCAGCGTCAGCATCCCGTCGAGCACACGCAGCAGGGCGTCGAGATTGACCGTAGCGAGCTCGCTGTAGCCCTCCTGCACGTTCAGCTCGGCCAGCACGCCCTCGACGTGCGAGACGATGCCGAGCGTGCCGTCGGGGTTCTGGACGACGACGCCGGCGAGCCGGCGCTTCTCCGTGCCCGACTCGATGCTCTGCGCCTGCTTCGCGTGCCGGTACAGCCGGTCCAGCTCGCCGCGGATGTTGCCGACCTCGATGTCGTGCTTGATGCCTCGGGCGAGCGTGCGGAGCTGCTTGAAGGCGTCGGGGGCCTGGGTCAGCGTCCCGTCGATCATCGTCTTGTCGGCTTGCCAGGCGATGCCGGGGAGCTTCGCCGGCAGGCCGTCGCCCTCGATGGCGATGAACGTCTTGCCGCTGCCGACGTAGGCGACGCCCTCCACCAGCGCCCCGCCGATGCTCGGCTCGCGGTTGCCGCTCTTGGCCTCGTTCTGCTCGGTCGCGCTCCACTTGTTGATCCGCGCCAGCGCGGCGTTGAGCGTCTTGGCCTTCTTCGGCGGCTTGGGCGTGCCAGGCCGGGACCGCTTCTTGATCGCGGCTACAGCGGCACGCTCGCCGGGGAGCTTCTTGTCGGCCCCCCACTGGTCGCGGATACGCTCGCGCGTCTCGGCCTTGGCCTTGATTTCGGCCTTCTTCGCGCTGTCCTCGGGGTAGAACCACGCCCGCCCGCCCTCGCCGTCGTCGATGTCCGGCTCGCGCTGGGCGTTCTCGACTACAGCGCGTTCAGCAGCGTCCGCGTCGTCGGTCCGCGCCTCAGCTTCCGCAGCGTCTCCGGCCTGGTCTTCGCGGCCCTCTTGGGCACCTGCTTGGTCTTCGTCTTGGCCCGTCGGTTCGGGTGCATCTTGGGGCGGGGTCCGCTCATTGGTGGGCTCCTGGGGCTGTAGCCACGGGTATCGCTGGAACACTTCCGCAGGCACGTCGGCGTCCTCGGCCACACGCGCGGCCACCAGCTTCTCACGCATACGGATGACCTGCAACTTTAAGTCGCGGGCCTTCTTGCCGGGCCTCTCCCGATCCGCCTCGGGGAGTTGTTCGTTGAGTTTCTGCACCGCCCCGCGGTTTTGCGCGACGGTGCGCTGCATCGTGGCGTACTCGTTGACCACATACTTAGCGCCGACACGCTGGGCAAGCGCGGCGTCCCGGTCCTCGGCTTCCGTCAGGTCGGAGCGGCTCATCCCTTCGAGCTGATCGAAATACTCCGACGGCCGCGCCTCGGACCCCAGCGTCGCGTCGTCGTTTTGGGCCCGCCGCCCCGCGATAGCGCGAAGCGCCTTCTTCGCCCGCGTCACGTCCGAAGCCGAACTAGCGCGGTCCACGATGCTCTGAGCCGTCTGTTCGAGCCGGTCGAGCTGGGCGGTGATGGCCTCGCCCCGCGTCGCGTAGAACGGCCCTGTCCGGCTCACGGGCCCGCTGCTGCCGCTCATGCCGATGCTTGAGCTCATGGCCGAAGTCCAGTAGCCGTCGCTCGTCTCGGCCAGCCTGATCTCGAGCTCGTCGCCGTTCTTGCCGCGCGGCATCACCTGGATCGTCTCGGGGTTCTCCACCACCCCGTTCTCGTTGGTGTTGGGCAGACGGGTCAGCGCGGCCAGGGCTGCGTTCATGCGGTCGTACCGCGTGCGGCTGTCGGCCCCCTCGGGCATCTGGAAGCTGAGCCGATCGTAGGTCGCCCGGATCGTCTCGATGGCGTCGTTCAGGTCTTCGGCTGTCTCGACGCCAGCGCGGAGCATCGCCCCGTAAGCCGTGCCGTCAACCGGCCCGTCGATGTCGGTTTCGCCGTCGTAGCCGGCATCGCGGGCGACCTGCTCGCTATCGACGACCGGATCATCGTCCTGCTCGGCCTGTTCCATCGCCTCGGCGTTGCGGTCGAGGATCAACGGCTTACGGTCGGCCTGGATGAGATTCCTGAGCACGCGGGGCAGGTTGTCGTCGTTCAGCACCAGCTCGTCGAGGCCCTGGTCGCCCTTGGTGATCTCGATCCCCGTGATCTTGGCGGCGTCCCGCGCGTCCTGCCCGATCAGCCGGTACTCGCCGTCGCCCATGTTGAACACGGCCAGCGCCTCGGACCCGTACTGCTGCTTGAGCTGGTCGAGGCTCTGTTCGATGTTCTCCACGCCCCGCAGGTCGATCGTGCCCTCGGTGCCCTGCTGGGCCTCCCGCTGTGCAGCTTCGGCACCCTCGCGCGTCGTGGCCTCGCCCCGCTCGGCCTTGAGCCGCTTCTTGCGGGCCTTCATGCCGTCGGTGGCCTGGGCCAGCACGTCAGCCGTCGAGCCGGTGTTCGGCTCGTACACGGCTTGCTCGCCCACGAGGAACGAGCTCACGCCCGGCACGACCTCGCGCACGGGCATCGCGGCCTCGGCACGGTCGCGGATGCTCTCGGCGACCTCCGCGGCGTTTTCCGCCGGCAGGCCGGTCAGCAGGATGGCGAACTCGTCCCCGCCGTAGTGGAAGGCGTCGGCCCGCGTGCGGTCGGTCGTCACGCCCTCGCGCGTGACGTTGGCGATCGCCTCGTAAGTCTCCTTGAGGTACGCATCGCCGGCGGCGTCGCCCTGGGTGTCGTTGACGCTCTTGAGGTTGGCCGCGTCGAACGCGATGATGCTGAACGGCTGGCCGGTCTGATCGGCCTCGGCCTGGGCCAGCTCGACCAGCCTGTCGAACTCGGCCCGGTTCAGCCCGCCGGTGAGCGGGTTGCTGCGTGCCTGCCGCGTCAGCTCGTCGATTGACGCCTTGAGCTGGGCCAGTGTACGCTCGGCCCCTTCGATCAAGGCCTCGCCCTCGCGTTGCCGATTTGTTTCAGAACCCCGGTCGGTCTGCGTGCCTTCCTTGGCGGGCCGGTCCCGCCCCCGCTCGCCGACCGGGGCTTTTTCAGACTTCACCACGCGAATCTCGATCGACGTGTCGCCCAGCAGGGCGGCGGCGATGAGCCGGTGGTTGCCGTCGGTGACGATGAGCGCCCCGTCGGCTTCTTCGTTGACGATGGGCGGCTGGCTGAGCCGGTGGGCGGCGTTCTGCCAGTACATCACCCGTTCGGAGCTGATCTTGACGCCCGTGGTCACGCTGCCCGGCGTCAGGTCGTTGATGGCGACCGTGTGCTTGCCTGGGCCCAGCGGATCGCCGTCGGGGATCACCCGGCCACGCTCGCGGGCCAGCTTGATCGCGGCACGCGGGGCCATTTCCCGCAGGTCGGTCAGGTCGATCGGCTCGTCGTCCTGCTGCTCTTGTTGGTCCGTCTCGCTGGGTTTAGTGGCCGCTTCGCCACCCTCACGCTGCCGGATGGCCTCGCGGAGCCGCGCGACCTCGGCCTCGATGATCTCCCTGGTGCGGGGCACCATCTTGTCGTCGCCCTCTGCGGTCTTGTCGGCCTCCAACCGCTGTTCGTAGTCGGCCAGCTTCTCCCGCATCTGCGTGAGCTCGGGGTCGGCTTCGCTGGCCTGGGACGCCTGCCCCTCGCCCATCCGTGCGCGTACCGCCTCGTTGCGGAGCCGGTTGTACTCGGCCATGTAGGCGTCGCCGGCCTCTTGGCTGACGTTCGTGCGTAGGTTGTCGGCGATCTGAGCTGCCTCGCGCGGGCCCACCTTGCGGCCACGCTCCCCGGTGTAGTGGTCGCGTGCACGGTTCACATACGCCTCTACAGCGGCATCGGTCCCGGTTCCACCGACGCCAGCCGCCTCGCCGCCCGGCGACACATCGGGTCCGGCTTCGCCATCCGGTCGAGCGCCGCCTGGTACGCCGAATCCCTCGGCCTCGGTGCCCACGCCGGCGGCTGCCGTCTCCGCTTCCGCCGCCATCGCCTTCGCCATCGACTCGGGTACATAGGCCTTGATCGTAGCGGTTGGGCTGCTCGCCTTCACGCCCTCGACGCGGTGTGTGCCGTCCAGCACGATCGGGGTGCCCGACGGGTCGGTGAGCACGATGATCGGCGGCATGTCGGCCTGAGCCGCGGCGTCGAGCTCGCTGATCTCCTGCACCTTGGTCGTGTCCAGGTCGGCCCCGCCGTTGGTCATCGTCTCAAGGCCCGCGACGGGCACGTCGGTCAGCACCAGCCGCTCGCCGTTGCCGAGCTCCTGCACCGCCGACTCGATCGCAGCGCCGCCGGCGTCGTCGGGGTAGGTCTTGCTGTACCAGCTCGCCGCGCTGCGGGCGTTGGGCAACACCTTCGGGTCGCTGCGTCCGGTGACACGCCCGCCCTCGTCGGGCCGCGCGTCGGTGCCGCTGGTGCTCTCGGTGCTGACCGTGGCGCTGCCCTCGGTGTCAACGTCAACGAAATCGCCCCTACGGTTGAACAGGCCGGCAAATCGTTGACGGATGCCCTGGTAGGCGTCGTCCAAGGCCAGCAGCATCCGCGACCTGGGATCGCCCCGCTCGGCGTTCTCGATCGTGTCGATCCGCTGGTTGGGCCGGATGATGCTATTCATCGCACCGCCGGCCACCGCACCCACCGCGCCGGCGTACATCACGCGGCCCAAGGCCTGCATGAAGGTCATGTCCTGCACGTCAGCCCCGACCAGCAGCGCCACGTTGCTGAGCTCCTGGGCTGCCTCGGTCGTGCCTTCGCGGATCATGCCTTGCAGGGCCCGGTTGAACAGGGTCCGCTTGGCCGGATCGAAGTACGTGTCCAGCGGGATGCGCTCGAGCAGCGCGGTCATCGTGCCCGCAGCGATGCCCAGCGAGCCGGCCATGAGCTGAGCCCCGCGCGGGTCCATGCCCTGCCGGACGTAGCTGTCGTAGGCCTGACGGCTCATCTGGCCCGCCTCACGCCCGCCGAAGTACACCATGCCGGGCATCACCGCGGCCATGCGGGATTGAGCTGCGGGGTTGCGTGTGGCGATGATGAGCGCGATGTCGCCGACCGCCGTGCCCACGTCGAACGCGAACCGCCTGCCCGACGCGACCTCGGCTGGGTTGCCCCGGTCAAGGCCCAAGTTCTGTAGCAGGCGGTCGGTGCCTTGGCTGAGCGTCGCCGAGCCGCTGTTCGGCCCGCTGTCCAGCCCCAGCGCGGCCTCGGTGTAGAACGCCGCCATCGCCGCGATCTCGCCCACGGCGCGGACGGGCGTGCCCGACGCCCCTGCCAGCAGGTCGCCGACGAACGGCACGCTCCCGCGCACGTCATGGACGCCACGGCTGAACATCGTGCTGTTGGCGTTCATCTGGATTTGGCGGATTTGCTCGGCCAGCGCGTCGCGGTCCACGAGCACGTTCTGGCTGGCGTTGGGGTGCTGGTAGCCCTGCCGCGCGAGCTCGGTGTGCATGTAGTCGTACAGCTCGGCGTCGGTCGCGTTGGGGTTGGCCTGCCGGTAGCTCTGGATCAGCATCGCCCCGGCGGTGTCGCGCTGTTCCAGGTACTCGGCCTGGGGCGTGTGGAGCTGGTCGTACTGCTGCCCCAGCCGCTCACGCTCGCGCTGTGACGCCTCGTACAGCGATTGGTTGATCCTCGACCGCTCCGCGTAGGGCAGGGCCCCGAACGTCTGCGGCTGGCTCATGCGGATAGCGATCGGCTGCTCACGCCACCAGTTTTGGTAGGCCGCGCTCTGCACATACGCCGCCTGCTGACGCTCGTACCACGACTGCACGCCCTCACGCAGATATCGCTCCCGGCCCTCGTCGCTGCCCTCGTGCTCGTTTCGATCCTCGATCTGCTGTAGCCGCTGCTGGGCCAGCATGATCGCGGTGTCGGGGGTCACGTCGCCCGTGCCGGTGATGCCCCGGCGCTGGTATTCACCGAGCAATACCTGTAGCTGCGGGGGCACCTGCTGGCCCCGGCGTTGCAGCTCAAGGCCCAACCGCACCGGCGCGGGGAGCTCAAGCGGTCGCGTCGCCATGAACGCGGCCTCTGCCGGCGTCTGGATGTCCGGCTGCTGGGGCGGGCCGAATAACGCAGACAACCCCGACGGCTGCTGTTGCTGGGGCGGCGGTTGGATTGTGCCGGGAGCCGCTGACATATCGCACAGCATAACCGCCCAGCCTGCCCAGCCCACGCAAGTTATCCACTAAGCCTAAACAGCCATCCCCCCCGGCGCTTTAACCATGTTCACTTTTCCGACTTTTTGCACAATTCAGGGTTGACATGGTGAACATAGTGATTATTCTTTCGTTCGTTCAGGTGCCCCCGGAAGCTGGGGCCGGCTGGCAACGCCGCCGGCCTCAGTTTTGGGGCCCAAAGTGACCAAGTCCGGCACGTCCGGCGCGGACACCGACGGCCCCGCTTACACCCCGGCACGCGGCGGGCTTTTCTCCTCCTCCTCTCGCCGCGTGCTCTTTTCATCCTTGGTCGCCGCAGGAAGCAGCGACCCGTAACAACCAGCCGGCGGCAGGGATGCCCACCCCCCCGCGTCCCGCCGCCGGCTGTCTTTCTGGAGAACCACATCATGACTTACAACCCTGGCGATAAGATTCAAGACGCAATCTTCGGCGATGCCGCGCGCCGGCGGGACCAACTCATTAAGCAGAACGAGAAGGCCCCCGCCGATCAGATCATCCGGGCGATCTTCAAGCACTTCGACAACGTCCGCGACGACGACGAGCCGGCAGACTCGCCCGAGGGCCTGATCCTCGACGCTGGTGCCGCGCTCGACCTGTGGTACGGCGTCGATGAGCTCACGCTGGTATTCGACAAGAAGGGCACCGACCTACGCCCCGGCTACTCGCACTACTTCGTCCGGCTGATCCATCAGCGGAGCATGAACCAGCCCCACATCGAAGACCTGAGCGACTACACCGCCTCCCTGGACGGCACTGAGCTCGGCCCGCTGCTGGGCGACGGCCACTACGACCACATCTACACCGCTTGAAAGCCCGCGGCACGGTGCCGCGGCTAACGCGCCGGCAGGGGCTTCGTGCTCGTCGCCCCTGCTGGTTTCCCCTTTGGAGAGGACAAATGCTATTCGACTGGACAATCAGCGAGGACGAACGCGCCTTGGTCAATCAGATCGTCGATCGGTGCTACAGCGTCATGCAGCACTTCGGCGACGTGGATCGGCTTGAGCTCGAAATGGACATCATCGCGTGCCACAAGTACGGGGCCCGGCTCGATCTCGAGAAGCTGCTGGGCTTCGACGACTTCAACTTCGCGCACGACATCGTCGGCATCCGCGAGCACCTGAACCGCGAGACGGGTGAGCTCGAACGGCATTTTCTACCCCGCGCAACAGCACAGGAAGCCAGCCATGCCGAAGAATAAAAAGCCCGTACCCGTACAGCGATTCATCATCACGCAAGCGGGGGCTCACCGCCTGGGAAAAGAGCTACCGACGCAAGAAGACCCACGGCGTTTGGTCGATCGGCGGCTACGTGACCGCGTCGAGCCCCTGGGAAGCCTGCGCGAAGTTCCGTAAGGAGCTGCCCGTCGGCGGCTGGTACGTGCGTCTGCGAGCGATACCGACCTTCCAGGCCCCGCAGCCCGACGCCCCCGAGGTCAACGTGATCGACGCCAAAGACCGCCGCGTGAACAAGTCTCAGAAGGTCCGCAAAAACCGCAGGCTCATGGAGATCGAAGCATGACAACACCGAACCCCTACACCGAAGCGATGGAGAAGATCGCCGAGCTGACCGATCAGTCGGGCGGCAAGAGCGTCAAGGTGGACATGGCCCCGCTCGTCGCCGAGGCGATGCTATCGACCGGGATGCCCAACTTCCACATGGCCGGCGGGACGATGGAGCTGGGCGACTTCTCGGCCCGCTGGTCGATCTCTGTCACCGGCACCTGTATGTACATCTTCCCCGACGAGGACGGGCGGCAGCCGATGATTATTGTCCCGATGCGGCCCATGCTCGACCAGGTCTGTGACCAGCTCATGAAGCACTACGGCTACGACGACAAGGGCAAGCGGCCCAAGAAGAAGTCCGCGAAGAAGACGGCCAAGAAGAAGGCCACGAAGCGAGGCAAGCGATGACGCCCACCGACGGCCCCAGCAAGAACACGGGCGACCGATCCAGCCGGGCCGACAAGCCCGAGCGATCGAGCGTCTGGAAGTACGAACGCACGCTCCGGGTCTGCATGGCCGAGTACCTGCTGATCCTGCTGGACTACGACCCCAACGCGGCCCAGCTCAAGGAAGTGCTGGCGAGGCCAACCGGCTTCACCAAGAGCGTCGAAATGCGGCTGGCCGGCGACCACTACCGACGAGCCTGCCGCGTGCTGCGGGCTCTGGACGCCCGTGAGGGCGAGGATGACACGCGCTGATGAGTGCCCCGCTGTACGAGCTGCACGACCACGAGGGCGTCGTCGTCGCCCGCGGGCCCCTGCACCGGGTCAGGGGGGTAGCGAACACACATTGGAGCGTCGAGCCCGTCGTTGAAGCCGACGGGCGGGTGCACATCGACGGGTTCCTGCTGGGCAACATCGTACAGGCCGAAGACGACCAGGAGCTCGGCGACGAGCTCGACGCATACCGAGAGGATGATCCCCATGAAGATGCTTAAACGAAATCGACGGCTCGCCAAGCGGCTACGCCGCGAGGGGCGGCAGGTGTACCGGGTGCTCAAGAGCATCGAAGAACGCTACGATTGCGGGACGCACATGCTGTCCGAGATCAGGCCGGACTACCCACTGCACGCCGCCCGACTCAACAAGATCGTCCGCGTGCTCAAGCAGCTCGAACGCCGTGGAATCCATCCATAGGTTCTATACATTCCCTAGTTCATCTTCGCGGATAACCCCGGCGGCTCGTGTCGTCGGGGTTATCCATTTTGCCTATGTTTTCCAGCTTATTTGTACAACAATCCCCCGTTTGGGGGATTGACAGGCATGATATAATGGTGTAGGCAATTCCGCCGCGAAAGGTGAAGCGTATGAGAATCTACAATTTGGCCGGCCTTCCCGAAAAGCCATTCTATGAGGCATTGGCTTTCGGTGCAAGGGGTATCCGCGACACGGGCGTCGTCGTCCGGGCAAGGGCCCGGTCCAAGCGGCGGGCCGACTCCGGGCCGGGCATGAGCGGGCGGTGCTTCGCGTGGCCCGGCGGGTACGACGGGCACGCGATCGGACGCATCAACGGCGACCCGATCTACGCCGACGTGCCCCGCGGCACCAGGGCGCTCATCACGCTCAAGCTCCCCCGCGAGTGGGGTAGCATCGAATGGCCCAGGGCCTTCGAGAACGTGTACGAGCTCAAGGGCATCGACCGCCGCTGGCCGGACGGCTTCCCGTTCGAGGGCCCGGACGACTGCGTCGTGTATCTCGCCGCCCACGAGTTCCGCCATGTGTGGCAGGCCCAGCGGGAGCACGACGCCGCGAAGCGCGGCAAGACGGTCAGCGGCAAGGGCGAGCTCGACGCCGAGACGCACGCCCTACGCCAGCTCAACAAGTACCGGCTGGCGACGAACCGCGAGCCGATCGCCGAAGCGAAGCAGCCCAACCCGTTCACGGTGAACGCCTGACTCAGCTCGCAGCCCGCCGGTCCCCTGGGCCGGCGGGCTTTTCATTGACCACGCGCAGGCGTTGGAGCACGCCCGGCATGGTGAACCCGGCCTCGTCCAGCATGTCGGCGAGCTCGGCGGGGTGCATGTCGCCGAAGTTCTCCGGGCCGTCGCCGTCGGCGGGGGCTTCGCCGGCCTGCCGGTCGCGGTAGACGCTGATGTCCTTCTGCAACGAGCTCACCATCGCCACGAGCTGGCTGAACCCCCGGCTGCACACCAGCAGCTCGATGGCGTCGGGGACGGGCAGGGGGACGCCGTCGGCGTTCTTGATCGTCGTGATGGCCGTGGCGGTCGGCAGCTCGGCGGCGGCAGCCTCGGCAGCAGCACGCTCGATCTCGAGCAGCATGGCGTCGTACCGCTGCATGAGCCGGTGCAGCAGGTTCATCGCCCCGCGCTCGAGTTCTTCCTTGTCGGCGACAATAAACTCGCGGTAGCTGTCGATCATCGCCCGGAGCCGGCCCCCGTCGCTGTCGAGGATGGTTCTTACCCGGTGCTCGGTCAGCTCAAGCTCGGCGGCGACCTTCGCGCGGGAGCGGAGCCGGCGGTACGCGGCCCACACCTGAATCTCGATGTCGGCGGGGGGCGGGGCCTGGTCAGCCTTGACCGCCGGCAGGTTCCTCCTGGGCGCGGGCTTCTTCGCGGCCTTCTTCTTGCTGGCCTTCTTCTTGGCCGGCGCGGACGATGGCTTCTTGGCCTTCTTCTTCGCGGCTTTCTTCTTGGTCGTCTTCTTTTTGGTGCTGCGCTTCTTCGCCATCTTGGTAACATTATGCACCATGAGCGACGCACGTAAAGACAAGCAGGCCAAGAATCAGGGCGACTTGCTGCCGGTCGATCCCTGCGATCCCGACAAAGAGCAGGTCGTGAGCTACTACAAGCAGGCCGCGGCGTTCTTCCTGCTGCACTTCAACCACACGCCCAGCCGGACCACGCTGTACAAGTACCTGCGAGACGGCTACCCGGTCGAGTACGGCGGGCCCTACGTGACGATGCCCTACTTCATGAAGCTCAAGCGGCCCTACACCACGATCGAGGCCCTGGAACGCTTCCTGACCGTCGTTCGGAAGCAGGAGAAGAAGCTGGCGAAGATCAGCGGTCGCAACGGGCGGGCAGCTCAGGCCCGCAAGAAGGCCGGCTAGTCGCCCGTCCAGCCGTCGGCGCTGGGCCTTGTCGCCCCACCCCTGGGCTCTGGCGGCGGGTTGCGGCGACGCCACTCATCACGATCAACCAGCTCGACGCCCGCCCATAGATCGGGGGTGTCGATCGGCGTGCCCTGCATCTTCGCCATCGTGCCGTAGGGCTGGGGCTCGGCGAAGATGCGCGGATCAACGACCCGCAGGTAGCAGCGCCCCCGCATGTACGGGATGCCTGTCTCTGTCTCGTCGGGCTCGACCGGGCCGATCATATCGACCAGGCCCAAGGCGACGTTCGTGAGCTCGCACAGCTCGGGCACGATGTTCGCGGAGAACAGGCCCGGCGGGGTGCCCTGCTGCCGGATGGTTCGCCGGCTGTCGGCAACGATGACCAGGGGGCAACGGCTGAACACCTGCCGGGGCATGACGAGCATGTCCATCGCGCCGGTGATGATGTAGCCGGCGTAGGGCTGGGGGACGCCGACGATCTTCATTTCGGCCACCTTCCAATCTCTTGAAGCTGCTGCACGCCCTCATCGGTCAGGTAGAACCCAAACTCCATCGCCTGACTGTTGGGCCATTCATCGGGGCCGCGGCGGCGCACGTACACAAACTCAATACTACACCGGCGACGCAACGCGCGAAAAGTCCTGTAGTCGCCCCAACGATACGCCAGCCCGCACGGTAGGTAGCGGCGTGTCGGGTGGAACTGGCTCAGCACCAGCAGCATCTTGTCGGTGAAGGGCCTCACGCCTCACTGTCCGGCTCGACGACCTCGACCTCTACGTCGCCGCCGCGGATCATGACCTCGTCGGGGATCGTCATCTTGATCTCGGGGATGAACGTCTTGAAGGTGTTGTCGGGGATTTCGACGTTGAGCATCACCGCGACCTGATCTTTGGTCAGGTCGGGCTTGGTCGATCTGCACTTCACCACCGCGAAGCACGGGCCGGGGGCCTGGGCGGTCGCGCGGTTCTCGAGAACGAGGTACACGGTCTGCTTCATAGCCGGCTCCTTTTGCTGGGTTCGACGTACCCGCAGCTCAGCAGGCCCATGAAGTCGCGTTCTTCGAGGCAGGTGTACAGCTCGTACATGCTGCCGTCGATCACGTTGAAGCCCTCTGGCGGGCGTGAGCCGTCGGTGGGCGGGTGCAGGTCCGAACGCGAACGCCACACGAGCCCGCCCTGGACGGCGTAGCTGGACCCCAGCAGCCCGCCCTTGTGCCGGGGCGTGACCATCTTCGCGCTGAACCCCGACGGCCCGGTGCGGATGGCGAGCTGGTTGCCCCAGCCGCGCGGGTCAACGATGAACATATCGACGTGCAGCTCGCGCTTGACCGTGGCGATGCGGTACTTCTTCATCTTGTCGCCGCCCATGACCTTGACCAGCTTGCCGTCGTCTTCGAGCTGCACGAGGATCGGGCCGAGCAGGGACCGCTTGACGGGCGTGCCGAACAGGTCGGAGCTGGGCCGCTCGACGACCTTGTCGATCAGCACGAGCTCGATGTCGCCGACCAGCTTCTTGCCGCGCCGCAGGGAGCCGGCGATCTCGATGCGTTCGCAAGCCGGGGCCAGCAGCTCGACCAGCTTGTCGGCTACAGGCCTGACCTTCTTCGCGTCCCAGCGGTCGCCATCGCTCATTGAACTCGATCTCCGTAAATCTTGTCGATGATCTCAGCCATCCGCCGGCTGATGAACCTCGCCTCGCTGCCCACGACGCCGTCGATGAAGTCGATTTCCCATTGGGTCAGGCCCTCGCCTTCGTCGTCGATGATCCGCGCGTTTTCATAGGCCTCGGCCTGCCATTCAGTCGCCGCCATCGTCCCCCTCCCCGGCCCCCTCGATCGGCAACACGATCTGGCCTTCGGCGTCCAGCTCCATGCCCGCAGCGTCGAACGCCGCGGCGATCGCGGTCATGCGCTCGAGCTCCTGCTGGCGGGGCGGGGCGACGATCGCCAGCTTGCCCTCGGCGACCTGGGCCCACATGCCGACCATCTGCGAGATCGCGGCCACGGTCGGCCCGGTGCCGTGGGTCGCCTGGTGCTTCTCGCCGGCGTAGAACATCACCGACCGCAGCCAGTGGCGTATCGCCCCCTCGGTGCGTCGCCGCATCTCGATGATCCGTTCATCCGGCTCGGTGGGCAGGTCGGTCGCGGCTTCGAGCTCGGTGTGCACCTGGGCGAGCAGGACCGCCAGCGAGCCGGCGGCAGTCATGGCGTAGGCCTCCATGAGCATCGTGATGGTGGCCTCGGGGTCGAGCTCCTGCATGTTCTCGCCGGTGTCGAACTGGTAGCCGTCTTCGCCGGCGACGGCGATCGAGCAGGTGATGGCCTTGTCGTGCAGGCCGGTGTCCAAGTGGCGCAGCGTGTTCATGACGACGGACTGCATCCAGGCGGGGGCGAGTTTGAGGTTCATTTTGGTTTATCCTTTGTCCGGCCCTCGAATCGGTGTTCCTCGGGGCCTGCATCGTCGCGGTGCATCCTCGCGGCCGTCAGCGTGGCGGCGGCGTCCTCGGCAGACAGTCCCGCGATCTCCATCGCTTGTAGGGCCCCGGCCTGTATCACGCTCTCCATGATGGCGGCGTTCCAGGCCGTCAGTTCAGGGCTGAACGTCTCGACCGCCCCGGCCAGGGCAGACAGGCGACCGTCGGGCAGGCGAACGATTAGGCAATAGGCGACGGTGTCGGGCGGCAGGTTTTCGGGGGTGATGTCCATAAGTAAAAAGCCGGGCCCCGCTCCGGTGGGGCCCGGCTCAGGTAGCGACGGGGTAGGCAAGCCCCGCCGGGCGCTTAGCCCTGGTGGGTTTTCCAGTCGATCGTACCTCGGATGATGTCGCCAACGTACTCGCGTGCACCTTCGAGTCGTGCACAGACCTCTTCGTGCTGACGCTCGTGCATCGCGTGCCAAGAGTCGTCGATCGGCATGAACATCCACCTGCGGCTGACCATGTCGGCCCGCACGTAGCACTTGAGCGGGATGCGCGGGAAGCTGGTGTCGTTGATAATCCGCACCTTGAACTCGACCTCGCCGTCGGGCATTGGGCTGGTGACTTCCGACTTGACCAGCCCGCCGGCCATCGAGCTGATTGCCGTGCGGCTCGCCTCGGCAGCTTCTTCACTCTGCACCTTGAGCAAGCTGATCTGCGTCAGCCAGTCCACGCTCGGCATACAGGGCCGCAGGAACGTGTCGAATAGCTGGACCGCCTCATCTACGGAGAGCAGGATGCCGTCTTGCCCCGCGTTGTACCAGTCGAAGAAAACCTGGTACTCGCGCGAGTAGTCGGCCTTCCACATCATTGTGCTGCGACCGTCGAGGTGGTCGAACGCCAGCATTGCATATCGCGGCCCGTAGGTGATGATCCCGTCGCCGGTGTCCTTTGAGCTGTACGGGCTTCCTGCATTGCGGACCAACTCGGGCAACGTGACGCCGTGCACACAGCGGTCGCCGGGCTCGACCTCGAAGAACTCGGGCGTGCCGTCGTCGAGCTGGCGGTAGAAGCGTCCGGGCTTGTCGCCCTTGAGCTGTTGGATGGGGTGTTGTTGAGCCTGTTTTACAAGATCGACGATCTTCTGTAAGCCTTCTGCGATCATGGGGTGCTACTCCTGGGGGTGGGGGGGTTGATGGTGCTCAGATTTCGCCGACTTCGTCGTCGTCGTCGTCGGCTTCGGGGTCGCCGGAGACGACCTCGCCGGTCGTCTTATCGACTTCGATGTTGCCGTCGCCGACGGGGATCGGCGTCGCCCCGTCGAACATGGGAAGCTGCCGGGGGTCTTGCGGCGCGGTGGGGCTGAATTGCAGCGTACCGTCGGCCATCGGCAGGGCCATGTACGGCTTGGCGTTGGTCCGCTTCGGGATGCCCTGTGTGATCTCGGCTTTCAGGGCGACGGTGTCGAGGACCGCCGTTCCCTCGTCGAGTACGGGCGTGCCGATGATCTTGATCGTCACCGACCGCTTGGCCTTGTCGCCTGGGCGGGCGATGATGTCGGCCACCATCTGCTTGAGCGCGTGGTCGATGGCGAGCGCGACGTGGCCGCGATCCAGGTCGCCGATCGTCCGGGCGTTGAGCTGCTTGCGGTGGTCGTCTTTCTGCTGGGTCATGGTCGGAGCTCCTTAGTCGGGGGGTTGGTCGGCTGGCGGCTTCACGCCCAGCTCGTCGAAGTTTGCGGGCACATCCACGAGCTTCCCGCTCTCGCGTAGCTCGTGCAGCACCTTGACCATCGCCGGGGCGTTCTTGCCCAATGCGTAGGCGATGCAATACATGATCTCGCCGGCGTCGTTCTTGATGACCGCCCAAGCCATCGGTGCTACCGGCTCGGCTGCGATCATCGCGCCAAGCAGTTCCTCGGCAGTCTCGCCGGGTCGCTTCATCGCTGTCTCCTTGTTGTTGGTGGGGTGTGCACGTAGGCATGATGCCCCGGCGTGTTCACCCTGTCAACCCTGACTAGCGGGCTGTGGATTGGCTGGTCTGCACCTGCCCGCCGCCGGCCATCCACTGTTGCATGAGCTGGGGATCGTTCGCCAGCGCGTTGAGCTCGGCGGTCGTCAGGTTGCTCAGGCCGTAGCCGTTGTTGGGGTTGTGGGTCGCGGTGCCGAACGCGCCGGTGTTGGTCTGCGGTCGCGTCGTCGTCGCGGGGGCCCCCTCGGGGTTGGCCCCGGTGGACGACACCGACCCGCGTGCCTGGATGATCGCGCGGATGTACGGGGCCCACACGTCGTTAGGCCGCTCCTGCACGTACCGCCGGAGCTGCTGCGTCGGGAGCTGGCTGAACCCCTCGGCCTGCCCCATCGCGGTTTCGCGTCGCCGGTTGGCGTCGCCGCCGCTGACCGCCGCGCCCATGTTGTAGGGGATCAGGTGTCCGAACTGCTGTACCTCCCGCTGGCTCTGCTGGGGGTTGGGTTGCCCTGCGGCGTAATCATCGCGCCGCTGGCGTCCCTGGTGCCTCGAGCGCCGAGCTCGGTCATGCGGTACTGGTGGAGCTGGGCGTCGCGCTGCTGCGTCGATTGGGCGTCGATGAGCCGCTGGGCGATGTCGCTCTGTGCGTTCATGCCGGCGATCGCCCTGGTCGTGGCGAGCCGCTGGTCGAGCTCGTACTGGTCGAACCCGAGCTGCTGCTGGGCAAGGTCGAGCTGGCCCTGTTGGAACGCGGCTTGCTGGTTGGCGACGCGGCCCTGTAGCTGGCGGTCGGCGTTGGCCTGCTGCCGGGCAATCTCGAGCTGCTGGCGCTGTACGTCCATCTGCTGCCGGTTGGCGACGTGGGCGTCGGCGCGGGCCTGATCCATCACGCGATAGTTGGCGTAGCCCGCCTGGTAAGCGAGCGACCCCAGCGCCTCGACGGATTCGTAGCTCATCACGACCGGCATGTCGGTCCCCTAGTTGATCGAGTAGTAATCGTTGTAGCCGCGCTGCTTGTACGTGTAGCCCGCAGCGACCGCCTCGGCCTGACTGTTGAAGATTCGGCCCCGCATGTCCTGAGAGCCCAGCAGGCCGGGCCGGAAGTACATTTGGCCCTCGCCCTCGTCGACCTCGTCGGCGTTGCCACCCAGCTCGTCGGGGATGCGGTTGGGGTCGAGCGCGGTGCCGCCCTCGAAGTCAGTGCCGCCCATCCAGTTCAGGTCGTCGAGCAGGTTGACCCGACCACCGCCGGCGTACTGGCCGATGGTGTCGCCGCCTGAGTAGACGTTCTGGCCCAAGAACTGATTGTCGAAGTCGCTGTTGAGCTGGCCCGCGCCCTGCCCGAACTGCGAGACGCTGCCCTGCGTGCCCTGGTTGACCGCTCCGGCCCCGGTGCCGCCGGTGCTGGGCCCGCCGCCGCCGAACGTCTGGACGCCTCCACCGCCGCCGTAGCCGCCCCCTCGGTTCGTGAAGGTCTGGACACCCCCACCACCGCCCGACGACCCGCCGCCGCTGTTGGTGAACGTCTGGACGCCTGAGCCGCCCCCTGAGCCGCCGCCGCCCGAGCTGGTCGCACGGAATTGAGAGCCGTAGTTCGAGCTGCCAGGGCCGATCGTGGTGCGTGCACGGCCCCCCTGCGCCGCGTTGCCCGAACCCACCTGAGCCGCGAGCTGGCTGAGCTGGTTCGTGTCGGGGTACTGATCGTAGAATCGTTCCAACATGTCGGCCCGATTGAAGCCCATCCGCTCGGTCGCGCCGGCACGTTGCAGCCCGACGCTCGCCCGCTGCTGGGCGACCTGGTTCTCGACTTCGAGGTTGGCCCGGTTGCGGTCGTCTTCGACGCCCCGCTTGACCGACTCGCGGATGGTGGTGTTGCCCAGGCCCCGGCTAATCAGGTCTTGCTCGGCGCGGGCCGACTCCCGCTGGGCCCCCATGTTGATCCGCTCCCGCTCGGCGACGCCAAGGTTTTGCAGCATGGATTCGACGCCGTCGTACTGGCCCTGCACGAGCTGGGTGGTCAGGTCGATCGTGTCCATGATCTGACCCTTGCGGTCGGCGTTCGCCTCGAACGCCTGATCGTGGAGCCGCCGGTAGGTGTCGATGACCGCCTGCCAGTCGAAGTTTGCGCCGATACCCCCGCTGTAGCCGGTGGCCGGCATGATGGTCGTGTTCATCGGCGGCGTGGTGATAGCGACTTCTTGCCCGACGCCGGGTGTAACGCCTGTGAATTGGCTCATGGTTCACGCTCCTAGTCGATCAGCAGCAGCCGGCCATTGACGGTTACATCGGCAGATGACCCGTCGGTGTTGTTCTTGACGGTGATCGCGTCGATCAGGGCGGTCACGGTGGTAGCCGACCCGTCCGAGCCCAGCGTGCCGTCAACGAGCGCGGCCGAGCCCAGGATCAACGGGACGCCGGCGGTGAGTTGCAGGATCATCGCGTCGCCGGCGTCGTTTTGCAGCTCGACGATCGCGTCGGCATCGACTTCGAGGTACAGCAGGTCGAAGCTGTCCAAGCCGCCGCCGCCGGCCTGCCAGATGATGTCGCTGTTGTAGTTGTCGCCCGAGCTGTTCGTGATCGAGAAGCTGGCGTCGTGCTTGGCCCCGCCGAGCTGTAGCGACGTGGGCGTCGTGCGGCTGCCGGCCTGCAACCCCGCGGAGTTGATGGTCGTCTCGATCAGCGTGTAGATGCGTACATCGACTTGGCTCATGGTCGTGCTCCGGGCTCATTCTACAGGACATGCCAGCCCGATCCATCGCAGACTAAACGCACCGCCCCAAAGCCGGTGGTGATGGTCGTGGTCGTGGCCCCGTCGATCGTCTCGGCTCCGCTGCCGTCGATCGTGATCGTGTTCGTGCTGCTGGTGGTGTTCTTCACCCACACATGACGCCCGCTGTTGCCCGAAGCCGCCGGCAGGTTGACCGTAAACCCAGCCCCGGACGGGTCGCACAGCACCAGCTCGCCAACCGCGGCGTTGTAGGTGCCCGTCTGAACCGCCGTCACGGTGAACCGGCCCTCGGGGGCCGTGACGCTCATCCCCGACGCCCCACGGCTGAGGCTGGTGCCGTCGAGCTGCACGCGCAGGTCGCCGGTGGAGAACTCGAGGCCGGGGTCGGTCGCCAGGGCGACGCGCAGGGCCCCGCTGTTGTTCTCCAAGCCGTCGCCGATGTTGACGAAGACCCCGCTCGCGTCGATGTCGAGAACGCCCTGTACGAGCACGGAGAGCTCGCCGCTGACGTTCTGTAGGCCGGGGTCGGTCGCCAGGACGAGCGTGAGCTGGCCCTCGTTGTTGAAGCCGATAACCTCCCCCGCGCCGACCAGGTCGCCGTTCACGTCGGCGTCGGCGTTGCGGCGGGCTCGGGCGGTGGCCCTCGGTTCGCGGGTTTTGCCTGCTGGACCGGGCATCTATCCCCCTTTAGAGGCGCTTGCGTTGGCGACCGACGCCGGCGATGACCCCGCTGCCGGCCTCGTAGGCCCACGTCTCGCCGGCGGTGTTGTTGCGTAGCCGCATCTGGATCGAGTTGCCCCTGAGCCGCTTGCGGAAGGGCAGGTTACGCCCAGCGGCCAGCGTCGCGTTGAAGCTGCTGGCGGTCGCGTCGGTGACTTCCTCGGGCGTGTCGCCGACGTAGATGTCCAGGGCCGTGCTCGCCCCGCCTGCCGCGTCGAGGTGGAGCTGTAGGTCGGTGAGCATGAACTGGCCCATTGTGAGCTGCGGGTGGACGATCGGCAGCCTGACAAAGCTGTCGATTGCGCTCCCGTCGTCGTCGTTGACCGTGTCGTCGAACTTCCGCACGTAGCCATCGAAGCCGCCGAGCAGCACGGTGTTGTTCTCCGGGTTGATGTCGAACAGCTCTGCGATGGCCGACGGGCCGATCGCGGCTGTGTACACGTCGGGGAAAAAGCCGTTCACGCGGGCGTCGTAGAAGTAGTGCGTTGGGGCGGTGGTCGGCTGGCTGCTGTCGCTGATGAAGATGCCCACGCCCTGCCATTTCGAGTCGTAGGCCAGCCGGATGATCTTGGTGGTCGTGTCGATGTCGGACAGGGTCCGGTCGAGCTTGCCCTGACTGACGAGCTCGGGCTGGCCCACGCCGCCGGCCATGCGGTACAGGCCGTTGATCCCGAAGAAGTAGAAGTTGCCGACGTTGTCGAAGCACCACGCTTCGGGTCCGACGATGCCGATGCCGCGGCTGACGTTGTCGATCCGCCCGCCGGCAGCCGGGTCGCCGCGCATCACCCAAATGCTGTTCGCCCCGCCCATGATGAGGATGTCGTCTTGGTAGGGGGCGAGCGCGGTGATGATGTCGCCCAGCTCGCCGGCGTCCGAGTTGTTGCCCGCCACGGGCTGTAGGGCGTCGGTGGTGGCCGGCGAGTAGTCCCAATCGAACGGGTCGCCCGACCGCGACATGAACCAGTTTTGGGGTTCTTCCTGCAAGCCCGACATGACGATGCGGCCCCGGTACAGCGCAATGATGCCGCACGCCTTCGTCGTATCGGTCGTGCCCTGCGGGAGAGAGCCGGCGGTGACGCTCGTAGCCCAATCCTTGAAGGTGTTGTCGGCGAAGTCGAGGAACTGGTAGTTGGCCGTCACGCGATCGCAGAAGAACAGGCGTTGAAAAGATGTCGCGGCCATGATCTGCGGGTTGGTGCTGTCGAGCGCGGAGCCGCCCGAGCTGACCAGGGTGAACTCGTCCAGGTCGGTGTTGCTGCGGTACACGCTGCCGCCGGCCACGGCGACGATCCGCTGCTCGCGGGCGGTCGGGTTGATGCCCGCCGCGATGAACTGGTACGTCGCCAAGCCCCGGTTTGTGGTGCCGCCGCCGCCGATGCTCCAAGCGATCGCGGTGCCGTCGGGCGACCAGTCCACGCGGTAGCAGCCAGCACCCAGCGAGCCCGGCGTCGTGAGGTTGGTCCCCAGCGTATTCGTGAACGGGTAGATGCGCGGCTCGCCGCTGGTGGTGTCGGCCAGGGCGATGTACGTGCCGTCGGGGTGGAAGCGGGGCGACTGGTTGCCGGTCGTGCCCGTCTCGCTCGTTTTGCCGCCCCATCCGGTCGTCTTGTCGAACGGCCAAACCTCGATCGACGAGCCCGAGCTGTTCGGGACGCGGACGACGAGCGTGCCGGCGGGGTTGATCGTGAACCCGCCGCTGAGGGTGCCCCCGCCGATGCTGACCGGGTCGGTGTACTTGGTCCCGAAGCCGGTAGACGAGTTGAACGCCCAGGCCCCCAGGTTGCCGCTGCCGCCGTCTGCGATGACCACGTCGCCGTCGGGGTGAAACTCGACATGGTGGTTGCCGCTGGTCAGGGCCCCGCCTCCGGGCAGGGTGGCCGGGTCGCTGTACTTGGTCCCGAACGCAGTGCCGGTCCACGGCCAGCCTTCAAGGTAGGGCGTCGCTTCGCTGACGACGACGACCGCCGAGTTGTCGGGGGCGACGGCGATGCTCATTTCGCCGGCGCTGGTGGCGACCGTGTTCACGCTGTCGAGCTGGGCCCCGAAGCCGGTGCTCGCGCTGTAGGGGTACGCTTCCAGCGTCTCGTCCGACGTGGAGCTCGCGCACGCCACGAAAAGCACCGAGCCGTCGCTGTTCCACGCGATGCTCTGGACGTTGGCGTTGGCGTTGGAGCCGAGCCCGGTGAGCGTGTGGGCCGCGCTCTGAGCCGATACGGTCGTGCCCGACACCAGAAAGACGGTCACTTCGCGGCTGGCGCTCTTGCGGGCGATGTGGCTGCCGCCCGGCGACCACTCGACGGGGTAGAAGTTCGCCAACCCCGCCGTGGGGTTCGTGTACTGGTCGCCCCATGCCGCGCTCTGTACCAGGTCGAGGGCTTCGACGATGGGCGTGAGGTTCTGGATCGCGTTGGAGCTGTTGACCTGATCCGCCGCCTGCTTGCTGATCCCTGTCCGCTGACCGCCGCGCCGCCGGCGCTCGAGCGCGTCGTGGGCCCTGACGTTCTGCATGAGGTCGGGCGCGACGGTGACTTCGCCCTGCGCTCCCGCGTAGGCCGTGTTCTCGTTGATGCCCATGATCGGGAAGGGCAGCGGGATAGTTTGGCCTTGAAGCATGTGAAAACCGGCGGGGCGACGTGCGAGCACCCCGCCGGCTGAGGGGGGGTCTGGATTAGTTGGCGTAGGCGGTCTTGAGCCGCGTCACCAGCAGCTCGCGGACGAAGACGGTCTTCGCCGCCGCGGTGAGGGCCTGGATGCCGATCATCGGGATCAGGTTCACGCCGGCGGTCATGGCCGCGGAGCGTGCCCCGACCTTGAGGCCATCGACGTACATCTGCGCCCGGCGCGAGCCGTCGATCTCGATGCCCAGGCGAAGCGACCGGCTGGCGGTCGGGGCGACGCCCAGGTCGATCTCGGTGTCGGTCCCGCCGATGGACAGCAGCCGCGTGAGGTTGGTCGTCGAGGTGCTGCCTTCGTCGCTGAACTGGAACTTGACCTGGTCGGCGTCGGTGCCGGCGTCCTGCGCGTCGGTCAGGACGAACCCGGCTTGCACCTGCACGTCGGCCAGCGACGGCAGCTCGATGATGGCCTCGAACGTGGGCTGGTGCTCGGGCTCGAGCTCGGTGGCCCGGAACGCCGACTGGCCGACGCTGTTGATGGCCGTCGCGGGCGTGAGCACGATCTGATCGTTGTCAGCGCCGGCGGTCGCCAGGGCGATGCCGCCATCGACGGCGAGCGCGGAGCCGGCGTTCGCGGCGTTGGTGCCGCTGATGATCCATTGCTCGTTCGCCCCGGTCAGCAGACGGACGGACGCCTGGTTGATCGTCGAGGGGTCGAGAGAGGCGGCAAGGATCGGCCTGCCGGTCTGGAAGTTGTCACGCAGCACGATCCGGTCGCGGTAGTCCGCTTCGGCGAGAAGCTGCTTGACTTCGCGGTCGATGAGGTTCTTGGTGGCGGTGGGGCTGGGCATGTCGAAGCTCCTGTCCGGGTGTGTCAGTTACCCCCAGCTCCGACCCGGTCGCGTCGAGCTGAGGCGATCCAGTCTACGCCTGGATCGGGTTAGGGATTCCATTGATCGGGTAGCCCCACGGCACGGGCCGGCGGCGCGGGTTCAGGGCCCCGGTGGGCACGCCGACGCTGCCCAGGCTCATCCCGTCTTTGTACATCGCGTCGGCGATCAGCGTGCGGAACTCGGCGGTGTACGCGCTCTGCGGGTCGTCGTCGTAGTCCGTGGACGCCATCGAGCGGGCCAGCAGGGACAGCGGGCGGTCCATGTAGCGGGGGATCATCGGCACGTCCGTATCGGCCACGAGGGGCCGCAGGAACCGCCTGTAGACGAGCTGCACGGCGTCGGGGTCCGTCTCGCTGGGCGTGGGGAACAGCTCCATCGTGGGGGCCGAGAGGCCAGCAGAATCGACGGTGACGTTGCCCGTGTTGACGGTGTAGAAGTACCCGCCGGTCCATTCGGTAATCGGGTGCTGCCGCATCCACAAGAGGATTTCCCACGAGACGGGCGTGAAGTGCGACGCCCATCCCTGGTCGTGCTCGACCGCGATCACCGCCCCGAAGTCTTCGGGCAGCGTGACGTACTTCTGCTGCGCGACGATCCCGAGCTCCTGCTGGTTGGTGCTGCACCACTGCCATTCGTGCAGGGTCGCCAGGTGCTCAAGGGCATCGTTGACGATATCGCCGGGCGACACGTCGAGCAGGGCCGTGGCCGGATTGCCCAGCGCGTGCAGGACTTCGGCCTTGTATTGGGCGAACGTGCGTCGGGCCATAAAAGGCGACCGGGCCCGGTTGGACCCGGCAGCCGTGAAGGAGAAGCGTCAAGGCTACGCGCCGACGGTGCCCACGCTCGACCCGTGGCCGAACAGGACGACGGTGTGCACGGCGTTGGTCGCGGACAGGTCCGCGGCCACGTCTTCGCCGATCAAGCCGACCTTGCCGCGGTTCGCGCCGTCCGCAGCCGCGACCAGCCGGCGGTTCGCGCCGGTGGTGTCGGCCATGAGCGCGACGCCGCAGGACGAGAGGGCGACCGACCAGTCGGTGCCGCCGATCTTGGCCTCGACTTCACCGATGAACTGCACTTCGATCTCGGTGTTGTCCGCGCCTTCGCCATCGAGCAGGTCGGTGACGACGACGATCCAGGCGTTGTCGGGGGCCGCGCCGACTTCGACGACGTTGCCGAACATGGCTTCGATGAGCGTGCTGACGGTGCCGCCGACGCCTTCGAGGTTGGCCGTCTCGCTGGCCGACACGTCGAGGTCGAAAGCGAGCACGTCGCCAACGACGACGGCGGTAGCGCCGGCCCGGTTCATAACGCGGGCCTTCTTGCGTTCGAGCGGCACCTGGTTGGGCCGCGAGTTGCTGATGAACATGGTGGTGTCTCCGGGTTGGAGTTGAGGGGGTTGGTTCGATTGGTCCCGCCCGGCCCCAGCTACGGGGCTGGGGCCGGGCTATAACGCATCGGGCTCATAGGCCTTACAGGTTATTCGGGACGACGATGCCCTGACGCCGGCGGGACGCCATGAACAGGTTGTAGTACAGCTTCTTCCAGACCACCCACGAGAAGGGTTGACGGTCCCGGTTCATGGGCTCCTTCTCGTCCATGTACCGCGCCTGGTGAAAGATCGGGTACATGTACATGAGGTTGAGGAAGTAGTACCACGGGGCACCCTCGGCGATGGTCGAGCCGCTGTTGATGAGCGCGGTGTCGAGCGTGCTGATGTACTTGATCGGCATCCCCGCGTAGGTGATGTTGCCCATCACCCAGCCCAGGTTGTTCGCCGGCACGAGCCGGTCGTTGGACTCGCGCGTCAGCGACGAGAGCTGGGTGTAGCCGTCGAGGTTGGTGATGATGCACATCTTGTTGAGCCGGTCATTCTCCGCGTACTGCTGGAGAGTTTCCGGCGCTTCAAAGCGCACCTTCAACCACATCTTGTCCATCGCGTTCACGATGCCGTCCTCACGATCCTCCTTGTTGCCGGGATCGTAGGTCTGCACCTGGTTGCGCCAGTTGGCTTCGGTCGTCGGGTTGATCGTCTGGACCGTGGTGAAGCCGGACGGGGCCAGGCCGTCGGGGGTGACGAGCGCGGGGATGGAGTAGGGGATGCGCCCGCTGGACGTTTCCATGCCGCTGTTGCTGCCGGCGGCGAACAGAGCGGCCTCCATCTTGTTGTACAGCGACGTGTGGCAGGCCTGACGCTTGGACTTGAGCAGGTTCTTGTAGTAGGTCTGCGGGTTGCCCGAGTTGAGGTCGATTTCTTCCTCGGTGTAGGCGTAGTGGTCCGTCAGGAAGCGCCAGTCGATCTGGATGTTGGTCAGCGTATCGACGTTCTGGATGTCCAGGTCTTCGTTGGGCAGGTAGAACGTCGCGGTGCCGCTGTCGGAGAGCTGCACGCGGTCAATGATCTTCGCACCGCCCTGAACGCTCATCGAGGCGTCGCGGCCCTTGAGCATCCGACCGATCAGGTAGGTGTTGAGTGTGGCGTCGTTGACGATCTTGTCGGGGCTGGTGACAACGCGGTTGCCGGTCGCCTTGACGAAGTCGTTGAAAGAGCTGATGTCGGGCATGGGTGAGGGCTCCTAATCCGCTTTCGCGGGGGTAGCCGCCCATGCTCTACTTACCTTCCATCGTCTCGGCGTAGGCCTGATCGTAGATGTCTTCCTCGGTGAGAGGCGTCTTCGATCCCTGACCTGCCCCATCTGACGGCTGCTGTTGAAGACGTGTCTTGGTCTTCTCTAGCAGACTGGCTTGGGCGGCGGCTTCGGTTGTGTTACCGAGCACGGCGTCGGCTGCCGCTTTCAGGCCGAGTCGGACCCGTTCGATGAAGTGCCCCTTGCTGGGGTCGGCGTACTGCGACCCTTGGGCGTTCCACAGCTCCATGAACTTGTCCTCGACCTGTTGGCGAGGCTCTGCCTTGCTCAACGTCGGGTACTCATCAGTGAGGTTGCGGATGCCGCCGTCGATGACCACGTCTACCAGCAAACGGCTTTGATTACGGGCGGATGCCTGCGTCTGTTGCAGTTGTTCCGCCAGCTCGTTCGCTCTGCCGATGACCGCCTTCATGGGCGGGCCCAGCGCCGAGAACTCATCGCCGTAGGTTTCGACCAGGCCTTCAAGTGCCGTATCGAACGATTCGCCCAGGTCGTTGACGCCGGCGGCATCGCCGTCGTCGCCAGCCTTGGCCTGCTCGTTCGTCTCCTTGCCGCCTTCCTGACCGCCCTGCTCGAGCTTTTCCAGCCGCTTAATGAGCTCGCTCTGCTGTTGGCCGAACTGTGTTTGATCGGCCTCCCGCTTCGCTGCGTGCTCAAACCACCCCTGTCGCTGCTCGTCGGTCCAACCGGCGACCATTTCGGGGGTCATGCCCGCCTTGCTCAAAAGCCGCTGCTGCGTCTCGTCGAGCTCGGTGGACTGCTGGGTGCTCTGCCCTGCGGTGGCGTCGCCGGCAGGTTGATCCTGCTTCGACTCCGTCTCGGTGGCTGCGCCTGCCCCTTCGTCGCCGGCGAGCATTTCGGTGAGGGCTTGATCGTAGATCGCGTCCTCGTTTGCTGCGTCGTCGGTTGTCGGGTCCGGGGTCTGCGCGTCGGCTTCTTCGGGCATCGTTACCTCGTCGCCTCGGGGTGCCGCGTCGAACCGGCGGGGGGTGTCCCCGCCCAGCCACGCGGGGCTCGGCATACGCATCATGTATCGGCTGCCCGGCGATGTCAAGACAGGTTATTCAGGGTGAACCGGGTATTTAGGCGGGCTGGGTGGATTCAGCCGTCAGGCGGGCCCTGGATTCGCGGATTGCCCGCCGCCAAGAGGGGTAGTCGGCGTGGGGGAACCAGCGGTGCATGTACTCGTGCCAGGTGCGCCACTTCTCCTTGATCGCCCCGCCGATGGTCTGCTTCCAGTGGTGGCGCATGATGCCGAAAACCACGTCGGGGGGGCTGGTCGTGCAGGCGTAGAAGCCCAATTCCTGCATCTGCATCCCCAGCTCGACGAGGGCGTCGATATCGCCGATCTTGATCGTCTTGAACCTGAGCCGGATGTAGAGCTGGCGACCACGCCGAAGCCGGCGTTCGGAGTAGTCGTTCATCTGCCTCATCCGCTGGACAGGGCCGTCGTCAGACATCGTCGGGGTGTGGCCCCCCCTGAACCTTGTACTGCTCGTGGCGCTGCTCGCGGCTCATGCCGAGCTTGGTCATGTCGGTACGCCTGAGCATGGGCCGGGGCTCGTTGGTGCGGGGGTCGAGGTAGGTGTGATCGCCGGCGGGCCGGGGGTCTTGCACCGCGGCGGGGGCTGCCTGATCCTCGTCGCCCCGATCCCAATCGAGGGAGCTGCCGGGGGCTTGGGGGTGCTCGGGCTTGGCCGGCTGGCGCGGAGCGTGATGGGCGGCTGCCTGGACGTACTGTGCCGGCGTGTAGGCGAAGTGCTGGGCCCGGTCAAGGTGCCAGTTGGCGTCGCGCTTGCCCTTGACGACCGGCTCGTCGCCCAGCCATTCGGTCATGATCTCGCCGACGGGTCGAGTATCGTCCATCAGCCGGGCGACCGACGCCTCGCGGTCGATGGTCTTGGTGTCCATCTTGATTTTGACTTTGAGCAGGTCGGCGTTCCCCTGCACCGGCGACACTTCGACCTTCCGCACATCGACGCGACGGGTCAGTGCCCCAACCAACACGTTCATCACGGTGATAGCGTCCATGACCGGATTCTACCCTGGGAAGTGTGGTTCGGTGACTTGCAGCTCGTCAAATGCCGCCTTCAACGCATCGCCGTAGCCGCTGCCGATGGGCGTGTAGAGGTTGCTGGCCGTCTCCGGCTTCACCGCCTTGTAGCACCGATAACACAGCGAATGTCGCTGCCGCTTGGGTTGCCCGCAGGCGGGGCACTTGCTCGACTTGAGCGACGCGACCAGCGTAGCGATTGGGTATGGGCCGCAGGTGTCGGGCATCGGGTTCTCGGCGGGGGCTACCATTCGATTTCACCTTTTTCGTCGTCCGCGTCCTGTTGCTGGGCGATGAACTGCTGCTGGGCGATCTGTTTGCCGAGCTGCTGGGTCTTGGCGTAGATGCGCGACTGCATCGCCCTGGGGTCTACGCCCTTGTGCTCGGCGACCTGTTCGATCTGCTGGGCAATGCCCACGTACACGGATGCGAGCAGCGTTTCGAGCTGGGCAAGGTTGGCGATCCGCTCCGACGTGACCTCGTAGGCCGCGTTGCCGTTCGCGTCGGCGACGGCCCGGATGGTCAGGTTGGGCAGGTTGTCGTCGCTCATGCGCCTACGGCGATCGACTGGACGGCCAGCATCGCGGCTTGTCGGGCCAGCGTGATCGCGGCTTGTCGGTCGGGCCCGTTGCGTGTCTCGTTGATGATGACCTGGGCGAACCCGCCGGCGGCACGCCGCACGCGGTTCGCGGCCTCGCGCTGCTCATCGGTGAGCTCGCTTGTCTCGAAGATGCGGACGAGCCGCGCGTCGGTGATCGTGACCTTGCTGAGCACCAAATCGACCAGCTCGGCGACCTTCGCATCGGGCACCGGCACCATGTCGCCGTCTTCGGCGTCGTCGGCGTTCAGGAGGGCGAGTAGCTGGTCTTTTGTGGCCCCGCTGGGGAAGCTGATCGAGCGGGCGTCGAGCTCGTCGGTCATCTGCTGTTTCGTCCAGTCGGAGTAGGGTGCGTCGCTCATCGGTTGCTCCTGGGGTGGGGTGGATGGGGCCGGCATGATCCCCGGCGTTGTTCACTTTGTCAACCCTTGCTCTTGTAGCTGCTGGGCTTCCTTTTCAGCAGGGGGTCGTCGAGCAGGTCGTCGGCCAGGCCCATCACGTCGCCGAATGAGCCGGGCTTGTAGGGGCGCTTGGGCTTCTCGTAGTGGATGATCTCGCGGCCCCCGTGGTACAGGTAGGCCAGGGCCATCACCATGTCGTCGTTCTCGCCGGTCGGTGCCCCGGTGGTGATCTTCGTGCTGTTGGGCAGGTCATCCATCAGGTCGGTCTTGTTCTTCGGCATGAACTGGTAGCGGGTGAGCTCGGTGTGTGTCGTCTCCGACCGGACGACGACGCTGCGCTCCTTCACGCCGGCGCGGATGTTGGGGATGATCGTGTCGGCGGCGCTGCGGTGGTGGCCCAGCAGGTCAGAGAACCGGCGTGCCCGCGTTTCCTCGCGTCGCTGGTGGTAGAGGTAGCCGTAGCCCATTTCATCGTACAGCCGGCGTAGGCACGGTAGCCCGACCTGCCGCTCGCCCACGATGAACGCCTCGAAGTACAGCACGCCCAGCATGAACAGAATCTCGGCAAAGAAGATGTCGCCCCAATGCCCTTGGGCTTCGGCGACCTGCACGAGCTGGCCGTCGGCGGTCTTGCGCCCGACGACCGCCGCGTCGTAGTCCTTCCCGACCAGGCCGTAGGCGAAGTCGGCCCCGATGATGTAGTTGGCGGCTTCGTCGAAGATCGGCGGCTCGTAGATGGTGATCCGCCCCGTGTCCATCGGCACGCCGGCCCGCCACTGGAACAGCTCGCGGTAGTCGTTGGTCCCGTGAAAGCGGTGCATCGTGGGGTCGCGCGGGCCCAGCCGCCCCGCCAGGTCTTCGCCCGTCTCGTCGGGCAGGAACACCAGCGAGCCGGATTCGCCGACCTCGATGTCGGCCTTCATGCGTTGCAGGGCCTTGTTGTCGAACACCGCTTCGCCGGTGAAGTCGGCGTAGCCGCCGCTGGTACGCACGCCAAGCTCCTTCTCGCCCACGCCCTGCACTTCGGCGTAGTGCTCCGCGTCTTCCTCGTCCGCGCCGGGGTTGTCTTGGATGCCGCCGCGGTCCCACAGGAAGGTGCGGGGGTGGTTTTGCAGCTCCATGAACTCGGCGTGCGTGAGGCCGTCGCTCTTGTAAAACGCCTCGACCGGCTGGATGATCTCCTTCACGAACCACGTAATGCCCAGCGTCATCGTCGCCGCGACCATGTACCGGGTCTTCTTCTTGCCGCGACGACGGAACTGCATCTCGACCCACAGCTTGCGGTCGGGGTGCTCATCGAAGTACACCGCGTCGATCTCAACGCCCTGGATCGCCGACCAGTCCGAGTCGGACGACACGACGAAGCAGCGCGAGCCGTTGGGCCATATCCAGTAGTGTTTTTGATCGTTCCACTTCCACCCCCGCGTGAACAGCGACTCGAGATCGGGCTTCATAATCTCGAACTGCTGGTACTTCTGGCAAATCCAGATGGCGACCGTGGGGCGGTCGTAGCCGTTGATGACGCGCGGCATGACGTGGGGCTTGTACGGGTCGTTGCGCTGCATCAGCAGGTCAACGTCCACCGCCATGAGCGTCGTCTTGCCCCAGCCGTTGCCGGGCGTGCAGATGCGGTAGCGGTGGTCTGAGCTGAGCGCCTGCACCTGCCCGTCGAGGTGGGGGTCGAACGCCCAGCTCGGGCGGTTGTCCCTGAGCCACTGAGTAGCCCGCAGGCTCCGCACGGCGCGGGCGGCGGCTGCGAGCTCGTCGTCGGTAAGGATGTCGCTGGCCTTGACCACGGCCCCATCCTACGGGCTACGCCACGGCGAGCGATGCGGCGGGCGGCACGCCAAGGTTGAGCTTGAGGTAGCCCTGGGCCTCGAAGTCCACGTTGCCGGCGGCAGCATCGCCGAACAGGGTGTAGCCGGCGAGCAGGGGGACGCGCTCGGTGTAGCTCCGGCTGATGCCGCCGTTCTCGGCGAAGTCGCCGGCGGCGTAAATCTGCCCGGTGAACGCGGTGGCCTGGGGGATGATGAAGCCGTCGTCGGTGCCGTTGGCGACCGACGCGACCGTGATCGTTGTCTCGTCGGCGGTGGCGTCGTAGGTCGCCCCGGTGACGGTGTAGTTGTTGCCCGAGTCGTCGTTGCCCGTCGAGCCGTC
>FUIF01014478.1_pt1 | contig 38405 bp, 42 predicted proteins | sample 1003461 | NCBI WGS metagenome assembly FUIF01 (sample SAMEA80401918, study PRJEB19352) | marine metagenome
AAAGTTATTGGAAAGATGGCGACAATCTCGCCAGCGCCAGTTTCGATGAGGTTGCGCAGCGGCTGCCGTCGCTGGTGCCGCAATCTCACATCGACTTCCTCAACAGCGGTGAAGATTGTATCGAGATTGGCGATTATGCCTTTGTCCACGCCGGCATTCGACCCGGGGTGCCGATCGAGCGGCAAGCCTTATCCGATTTGCGCTGGATTCGGGACGAGTTCCTCGATGAAACGCGAGATCATGGCAAAGTCATCGTTCACGGGCACAGCATCACGGCTGAGCCCGATGAGCAATCCAACCGGATTGGAATTGATCTCGGCGCCTTCAAGAGCGGTTGTCTCGCTGCGTTGGGGCTGGAAAATGACCAGCGCTGGTATTTGTTTGCGCGTGAAACATGACCGTGAAAGGTCCGTGCGCGGATCCGAATGCGGCCAGTATTATCGCTCGGCTTTCGTCTTCATATTGCTTGTCACTGGCAGTGTGAGCGTTTAAGCGCCGCGCAGCCTGATTCCGGTCGGTTCCATTTTGCCCTTAGCTTTTTGATTCAAGAGTTTGATGAGTAAAACATTTCAATCGGCTACCGCTTTCAATTCGCAGACCATGTTTGCGGTTTGGGACCGTTTGCCTCTCTTATTTATTCTATTCGTCATTCTGATCGGCGGCTCGTCGCGCAGCGATATGGCGTCGCTTCCGTTGCTGCGAGGCGGGGCGGTTCTGTTTGCTTGCTGGGCTCTGACGGGACTGTCCGGTGGTGACTGGAAGCGTATGCGGACGCCGCTCATACTCCTTTTTCTCCTTGCAGTCTGGACGGCTGTTCAGCTGATCCCCCTACCGCCGGGCACGTGGCAGGCATTGCCGGGGCGCGGGACGATTTTCGAGATCGATCAGTTGCTGGGACAGCCCGACGTCTGGCGCCCGATTTCGCTGACGCCCGCGAAAACCTGGAACAGCCTCCTTGCGTTGACGGTACCTATCGCGGCGCTGCTGGTGGCAGCGCGGATGAGCAGCGACAGTCAGCGTGAGATGATGTTTGCTATCGTCGGCATCGCGACATTCAGCGGATTGCTCGGTCTGATCCAGATCCTGTCGGGCGTCGGAAGCGCGGCGTATTTCTATCGTATAACCGATCCCATTTCGATGGTCGGCCTGTTTGCCAATCGCAATCATCACGCGATTTTCCTGGCACTCGCTCTGCTCGTTGCCGCGACGCTTCTGCGCGATGAATTGATGCGCAAGCGGCAACGCAAAATGGTGCAGGTCGCATTGGTCTTTTCGGCGCTTTTTCTGACAGCAATGACCGCGCTGATCGGCTCGCGTACCGGTTTTGCAGTTGGGGTCGCCGCATTCTGCCTGGGTTACGCCTCCGTCGGCTTGACCTGGCGTTCCGGCCAGAGTGAATTGTCGACGAGCAAGCGAGTCCGCCCGTCGCCGGTAACGTTCGCGACACGCTGGAAAAACGCAATTCTCTTTGCTCCTCCCGTTCTGCTCGTACTTGCCGTGGGTGTCGCGTTATGGCTTGGCAGCCGCGCGAGCGCCGTCTCGCGCTTCATAGGCGAGGGCGTTGCCGACGATCTGCGGGTTCGGGCCTGGCCGACCGTCCAATCGATGATCGAAACATATTGGCTGACGGGAAGCGGGTTTGGCTCTTTTTGCCGAAATCTACAAGGTTTACGAACCCGACGCATTGCTGCAGCCCACATATTTCAACCATGCCCACAATGACTGGACCGAAGCGGTTCTCACGGGCGGCTTGCCTTTCGTGCTAATCCTCGTTGCGGTGTTTGTCTGGCTGGGCCGTGCCATCCTGGCAAAGGGGCTCCGGAATCTGATGAAGGGTCACCGCGGCGACATGCGCCTGATGGTAATTGGTGCGGTGATGTTTCTGGCGGCGGCCAGCGCGACCGATTATCCGCTGCGCGTGCCATCGATGCAGGCGGTTGCCATCATGCTGTTGATGCTGATTATTCCGGCTTCACCCGAGCGCGCAATAGGGCGGAAATCCAGCCGGCGCAGCAATGATAGCGGCTTGCGGGCATAATTCCAGCCTCTATAGCCGTCTCCATCTTCAGAACTCTGGACTGATATAAAACTTGAAGCACTTTCAACTGGCGCTCGCATTCAACGTCGCATTGCTAGCAGGGTGTGCGAGTTCGCCGCCGCCTGTCGCGAGCGTTGCGGGGACGCCCATCACGCCGCTGACCGAATTGCCGCTCCCGGGTTCGGACGACGGCGTGCGTGCAAGCCGGGTGGCCTATATCGGTCCTTTCACGGAATTGCGTGTCGAGGTGTTCGGCGTTCCGGAAATGCAGCGCGATGTCATGACAGACGGCCAGGGCGGATTTAATTTCCCGCTGGTCGGCGCGCTCGATGCGGGCGGCAAGACCACGAACATGGTCGCCGAAGAAATCCGGAGCAAATTGACGGGCCGCTACGTGCGCGATCCACAGGTCTCGGTGAATTTCAAATCGCCGACCAGCGCATATTCGATTCAATCGATGACCGTCGCGGTGGACGGTGAAGTGAAAAAGGGCCGGCGCATATCCGGTCGTCGGCCGCGTCACCTTGATGCGTGCGGTGGCACTGGCCGGCGGCACGGCCGAATTTGCAAAACTTGAAGACGTCGTTATTTTTCGGACCGTCGGCGGCAAAGACTATGTCGGCATCTATAATCTGGGGGCTATACGGCGCGGCAATTATGCCGATCCCGAAGTTTTCCCAAACGATGTTGTGATTGTCGGCGATTCCCCGCAGCGGCGTCGTTTCAACCAATTGTTGATGACGGTCCCGGCATTGTTGTCGCCGATTATCCTCCTAGCGAGCGAGGCAAGAAAAATGAGTCCCATTGTGAACGGGCGCCAAGCGATGTCCGATAAGGATCTGATCGCCTTGGAGAATGAGGAGGCTCGTTACGATTCCTCCCGGTTCGGGCTTTCGATCCTCGAACAGGTGATGTCGGTGATTCTCAATCATCGCTATCTGGTGCTGAGCATCGTTACGGGCTCGCTGGTTCTCGGCTTGCTCCTGACCTTCATTGCCACACCGCAATATACCTCGACGGCCCGGATCGAAATCTTGCCCGACGCGCCGGTCTCCACTTCGGTTGAAGGCGAGCGCGAGCGAAGCGTCATCAACGAGGTGGCCTTCTATAACACGCAATATTCCCTGCTCGAATCCCGCTCGCTTGCCGAACGGGTCGTTCGTGCGGGCAATCTCACAGCAAATGAAGAATTTCTGCGCCTGTTCAAGCTCGATAGTTCCGAAGGAACTTTGTCGAGCGCGCAACGGCAGAGTTTGACGACCAATGCCGCGATGGTCCTGCTCGATCGGTTGACGGTATCGCCGATGCGGGCGTCCAGCCTCGTCGATGTCAGCTTCTCCACGCCATCGCCGGCACTTTCGGCAAAGCTCACCGACCTGTGGGTCACCCAGTTCGTTCAGTCGAACGTCGATCGCCGCTTCGCCGCGACATCCGACGCACGCAAATATCTTGAGAAGCGCCTCGATACGTTGCGACAGAATCTCGAAATATCCGAACGCGGACTGATCAACTATGCGACCAGCCGAGGCATCGTGACCATTTCGTCGAAAGCCGATTCGAATGGGAACACGCAAACGGAAACGCTGGTCGGAAGCGATATTACGGAAATCAGCCGGGCATTGGGACGCGCTCGCGAACAGCGCATCGCCAGCGAGGCCGAGCTGTCGAACACGCTGACGGGTGCGGGCCAAGTGAACGCGCAGACGGTTGTCGGCCTGCGCCAGCGCCGTGCCGATCTCGAGTCCGAACTCGCTCGCCAGCGCATCACGTTCGGGGATGAATATCCGACCGTGGTTTCGCTTCGCGCGCAGTTGGCCAATCTGGACCGCAGTATATCGGCGGAAACCGGTCGTTCGACGCAGGGCAATCGGGAGGCTTATAACGCCTCGGTCAAGCGTGAGCGCCAGTTGCAGACGGAGCTCGATCAGCTCACCGACAAATTTAATGTCCAGCAGCGCGATTCGATCCAGATGGCGATCCTCCAGCGCGAGGTGGATTCGAACCGGCAGCTCTATGATGGGCTGCTCCAGCGTTACAAAGAAATCGGCGCCTCGGGCGTTGGAACAAACAATATTTCGATCGTCGACCGCGCGAAAGTTTCGGAAGCACCGTCGAGCCCCAATCTTCAGCTGAACCTTGCGTTGGCCCTATTGCCGGGTTTGATTCTTGCCGTCGGCTTGGCGTTCTTCCTCGAACGGATGGATAGTTCGGTCCGCGATCCGCAGGAAGTCGGCACGCGCTTCGGCTTGCCGCTCTTGGGCGCGATCCCCGAAATCGTCGGTCAGGAAGTCGCCGACGCGATCGTCGACAAGAAGTCGGTGATTTACGAAGCCTATTTCTCGGTCATGACCAACCTGACATTCCTGACCGATCATGGCGCGCCGAGATCGATCATGCTGACGTCTTCTCGTCCCAAGGAAGGGAAGAGCAACTCGTCGCTTAGCGTCGCCACCGTATTGGCGGCGACCGGTAAGTCGGTGATCCTCGTCGATTCCGATATCCGGAACCCATCGTTGAACCGCTATCTGGATATCCCGATGAAGCTCGGATTGAGCCATTATCTGGCGGGTGACGATCGGGTCGATGAGATGATCATGCCGCTGAAGAAATTCGGCTTCTCGATCATCACGGCGGGCAAAAAGCCACCGAATCCTGCCGAACTCCTTGGCAACGACCGTCTGGGGCAGCTCGTCGAAGTCTTGCTGAGCCGTTATGATCATGTGCTGATCGACGCGCCGCCGCTCCTTGGCCTCGCCGATGCTCCGCTCATCGCGCAACGCGTCGAAGGCGTGTTGTTCGTGATCGAAGCGAATGTGACCAACGGACGCGCTGTCTCTACGGCACTGACGCGCTTGCGTATGTCGGGGGCTCGCCTGTTCGGCGCGATCGTGACCAAGGTCGGCGCCAAGAACCAGGTTTACGGCTACGGCTACGGTTATGGCTATGGCTATGGCTATGGTAATGACGCGGCGAAGGACGACAATTGAGCGCTTTGGCGTCAATCGGCTATTTGGAAAAAACGTGAAGATCTACAACATAGCGCTTTGGATAGTCGCAGCTGTTCTGGCGGTCGGCGTTGCCTTGTCCAGCTATGTCGTGGCGAATGAGGTTCGGTCGCCGGCAAAAAGCTTGCGTCATCCAGGTGCCGCCATTTGGCGGCGCGTGCGCCAATCTTGCGGCCGCGACCTATGCCGATCGCCGTCTGAAAAATGCCAAATCGGTGGTTCTGAAACCCGAGCGGATGCTGGCGTTGCAGGCTTATCGGGCGGAGCCGCTTTCGGCAAACGCATTGGCGATCCTGATCGCGCCAGCCCAGGAAAAGATCGACCCTCGCGATCGGCGGGCGCTGCTCGCGCTTGCCGGCAAGGTGACGCGCCGCAATTCGCTCATTAATGCGGAATCGATCGAATTGGCTGGCCGCAGCGATGACAAGCAGGCGTTTTTCCGATGGTTGTCGCGGTCGATTCTGACCAATGATGTCGCCCGCAAATCCTATGTCGCGGTCATTGCCCAGGCGACGTCGATGCCCGGCGCGGTCGAGGGGCTGACGCCGGTGATCGGCGCGGCGCCGAATTGGGCGCCCGATTATTGGCGCGCCGTGGTTCAGTATCCGCAGAGCCTTGGCAATGCCGCCAAATTGCGCACGGCCTTGGTGCAGCGCCCTTGGCGGCAGACGACGATCCAAGCGATGGATGAGCGACTGGTCCTTGGTCTGGTTCAATATGGACAATTCGACGAAGCGTTCGGCTTGGCCGAGGCTCTTGCACCGCCCAAATGGCGCGATCGGGGACAGTCGAGCCGGCTGATCAACGGACGTTTCGGCGCCCAGCCGCACTTTGCGCCGCTCGATTGGGAACTGGCTGCGATGGGCAATCTTGGCGCGACAATCGAGCCGGCAAGGAAGCGCCTTTTTGATCTCTGCGATTGGCGGAGCGCAAGGGGTGACGGTCAGGCAGTTGGTTCGGCTTTCGCCGGGTGACTATTCGCTCGGCTGGACCCTTTCGGGCAATCCCGACAACGCGCTGCGTTTCCGGATTTACTGTGCCGAGGCCAGCGGGGCGTCGTTGCCCCCGGTAATCGTACAAGCTGCGGCAGGGAAAAAGCAGGCGTCGGTGCGCATGGCAAACGACGAATGCAATTGGCGTTGGGTTTCGCTCGACATCGATCTTCCCGATGATGCAGCGGGCATCGACGTCTATTTGAGCGATGTTTCGCTGACGCCGACACGAGCCACGGCGCCCTAAACTACGCACTAATTCTGATCCGCATCAGCGGCCGAGTGCAACACGGACGGAGATGAGCGTGCAGCAAAAGATTTTCATTACCGGGACCGCGGGATTTATCGGCTTCCACCTGGCTCGTTTGCTGCTGGCGGAGGGCTATTCGGTTCACGGCTTCGATGGCATGACCGATTATTACGACGTCCGCCTTAAACAGCGGCGGCATCAGACCCTGCTCCAGAACGCATCCTTTGGCGCTACAGAGGGGCTGCTGGAGGATCACGCGCTTCTGGACAAGGTGATCGACGACTTTGCTCCCGATGTCATCGTCCATCTCGCTGCGCAGGCCGGCGTTCGCTACAGCATCGAAAATCCGCGCGCCTATATCGACAGCAATATCGTCGGTACTTTTAACGTCATGGAAGCGGCGCGGCGGCTGGAGGTCCAGCACCTGCTGATGGCGTCGACCTCCTCAGTCTATGGCGCAAACGAAGAAATGCCGTTCATCGAAACGGAAAAGGCCGACACCCCGCTGACCATCTATGCCGCGACGAAGAAGGCAAGCGAGGCGATGGCGCATTCCTATGCGCATCTGTGGAACCTGCCGACGACGATGTTCCGCTTTTTTTACGGTTTATGGGCCATGGGGTCGGCCCGATCTCGCGTTGTACAAGTTCGTCGACGCCATTCTGGATGGGCGGCCGATCGATATCTACAACCATGGCGATATGTATCGCGACTTTACTTATGTCGACGACCTAGTGCGCGGAATCCGGCTGCTGATAGACGCCGTGCCGGAGCGCCCGGCCTCGGCCTCCGATATCGTCGAGGGCGATTCGCTGAGCCCGGTGGCGCCGTTCCGCATCGTGAACATCGGCAATAGCGACAAGGTCCGGCTGCTCGATTTTGTCGAGGCCATCGAAGCCGAATTGGGAATGAAGGCGGAGCGGAACTATATGGATATGCAGCCCGGCGACGTCCCGGCGACATGGGCCGATGCATCGCTTCTCGAGCGGCTGACGGGCTATCGTCCCCAGACACATTATCGCGACGGAATTCGCAATTTCGTCAGCTGGTATCGCGATTACGCGGGAAAGTGATTCGGCTCGGACCATCACGGCTATCAATCGGCGCAGAATATAGCTAACGGCCATCAAAAATCGGCGAAAATTGCTGATCTTGCCTAAGAGACGGAAGAGTATGAACTGGCAGTTTAACAGAATCTCGGTGGTGGGGCTCGGCTATATCGGCCTGCCCACTGCGGCGATGTTTGCGTCGCGGAAAATCTATGTAACCGGGATAGACGTCAGCGAGCACGCGGTCGAAACGATCAATCAGGGCAAGGTTCATATCGTCGAACCCGACCTTGATCTCGCCGTCCATTCGGCGGTCAGCCAGGGCTATTTGCGGGCGACGACGACGCCGGAACCCGCGGATGCGTTCCTGATCGCGGTACCGACACCCTTCAAGGGCGACGATCACGAGGCCGACCTGTCTTATGTCGAGGCCGCATGCCGGTCGATCGCGCCCGTGCTGGCGCCGGGCAATCTCGTCGTGCTGGAATCGACCTCGCCGGTCGGAACCACCGAAAAAAATGTCGGCATGGTTGGCCGAAGCGCGGCCCGACCTCAGCTTCCCGCAGCACGCCGGCGAAGCATCGGACATTCGCGTGGCCCATTGTCCAGAGCGTGTGTTGCCGGGCAAAGTGATGCAGGAACTCATTCATAACGCCCGCGTCATCGGTGGCATTACTGCAGCCTGTTCGGATGCGGCGCTGTCGCTTTACAGCTTGTTTGTGAAGGGCGAATGCATCGTCACCGATGCCCGGACCGCCGAAATGGCCAAGCTCACAGAGAATGCCTTTCGCGATGTGAATATCGCGTTCGCGAATGAATTGTCGCTGATCTGCGATCGGCTGGATATCAATGTCTGGGAATTGATCGCGCTGGCCAATCGCCATCCGCGCGTGAATATTCTGCAGCCCGGTCCCGGTGTCGGCGGCCACTGCATTGCAGTCGACCCGTGGTTCATCGTGTCGAGCGCGCCCGATGTCGCCCGCCTTATTCGCACGACGCGTGAGGTGAACGATGGAAAACCTGGCTGGGTGATCGAGAAAGTCGACGCCGCGGTTGCGCAGTGGGGCGAACGCAGCGGTCGCAGCGCGAGCGAAGCGACTGTCGCCTGCTACGGTCTGGCGTTCAAGCCCGATATTGACGACCTGCGCGAAAGCCCCGCTCTGCACATCGCAGAGCAGCTTCAGGAGCGGTACGGCGAACGGCTTGTCGTAATCGAGCCAAATATCGATGCGCTGCCGGCCAGCCTCGATCGGTGCCAGTTCGGTTCGGGCCCCGATATCGCGGCCGACATCCATGTGTTGCTGGTCGATCATCGCGAATTCAAGGCGATGGCCGTGCCACCGGGGCTGATCGTCGATACGCGTGGCGTCTGGACCAGCGGGAGGACAGCGGCGTGATAAATGCTGCAGAACAGGCCCGCATCGGGATCATCGGGCTGGGCTATGTCGGGCTGCCGCTCGCGGTGGAATTTGCCAAGGTCGGACGGGTCGTCGGATTCGACATCAACCTCGAGCGCATCGCTTCGCTGCAACAAGGCGTCGATGAGACGCTGGAAGTCGACGAGGCCGAACTTGCGGCGGCGACCAATCTCCATTTCACGACCGATACGGCGGAGCTTGCCGACTGCAACTTCTATATCGTCACGGTCCCGACTCCGGTCGACGCGCAGAAGCGTCCCGACCTCACGCCGCTTTTGAAAGCATCCGCGACGGTCGGGAAGATACTGAAGCGCGGCGACATAGTGGTCTATGAATCGACCGTTTATCCGGGTGCTACCGAAGAGGATTGCGTGCCCATATTGGAGGCGCATTCGAACCTTGTGTTCAATCGCGACTTCTTCGCCGGCTATAGCCCCGAACGTATCAATCCCGGCGACAAGACGCGCCGGTTGCCCGACATCTGCAAGATCACATCGGGTTCGACCCCCGAAGTCGCCGAGCTGGTCGATGCGGTCTATCGGCGTGTCATTACCGCCGGAACGCATCGCGCGGCATCGATCCGGGTGGCCGAAGCCGCGAAGGTGATCGAGAACACCCAGCGCGACCTGAATATCGCGCTGATCAACGAACTGGCGATCATTTTCAACCGGATGGGCATCGACACCCAAGCTGTGCTCGAAGCCGCGGGAACGAAGTGGAACTTCCTGCCTTTCCGGCCCGGCTTGGTCGGCGGCCACTGTATCGGCGTCGACCCCTATTATTTGACCCACAAGGCGCAGGCGATCGGCTACCATCCCCAGATCATTCTGGCTGGCCGTCGACTGAACGACGGAATGGGCGCCTATGTTGTCGGTCAGATGGTAAAGGCGATGATTGGCCGGTCGATTCAGGTTCGCGGCGCGCGCGCGCTCGTGATGGGCCTCGCCTTCAAGGAAAACTGCCCGGATCTGCGCAATACACGCGTCATCGACGTCGTCCGCGAGCTCGAAGGCTATGGCATCGAGACCGATGTTTACGATCCCTGGGTCGACGCCGACGAAGCTGCGGCGGAATATGGGCTGACGCTGATCGCCGACCCGGCGAAAGGCACATATGACGGCATCATCCTGGCGGTGGCGCACGATGAATTCCGCGCTTTGGGAGGCGAGGAACTACGCGCGTTCGGCAAGCCCGACCATATTCTTTACGATCTCAAATATCTGCTTCCAGCGGAAATGAGCGACCTGAGGCTTTGATCGACGACGGTCCATGACCGGACCGGTGATCGGTAGAAACGACAGCGAGGCATAAGTTTTGTGCGGCATTTTCGGAATTGTTGACCTAGGCGGCGAACGCCTGATCGATGAGGATCGATTCCGCGGGGGGCTGGAAAAACTCGCTCATCGCGGGCCGGATGGGCGTCGGGCGCAGCGCGTCGCGGACGGCGTGATGTTCGGTCACGCCCGGCTTTCGATCATCGACTTGTCGGACGAAAGCAATCAGCCGTTTCAGATTTCCGACCGCTATTGGCTGACTTACAATGGCGAGATATTCAATTATCTCGAGCTGCGGGCCGAACTCGAAGCGCTGGGAGTCGTTTTTTCAGACGAGCGGCGATACCGAAGTCCTGCTTCAGGCCTATATTCAGTGGGGCGATGACTGCGTCAGCCGTTTCAACGGCATGTGGGCTTTCGTGATTTACGACTCTGTCGAGCGGACGATTTTTGCCTCGCGGGACCGGTTCGGCATCAAGCCGTTCAACTATGCCGTACACGAAGGCCAATTGCTGTTCGCGTCCGAAATCAAATCGTTGCTCCATTACGCGCCCGAATTGGCCGAACCCGACTATGGCATGATCGCCAATTATTGCCGGACATCGGTCGGCGCGCAGCATGAACAGAGCTGGTTTCGCGACGTTCGCCGGCTGCAGCCGGGGCACAATCTCGCGATCGATGCCAGCGGTGCGTTGCGGGTGTGGCGTTATTGGGATTATCCGACCGGACAGAGCGACATCAGTTTCGAGGACGCCCGGCGTCAGCATGCGGAATTGTTCGAAGACGCCGTTCGGCTACGGATGCGGAGCGATGTGCCGCTGGGCATCACCCTGTCGTCGGGGGTCGATTCCAATTCGATCGCGTCGGTCATGCAGGTCATCGATCCAGCGCCGCACCACAGCTTTACTGCGCGCTTCGATGATGCGGAGGAACTGGTCCAGGACGGCGCGATCTATCAGGACAGCACGCGACGGATCGATGAATCCGTCGTCGCTCGCGGGGTTGCCGAAAAGCTTGGCCTCGATGCCCATATCACCTCCACGGATTATTCCGATTTCATCGGCCGGCTTCGCCAGATCGTCTATCATCTCGAAAGCGGCAACAGCTCGCCGGCGGTAATCCCGCTGATGCAATTGCTCCACGAAGCACGCAAACGCTTGACCGTGGTGCTGGACGGGCAGGGGGCTGACGAACTGCTGGCCGGATATATCTCGGCGGTGGTCTGGCCTGCCGAACGTGACTTGATTGGATCCGGGCGGCTGCGGAAAGCTTGGCGCGGGCTGCGCGAATATCTCAAAACCTATACGTTGCGGTCGCTGATCGTTCTTGTCGCGAGGCAGGCGAGCAATGACCTGCCCTGGATCTCGCGCCTTCAGCAGCGGCTACAGGGTTTCGATGCGATCTATGGTCCGCGACTGCGCGGGCATCCGCCGATGGCCGATTTTCCGACTCTCGAACCCGTTGCGGGAGAAGCCGCTCTCGCGCGGCGGCTGCGTGAGCAGCATAGTGGCGGGCTCGTCAATTTGCTGCATTATGGCGATGCCATTTCGATGGCGAACAGCCTTGAAGCGCGCATGCCTTCCTCGATCACCGGCTGGTCGAATTCGTTTGGCCGCTGCCCGGCGAGTTCAAGGTCGAGCTGGGCGTGGGCAAATATATTCATCGTCAGGCCATGCGTGGGCTGGTCGACGATGCGATCCTCGATGAAACGACCAAATATGGTTTTACCACACCGATCGGGCGACAGTTTCAAAAAGCCTATGCGCCCGGGACGGGGCCGCTGGATATCCTGCTCGGCGAGCAATGCCTAGCGCGCGGCTTGTTCGATCCCGAAGGGTTGAAGGCGATGGTCGAGGATCATCAGTCGGGCCGTAAGGACCATGGCACCTTGCTATTCCGCCTGTTGAGCGTTGAATTATGGTTCCGTATCTTCATCGATGGCGACGCGAGCGTTGCCCCACCGGTCGGGGCCGCAGCATGAACGCGCTGCCGCCGCGACGCTGACGGAGAAAGAGCGATGCCGTCTCCCATTTACCTGTGGTCGAAACTGCTCCGCAAGATCCGCGGCGCGGCCATTCGCGGCAGCGAGGTCGATCCGACGTCAAAGGTCGAGCCAGGCTCTTCCTTCGTGAACAGCACAATGGGACGTCACAGCTTTTGCGGCTATGATTGCGAAATCACAACGGCCGACATCGGCCATTTCTGCTCGATCGCAAATTATGTTGTCATCGGCGGAGGAAGGCACCCGGTCGAATGGGTCGGGATGTCGCCGGTATTTTATGAAGGCCGCGATAGTGTCGCGAAGAAGTTTTCGACCTTCGCGCGTCCCGATCCGCAGCGCACGATTGTGGGTAGCGACGTCTGGATCGGCTACCGCGCAATCCTCATGCAGGGCATCACCATAGGCCAAGGTGCCGTAATCGGCGCTGGTGCCGTGGTGACGCACGATGTTCCACCTTATGCGATTGTCGCAGGGTCCCCCGCGCGCCTCATCCGCTACCGGTTCGACGAGCCCATCCGCGAAGCCCTGATCGCGAGCCGCTGGTGGGACCAGCCCGACGCGGTGCTGGAACGCTGTGCGGAAGATATTCGCGATCCCAAAAAAATTCCTAGAGCGGCTTGAACAATGCGCATAGCTCATATCTGCCTCGCGGCATTCTATATCGACGGCTTCGGTTATCAGGAGAATATCCTTCCGCGCATTCACCGGAAGATGGGGCATGACGTGATCATTGTCGCTTCGACCGAAACATATCTCGACCGCACGAGGCTCGGCTATGTTGAACCGTCGAGCTACATCAGCGAAGACGGCGTGCCCGTGCATCGTTTGCCCTATGCTTCATGGGTGCCGAAACGGCTTCAGGCCAAGGTTCGTGCTTATGAGGGCGTGGAAAAGCTGCTCGAAGAGTTCAAGCCCGACATCATCTTCGTCCATGATGTGCAGTTCTGGGATTTCCTGACCATCCGGCGCTATGTGCTTCGGCACCCGACCCCGGTCTATGCCGACTGTCACACCGACTATGTCAACAGCGCCCGCGGCTTCGTGTCGCGTCACTTGCTGCACAGGCTGTTCTATCGCGCCATCGTGCGCCGTGTATCGCCGATCGTGCAGCGTTTCCTGCCGACGCTGCCGGTACGCGGCGATTTTTTGCACGAGGTTTACGGGGTCGATCGAGCGAAGATGGAGCTGCTTCCATTCGGAGCCGATGATACGCAGACCGAAGGCCTCGATCGCGCGCAGGTTCGGCGCGAAGCGCGGGCTGAATGGGGAATCCCCGACGACGCACTGCTGTTCGTCACCGGCGGGAAACTCGACCTTCGCAAGAATATCCACACGTTGATCGACCGTTTCTCGCGTGCCAAGCGACAAGGTGAACTGGGCAATGCCCGGCTCCTCGTTTTTTGGTCAGGCGACGCCCGAAGTGCAGGCCGAACTCGACGGCATCGATATTCACGAGCATGTGCATATGCTGGGCTGGACGCCTGCGAACGAAATCTATCGCATCTTCTGGGCGGCAGATTTCGCTTTGTTCCCGGGCACGCATTCGGTCTTGTGGGAGGAAGCGATCGGGCACGGGCTTGGCACCGTTTTCCATCATTGGCGCGGGATGGACCATTTGGATATCGGCGGCAATACGAGGATAATCCACGATGCGACCCCCGAAACGCTCGACCGGTTGCTGGCCGACTTGACGGCCGACGATGCCGCCGAGATCAAACGGCTGGGCGCTGTCGCGGCCGAAAAGGGGCCGCGCGTTTTTCTCATTCAGCGCCATCGCGGCCAAGGCTATCGAATAGACGCTGCCGACGCGGACCCGGTTCGGATTGCACCGCGGGCTTTACGAGCACGCCCGGCCGAGCTATGCGTTCAAATATGAACGCTGCCCGCCTTCGCTTGTCAATTCGCGTTATCGAGGGGCCTGGGCACGATAATGGGAAGCGGAATGACTAATCGAAAAAGCCCCAGCCGCGATGAAGATGTCAATTTCCGCGCCCTGCGAATATTGGAAACCAATCCTCAGATCAGCCAGCGAGAACTGGCGAAGGCGTTGGGCGTCAGCCTGGGCGGCATCAATTATTGCCTGAACGCGCTTGCCGAAAAGGGGCACGTCAAGATCGCGAATTTTCGGTCTTCGCAGAACAAGATTGGATATATTTACGAGCTGACGCCCGAAGGCATCGCGCATCGGGCCGTGCTCGCGTCGCGCTTCATAAAGCGGAAGATGGCTGAATATGAAGCGCTGAAAGCCGAAATTGAAAGCTTGCAGGCCGACATGAGCGCGAACGCGCTGGTCGAAGACAACCGAAGCTGATCGGACGAACCCGGGATAGCGGCCGTCCGAAAGACGTCACCAAAGAGAAGAAACGAAGCGGAAGCGAGAGGATAGAGTGGTGGAAAGCAATATCGAGATCATTGGCGATGGCGAAGTTGTAATCGGTAAGAGCACGTCGATCGCTCCGGGCGCCAAGATCATCTTTCACAAGCCCGCGCGCGTGGAGATTGGCGACTATTGCTCCATCGGACCGGGCGTCAAATTCGTCGTGAGCGGCGGCGCGGTGCGCATCGGCGATTGGACGACGCTGCACGACGATTGCCTTATCCTTTCGACTCAGGGGGTCACGATCGGCCAACATGGCTGGTTCGGTCAGAACACCGTTCTGGATGGCAGCGGGGGGCTGACGATCGGCAACGGCGTCCGCGTCGGCATGTATTCGCAAATCTGGTCACATGTTGCCGCGGGAGAGCGGATCGAGGGCTGCACGCTTTATGGCGAACGGCCTGTGGTGATCGAAGACGATGTGTGGCTGGTCGGATCGTGCATTTGCGCTTCGGGCGTGACGATCGGTCGCCGTACCGTCGCTTTGATCGGGTCGAATATCACCCGATCCTGGCCTGCCGAAGTCGTGCTGGCCGGTTCGCCCGCGGCGCAGAAGGAGGCGCTGTCGTTCTACAAGAGCGTTTCGCCAGAAGAGAAATGGGAGATGCTGGCCGGTTGGATGCGCGAGCTTGAAGCGGAGCTTGGCATCGAGCAGCTGGAAGGCGGGGCGGACGGAATTCTCGCTTATCGCTGGACCGATTCCGGGAAAGACGAGACGATCGCCTTCATTAGCGACGAAACGCGTCGGCAGGCGGCGGCGGATCGCTTTGGCGACGCGACCATTTGCAACATCGATACAAAAAAAATACCGGAAAATGTTCACGCTGATCGAGCAACGCGTCCTGAAGGCCTTGTCCAACAACAAGGTTCGGTTTCTTTCGGAATAACCCGTTTATCGCAACACGGCGTTGCGGCCCCGACAATCCCTCTGGACCGCGCGAAAAAGTTTGAAAGCTGATTTCCTATGACCAGTTCGGCCCCATCGCCTTTGCCTCTCGTCAAAGTCGCCATGCCGCCGCGTGAACGGCTTATGCCTGCGCTGGAAGAGGTGCTGTACAGCGGCATGATAGGCGAGGGCGAGGCAGTCTATGAGTTCGAACGCCGCTTTGGCGAGCAATTCGGGCTGCCGCTGGCTCTTGCGATGAGCAGCGGCACCGGCGCGCTGCATGTCGCGCTCTTGCTCTCCGGCGCGGGCCGGGGCGCGAGGTCATCACGACCTCGATGACCGCAGAACCCACGAATACCGTCATCATGCAAACAGGAGCAACGCCGGTATTCGCCGACGTCGATCCCGATACGGGCAATCTGTCACCCGAAGCTGTTCAGGCTGCGGTGACGGAGCGCACGGCCGCGATCTGCGTGGTGCACTATGCCGGCTACCCCGCGGATTTGACTGCATTGCGCCAGATAGCGGATCAGCACGGAATCGGCCTGATAGAAGATTGCGCGCACGCGCTCGGTGCTCGCTACGCCGGCAAGGCGATCGGGACGATCGGCGATTCCGCCATTTTTTCGCTTCAGGCAATCAAGCATATGACCACGGTCGATGGTGGTGTTTTGGGTCTGCGTGACCCTGCGCTGACCTTGCTTGCGAAGCAGCTGCGCTGGTTCGGCCTGACGAAGGGGGTTGCGCGCACCGAGGTCGATCTGAAGCGCCCGGGCTTCAAATATAATATGAGCAATGTCACCGCGACGATTGGGCTGCAGCAGCTGGACCATATCGACGGCTTGATCGCGCGTCATTGCGACAATGGCCGCTATTTCGATCGCGAGCTTGCGGCGATCGGAGGCATCCAGTCCGCGACCGTCGTGGCTGAAGCCGAACCGAGCTATTGGATTTACACCTTGCTCGCCGATAATTCGGACGAGGTCGAGCAGTGCCTGGCGGCGATCGGTGTTAGCGCATCGAAGTTGCACCGGCCGAACCATTTTCATTCGGCCTTTGCGCCCTTTGCCGGACCGCTGCCGGGGCTCGACAGCTTTTACCGGCGGCTCGTTCACATCCCATGCGGTTGGTGGGTCAGCGATGATGATCGCCAGCGGATCGTCGATGCGTTGGCGAAGGGATAGAGATGACTATTCCCCTGTTCGATTGCCGCGTCGATGGAACTGCGATCGCGGCGATGACCCCGGCCCTAGAATCCGGCCAGCTCGCTTCGGGGCCGCACGTCGCCGCCTTGGAAAGCGAGATGTCGGCCCGGCACGGAGGCGCGCCCGTCGTCGCGCTGAGCGATATGACGCAGGCGATCGAACTCTCATTGCGTTTGTCGGGTATCGGCCCCGGTGACGAGGTACTGACGCTGTCGTATAACTGCCTCTCATCGAACAGCGCGATCCGCCACGTTGGAGCCACCGCCGTCTGGGTCGATATCGATCCCGCGACGGCGACGATGGATGTCGAGGACGCGAGATCCAAGATCACGTCCGCGACGCGTGCTCTCATCGTATATCATGTGGCAGGTTATCCAGCAGATGCTGCGGCGTTGCGGACGCTTTGCGATGAGGCGGGCTTGATCCTGATCGAAGATGCCAACAATGCGCTGGGCGCCCGTCTGCCCGGTGGAGCGATGGCAGGAACGGTCGGCGATTTCGCGATTTTTTCCTTTTACGCCAACCGCCAGGTCAATGCGATCGAAGGGGCGGCCTTGCTGTGCTGTAACGAAGAAGCTGCCGCGACCGCGCGAAAAATTGCGGCGCTTCGGAATCGACCAGAGCCGTTTCCGAGACCCGCTGGGCGAAATCGACCCGCAGTCCGACATTTCGGAAATAGGCCGTGCGGCGACGCTGCCAAATGTCAACGCGGCCCTGGCACGGCATAATCTGGCGCTGCTGGATAAAAAGGCAGCAGACCATTCAAGAAAATGTCGAGGCCATGACGCTTGCGCTCGCCGAGGTGCCGGGCGTCGATGTGGTCCAGCCGTTGCGCGGCGCCACGCCGGCCTTTTGGGCGATGCTGTTGCTTTGCGATGCGCGCGACGATTTGCTTAAGGTTTTGAAAGAGAAGGGCATAGGCTGTTCCAAGCTGCATCAGCCCAATCATGTCTATTCCGGCTTCGCAAGCCGCGCGGTCGCCTTGCCGGGCGTCGAGCGGTTCATGGACCGCATTTTTGGCCGTTCCCGCCGGCTGGTGGGTGGGGCCGACGGAACGGCAACAGATGGTCGACACAATATCTGGCGCGCGGCGTGAATGATTGCGCTAGGGAGCGAACTTTGAAACGCGGCTGTCGGCGGACTCGACAATCGATCAACTGGCACGACGCTTCGGTGTGAACCGACCTATTACGACTACGGAGTTTTCATGTTCAAAGATAAGACGCTGATGATCACCGGCGGAACGGGGTCGTTTGGGAAGACGGTTTTGGGCCGATTCCTGACAACTGACGTTGCCCGGATCGTCATATTCAGCCGCGATGAAAAAAAGCAGGAAGACCTTCGCATCAAGCTGCGGAGCAAGAAAGTCTCTTTTGTTCTGGGGGACGTGCGCGATTTCGATTCGATCGACAACGCGATGCAGGGCGTGGACTATGTGTTCCACGCCGCGGCGTTGAAGCAGGTTCCGTCCTGCGAATTCTACCCGATGGAGGCGGTCCGCACCAATATCGTCGGAACCGAAAATGTCGCGCGCGCAGCCATCAAAAATGGGGTTGAGCGGCTGGTCCTGCTCAGCACCGACAAGGCGGTCTATCCGATCAACGCGATGGGCATTTCGAAGGCCATGGCGGAAAAGATCCTGATCGCTCGCGCCCTGTCTAGCCCCCCGGTGGCCCGGTTATGTGCGCCACCCGCTATGGCAATGTGATGGCGTCGCGTGGGTCGGTGATCCCGCTGTTCATCGAAAAAAATCAAGGCAGGCATGCCGCTGCGCGTGACCGACACGCGCATGACGCGCTTTATGATGTCGCTCGACGATTCGGTCGACCTTGTCCTCCACGCTTTCGCGAACGGCAATCAGGGCGACATCTTTGTTCAGAAAGCACCGGCGTGCAGCCTCGAGAATCTGAGCACCGCGTTGAAACAGCTGTTCCGTTCGGACGCCCCGATTGAAATCATGGGCACGCGTCACGGTGAAAAGCTGTACGAAACGCTGGTATCGCGAGAAGAAATGGCGAAATCGGAAGATCTTGGCCGCTATTATCGGATCCCTGCCGATAATCGCGATCTCAACTACGAACTGTTCATCAGCGAGGGCAATGTCGAGGCGAATGTGGTCGACGATTATACGTCCCACAACACGCAGCAACTGTCGGTGGAAGAGACGATGAACCTGATGCTGTCGCTGGACTATGTGCGCCAGGAACTTGGCGAATAGTGACATTGAGCTCGACCATGAAGGACGTTCCCACGCCGTCGCAGGATAGCGACATCCTGTTGTCCATCGCGATTCCGACGAAAAAACCGTCAGCCCTATCTGATCAACCTGGTCGATGAGCTGCTGCGGTCGGACCGGCGCGATTTCGAAATTATCCTGCAGGATAATTCCGATGACGATCAGCTGGCGGCCTATGTCGCGGGCCTGGATGATGCGCGCGTGCATTATGCCTATACCGGCGAATGGATTTCGGTCGTCGACAATTGCGACGCGGCGGTGCGGGCCTGTTCGGGCGATTATGTGTGCATGCTGGGTGACGACGACGGCATCATGCTGGATGAAGCGCTGGACGAAATGGCCGCAGCCAAGAGGGAGGGCGCCGATGCCGTGATGGGCGCAGTCCTTCTCTATACCTGGCCCGATATCACGCATCGCAGCATCAGCGGGCTGGGTGGCAAGCTCTATCGGCGACCGATGCTGACTGGCCGCGGCAGGTCCGATATCCTCGCCGACGCACGCCGTGTGGTCGCGCGGAGCGGGGCGATGGGGCTGGAAGGCCTGCCGTGTGTTTATCAGGGTTTTGTCAGCCGCGAAGTCCTCGCCGCTGTCGAATCCCGGACCGGCAGTTATTTTCCTGGCGCCAGCCCGGATATGGCGAACGCAATAGGGATCGCGGCTTTTGTGAAGCGATGCCGCCATGTCGAACGGCCGTTGGTCATTGCCGGACACAGCCGTAGCAGCGGGGCGGGGCGGGGAACGATGCGCGAGCATCGCGGCTCGATTGCTGAGCAGCGGCATTTGCCCGCCGATACGGTGCAGACATGGTATCCGCAAATTCCGTTCTTCTGGTCGGGGCCGACGATCTATGCGCAGTCGCTGCGCAGCGCGATCGACCGGACCGGCGCGACGACCCTCGGTGTGCCCGGGGACGCGTGTCTTTATAGCGCCTGTTTTATCTTCGAGCGGTCTTACGCCGGGGACATTCGCCTCGCGATGCGCAATTCGCGCGAGAGTTTGGCAACGCTCATTCCCCAGATGTTCTATTACGCGGCGGTCATCACCGCGAAGCGGGCCGTACAGTTCCGGAACAATCTGCTCGTGCGCTTTTTTTCCTGGCCGTTCGGCGATCGAGGCGGCGTCCATTGCCGACGCGATCACTGCTATTCGAACCAGATTGGATTGAGGACGAGTCCGATGGGAAAGATCCTGCTGGCTTTGCAATCGCTGTTCCGCGAAATCATTATCGGGTTGCCCGACGAATTCAGCAAGTTCCGCGTCAGCTACTATAATCGCCATGGTTGCCGGATCAGCCGGGGAGCGTCGCTGTCGCCCAATGTCCGGATACGCGGGTTGCTGGAAATGGGCGCGGGCAGCTCGATTGCCCAGAATGGATCCATCGGCGGGTGGGGTGCGGGCGTTTTCATCGGCGAGAATGTCATGATCGCGCCCAATGTGGTGATCGTGGCTTTCGATCATGGCATCGCCAGCCTCGATATTCCCATGGCGCACCAGGACAATGTCGAGGCACCCGTCCATATCGAGGACGACGTATGGATCGGGTCCAACGTCACGATAGGCAAGGGCGTCCGGATCGGGAAAGGATCCATCATCGGCGCAAACAGCTACGTCAACCGCGACATAGCGCCATATAAAATCGTTGGCGGCGTGCCGGCAAAAAATAATCAAGAGCCGGAGCGATGATGAATAAAAAATATCATCGCAAATGTTGTCGGTCGATTCTGGTCTACTCTTTCCAATTTTATATTCCTGCCACTCTATATATATTTTCTTGGCATTGATAATTATGGCGTAATCTCTTTTACACTGATTGTTTCCGGGATGCTCATGGTCCTTGACCTGGGACTCTCTGCGTCGATCATGCGCGAGATAGCGCGCCGGGACGTGTCGGAGCAGGAAAAATATCGCAGCTTTCGCACGCTCGAGAAGATCTACGTGCTCGTGTTTTTTCGTTTGTGGAATTGCGGGGCTGTTGCTTGCACGGCCCATCGCGGTGCATTTCATCAACGAAACACCCGTCGACCGCGAACTGATCGCCCTCTGCCTGAAGATCATCGCGTGCGAGGCGGGGTTGCAGCTGCTTTTCCGTTTTTACGTCAGCACGATGATGGGGCTCGAGCGCCAGGTAGAAGCCAATATTTTCAACATCGCCTGGGGCGCGGCGCGCAATGGCATGGTGTTGTTGCCGTTACTGTTGTGGCCCACATTGCCGGTCTTCTTCGCCTGTCAGCTGGGCGCTACCCTTCTATTGATGCTCGTCGCCCAATGGCGGCTGAACCATGTACTGGCGCCGTGGCGGCCGGACCGCGTGTCGCTGATCGACTGGGATGCGTTGGTGCGAATACGTGGCTTTGCCGCTGGCATCTTCCTCATCTCCATCGTCGCATTGGTGAACACGCAACTCGACCGGATCGTGCTGAGCCGGCTGCTCGATCTGGAATATCTTGGATATTATAACATCGCCATCGCATTGGGGACGGGGATGATCGCCATCGCCTCGCCGTTTCAGGCGGCCATTCAACCGCGCCTCACCGCGTGGTTTTCAGAAGGCAATAGCGAAGGTGCCCGCAACCTCTATTTGCGAACTACGACATTGGTCGCCGTCCTTGTCTTTCCCGTCATGGCAACGGTCGCGGTCAATGCGGAAATGGTCGTGGTGGCCTGGACCGGCAGCGCCAGCATCGCCAGAAACGCGGCCATCTTCGTGCCGTGGGTTATCGCCTCCTATTCGTTTCTAGCCATGTCCTCGCTAACCTACAGCGTAGCACTGGCCAACGGCTACACGCGCTTCAACAACATTCTCGGCCTCGCTTCCTTGTGCATTTCGATACCCGGTTACTGGCTGGCCGTCGGTCACTTTGGCGCGGTGGGTGCCGCCGCGCTGTTTTTTTGCCATCCAGTTTTCGGTTTCGACGGCCTTCCACGCGCTGGTCGATCGACGCTTCCTCAATTTCGGTATCGTACGGACCTATTTGCGGCTGTTCCTGGTTCCGACAGCGACAGCCGTCGGACTCGCGGTCGCATTTGCCTATGCTGCGGCTCCGCTGAATCCCAGCCGGCTGGCGATGTTTCTGTTTCTCGGCTGCGCTGCCGCCATCAATCTGGTTGGCACAGCGGCTGTCGTAACCGCGGCATTCAGGATACGATGGCAACTCGCTGATTTGGGCGCCGATCGTGGATGAGGTCGCGGCGACAACGGGCTTGCACCGGCGCGTACGTGCGAGTAGCGGCCATGTTCATGCAGGGCAGCGGCGTGCCATGTTGAAACGGCCGGCCGAAGCGCTGAAGAGTATGTCAGGCGATGCGTAAACTTTATATCCCCTCCTTGGCCATCTTGGCTTTTAGCTACCCGTTCACGACGGTAGTGATGCTGGTGCTTGGAGTGCCATTCAACGCGCTCAGCCTGTTCAACTACGGGATCAAGGGCCTGATTACCGCGACGTTCGCGGCGGCGCTCGTGTCCGCCATCGCCCAGCGGCGGTCCGTCAAATCGGCGATGCTTCCGCTGTTTTTTGCTGTTCGGCTTATTCGGGATCCGACTGCTTTACGACGTGGTGGGACTGGATATCGTCCCCCCGCTGGCCAGCGCCAATTATATCCTCCTCTACTTCTTCGGGCTTACGCTGCTGCCGGCGCTTTCGATCGCTCTCGCGTTTGACGCGGAAGACATGGAAGTCCTACACAAATGGCTGTTTTGGACGCTTGTCCTTACAAATCTGGCGCTATTTTATTATGTCGCGATCGAGGCGCAGGACCTCGCAACCGACAATGCGCTCGCCTATCGTTTTCAGGTAACCGGGCAGGACGACGCGACGTCGGTCCTTAATCCCATTACGATCAGCCTGATGGGAGCGGTGCTGCTGCTTTTCGTCATTGGCCGTTTCGCCGTATTCTCCAGGATGTCGCTCTTATCCCAAGCGGTCCACATCGGTATCTTCGGCGTCGGTCTTGCCAATATGCTGCTGGGCGGGTCGCGTGGCCCCGTCGTCGCCTTTGTTTTCGGTCTCGTGTTTGTCGCCATATCCGTGTTGAGAGGGAATTCCCGCGGAAACCTGCAACTCCGGATCCGTCCGCGCATTTGGGTCTATCTTGGATTGATGGTCGCTGGCGGTGTCGCTTTCGCACTTTACAGCGACCTGACGATCGCTGCCTTCGACCGTTTCAGGACGATGTTCGATGGCAGCGGTTCGCGCATTATCGAGGAACGGGACTATATTGCGGCGGCCGCATGGGGTGATTTCAAGAAATCGCCGATCATCGGGTACAGCTATATCACGATGAACGGCACCGCCCTGGCGCATAATGTGTTTCTGGAATCGTTCATGGCGCTCGGCATCTTGGGGGGAGCATGTATCTTGCCTGTCTTATCATCATGTTGCGCGGAATATGGAATGGCGTTACCGGCCAGTTCGGCGCTTATGGCTATTCGGTCTCCCTCGCGGCATCGGCATCGATCGCGCTTTCGATGACGTCGGGGTCGATCGGGCAGTCGCCAGAGATATGGATCATGGTGGCGCTGATTATGAGCATGGCGCAAACGCGCGCCGTTTCGCGCCGGAGCAGCCGTTTTGGCGGCGGAAACGGTCCGCTGCCATCACGGCCGGCCGCGCCGCAATCCCCCGCGACATCCGCACCGCTTTCAAGGTAATACCATGACTTCCCAACCTTATCAGGTCTGCACGCGATGCGTGATGGACATCAGCGATAGCCAGATACAGTTCGACGAAGCCGGCGTCTGCGATCATTGCCACGCCTTCGACGACGATGTCGTGCCGCACTGGCACCCGATGAACGTGGCCGCGCCGAAGTCGAAAAGGTCGTGGCGTCGATCAAGGAGCATGGAAAAGGCAAGCCGTTCGATTCCATCCTCGGGATGTCGGGAGGGCTCGACAGCTCGTACATGCTGCATTTGATGGTGACCGAATTCGGTCTGCGCCCGCTCGTTTTTCACGTCGATGGCGGGTGGAACAGCGATATCGCGGTCAGCAATATCCAGAACCTCGTGGGCGGGCTGGGACTGGATCTCTACACCGAAGTGATCAACTGGGAGGAAATGCGCGATTTCCAGCTGGCTTTCTTCAAATCGGGTGTGTCGCACCTCGACATTCCGCAGGATCACGCATTTATCGCCACGCTGTATCATTTCGCGAACAAGCATGGCATCAAATGGATTCTCAACGGCGGGAATATCTCGACCGAGTGCGTGCGCAATCCCAAGGATTGGCTCTATTACGGAACCGACATGCCCCAGCTGCGCGATATTCATCGGCAGTTCGGAACGCGGCCACTCAAGACCTATCCGACGAGCTCGATCCTCTTTCACAAATTCTACCTGCGCTATGCGCGCGGGGTGAAAGTGTTCAAACCGCTCGATCTTCTGCCCTACACGAAGAAAATGGCGATCGAAACGTTGAGCCGCGAATATGGCTGGAAAGCCTATCCGCAGAAGCATTTCGAAAGCCGCTTCACGAAGTTTTTTCGAGGCTTATTGGCTGCCGACACGCTTTGGATATGATACGCGCCGGGTCCAGTTTTCCTCGCTGATCCTCACCGGGCAAATGACGCGCGAGGAAGCGTTGGCGAAATTGGCCACGCCAGCCTACGACCCCGCCACGATCGACGATGATTTCGAATATATAGCCAGCAAGTTGCGCATCGGCGTCGACGAATTGCGGCGCTATCACGAGATGCCTAAAAAGAGTTATCGCGATTATAAGAACCAGGAATGGTTGTTCGATCTGGGCGCCAAGGTCTTGAAAGCAATTGGTGCGGAAAAGGCGACGAAACGCTAGAGGGCGAGCATGATTGCGATTATCGACTACGGCTCGGGCAATGTCGGAGCCATCATGAATATTTTCCGTCAGCGCAAAATCCCGCATGTGCTGACGGGCGACCCCGCGACACTCGCCGACGCAGATGGATTCATTCTGCCCGGCGTCGGTGCGTTCGATCCGACCATGGATATCTTGCAGCGTTCGGGCATTGTCGATGCCTTGACGGAGGAAGTGCTGGGCAAAGGCAAAAAGGTGCTCGGCATATGCGTCGGAATGCATCTTCTCGCCGAGGGTAGTGACGAAGGGAGCCTGCCCGGTTTAGGATGGATTCCGGGCCGGGTTCGCAAGATCGATGCGGACCGGATCGACGCGAAACCAAAAATTGCCGCACATGGGCTGGAACAATGTTGCGATCGCGGCGGGCGCGAACCTGTTCGACGGTGTCGATGCGGAGCGCGGTTTTTACTTCCTTCACAGCTATTATTTCGACGCCGCCAATCCCGCCCATATCCGGGCGCATGTTTCCTATGGCACCGATTTCCCTTGCGCGGTTGAACGCGACAATGTTTTCGGAATGCAATTCCACCCGGAAAAGAGCCATTCGAACGGGACGCGGGTTTTCGCCAATTTTGCGGATGCCGTATAATGCTGCGATCGCGGATCATTCCTTGCCTGCTGATGCAGGACAGCGGCCTTGTGAAAACCCGGCAGTTTGCTGATCCCCGATATGTCGGCGACCCGATCAATGCGGTGAAAAATCTATAATGAAAAAAGAGGTCGACGAATTGTCGATCTATGACATCGACGCGACTGTTCAGGGGCGTGGTCCCGATTTCGACCATTTGCGGAGCATCGCGATCGAGAGCCGGATGCCGCTGTGTTATGGAGGGGGTGTCCGTAGCGCAGCCGATGCCGTCCGATTGATCAAATTGGGGTTCGAAAAGGTTTCGATCAGTGCCGCAGCGGTAGAGCGCCCGGCGCTGATCCGCGAGCTCGCCGATGCGGTCGGACGGCAAAGCGTCGTGGTGACGCTCGATGTGAAAAAGGCCGGCCTGCTCGGCAGGCTCAGTATCTTTACGCATAATGGCAAGCGAGCCGCGAAGACAAAGCTCGCTGACTTCCTGCCGCTCGCCGAAGATCAGGGTGCGGGCGAGGTTGTCATCAACCACATTGATCGCGACGGAATGATGCAAGGCTACGACCTCGATCTTGCGCGATCGGTCCGGGCTGCCGTCACTATCCCTGCGACGATGCTCGGCGGGGCAGGGAACGTCGACGATTTGCGCGAACTCATCGCCGCCATCGGGACATGCGGCGCTGCGGCGGGTAGCATGTTCGTCTTTAATGGCGTGTACCGCGCGGTCCTGATTTCCTATGCGCGCCCCTGATCTACGGCGAAGCGCGTAACCCATTCCAGTTCAAGGCAGACGATTGAAATGCAGCAAATTCTTCAGGATCTCGGTGGCGGCGAAACCATCCTCGTCACGGCCCCAGTGCCGCAGGTGCGGGCGGGGCAACTCCTGATCGATACGTCGAAGACGCTGATCTCGACGGGAACCGAACGCATGCTCGTCGATTTCGGCAAAGCCGGAATGATTGCAAAAGCGCGCGCGCAACCCGAAAAAAGTCGCGCAAGTCCTGTCGAAAGTGAAGACCGACGGCTTGCTGACGACGATCGATGCCGTTCGCTCGAAACTGGGCCAGCCAATTCCGCTCGGCTATAGCAATGTCGGGGTCGTGAGCGCTGTGGGAGCCGGTGTGGTTGGCTTTGCGGTCGGCGATCGGGTCGTATCGAACGGGCCGCACGCCGATGTGGTCAGCGTGCCGCAGAATTTGTGCGCCAAAGTGCCCGATAGCGTCAGCGACGAAGCGGCATGTTTCACCGTCGTCGCGAGCATCGGCCTGCAGGGGATCCGCCTTGCGCAGCCGACGCTTGGCGAAACCTTTGTCGTGACGGGTGTCGGGTTGATCGGCCTGCTGACGGTGCAGCTGCTTCGCGCGCACGGTTGCCGTGTGCTGGCAATCGATTTCGATGCCGAGAAGTTGGCCCTGGCTCGCCGTTTCGGTGCCGAGACTTGCAATCCGGGTGCGGGTGAAGATCCCGTTGCGGCCGGCATGGCCTTCAGCGGCGGGCAGGGGGTCGATGCGATCATTATCACCGCATCGACCAAGTCCAACGACCCGGTGACCCAGGCTGCGCAAATGAGCCGGAAACGCGGCCGCATCATTCTGGTCGGCGTGACAGGACTGGAACTCAATCGCGCCGATTTTTACGAAAAGGAACTGAGCTTTCAGGTCAGCTGCTCCTATGGACCTGGTCGCTATGATCCTGCCTATGAGGAGCGTGGGCAGGATTATCCGCTGGGATTCGTTCGCTGGACCGAACAGCGCAATTTCGTTGCCATTCTCGACATTATGGCGTCAGGCCTTTTGTCGATCGACGGACTTGTGTCGCATCGCGTGGCTTTCACCGAAGCCCCCGAGGCCTATAAGCTTCTGACGAGCGACAAGCGCGCACTTGGCATCGTGCTAGATTATCCGCACGATATCGAACCCCGGCACCAAACTATGGTCAATCTGGTGACGGCTGCCGATGCGCGGACGCCGGATGCTGCAACGCCCACAGTGGGATTTATCGGCGCAGGCAACTATGCCTCGCGAGTTTTGATTCCGGCCTTTCGTAAAGCGGGTGCGACGCTGCACACCATCGCCTCCGCAGGCGGGACGAGCAGCGTTCTTCACGGTAAGAGCGCCGGCTTCCACCACGCCTCTTCCGACAATGCCGAACTGTTCTCCGACCCGGTGATCAACACCGTCGTGATTGCTACGCGGCACGACAGCCACGCGGGCCTGACCATCGCAGCGCTGAATGCTGGCAAACATGTTTTTTGTTGAAAAAACCGCTGTGCCTGACGCGCGATGAACTGGCCGAAATCAAGGCGGCGCACGCGGTATCGGGCGTGAAGCTGATGGTCGGCTTCAACCGCCGTTTCTCTCCGCTCGTGTCGAAAAATGAAGACTCTCGTCGATCGCGTGACCGAGCCCAAGGCATTTGTCATGGTCATGAACGCGGGCGCCATTCCCGCCAGTCATTGGACGCACGACCCCGCATTGGGTGGAGGACGCATTATCGGGGAAGCATGCCATCACATCGACCTGATGCGATATCTCGCCGGTTCGCCGATCGTCTCGGTCGAGGCCCGCAGCATGGGAAGAAATTCGTCCCAGCCGCTGACAGAGGACAAGGCGGTGATAACCGTCGGTTTCGCGGACGGGTCCTTTGGCACGGTTCATTATCTTGCGAATGGCGGCAGCAGCTTTCCCAAGGAGCGAATTGAAGTTTTTGCGGGCGGCCGGACGCTTCAGCTCGACAATTTTGTGGCGTTGCGTGGCTTTGGCTGGCCGGGTTTCCGCAAGCAGAAGCTTTGGCGTCAGGACAAGGGGCAGGTCGACTGCGCCCGCGCATTCCTGACGGCGATATCCGAGGGACGCGAAAGCCCGATCTCCGAAGACGAACTGTTCGAGGTGGCCGAAGCGTCGATCGAGGCCGTCGAAAAGATTCGGTCACAACCATAAGAAGGATGGCCGAGAGCGGCGGTGGTGACGTGGTTCAGGGGATTTTTCAGTGAATATTGGTCGGCTGTTCCGGACCGTCCGCCATCTGCGCGCAACGCAAGTCTGGCATCGGCTGCTTCAGCGTTTGCCACGGACGCGGATGCGCGCAGCAGGACTGCCGCTGCTCGACGCGCCGATTTCGACCTTCGCGATGCCGGCAACGCGCGTGCCGTCGCTGATCGCACCCGACCGCGCATGTTTCCTGAACCGCGAAGGGCCGATAGGGGATGACTGGGATCCCTCCGATTTCAGCAAATTATGGCGATATAATCTCCACTATTTCGACGATTTGAATGCAGCCGGAGCCGGAGACCGGACCGAATGGCATCGCGCTCTCATCGACCGGTGGATTATATGCAATCCACCGACTGTCGGAACCGGGTGGGAACCCTATCCTACGTCGCTTCGGATCGTGAACTGGATCAAGTGGCAACTGCGTGAAAATGCTCTGAACGAGGCGGCATTAGCCAGCCTCGCGCTTCAGGCGCGCTGGCTGGCTAGCCGGATCGAATGGCATATCCTGGGCAATCATTTGTTCGCCAACGCCAAAGCGCTGCTTTTCGCTGGCCTGATGTTTAGCGGAGAGGAAGCCGCCGCGTGGCGGAAGATTGCGTGCTCGATCTTGTCGCGCGAATTGCCCGAACAATGTTTGGCCGACGGGGCACAATTCGAGCTTAGCCCGATGTACCATCTGCTCTTTCTGGAAGACGTGCTGGACATCGTGAATATTGTCGAAGCCGCGGCACGAACGGGCCGAGCGAATGATGTTGCCGCCATCGTCGATGCGATCGACGAACGGTTGCCAGCCATGTTTGCGTGGTCGCATGCCATGGGTCATCCCGATGGCGAGATTTCCTTCTTCAACGATGCAGCGCTGGACATCGCGCCGACGCTGGATGGCCTGGCCGATTACGCCGACCGTTTAGCGCGCCGGGTGCCCGATGCGCCCCCCTCATCCCGTTTGCTGGCATCGTCGGGCTATGCGCGGCTGGAGCGCGGCGCAGCGGTGGTGATCGCCGACGTCGGGCGTGTCGGTCCGGATTATCTTCCCGGACATGCCCATGCCGATACACTGAGCTTTGAAATGTCGCTTGTTGGGCGGCGTCTCGTCGTGAACGGCGGGACGTCGCTTTACGAACCGGGCGCGGAGCGGCTTCGCCAGCGGGGGACCGCCGCGCATTCCACGCTCATTCTCGATGACAATAATTCGTCGGAGATTTGGTCGAGCTTTCGCGTCGGGCGGCGCGCCTATCCGCATGATGTGGCGTTGGATGTGGGCGACCGAATATGCTTGCAAGCGGAACATGACGGTTACAGCCATTTGCCTGGCGGCCCCATACATCGGCGCACATGGTCGCTTGGCGAGCGCTTTCTCGATATCGCGGATCGCGTTTCGGCGCGGACATCGCATCGGGCGGAGCTTCGCTTTCATCTTGGCGTAGGGCTCAGCGTGCGTACGAAAGATGCCTCCAGCGTGGAAATCCACTGCAATATCGACGGAACGGTGATCGCCGAGATGCGCAGCCTGTCAGGGTTCGCCCTTCGCGTGGAGGCGGATACGCACCACCCTCGCTTTGGTGTGTCGGAAGCAACTCAGGCAATCATCATCAACTTTGACGATGGCGAGGTCGACGAGCATTTGACCCGAATAAGCTGGATTGCCGCATGAACATTACCTTCCTGACATTCTACTATCCGCCAGACTTAAGCGCCGGCTCTTTCCGTGCCGCAGCGCTGGTTGAGGCATTATCGGCCCAATTGCGTGCGGAAGACCGGGTCACGATCATCACGACCAGCCCCAATCGCTATAAGGAGGCTTCGGTCGAAGCGCCCGAAACCGAAACACATGGGCCGGTGACGATCAGACGAGTCCGACTTCCCCAGCACGACAGCGGTATGGTCGACCAGGCCAAGGCCTTTGCCCATTTCGCTCGCCATGCTTTGAAGATAGCCCGCGCCAGCCGACCCGACCTGGTCATCGGCACGTCATCGCGCTTGTTCACCGCGTCGCTCGCTGCGGTCGTCGCGACGCGTTATCGGGCGAAGCTGTACCTGGATATACGCGACATATTCTCAGACACGATCGGCGACGTCTTCGGAAGCGGGCTTGGGCGTCTTGTCATGCCTGTGATCTCCGCGCTCGAACGATCAACCATTCGCCGCGCGGACGTCGTCAATCTGGTGTCGCCGGGCTTTCTGGGCATTTTTCAGGCGATGGCGCCGGGCAAACAGTTCCGGACATTTACCAACGGCATCGACCCCGAATGGCTGACGCCTTTGCCGCCTTCGGAACGCCCCTTCAAGCGGCCCGTCAATATCGTCTTCGCCGGGAATATCGGCGAAGGGCAGGGGCTGCACAAAAATCCTGCCGTTAGCGGCCAGGAAACTCGAGACCGAGGCACGCTTCACCATTGTCGGTGCCGGTGGGCGGCGGCGGCAGCTGGAAACGGCGTTACACGATGCTGGGGTGGTAAATGTCGAGCTGCTCGATCCGGTGCCGCGATCGCAATTGGCGGACTATTATGTGGCGGCCGACCTGCTGTTTCTCCACCTCAATGATTACCCCGCTTTCGAAAAGGTCATCCCGTCGAAGGTCTTTGAATATGCCGCAACGGGCAAACCGATTCTGGCTGGCATCGCCGGCTATGGCGCGCAATTCATCTCCGGCAATATCGATGGAGCCGCGGTGTTTCGCCCCTGCGACGCCGACGCCATGGTCGATTGCGTCCGCCGCAGTCTCAGCGCCCCGGCAAGTTATGATCGCCGGGCATTCGTGCAGCTTTTCAGCCGGAGCACGATCATGAAGGACATGGCGGCGGACGTCCTGTCCCTTCGGGACTGAGTATCGGCCGCCGGATTAGGCGCGAACCTTGTCCCCGCTGCCGCCACCGATAAGCGTGCGAAACAACAGCCTGATATCGCCGATCAGCGATTGGGTGCTGAGATAGATTGCATCCTGCTGCGCCAATCGTACCGGATCCGACATATCGATCCCGTTGACCTGAGCAAATCCGCTGATCCCCGGCGTTATCGCATAGACGCCGCGGTTCGATCGTTCCCGGATCAGCTCTTCCTGTTGTGGCAGGCATGGTCGTGGACCGATCAGCGTCATTTCGCCGCGCACGAGATTGACGATCTGGGGCAGTTCGTCAATTTTTAGACGCCCGTAGAAATTTGCCGAGTGGTGTGACGCTAGCTGCCGCAACCTCATGCGTTGCCACCGATTTGGTGTCCGCGCCCATCGTACGAAATTTGTAACATGTAAAATGGGCACCGTCCTTGCCGACGCGCGTCTGGGCAAAGATGCCGGGGCCCGCCGACGTGAGCTTTACCGCAAGCCACACCAGTGCGAGCAGCCACCAGAACAACAATGTCACCGACAGGGCAAAGGCGATGTCGATTGCGCGCTTGGCCCACCGATAAAGGATGTGAGTCTCGGCGCGATGCGACGCAATCCGGTCCGCGCAGACGTCGCTTTCCATTTCGGCAATCAGGTCGTCGGCGAGCTGGTCGAAGCTGACGCACGGTTGCAGCGCCGGCGCAACGCGCCAAAAAGAGCCTTGCGAGGCCCGAAGGCGTGCCGTTCAGTGCATAGACGCGTGAGGCATAGATGTTGGACACGCATAACCCGTCCACGTCGCGCAGGGCATCGACGGCTTCGCGCTTACTGACGCTATAGGGATCCACCCGCCTGGGATCCAACGCGTGGACGGTTGAAAGATTGATGAATTTTCGGACACCGGAGCTGGCCGAAATCGACGCCAAATGGCGCGTAAACTCGACATTGGCGACCCTGAATGTCGCGAGATCCTGAGTTTTGGCGTCGTTGTTGAGCGCGGCAAGATGAACTACAATGTCGCATCGAGCGAATTTGGTATCGAGATCGCTGTAGTCCAGCGCATCGTCATCCGTGCCGCCGGCCGGGCTGGTTCTTGAAAAAGCCAGCGTCCGGTATCCCAATTCGCGCAATCGGAGAACGAGTGCTCTGCCGACTTTTCCCGTCGCGCCGGTGACGCCTACTACAGTTTTTTCTGGTCATCCGGCGCCTATAGCTGTCGATTGGCCGCGGTCAACGGCGACCAAATCAGGCGCCAGCCTTGTCGCCTGCAATCTGCTGCGTCCACGCGGCATCTGGAGCGTACTCCGGAACGAGGCGGCGCAATATCTCCATTACGATATCAGCATTCCCAATGTCGAGCGCCGTATCCAGCGCTATCATTTCGCGCTCGAGCGTGTCCCAAGGCCAGCATCCTTCGCGTGCGCGCAGGATCCGGGGATGTTTGGTCGACTCCGGATTGTCGCCAATCAACAACTCTTCATATAGTTTTTCGCCCGGGCGCAGTCCGGTTTCCGTAATCTCGATATCGCCGTCCGGATGCTCGGCGTCACGCACGCTCAAACCCGAAAGGCGGACCATGCTGCGCGCCAGATCGACAATTTTCACGGGTTGCCCCATGTCGAGCACGAACACCTCGCCGCCGCGCGCCATCGCTGTCGCCTGGATGACCAGTTGCGACGCTTCGGGGATCGTCATGAAATAGCGTGTGATGTCCCGGTGGGTAATGGTAATGGGACCACCGGACGCGATCTGGACCTTGAACCGCGGGACTACCGAGCCACTGGACCCCAGAACATTGCCAAAACGCACCATGCTGAAAACCGTGGCCGTTCGGGCTTGCTGCGCGCGCGCCTGAAGGATCAGCTCGCATACGCGTTTGGAAGCCCCCATGACGTTAGTGGGACGCACCGCTTTGTCCGTGCTGATCAGGGTGAAGTTCGCGACGCCATTCGCCTCCGCAGCCTCGACGCTGTAAAGCGTTCCCATCACATTGTTCCGCATACCCGCGACCGGATTGCTTTCAACGAGCGGGACATGTTTGTAGGCGGCGGCGTGAAAAACCGTGTCGGGCCGATGGCGGCCATAGATGCGCATCATCGTCGAGCGGTCGGCTACATTGCCGAGTTCTAGTATCAAAGGCACATTTGTTCCGAGCGCCAGAATTATGTCGGACAGTTCCTGCTCGATCGCGTAAAGCGCAAATTCCGATTGTTCGAGCAGGATGAGCCGCGCCGGGCGGCATTGAAGTATCTGGCGGCATAGCTCGCTTCCGATCGATCCGCCTGCACCCGAAACCAGGACCGTCTTGCCGACAATCGTCTTGGACAACAGCACTTCATTGGGCGCGACGGCTTCGCGTCCCAGCAATTCCTCGATCTGGATTTCGCGCAGATCGTTGACGGTGATCGACCCCTCGATGATGTGGGTCAGGCTAGGCAACGACCTCACGTAAATGTCTTTTTCCTGAAGCGTCTCGATAATTTCGCGTCGGCGCATTCGCGACGCGCTGGGAAGCGCGAGCAGCACCTCGTCGACATCGGTATTTTCGAGCAGTTTGCTCAGCCGGTGCGAGCCGAAGACCGGAATGCCATCGAGCCGCTGACCATCAAGACGGATGTCGTCATCGATGAAGCCAACAAGATAAACTTGCCTTTCATGCCGAAGGGAAAGCGCCAACTGCTGACCCGCGCGGCCCGCTCCATAGACGAGTACGCGCCGGGCATCGGTCGCGATGAGATTGAGCATGTCGAGAAGCGCAAAGCGGATGATGATACGGCTCGAGGCGAGAAGCATCAGGAAAATGATCGGATGGAGAATGGTCAACGTGCGCGGAACCGCAGGCAGGCGATAAAAGACGAATGCGATGATGAGCGGCACCATCAGCGCCGAACAGGCGGCTGCAAGTCCAGCGATCGTGCGAGCACCCGAAAAAACGGATCAGCGAGCGATAGACTCCCGTCGACCAGGCGATCGGATACCATAAAATGAGCGCCACGGCGGCAAAGGTGATGACTGGTCGTGAAAAAAAGATCCCACGTGCCCAGGCGCAATGAGTAGGCGATCCAAACCGCAAGGACGCAAAGAACCCCATCCATCGCAGCCGCCAAAAGCCGACGCTGGTCGCGTGTAAGCCGTACCAACAGCCGCAACATTTCAGCCGGCAAACTGCGCCAGTCTGCATATTTTTTAAGTGCCATTATTGCCTGTCGCTTCTCACTGCCCCGCCACATCATCAAAGGCACGAAATGGAACGCGCCAACATGATTTACGTTGCTTCGAAATTGCTTCTACGACTGAGCGGGTTTCCCATCATTCCCTTTTTTTAATGACAGGAAACGACAGGAAATTCAACCGGTACGGCGACTTTCGCTTGGCGCTGTCCATTCGGTATGCGCTATGTTCGCTCTGATCCGCGAAATCATGAGGAAAAGTTGGACAAAAAATCGAACTCGGGTATGGAGCCGACGTGCAATTGTGGCCGGATTCGGGGGCGCAGGACTGCACGCCGTCGCGCGCGGTCAGTTTGTACGCGAGACGGAATCGATAGTCGTCGCCTCGAAGTTTCCGGATTTTTTCCGCGGCTGTGTTGAGATGGGAAGCGGTCGGCGGAACACTCTTGCTCGATCAGGATTTCGATGTTTCCTCGCCGATCACTATGATAGCGCGACGGGGTCTGTCCTATCATCTCACGACTGACCGGCCCCGGCTGCTTCGATATATCGGGCCGCGCCATCATTGGGCGTTCTGTATTTATTCGGAAGGCGAAACCCCGTTTCGCATCGACGGGGATTGGACGATAGACGGCACAAATCGCGTCTCGATGCCGTTTTTCGCCAGGTTCGAAAACGTAGCTGGTGATCTGCGCCGCGATTTTCTAGTGAGTGGGTTGGCGGCAAAGAATGCGAAAGTCATCAATGGAGTCATCCCCGCCGATGGAAGTCCCGCCAATTCTTACGGTGCCTCGGGCATGCTGTTTTCTGGCGGGTTCGACCGACTTCACCTCAGCAACGTTTCGGTAACCGGTGTGACTCGAGCGGCCGGGGCGGGCGTTCCGGGATCCAAGGGCTCATTGGGTATAGGTGTAACTGGCAACCTCAAATCCACTAGCAGCGCGCGTCATGTGACGATAGAGGATTTCGAGGTGTCCCGCATCGACAGCGAAGATCCTCCTTTTTCCCCGGAGCGTGTCGACATGGATGGTATTCTCGTATTCCAAGCTGCAGAAATCAGAGGGACTAGGCCGGTCATCCAACGCGGAACGATCAGCGAAGCTGCGGGCCGGGCAGTGAAGGTCTTCGCACCCGGTGGTGGTGGCGTGACTCGGAAGTTGAAAATTTTCCGATCGGTCCCCTCGCGTTATTTCGGATCGGTCGATGTCAACCATCAGCATGGCGACGGATTGATCGAGGACATCGAGATTAGCTATGCCGGACAAGCGCACGATTTGCCGACCACATCGATTTCCATGAGTAGCGGTACGTCCCGTTCAAAAGCCTTCCCTTTTACGGAGGGTGAAGTCCGCAATATTCAAATTCACGACGCTACGGGACGTACTAAGGGAACGCTGATCGGTTTGCAGTATAATGTGGCGAATGATAGTAGTCCGCGAAGCTATCGTTTTTCTAAAATAGTGGATGATGGCGTGTCGCGTTCATTCTTTCTGCCGGGCGCATTGGGAACCTACGGGCGCGCGTTAATCCTGATTTCCGATGTCGACGTGAATCTTACGGAAGCCCTGTTCGCGTCGGAAGATCCGACGCAATTTTTTGCAGATTCAGGCTACGCGCGCGCATCTTAGTCGCGGGGACAATATCCCTGTCAAGGTCAGTTACGACGGGCTGCCCGTGCCGGAGAACATTGACGTTCGTGTACACGCCGACAGCAGCGTTTCGGGACTGCACTCAGATCGAGCGCGATGATCAGCGTCCGACGTTCTTTCGCTGCAAGCTTGCAATCAGATAGCCTAGGCTCGACAGAGCTTTAAGCTTGGAGTCGGCACATGGACTTTACGTTCGACAACAGTTTTCACGACAACATGGAGGGGTTTTACGCTCCCGCTGACCCCGCAAAGCCGTTGGCGCCCAAGCTGCTCGCGATCAATCATACGCTCGCCGCACGACTTGGGTTTTACGTCAGCGAGTCAGATGAAGCAGAGCTTGCGCGGATCTTTTCAGGTGAGCAGTTACCTGACGGGGCAAACCCGCTCGCATTCGCCTATGCGGGTCACCAGTTCGGCCACTTTTCTCCACAGCTCGGCGACGGCCGAGCGCTACTGTTGGGTGAAATTATCGCGCCTGACGGCGCCCGCTTCGACATCCAGCTCAAAGGATCGGGGCCGACAGCCTTTTCGCGCAACGGCGACGGAAAGGCGACGATCGGTCCGGTTCTGCGTGAATTCCTCGTGTCAGAGGCGATGGCGGCAATGGGCGTGCCGACCACGCGTTCGCTTGCGGCTGTTGAGACCGGCGACCGCGTCCAGCGCGAACGCACATACCCGGGGGCCGTGCTTACCCGGATTGCAAGTAGCCATATCCGGGTCGGCACCTTCCAGTTCTTTGCAGCGCATTTTTGGCGTTGAACATGTCACGCAGCTGTCGGACTACACCATAGGACGCCATTTCTCCGATCTAGCCCACGCAGCCAATCCGCATCTTGCGCTTCTCGACCGCGTCATCGGCTTGCAATGCGACCTTGTCGCACATTGGCTTGGCGTTGGTTTTGTCCATGGGGTGATGAACACTGACAATGTTGCGATAAGCGGCGAGACGATCGACTATGGCCCTTGCGCCTTCATGGACCGCTTTTCCGTGAACACTGTCTTCAGCTCGATCGATGCCAATGGGCGTTACGCCTACGGTCGCCAGCCGCAGATACTTCACTGGAACATGGCGCGGTTTGCGGAAGCGCTGCTGCCCGCCATTCATCGCGTGTCGCCAGCCGACGTCGATGCGGCGAAGGACTTGGTTGATGCGATCCCCCGCCGCTTTCGGGCGATTTGGCACGCTAGAGTAAGAGCGAAATTGGGGTTGGGCGGCGAGGACATCGTCGACGGCGAGTTTATCGATAGCCTTTTCGACGAACTCGAACACCATGGTGTTGATTTCACATCCTTTTTCCGCGCGCTCGCGATGCTGCTGCGCGGCGACGGGGCAATGCTCTATAGTCATTTACCAACTCCTGACGCGATGGCGCCTTGGATAGCCATATGGTGGGACAAGATCGCGCAAGGACCGGCGGGGCCGCTTGAACGAGCTGCCGCGATGGACGCTCTAAACCCCCTCTATATCCCACGCAATCATCTGGTTGAAGCGGCGCTGGCCGCGGCCGAAGCGGGAGACCTTACTCCTTGGTACGAATTGCTCGAGGTTGCGCGTAATCCCTATGATACGCGGCCAGGGCTTGGGCGGTTTGCTGAGCCGGCACCGGTCGGCGCTATTCCCTATAGAACCTTTTGCGGTACCTAACGCCGTCTGTGTCGGAGTTGAGCCGGTGCACGGCAGTTGCTAGAACGCCGTCACACCGATCAGAGGATTAGTCATTGTCCCGATTAAATGCCCCGCAGGCGTCACCTGTCAAAAATCACCGTCGTCGGAACGGGTTACGTTGGTATTTCTAACGCTATTTTGCTGGCGCAGCTCAATGAGGTAGTCGCACTGGACATCGACGCACGCAAAGTCGAACAAATCAATGCGCGGATGTCGCCGATCGCCGATCCCGAAATTGAGGATTATCTGGCGAACAAACCGCTAAACCTCGTTGCAACGACTGACCGCGACGCAGCCTATGCGGGGGCCCAGTTTGTCATCGTCGCAACGCCGACCGACTACGACCCGGATACCAACTATTTCAACACCCGCACGGTCGAGAGTGTAATTGCCGAAGCGCTAATATACGCGCCAGACGCGTTAATAATAGTGAAATCGACGGTTCCCGTGGGCTTCACCGAACGGATGCGGGCCGAACTTGGCACCGAAGCCATCGTTTTTTTCGCCCGAATTCCTGCGCGAAGGACGCGCGCTCTACGACAATCTTTATCCCTCGCGCATCATTGTCGGCAACACGCATTCGCGCGCGTCCGAATTTGCCCGGCTGCTGCTCGAAGGATCACTCAAGCCCGACGCCGAAATCTTGCAGACGGGAAATACCGAGGCGGAGGCGATTAAGCTGTTCGCCAACACCTATCTCGCAATGCGTGTCGCTTTCTTCAACGAGCTCGACACCTATGCCGCGGCGCATGGGGTGGATTCGCGCCAGGTCATCGAAGGCGTGTGCCTCGATCCGCGGATAGGGCAATTCTATAATAATCCATCTTTCGGGTACGGCGGCTACTGCCTGCCCAAGGACACCAAGCAAATGCTCGCCAATTACGAGAAGGTGCCGCAAAACCTGATTCAGGCGATTGTGTCGTCGAAACACGACGCGCAAAGGGATTTTTATGCTCCAGG
>FUIF01018593.1_pt1 | contig 38389 bp, 50 predicted proteins | sample 1003461 | NCBI WGS metagenome assembly FUIF01 (sample SAMEA80401918, study PRJEB19352) | marine metagenome
AACGAGGAGGTCTATTCGCACTTGACGTCGGCGTACTCTGCGGGCTCGACAATCGCATTCACGGTGCGAGCCAAGACCGCCGCGGGCAACTACAGCTTGCTTCCGCGCGTGGCGCACGGATACGAAGGGCCGAACCAGACGCCCAACGAAACGACCGTCAGCGGTTCCACGCCGAAGGTGCTTATCGTGTCGCGAACGTTGGCAACTCCCGAGACGCCGATCATCAATTGAGGTTTTTTCATGCGACGAATCCCGGTCTCGGTCCGCACTGGCAACTACCCGCAGGGATCGCTCGCGCGGCTCTGGGCTGGCGACGACGACGGCAGTCTCGTCACGTCTGCGGCATTCGTCGAGCTTCCCGTCGGGAGCTCCGATCAAGATGCCGAATGGCTCGAGGGTGGATGGCTAAGCGGCCCTTGGCTCGGTCGTGCCCGTAACGTTGGATGGCTCGAGACCTTCTGGCTCGACACCTGGCTCGGTGGTGTCGAAATGCTTCCGGTACCGACGCCGCTGTACGAAGAGGGATTGATCGAAGTCGGGCTGAGCGTCAACGACCAGCTCGGCGCCACGACGACCGAGCCGCCAGCTACCGCGGAAGCGTTCGTCAACTCGTCGCCGCTGCGGGTTCGACAGCAGACGGTTTCGGTCGCATCGGATCAAGTTACAATGTCGCTCACCTACGAGGAATCAGGCAATGGCTGACACGTACCCGGATCACTACCAGATTTCTTCGGCTGAAGCCGTTGCGCTCGGCGGGACCGAGCACACAGAGAGCGCCGTTTCGTTCATCGTCAAAGGCACCGGACAAAACGACTCGCCGAGCATCGAAGTTCAAGGGCAGCGGTTCTATAAGCTGGTGCTCGATCTGCTTGACCATGCCGCGGCGAAGTGCGTTCGATCGACGGGCGGCAACACGCATGTCGGCGTATATCCGTGCGAGATCCCGCTCGCCGGTGGCGGGAGCGATCGCTTCGAAGGCGTGACCGGGCACAGCGTCGGCGCCGGTGTCGACGGGACATGGAAAGTCTACATCAACCGAACGACCACGCCGCCGACGATCGCGAGCGCGGCGTCGTACCCTGCGACCAAGGACGACTATATCCCGATTGCCGAGGTCGTCATCGCGTCCAGCACGATTACGAGCATCAAAGACGAGCGAAGTCTCGGCATGCTCGACGGCTTCCAAGCGGCCGGCACGGTCACCGGCACCAATAATGCAACGTTCACGATCGACGCCGACAACGCTGGCGCGGGTGTCGATACGCAGATCAGCTTTAACCGCGGCAGCACCGACGGCGACGCAACGGTTCGATGGGACGAGACGAACGACCGCTTCGAGCTCGAGTCGGACGAAGACGCTCCGACGCTCGCCGATCTTAACTTGCTGTCGGTCTTGGTCAGCGGAACGACGATGCTCGACACCAACGGCGCCGCCAAGGTCGCGGCAGCTGTCGCCGGCGACGGTCTTGCGCATTCGTCGGGCGTGTTGTCGGTGGGCACGGACGGAGCGACGACGGAGGTCAGCGGCGATCAGGTCATCGTCAAAGACAACGGCATTACGACAGCGAAGCTCTCGACAGCACTGCAGGACAAGCTCGCTCAAGTGCAGATTCCAGATGCGAGCGGGAGCTCGCCGCAGACCGTTGCGATTCAGATGCTCGACATTGCGGGTAACAACCTGGCGGAAGAGTGCTATGTTCAGATCGGCGTGTACGACGACGCCGACGCAAACACCGAAGCGACGAACGCAACGATCGCGGTCGGCGCCGCTGGTACCCAGCTGGCATGGTCGACGACGGACAAGGTCGGCACGTTTAAGACGAACTCGTCCGGGCTGCTCAATATCGCCGTGACCGACGGAACGACCGAAACCATCTACCTGGTCGCGGCTCCGTGCCCGCGATCCAAGATCCTCGATTGCTCCGACATCGGAACGATCACGATCTCGTAGGGGCTTGCCGTGCCGATCCAATTCAACAGCGCCGGAGCGAACGGGCTGACCGCACTGATCCCGTCCGGAACGCTCGGCGGGCTGTTGAGCACCGAAGGCGTCGTTTGCAACGATCAAGTGCACCCGATGCAGCAAAAAGGCTACAGCCATCGCGGACCCGGCACGACGTACCAGATGCGAGCCGTAACCGGCCGAGTGCCTCGCGTCGTCGATTGGCTCTGGCGGGTTCGCTGCGACACCGACGCCAACATGAATAGCTTCGAGTATCTGCTCGAGCAGTACAAAGCCGACGGCCGCGCCTACATCCTCGAAGACGCTGACGGCCGCACCGGGAACGCCGTGCTCGTCGATGCAAGAATTCTGCATCACCGTCGCGTTTCGCGACCTGGGCGCGTGACTGCGTTTTGGTTTCTGCGGTTTGAAATGCTCGCAGCAACGCTCGGAGCGAATAACCTGTGAATCGCACTCCACTGGGCAGCCCGCCGCAAGACTTCAGCCATCGCGTGGAGCGGCCTTGGGTCATGCTGGAACGCGAACCAGGTCTCGGGATCTTCGACGCTGCGTACTTTCTCGGCGCCGCGTGGGAAATCGCGAACGGACCTAACGCCGCATTGCAGCATGCTCGGATCACGGTGAATCTCGGATTCGATCCGACTGCGATCGCGGCCGGCGTGTACCCGAAGGATTGGCAAGTTCACGATCTAAGTCACAACGCTACGAACGTATGGGAGGCCGTGCTGCGCGGTCGTCGAGTGCGGATTCAGACCAAGCGCCCCAATCCCCAAAACGACTGGATCTTGTTCGATGGCGTCGTGACAAAGTGCGAGCCCGGATGGAGCGGCGCTAACGTCAACAAGTCTCGACATGCGACCGTGTACGCTCAGAGCATCTTCGCGACTGCTGCCAACGAACCAGGCCAAACGCTTACCGGCCAGTGGCGACGCGCTCGCGATGCGGACCTCGCGGTTCGCGACACGGCGGGCGACCCGGAGCAAAGCGAGAAGAACGCCTGCGTCGAAGTGCTCGCGCTGCCGCCGATCTTCAATCCGCGAGGTCTGCCGAACTGCCACCCCGAGCCGCTCAAGTTCACGCGTGACGAAGACGACGACGTCGCAGACGAGCACGTCTACGTTTTCGCCGACGCTGGATCTCCGGAGGCGATCCCCTGGACGGTCGCGAAGATCCTGCGGTACATCGAGTGGGCCGTGATGCAGCCTCCCCCGCCGCTGGCGGGCGAGCTGGTCGACGTCAATCGGCGCAGCGACACGGAGCGCGGACCGTTTCGTTTGCAGCTCGACCGCCGATGGTCGAGCTACGGGCTCAAGCATCGAAACCTCGACGTGCTGCTCGACCCCGCTGTCGACATCAACCCGACCGCGGGCGAAGGCTTTGCCGAGCGAGCGTTGCTGCGGTTGCTCGCAGACGTCGCGGTCGATCACTTCAACGCGATCGAAGCGTTCGCGATGATCGCGGACCGTGCCGGATTGATGTTCTACGCCGAGTCGCTCGCAACCGGATCGGGCACGACGCAGCCTTTCTTGCGCTGGACGATTCTGGGGAACCACGCCGGAGCTCGCGACATACACGTCGACGACGGCGTGAGCAGCACGAGCCCGTCGATCGACTCGCAGTATGGCAACAACAGCGCCACGGCCGGCATACCTGCTGACGGTCGCGGATTGTTTCTGTACGTGCCCACCGATGGAACGTTGGTCTCGTCGTCGATCTGGTCGACGGTCGCAAAGGAGAACGCCACAGAAGGCCAGGTATTGATGGATGAGAGCGGCGTGCGTCGCGGTATCCGAGTGCAGGGCGAAGCCGACGAGTACGAAGGAAGCTGGGATTTGCTGCCGGGCTGGCGTCCTGACGCGTGGCTCGATGTCGACGGATCCAGCCAGGTCGCAGTTGACGAAGCGCTCGCTCGGATCGGCACGACAGCGTTTAACGAGCGATACAACCTCGACGAGCAATCGGGCGTCAACCTCGAGCAGTACGGCGACGTCTTGCGTCGCTGGGTGCTCAACGAGCATGGCTTGTACGATCCGGGCGCGTACAAGCGCAACGCCGGACCTTGGAGCTCCGAAACCGTCTGGGAGCCGTTCAAGTTCCACACATCGGGGTTCGTCACAAACCTCGACAACCGCGGCGACAACGGATGGACACTCCGTCGCCGCACGTTTCGACCGACCATCGCGTCGTTTTTCGAAGCGAACCCGGTCAAACTCGGAATGCTCGTGCAGCTCAGCTTTGACTCTGGCGTCACCTGGCAGTTTCACCGCGTTGCCGTGTTCAACAATCCGAACGAGTGCGGGATCTACTTCGAAGAAAACGACCTCACGCAGATCGCAGACCCGACGAATCCGTCGGTAAACTTCGTGACGGCGTTCATTCGAAACCGGCTGCGCGTGCGAGTGCACGCCAATATCGAAGGCGACGACACGTTGGTCGCGGTTGCCGGGCGAGCTGCGCGTAGCTATGTCGAAATTGACTCAGTCGAGTACATCAACCGACGCGGACAGTTCGCCCGGCAGCTTCGCCAGAGCGCAAACAGCCAGCTAACCGGATTCGGAGTCACGACGCCGGATCGCGACGACAGCGCCGAAGCGGCCGACCTGGCTCGCCGGCTGCGAGCGGAGTTCCAAGCTCGCAAGATTGCCGGACGCGTCATGATCCCGTACTTGCTGCGAGACGGCGAGGCGATTTGGCCAGGCTACCGGCTTGGCGACGAGATCGTCGGGATTCTCACGCAGAACTCCCGCACGTACATGCCGCTCACCGGCGTCGCTACCAGCGAGCAACCGAGTACTCGTGTCGCCGGCATCGTGTACCGATACCGCCACGACCCGGCCGAGCGCGTCACCGAATTGATTCTCGAGCGGTACACCGAAGTCGGCGCGACCGAAGGCATGGCAATGAAGGTGCCGGGCGATCAACGATCGCCTACGATTCCCGACACGGCGAACGCTGTCGCCGCGACGTTTCCCGCGAGCTGAGGCCCGACAATGACCCGCGACATGCATAGCCTCAACAAGAGCGCCCGGCAGCAGCTGGCGCTAGAACGCTCGAAGCAATCGACGCGAGATCCGATCCATCTCGGAAAACATTACGTCGTCGCTCCTCGCCTGGTGCCCGTCATCCTCGACCCGGTCGGCGGCAGCAGTGGCGACAAAGACAACCCGCCGACCTGGGTGTACGACCTCTACGGAATCGACGACACGCTGCTCGCCACGAAGCTCAACACCGACGGCACCAAGTCGCCGCTCGCGCGACCGACCACGACGGGCTTTTACGTGCAGCAGCTTTTCGCCGGCATCGCGTACGGGCTGGCGTTCACCAAAGCCGATGGAAGCTGGCTGCTTTGGAGTGCGAGCGAGCAGCTCGACACGAGCAATTGCCAGGCGACGGGGTAACCGCATGGCCGACGGTAGCGGCATCCTCGAGTGCGCGAGCGGGAAAGCGTTGCTCGACGACGACGGGCGGCTCCGGCTACACGCCCCGGCTGGCGATCAGTGCTGCGGCGAACGGCTGATCGGTATTCGGCTGCAGTCGGGAACCTGGGAAACCCAGCACAATACGATGCATCAGCAGGAAATCACGTGCGGGAGCCGCGCGTTTGATACCGATTTCTGGCCGAACGGCGAGCGGCTGCTGCAGTGGGATCACAGCGAGTACGGCGCCAGCGTGACGAAAGGCGACATCGTCGCCCCGAACGGACAGTCGTTCTCCGATCGCGTCATCATTCGAACACCGACGGCGCAGGTGTACTACACGCACCAGACCGGCGCCGGGCTATACAACGTTGACCGCGACACGTCGTGTCTCGCGCACTACTACGACTTCCCGCCAGACAACGACCCGCCGATCATCAGCGATCAGACGTCGTGCAATACCAGCCCGCCCGCGCAGCAGGTAAGCTCGTACCAAGGGTGCAGCGCTTGCGACATCAACCGCGCAGATCAGGAACGCGAGAATCTCGGGCTCGTTCGTGCGGTCTTGGTGATGGGACCGGACGTCACCGGCAGCGAGGTCGATCTCGATATGTGGCTCGCAGTGCAAAGCCCGCAGGCGCACGGCTGGCTCGAGTTCGTCGGGAACACGCCGCTAGTGATTAACAACGGCGTGATGGTTGAAACGTGCCAGTCGTTCTCGAACTGGGGACAAATTCTTGCGGGCGGGCCTGGTGCGCAGATCGACCCGTTCTATGAAGCGTGCACAGGCGCGGTACAGCAGCAGTCAACGCATCGGCCGCGCCGTGACCTGGTGGTCGCGAACTCGATCGCGAACGGCGTACCGCCAGCGGGCAACCCGTTTGCGAATGTGGTGTTCTATCGAGAGCCGTCGGTCAACTCGTACAGCCTGGTCGGCGTTGCCGATTGGACGGCGTCCGGGCATAGCATGTGCTCTGCGACGTGCTGCTCGTTCTTCAGTTGCGACGATCCGGAGGTCTGCATCCTTGATAACGACGAGATCCGTTGCAACAACATCTCCGAGTGTCCGTGCTGCAGAATTACGTCGACCCGCATCGACCCGCCGCCAGCGACGTGCACGCAAATTCGATCGGTGCATTCGTACGGTCGCAGCTTCACGGACGTCGACAAGACGATCGGATGCTACCCTCGCAACAACACGCGTCTATGGGCAACGTGGGCCGGCCAGGTCCGCGAGCACTTCGACGTTCGGAAGAACTTCTGATGTTGCCTCCCGCCTGCCGCGACTGTGAACACGTTGCGATACCGTCGGGCGGTTTCGCGTTGTGCTTGCGAGCGAACCGCGGCGTCCGCGCGTTGCAGATCGACGGCGATTGCCCGGAAGGGCGATGGGTTCCGGAGCCTCGCGGGTGGCGATGGCTTGTTCGTGGTGCGCGGGGCTTGGTGCGATCGCTGTTCCATCGGACGTCGCTACTGTCGATCTTGCGTCGGTCGGTGTGCGCGGCGTGCTCTCAAAACGCAAACGGACGTTGTCTCTCGTGCGGCTGCGTGATCGCCGCCAAGGTCAAAGTCCCGAGCGAGTCGTGCCCTCGCAATCTCTGGGGACCGATTGCGGGCACGGCCGACCCCGAGCCTACCAAGCCCGACATGCGAGGCTGGCGTCGCGTTCCGCTCCCGGTGCTGCTTGTCAGAAAAAAAGTTGATTGTGCTTGCCATAGAAGCCGATCAACTGGTAACACCTGACCCAGGTCGGACGCCGGGTAGCAAAGACGGCGTTCGGTCAAACGGTCTTGCCCGACGGAGTGCGGTCCCCTCTTTGGGGTTCCTTGATCCGTGACCGATTGAAGGTAAGTCAGCGACTCGTTGTCGCGTCCGTGCTGCATTCCGTCGGGCGGTTTCGTTTGTCGCCGGAGACTCTTGATGCATTATCAGATCCGAATCAATGGCGGGTGGGTGCTGACGCCGTCGAAGGCGCAGCCGCGCCGCTTCTTTTCCATCACAGCCGCGCGTCGCGTGTTCCGCGAAGTCTGCACGGAGTACGGACCGGGAGCCGTCGTTGCGCTCGTGCATTTCTCCGAGCTGGGATCCGCAACGCTCGTCGAGAAGAAGGTCGTGCCGGCGCCGCCGATCGCTCTCGGGCGTTTGGATGACCGGAGCGGGTACCGTCTGACGGATCCGATCGGGCACGCGTGATGACGGACAAGGAAATACAGCAGTGCGCCGCAGCGCTCGCCGAGTGCTTGACGGCGATCAACGAACTTCCAGCGCAACACCAGCTGCGAACGGCTCGATCGGTCGCAGCGTTTTTTGAGGAGACACCCGATGAGCAATTCGAATTGGGTCGAAGTGACGATGCGAGTTGTCGTGCGACCAATTGACCCAGACGTCAACGCCAACGACTACAAGGCTGAGATCGCGGCCGATCTCGAAGACGAACTGCCCGGAATGATCGTCGAAGCCTCACTTCGCACGTTTGAAGTCCAATTGGCAGAGATCGACAAAGTCGAAGAGCTGCAGCTGCCAGACAAAGACGACGGCGAATGAAGGACGTTTGCGGACAATGCAACGTTCGGCGCGTCGGCGTCCCAACGCAGAGCGGCTCGAACGTGGTCGTCGAGCGCATCTGTCCGTGCTGTGCTCACAGCGAAGGCACCGAACTGTTTACGGTGCTTGCGTACGAGCGACTGCAGAAGCGGCACCCGGAGCGGTACCAGCCGCTGCCAGTTTGCCATTTCCCGTTCGCGTCGCCAGAGTAGGCGACGACGATCTTTTCACCTGGGGCGGGCGGTTCTTTGCCAGACTCGACCGCCGCCCGCCCCGCCTCTTCAACACGAAGGAGCCAAAGCCCATGTCAGTAGAAGTTACGACGAAGCGGATTTCTAACGAGCTGGGTCGGCTGAGAGACGCCGATAGATTGATCGAACAGCTACACAAAGTGCTCGGCTGGAACATTGAATCGGTCAGCGTTCAAACGTCGCGGGCTGCCGTGTCGATGCGATTAACAGAGGCCGAGGCCGAAGAGCTGCGAGTGCTGCTCGCGATGTGGAAGATGCGTCGCGAATCGTATCGCGACGAACTGCTCGAGCGAGCGAAGCTGCACCCGGCTGCGACGGAGGGAGGCAGTTGAGCACCAAGCCACAACAAGCGCAAACCGCACCAGAGCCCGAGGTCGATCTTGACGACATCGCAACCGGCAAGGTCTCGATCGCTTACGGCATCGACGGCGCGGCGTCAGACGCCGAGACAAAACACCGAATCGCGATCATGGATCGGCTGCGAAAAGCGGCGATCGCGAGAACCGACGAAACGCAATGGACGTTCTTCGGCGACAAAGCGTATTTGAACGGCAGCGGCGCACACGCGATCGCGTTCTTTCTTGGGCTGAGCGTGAGCGCCCCGCAGTTCGAGCACGAGGATCTCGGCCAAGACAGCGAAGGCGCCGACCATGTTCAAGTCATCGCAACCGTGACGGTCAGCAAAGACGGAAAGCAGATCACCGAGTTCGACGACTGCACGACGTTTGACGACATGCTGATCGCTCGGAAACGAGAGTACGAAGAGCGCGGCGCGACACAGCAGCAGATTCAGCGCATCGTCGTCAACCAGGTCGCCAAGAAAGCAGCCGCGGGCGCGGCGGCTCGCGCCGTGCAGTCGTGGCTCGGGCTTCGCGATCTGACGAAACGGCGACTCGCGGAGCTCGGCGTCAAGGTCGAGAACACGACGACCGTAGGCATGCGCAAGGGTGTCGCCGGTGGTGGTGGCGGGGAAGCGATCGAGCTCGGCGCCTTCTTGAAGTTGCCCGAGAAGTCTCGCGGATTGGTCGACTGCCAGGTCACGAAGATCGACTCGCGCACGCTCCCCAACGGCACGCCGTTCTACAAGATCGGGCTCGCTGTCGGAAAGGTCGTCAGCTGGGGTACGATCTGGAAAGATCACTTTGACGCCGCCAAGGGTCAATGGATCCGGGCAGAGCTCGAGCAGAAGATGTATCGAGGCAAGCCCGACCCGAAGATCCTCAAGTACGAAGTGATCGACACGCCGGCGTCGGATGCGCCGGAGGAAACGGAACCGCAGCAGACAAGCGAAACGAAGGAGCCAACCGATGACAGCGTCGACAAGTCCCCATTCTGATTCGCCCGAGTACACCCCGAAAGAAGCCTGCGAGCAGTTCGCCGCCGAGCTGCTGTCGCGTCGCAGCGAGAAGCTCAAATCAGACGCCGCCCGTCGACCTCAGCACGTGCCACGCGCGAGCGGCGTCGACAAGTGCGCTCGCGCGATGTACTACCAGATTACCGCGTGGGGCGAGGCCGAAGCGTTTACGGAGCACTCGATCGCCCGGATGCAGCGAGGAACCGAGCTCGAAGAACGGATCATTGCGCCGGAGATGGCGATGCTCGGTTTCCGCTGGATGGAAGCACAGCGGTACCTCGAGCTGCGTGACGACAACGGCCGGCTGATTATGACAGGGCACATCGACGGGCTCGTGCTTTGGAAGGGCGTCAAGCTGGTTGCCGACATCAAGACGATGAACCCGAATCTCTGGGGAACGATCGACAGCGTACACGATCTGCTCCGAAACGAATGGTTCTATCGCTACCCGCTGCAGCTGCTCGCGTACATGATGGCTTACGGTCTTGAGTCCGGGCTGTTGATCATCGACGACTGTCTCGGTCACTGGAAGACGATCCCGGTACACCTGGCCGACCATCGCGAGCTGGCCGACGAAGTCAAGCAGCGTTGTACGGTCGTCGTCGACGCGTGCGAGCGCGAAGAGGCGCCCGACTTCATTGACGACGCGTCCGTTTGTGCGCGTTGCTGGTGGAAGAAATGCGGGACGTGCCAGCCGCCGATGGACTACGCAAACGACGTGCGGACGTTGCCGAACCAAGACCTCGAGCAGGATCTCCGCACCATCGAAGCGTACGAGGAACAGGGCAAGCAGCGCGACGCCGCAAAGCGTCGATTCTCAAAGGTGACGAGCGAGCTCGAGGACGGTCAGTACCTTTGCGGACCGTTCCTGATCGAGCTCACGCGTAAGCCGCGCAAAGGGTACGTCGTGCAGGACGGGACGACCGTCAACCGAACGACGACGCGAATTGCCGAAGACAAGCCGGACGCCCTCGCGGAGCAGCTGCGAGCGAGCAAAGGAGGCGCGGCGTGAAAGAGCTGCGAGACGCGCTACATCCGCACGTCGAGTCGATCCGTGCCGACATCGCACTGCTGCTCGAAAAGATGCCGAGAGCGTCGGCACTTGTCGTCTACACCGACGGCGAATCGAGCGTGAATCTCGAAGCGTGCGGCGCCGTGCAACGAATGAGCGACGCCGGCATGCGTAAAGTCGCGGTTTTCTTGTTGATGACCGCGCTCAAAGCGATCGACAATCCCGACGCGGAAGTGATCGGGCGCGTCGATCAGAATGGCAAAATCACGAAGGAGCCAAGCGAATGAAGATCCAACAGCTTACCGTCGAGAACTTCAAGCGGATCCGCGTCATCGAGGTCAAGCCCGACGGTGACGTCGTCCGTATCACCGGACGCAACGCCAGCGGCAAGAGCTCGTGCCTCGATTCGATCCAAGCTGCGCTCGCCGGTAAGTCAGCCAGCCCGCCCGAGCCCATCCACCGAGGCGAAGACGAAGCAGTCGTCGAGATCGAGACCGACGGCGATTTGAAGGTCCGTCGGACGTGGAAGGGCGGGAGCTCGAAGCTGACCGTGTACCGATCCGGATCGCGAGTGACGTCGCCGCAGCGCGTGCTCGATGAGCTCTACAGCGCCGTCGCACTCGACCCGCTCGCTTTCCTGTCGCTCAGCAAAGAGGATCAGCGCGTCGTTTTTGCCGAGGGCGCTGGCATTCTTGAGAAGCTGCGCGAAGCAGACCTCGCCGTCTCCCAACTGTACGAAAGTCGTCGCGTGAAGAACGCCCAGGCGAAAGACGCCGAGCGCAAGCTGTCGCCGCTGCCGACCTGGCCGCACGACACGCCAGTCGACGAAGTCGACGACGCCGACACCGTTATTCAAGAGACCAACCGTCTACAGCAGGCGATTAACGACGAAGTGCGGTTGCGTGACGAGACGCAGTCGGTTTGTTCAAAAATCACGGACATCCAGCGCGAGATCGAGCGACTGTTACACGAACTGAAAATTCTTGAATCGCGACTTAAGCAGCTCGAGTCCCGCGAGCGTCTCGATCTGGACGACGCAAAAGCATGTGTCGACGCGCTCGGCGATCGTCTTTCCCTGGCTCAAGCCGCCGATCGCCACAGGCAGGACATGGCGCGTCAGGCCGAAGCGTCAGCGAACGTGCAGCAACTGCGAGATGAAGCCGAGAAGCTCGACGCTGAGCTGATCGCAGCCAGGTCGGACCGGAGAGCGTTGATTGCCGAAGCGACTCCGGTCGACGGGCTGACGATCGACGACGAAGGTCGCGTCAGCATGCTCGGAATCCCGATCGAGCAGGCCAGCCAGGCGGAACGCGTGCGGATCTCGGCCGCGATCGCGATGGCACAAAACCGCGAGCTCCGCGTGATGCTGATCCGCGACGGAAACACGCTCGACAGCGAATCGCTGCGCCAATTGACCGAAGCTGCCAAGCAGCACGACATGCAACTCTGGATCGAGCAGGTCGACGAGACCGGCGACGTCGGCGTCTACCTCGAGGAAGGCTACGTCGCCGCGGACATTGCGAGCGACGGCGAACCGCCAGCGGGAGATTAGCAATGGTGCTGGTGAAGCTCAGGAATTTGGACGGCCGCGAGTTCGCGATAAACCCGTATGAGATCGAATCAATCATCACCGTGCCTGCAAGTTTCGGCCACTGCGGCGAGCACACGGAGATAGCGATGAAGTCAGGAGCGAGGCACAAGGCGCACGCTTCATTTTCGAGCGTCGTGTTGGAGATTCGACTGCACGTGTCGGACGAGTGGAAGGACGACGAGTAGATGCAGACGTGGCGCGACTGGTGGGATTGGTTCGCGTGCTGGCCGTGGGGCAAGTGCATGTGGTGCGGCAAGCGATTCTGGCGTGGGTTCGCGTGGGGCCTCACCGTGGAGTTTTGCTCTCGCGAGTGCGCTGACCGCGAGTTGGATTGGTGCGACCAGATGCAGAGAGGGTGTGACGAATGAGAACGCGACAACCGATAGGCTGGTTGATGCTGGCGACGTTGGCGCTTGCGATGGCTGCTTCCGTGACGTGCGTTTGCGGGTTCGGCATCTGGGCGTGCGCGTACATCGCCGATCTTCTGTCCGCGTAGGGCAGTTCCCGCGCCGGGCGGCGACTGGGGACTGCCCACCGAGTCGCCGTTCGGTTACGATCGCCCGAACGTCTTGAGACCTGGCTCTATACCCGAGAGCACGGATGCAACTCGAAAAGCTGATGATCGTCGATCTCGTCGCGGATCCCGCAATCCCCTGGACAGCCAAAGCCGTCTATTCGCTGATCGTCTTCCGCGGTCGTGGCGGCTGGTGCGCCTGGCCACAACCGGAGATCGCGAAAGAACTCGGTCTCACGACCCGCCAGGTCCGTCGGGCAATCGACACACTGGCCGAGACCGGATGGATCGTCGTCGAGGACCGACCAGGTCTCGCGGCGATTTGCCGTCCCAGCAACGCAGATTCGGCCGCTCTGAGACGATCTCCCGCCCAGCCACGTCACAACATTAAGAAACGACGAAGTCGCGCCAGAGGGCCGGGAAACGCGTCTGGCGCCAAACCGGAAAAACCGGCCACCAAACCGGACAATCCGAGCGACCCCTACCAAAACGGTCAGGGTCAGACGGCGCAGACCCCTACCAAAACGGTCACCCACCCCTACCAAAACGGTCAGGGTACCCCTACCAAAACGGTCAGGGTACCCCTACCAAAACGGTCAGGGTCGGCCGAAACTGTCGCTCGTAACACCGAGCCAGGTCAACGAGTTACGGATTCGCCCGAGCGCCTAACAACAACAACAAGTGTAAAAGAAGTCTTAAACAAGGGGGATCGGGGAGAGGAGGAGGGCGTTGTTGTTGTTCCAGATCCGGATTTCGAAGACCACCGGCGACGGTCGATCGAGGCGTTTATGGCAGACGCCCCGCCCGAGGTGCGCGGCGACGGTGGCGGCGACGATGTTTCACGTGAAACAATCGACGATTCCAGCCCGTCAGAGCCGATCGAGCCAGAGAGAACGCCTCGCCTCGCGTTGTCTGACTTCGGCATTCCGGAGCGGGAGATCGACCGGATTCTGAATCTGCAGCTCCGACCGCCCACGATCGACGAAATCGACCAGGCGATCGCCGTCGTCGAATCGTACCAAGCGGCCAAGCCGGTCCGGAACAAGGTCGGACTGTTCAAGCAAGCGCTCGCGAAGGGCTGGTCGATCAACGAGTAACCGAGCGGCGGGCGCGTTGCCCGTCGATCAATCAACGAAGGAGCCATCACATGGCACGAAGAAAGAAGAGCGATGCGGGGTACTGGCGGCGCGAGGCTACGTTTGGGACCGTGTCGCTTGGCAAAGAATCGGCGGCGATCGGTTGTCAGATCCAGCTCACGGAAGAAGACGACCTCAACGCCCTCGCTCGAATGCTGGTCAACTCGCGGCTGAAGTGCATCGCGAAGGTCGACGTTCAAGGTCAGGCCGACGACCCGAACCAGACCACGATGATCGACGACCCGATCGTTCTCGATTCCATCGTCGAAATTAAGCGTCTCAGCGTCGGCAAGGGCGAGATTCGAACGCGACTCAACTTCGCCGAAGGATCCGTCGAGACGTCGATGCTTGAACGCATCAAGTGCTGCACCGGGCAGATTGAGCTCAAGCGCGAGTCCGGCGCTGCGGCGGAAGGCGTGGACGATCCGAAGCAGGCGAAACTCAAGATCACGAGCGACGGCGACGTCAACCCGGACGATGTCGACGGTCTCGAGGATCCGGTCTTATGAGTCGCGACGACCTACGCGACGCGTTCGTCGAGCGGTTGCGGCAGCAGCTCGGCGACGCTTCGTCCGACTCGCTTGTCTCGCTGTTGGTTTGGACGATGGAGCAGAAAGGTCGGACCGACTTCGTCGACCTGGCGACCGAGCTCGGTCATCGCATTGAAGCGCACGCAGCCGACGCCGTGTTCGCGGCGTTGACGTCGGTCGGCTGCCGGCCAAACAAAGGCACGTGCAAGAGCTGCGAACGCCCGATGATCTGGGCGGAAACGATGAGCGGGAAAGTTAATCCGCTCGATCGCGTCGGGACGTCGCACTTTGCCACGTGCCCGCACGCCGCCCGGCATCGCAAGCCGCAGCGGGAAGTCCGAGATCCGTCGGAACCAAGGAGCCAGTAGATGCGTTGCCCGAAGTGCAACCAGCCTGAGCACGACGGCGCTTGTCTGCGGTTCTTTGTGCACGGCAAGCCGATCACTCAGGGCAGCGGCGACGCCATCGTCATCACCGACCGTCGGCGATCGAAGCGGCGATGCGGGTGCGTCGGTCAGTACGTGCCGGATCGCAGAAAAGAGCTCTACACTTGGCGTCGCAAGATCGCCAGCGTCGCCCGCGATCAGCTTGGCGGTCGCGTGCTTTCCAAAGACTGGCAGGGCCCGTACGAAGTGGCGCTCGTGTTTTATCTTCGTCGAGGTAAGACCGTAAAGCGATTCGAGCCAGACGTCGCGCCAGACCTCGACAAACTGCAGCGCGCTGTTTTAGATGCGCTGGCCGGCGTGATCTGGAACAACGACGGCCAGGTCACGCGAATCGTTGCGGACAAGGAGTACGGTCAGCACGAAGGCGTCGCGATCGAAGTGAGTCCACGAATCTGCGAACCTCTTTTCAAGGCGACGACGTAGCGGGTACGATCTTGCCGTCACGGTCGCAACGGGTATGCGGTCGGACGCGGGGAACGAGGCGGCGAGCCAACCCTCGCCGCCCGTTCTTTCTCTCACCAACGAAAGGAGCCATCAAGTGAAGACCATCGCACTCGCACTCTCGCTCGCAGCCCTCACGATCTCGAACGTCGGATGTGCTTGGTTGAAGTCGCTCAACTCGACGGTCGCGTTTCAGTCGCTCGCCAAGGTCGGCGAAGTGCCAGCCAACGCGCAGCCGACCGTTGTCCCAGACGGCAAGGGCGGCGCGTACGCGTTCCCGGCAATCTCGCCGCTCAAGAGTACAGACCTCAAGATCACGCGAACGCACCCAGACGGCACGGTCGATCGCGTCGAGTGGAAAGCCGACATGGCGCCGGCGATCCGTGACATGATCGGAGGCATTCGCGGCGTCGACTCCGACAAGTTCAGCCACGACCTCGAGCTCTTCGACCGCGGCCGGCAGTCGGTGCTCGACGCGATGTCGTTCGCTACGCAGTTCTATCAGCTGCGGCGCGACGATCTCGCCAGTCGCCCGCCAAGCGAAAGCGGACAGCTGCGACGGCAGATTCTCAGCGACGTCCGCAATTTGCTGAATCAACGACTCGAGAACGTCACCGTCGAGTAGATCGACGCTCAAAGTTTCGGCGCACACCGTGCGATCTGGAAGGGTAACCCGGGAGTGCCCAGCCGGAACGAGCGCTTCGGGACTGGCGCTCGGAGATGCAACGCATCGACTACAGCCTGCTCTCGCGGCTGGGCAGGGGCTAACCCCGGGAGCCGCAACTTTTGACGGTGGTCGGCCAGGTGGGTCGTTGGTTGGCTCCTTCGTGCCCGCCTGCCGACCCCGACCTCCCCAAACGAAGGAGCCGATACCGTGCCTCTCGAACTGCAATACGTCCGTGCCGGCGATCTCAAACGCAACCCTCGCAACTGGAGAAGACACCCAGACGGGCAGAAAGCCGCCCTGAGGGCCGTTCTCGACGACGTGGGATGGGCGGGCGCTTTGCTCTGGAATCGTCGCACAGAGCAGCTCGTCGACGGGCACGCGCGGCTTGACGTTGTCGACCCCGACGCGAACGTGCCGGTCTTGGTCGGCGACTGGACGGAAGAGCAAGAGCTCAAGATCCTCGCGACGCTCGACCCGATCGCGTACCTCGCCACCGTCGACCGCGAAGCGATCGAAAGCTTGATGAAAGACGTCCCGCTCGACAACGATCTCGCGTCGATCGGAAAGCAACTGACGAAGATGGCCAAGGGCCCGGTGATGGTCAACGACGGCAACACCGACCCGAACCACGTGCCAGCCATCGAAGCTCACGCGATCACGAAACGCGGCGACGTCATCGAGCTGGGCGATCACCGATTGATTTGCGGCGACAGTGCAGATCCGGCCGACGTTGAGAAGCTGCTCGCCGGCGAACTGGTCGACCTGGTCAACACCGACCCGCCGTATAACGTCGAAGTCGAACCGCGCAGCAACAACGCGCTCGCGCAAAAGCCGGACTCGTCGACCGCCAAGTTCGACGCCAGCCGGCACGGCAAGCCGAAGCCAACCGGCGAGATCAGACCCAAAGATCGCCGACTCCGGAACGACTTCAAGACGACCGAAGAGTTCGACGACCTGCTCCGGCGCTGGTTCGTGAACATCGCGAACGCACTCAAGCCCGGCGGATCGTTCTACGTTTGGGGCGGATTCGATAACGTTTTCGATTACCCGCCAGCGCTCACGGCAGCCAAGACCCTGCGGTTCTCGCAGCTCGTCATCTGGATCAAAGAGCATCCGGTTCTCACGCGCAAAGACTTCATGGGCAATCACGAAATTTGCTTCTACGGGTGGAAGCACGGCGCCGCGCATCGGTTCCTGGCACCTGGCAACGTGCCCGACACGTGGGTCGTGAAGAAGATCCCGCCGCAAAAGATGGTGCATCTAACTGAGAAGCCCGTCGAGCTCGCGATCAAAGCGATCGAGTGCTCGTCGAAAGCAACGGAGACGGTGCTCGACATCTTTGGGGGATCAGGCTCGACGCTCATCGCTTGCGAGCAGACAGGGCGATGCGCACGTCTCGTCGAGCTCGATCCGCTCTACTGCGACGTGATCGTCAAGCGCTGGGAGCAGTTCACCGGGCGCAAAGCAAAACGGCCGCGGCGTCGAGCCGCGACCGCTTCAAAACGCAAGCGATAGCGAATTTACATCAACTCGGCCGCCTCTTCGAGCCGCTCCCGATGATGTTGCTCGAGATCCTCGGCGTCTTCCCAAGCATTTTGGTCTTGCAGCGACAGCACTCGCGACGAGATGAGGTCAGCCAGCACGGCGGGTTCGAGCGCGTCTAGTTCCCACGACGAGCGGCCGTGCTTCTTGATGTAGTCGGATGCGCGAGAGTCGGTCAACTTCGCCGGGTTCGGAGGCGGATTGTACTCGTCGATCTGGTCGCGATTCAACGCGATCCGGTCAATCGTGATGGGCTGCGGGTGCTGGTGGTGGTCAGCAAACTCGTCGATCCGTGCTGCGATGTCGCGTGTCATGTCGATCCCGCTAGGGTCGTGGTCGCCTAGGTGCAAGATCACAGCAGGGCGGTACGCTGCTCTCCGCATGATCCTTTGCGCCGCTTCCCACATCGCCGAAGCGCTGACGTACCCGCGGCAGCTGAAGTACGGAACGCGAATGTCGTCTCGCGAGCAGACCGATTCAATGACACCCGCGAGCGCTTCTTTCTCGACCCAGACTTCGACGTAGTGCGGTTGCGTTCGCCAGAGATCCATGCGGAAGCTTGCCACGCACGACCGTACGATCGACTGTGCCGAAGACCAGGTCGAGAGCTCGGACAGCGATCGAGTCCGGTCTTCAATCGCCGTCCAGCTAATCAAGCCGGCGAGCCTGGCGTCAGTGATGATCGACCCGAGCCGCTTGTAGTTCGCCTGCGTGTTGGCTAGCAAGTCGCGGGCGACGAACTGGTAGTAGAGCTGCCGCAGCGTCAACGCGTAGTTTTGTGCGGCGTACTCCGTGATGATGTCCTGGGCGTGCTCGATGATCTCGGTCGTTTGTGCGGCAAACGCGCGATCGCGGTAACAGATCTCACTCATCGGTTTGGCTCCTTCGTGTTAATTCGTTCGATTACTTCGCAGCCTTGTTGATCGCAAAGCGACCGGGCTCGGGTTTGGCGAACCGCGCCGCCGATCCCTTGGCGTGAATCTCGCGGTTGATCGCAGCCGCGAGCGTGGCGTCCGGTGTCTTGCCGTTGGGACTGACCCAGAGCTTGCGCTCGGCCATCTTGGCGACGAGCTCTTTCGCACTCAGCGGCTTGCGGGACTTCCGGAGCACGGCGAGCGCCGCGTCGAGCTGCGACATCTGCTCGGCCGGCTTGGCGTTCTTCTTCGCGGGCTGGCGCTTCGACGGCTTGCGCGTGGTCGCCTTCTTGCGCGGCTTCGGGCTCGGCTTCGGCTGCGTAGCGGCTGGCCAAACTTCGGCGTCCGGAGCGGAGTCGGCGCACGCACTGCAACACTCGATGCCGCGAACGAACTGACCGTCGACCCGGTCACGCAGCTCGCACGCCTCGCACAACCCGTCGTGCATTCCGAAGTCGATCCGCAGCTCGTCGCCGGCGTAGGTCTCGGCGTCGGCCAATCGCGCCGCTGCCGTCTCGTTGCCCAGCCCGACAAGCATTTCGATCGCGGAGTCTCGGTCAAGCACGCGGGCAAGACGCTGCACGCGGCGATGGCGGCGGGTGTGCAGATTGAGCACGAAGAACTTCGAGCCCTCGCGACGCAAGATGCCGACGGGCGTCGCTTTGCCTCGAACAGTGGCTTCGCAAAGGTGACCGTAGCGCAGATCGTCAGACGTGATGTTCTCAATAGCGGTCATCGGGTAACTCCAGACGCGAACATAACTTGTAGCGACACCAACCGTCGCCAACGAGATCCATGTAAACGGATCATCGGCACAGCATCAAGCTATTCTGCGGTATAACTCACGAGCTGATGTCGAATCGCGGCACCCTCCCGCGGTCGAGACGTACCCGGCCTACCGGAAGCTGGCCGGCCAGGCTCGAAACCGACGCGCTTCGAAACCCCCTGGGTCGCTGGGTCGTTTTCTCGGTGACAGCGTCTCGGCCGCGATTTAACATATTCGCTCTTGGTCTTTGCGCTTCAACCGCGGACTCGGGGCGGCTCCGGCCGCCCCGACGACGTACCGGAGACGGTGACTCAGATGGCAGCGGCAGACGGCAAAAACGGGCACGGAAAGACGAACGGAGATCCGGCGCCCAAACCCCCGAAGAAGCCCAAGGGATTGAAGCCAGGCGATCAAGACGAGAACGGGCATTTCGTCAAGGGCAACAGCCAGGAGTTCCAGCCGGGCAACGAGTTCGGCAAGATGGGCGGTCGGCCGCGGAAACGGAGCTACGCGAAGGCGTACGAGGACGAGGCGAAGAAGCTTTGTAAAACGGCGACGTGGGCCGTTGCGATCTGCAAGCGGCTCGGTCTCGATCCAAACGCGACGACGATCGGCTCGATGCTGGTGCAGTCGGATCAGTTTCACCGAGCAACCGGCAAGGCAGAGTTCGCGAAGATGGCGCTCGATCGGACCGAGGGCCGGGTGCCCGATACGATGATCCACGAGACAGGCATGTCGGTCGCCGAACGGCGGAGCCGGATCGAATCGATGCTCGGGATCGAGCTACCCGACGAAGACGAGGAGGCCGGGGAATGAAGTTGTCGCTACGACTGCCGCCAACGGCTTACAAGAATCTCGACCGCTTCGATCCGATCACGCCAGGCGTGAAGCTGCTCAACGGTCCGCGCTCGCGTGAGATCGAGCTGCTCGAGCCGATCGAGTATCACTCGCCACCAGCGCTGCGCGATCTGACCGGCGTCGAGACTTGGCGTGTCCCGGCCGGATTCGTCAGCGACGGCGCGTCGATACCGCGGATCTTCTGGCGAATCTGGTCTCCGCTCATCGGGCCGTGGCGCGTGCCGGCGATCTTCCACGACTTCGAGTGCGTCGAGAAGAGCCTTCCGAGTGTTCACGTGCACGAGATGTTTCGGTACTGCATGCTCAGCTTCGGGACGTCAAAGGCCAGCTCGACGGCGCTGTACCAAGCCGTCCGGTGGGGAGGCCCCAAATTCTAGGGTTCCTGCTGGTATGGTTTGGCGCGACGACGTACGATCTTCGGCGTTGACCAACCAACCCAACACGAAGGAGCCACCGGATGAGGAAGTACCGAAGTCACAAGATCGTTCACGCCGCGAAGATCGAGCGCGTTTTGGTCGTCGGCCGCACCCATCGGCCGAGCCCCCACAAAATTTTGCTCGACAACCAAACTGCTATCTTTGTTGGATCCGATTGGTTGAGCAGGTTCAAGCCCTATACGAGGTCCGTCACCGACTACAAGCTGAGCGAATACAACGACCTCGGGTACTTCGTGCGATACAAGGACGGCTACGAGAGCTGGTCGCCGAGCAAGGCGTTCGAGGACGGATACGACTTGATCGAGCCGACGCCGGACGACGCGGCGTTCCGACTCTCGGAATCCGAAGTTAAAGAGATCGTCGACAAAGCACTCGAGCAGCTCCCGCCGCGCGAGTCGTTCCCAGACTGCGCAGACGCGAAGAGGGAAGCCGACGCGCAGATGCGTGAGGAACTTAGCGAACTGCGAGTCAAGGTCATCACCAACGAAAACATGATTCGCCTCAATCACGAGCAGATCGCAGAGCTCAGGAAAGAGATCAAATCCAACATCACGCGGATCGAGAGCAACGCCGAAGCTATCAACGAAGTCCGCGACTTCGTGGAAGACCCGGACGCCGACAGGCTTGTGCCAACAAGAGCGAGCGAACGTTTGGCCGTGATCCGCCGCGATCTTGTCGACTTTGCCGGGATGGTCGAGATGGAGATGCGCACGCTATACCCGAACGGAACTGGAGACGTGTCGGCTGACGACGCCCTCGAAGCGATTCGCCAAGCAAGCAGCACCATCGGTCGTATTGTTCATTCTCAGCTGAACTTTCGGCCAGCAATCAGGCTCGCATGCCACGCTGCGATACTCACGTTGATCTACTCAGCCGACGCCGCTGACAACCCTTCGCAACGTGCGAAGGCTGCAATTCGAAAGCACGAGGAGACCCGCAATGACCGAGCAGCCGATGAACGAAGCGCAGACGAGCAACGATCCGCCGGCGCCCCAAACACTGGCTTTGACGATTCGAGCACATGATCAGGCTCGTCCGTCGACGGTCTACAAAAACGTGCCCGTAACGGTCAAGGTGCCGCCCGACGACGACGGCAGCGTCAAGGTGCAAGAGATCGTCGATAACCTGGCGACTGACTTGGCCGGCCTGGTCGAGTACGGTGTAATCGGTCCGGGCGGGATGACGCCGGCCGAGGTCGCTGCGAAGTGCGGCAAGATCGACCCGGCGACACCCGGCGACGGGATCGACACCGGACACGACACTCGCACGGCCGAAGAAAAGCGAGCGGCCGAAGAAGGCTGATCGGACCCAGCGGGGCGAGGAGTTGCTCGATGAGAGCTTCACTGAAACTAAACAACGGTCCGTGTTCTTTGTCTTTGCCTTGGGCGCTCGTGCTGGTAATTTTATGTAGCATCGGATTTACGATCCATCTCGACGGATTGATCGCAACCGACGTACACCGGCAAGAGTTGGAGGTTCTCGATGCCACAAGAGCAACAGCAGAGAGATGCCGGAAACGGCTCGGCGATGGTGATTCAGCAAAACTCCAAAGTGACGCTGGCTCTAGTGATCGCAGTATTCGCCGGGCTTGGTGGGATCTGGTGGAGCATCACAGAGCGGCTTCTCGCCGATCAGGCGAGGGACAGCAAGCGATTAGCGGCGATCGAGGAACTACGTCACACGACGGAGATGCTGTCGACGAAGATCGTAGGAAAAGGCCCGAACGGGTGGCATCGCCAACAGATGAAAGCGTGGGTCCGCTCGATGGAGCTTTTGAATCCAGACATTTCGTTCGAGCCGGTCGACAATGTCTCGGCCAATTCGCCATAGGAGCGACACGATGTTCGTGCTCAACATCATCATCGAAGCGCTGCGATCCTCGCTGCTTGCCGTGTTCGTGGCTTTGTTCTCCGCGATCTTGGGAACCGGGTGCGCCAACCTGCAATCCGTCGCCATTCAGCCCGGCGTACGATACGAGGCGTGGGACCAAGGCCAGACCAGGCACAACCGATACCGCGGCGAGCTCGGCGTCATCGCGTCGTTTGACGGCGGGCACAAACTGTCGGTCACGTCAAGTTACCGCGGCGTCGATGATGGCAACGGTGGCGGCGACTCGATGATCAAGATGGCGTGGACAATTCCTGTTTGGCGACGCTGAACCGTGTACGAGTACGCAGCCACTGTAGCGCGAGTGATCGACGGCGACACGGTTGAGCTCTGCGTCGATCTCGGATTCCGGATGAGCTTCGTCGACATCTTCCGTCTCGCCCGCATCAACACGCCCGAGCTCCGCGGCAAGCAGCGCCCCGAAGGTGTCGCCGCAAAAAAAGCGCTTCTCGCCATCGTCAACGCGTGCGACTGCAAGATTCGAGTGCGTACGTTTAAAACCCGCGGCCGAGCTCGCGGCAAGTACGGACGGTGGCTCGCAGAGTTGTACGACGATCGCGGCTGCATCAACGATCGTCTAGTCGAAACAGGTCACGCCGAGCACATCGACTATTGAGGAGATCACCGATGTCATCAGCACCAGCACCAAGCCCGAGCAACCCGCCTCGCGGCTACCGTCACCGTTCCGCACCCAACGAAACGACGCGGCTTCCCGATCGCACAACAGCATCGAATTTCGGATTCGTAGTGTTCGCGGCGTTCGTCGCAATCATGATCGCGCGCGGGCAGGTCGCCACCAGCGGCCAGGTGTCGGGCAACGCCCAAGACGCCAACCCCGCGGGACAGATTGACCCGATCGGGACGTCGCCGAACGACGGCACGATTCCGACCCCGCCGCCCGTCGAAGCTGTTGACCCTTGGCTCGCCGAGCTGCAGCAGCTGCCCGAGCTCCCGCTTCGCCATGAGACCTGGCCGAACACGCCGGAGCTTTACTACACCGAGGTCGCGCGAATCCTTGGTTCGGCTTCGATCAACCTACACAGCCCGGCCGGCTGGCGACGTAGTCTTGCGAAAGGCACCGGGCTGCCGGTCGTCGCTCACTACTCGCCGAACGACGGGAAGGGCCGGACGCCGGAGCTGCTCGCGGAGCGGTTGCAGGAAGCCGTCGCGTACGGACTGCAAATCGACCTCGTCGTCGTCGATAGTGAATGGCTGAGCGTCACACGGACCGACCGATTCGCCATCGCGGAATATCACGACCGCGTCGGCCAGGCGATTGACTCCGTACTGCCTTCGGTCGCTGTCGAGTGGTATCAGCACCAGGGCGAGACGTTGAGCTCGTCGGAGCTCGGATGGTCGGTCGACGACAACACGGTCGGCACGGAGCCAGGCTGGCTCGCTGTGAGTCTGTACCGCCCGCAGGAGTTCGAAGCCACGAAACGGCAGATCACGACGACCGCGGAGCGGTCAATCAAGGTGCGACGCGGAAAGCTCATCACCGTCTGGCTGACGACGCAGGGCTGCTACCAACGCACGCGGTCGGCCGAAACCGGGAAGTGGGCGTTCGGGTGCCCCGAGTACACCGTCGAGCACGCGTATATCTGGGGACGATGGCTTAACAACGCGTGGTACCACCGGCAAGACCCGGAGCGATACGGTCGCCTCGGAAACATCGGTCGCCGAATCTTCTACGACAGCCCGTTCGCGGATCGGGCCGGCGACGTCGGGAAGCAGCGGTTCGTCGCGTACGTGCGCGGCGCTGCCGGGCTGAACTGAGTCTCGTCGAGCCCTCGAAAAATCGTACACCTTTGAAGAAAGGAAGCATCATGAGCAATTCACCGCAAAACCCGGACCGAATGCTAAAGTGGTTCGCGTTCGGCCACCTGCCGCCGAGCCTGCAGCAAATTAGCAAGCCGTTTTTTGACTTGGCTCGTGACATCAGCGAAACGTTGACGTCGGGACCGGAGCGAACGGTCGCCATGCGCAAGCTGCTCGAAGCGAAAGACGCTGCCGTTCGAGCGGCGCTGCACCCCGGAGGTTGACCGACGGAAGCCGGAGTGCTGCAGTGAAGAAGACCAGGCGACACAAACAGTCTCGCAACCGCAAGCGCAGCTATGGACGCAAGAGCCTCGATCCGGCTAGCTCGTTCACGTCCTGCGATCCGGTGATCTCGTATCACTCGCTCGCTTTCCTGCCACGCGTTGTAGAGCTCGACGGCAAGTGGGTTGCGATTGGAGTTTTTCATGATCGATGAAGATCTGCGAAACCAAATCAAAAAAGAGCTGTCTCGCGAACTGGAGCAACGCCGCGGGGATATGATCATCGCGGTCGCTTGGGCGGCGATGATCGCTGGCGTCGGCGCGTGCGTGGGGTGGTTTGCCTGCTTGGCGTTTTTGACGGACTAGAGCGAGCGCCGTTGCTCGCCGCGGGGCGTCCTCGTCTGGAGCGCGGGGCGCCCCGTTTTTGTTTGGCATCACCGTCAGCCCGCTCGTACACTGCGCGTCGCGACCACCAACCAAGGAGAAACGCCATGGCGCTCTCGCGACATTCGATGACGATCACGTCAAACGCCGACGGCACTTTTTCAGAGACTACGCCGTTCATCAACGGCTACCTTGTTGGCTTGCTGTTTGTGCTGCCCGGATCGGGCGGATTCACCAATACCGCGACGCTCACGATCACCGGCGACGCGACCGGGCACGTCTACGCCGCCGAAGGCGTGATCGGCAACAGTAGCGACGACATCACGCCCAAGCGGATCGGGCGCTCCGGTGACGGATTCGGCTCCGACGCGGGCGCGGCGACCGCTGACCCGATCCCGGTCACTGAAAAACTCGTGTTGTCCGGAACTCTCGCCGGCAACGAGAACGAAGCGACGTTCGTGATCATCGTCGACGGCGACATCAACACGTAGCGAGCCTCCCTGGTCGGCTCCCTCGGCCAAGTGCCGCGCTTCTCGCCGGGCGGATTGGGGAGCCGACCTGCTTGCCGATCTGATGAAGCTATTCCAGCCAGCTCGACGAACTTGGTTCAAGCACCAAACGGATTGGTTGCGAGACCGCAGTCGGTTTCGGCTTTCCATCAAGTCTCGCCAGATCGGTTGGTCGACACTCATCGCGATGGAAGCTGCGATCTACGCAGCGAAGGACGGATCGACCTGGGTCATCGCGTCACGATCGCAACGCCAGTCGAACGAAGTCAAGCGCCGCGCGAAGCTGTTCCTCGCGATGATGTGTCCACAGCTCGGACTCAACGTCGTCACCGACAACAACGACGACGGTCTCATTTTCAACAACGGCGGCAGAATCTTAGCCGTGCCGAGCAATCCCGACACGATCTCCGGATTTACCGGGAACGTGGTGCTCGACGAGTACGCCCGCCACAAAGACCAAGCTGGGATTTGGGAAGCTCTCTACGCGACCATCTCGAGCCGTCCAGACCTGCGACTCTCCGTCGTGTCGACGCCGCTGGGCTGCGAGGGAATGTTTTACAAGCTCGTCGACGCAGCCAGGTCAGGCCGGCCAAACTTCCCTTGGTCGATGCACGAGGTCAACATTCACGACGCGATCGCGAACGGGTGCAGGCACAACGTCGACGAGCTGCGCGCCGGCTGCTTCGACGACACGATCTTTCGGCAATCGTACCTCTGTGAGTTCGTCGATGAAGCGTACGCGCTGCTGCCGTACGAACTGCTCAGCAGAGCGAGCGACGCCGGTCTGCCCTACCGCCCGCAGTGGGAGAAGCTGCGCAAGCGGCCCAACCTCTACGCCGGCTGCGACGTCGGCCGCACGCGTGACCTCTTCGTCATCACGGTTGGCGAGCAGCACCCCGGAGGCCGCTGGACGGTGCACGGCGTAACAGAGCTCAAGCAAAACGACTACGAGCAGATGGAGCGGGAGATCCACCGAACGATGAGTCTTCCGTCGCTGCGGCGAATGTGCATCGACCGCAACGGCATCGGCGACCAGCTGACCGAGCGAGCCGAGAAGCGATACGGAGGTCGCATCGAGGGCGTCAAGCCGAGTTTGCCGTTTAACAACGAGATCGGGCACCTAATGAAGCGGCTGTTCGTGCAAGGTCACATCGCGATTCCCGACGTCGACGAGCTGCATGACGATCTACACAGCGTGCGACGCGAGGTCACAACGGCAGGAAATCTTCGTCTGGTCGCCCCGACGGAGAACGGGAGCCACGCCGATCGGTACTACTCGATGGCACTGATGGCGCACGCCGGCGACGGACCGAAGGGATTGACGGTTGACAGCCTGCAGTCGATCGGCGGCAATAAGCGCCGAAGCTCGCTAATCGGAATGTGAGACTGACGATGTCAACCTGCGTACTTCCCGACATTCGAGGCTACACGGTCGAGATTGATCCGGACGCCGTGAGCGACGTCAGGATCGGCGCCGTTGACTGCGGGTTCTCGATGCAGGTGATGACGATTGTCGAAGTCAGATCCGGTCCTCCGGTCATGTGCTGCCTGCCGCCGCAACGCGTACGCGAACTGCTTCGCGACTGCAAAGGAGATTGCTGATGCCTCGTCGCTCTCGTCGTGGTGGTCGTCGCGTCAACCCGCCCCGCACGTCTCAGGGGCTGCAGAAGGCCAGCAAGCGGATCCCAGTACTGCACGCAGTGCAGTCCACCATCGCCGACTTCTATCCGTCGGCCGGTCGTTTGGTGCGCACCGCCACGCCTGAAAAGATCCGCGACATCTTCGCGTCGGCGTCCCGCAACATCGGTCAGCAAATGGAGTTTGCGCACGAGATCGAGCAAATCGACGACCACATTCGCGGAACGCTCGCGCTGCGACGCGCGTCGGTCCTCGGCATGCCGGTCACGGTCGAGAGCGGAAAGCCCGGCGATCAGGCTGCGGACGCCGCCGCGCACGTTGCTCGCAAGATCATCGAGCTGCCCTGGTACACGAACGCCTTAAAGTGGCTGCTCGGAGGAACGCTCAAGCAGCACGCAGCCGTCGAGTTGATCTGGTCGGAAAAGTCAGTCGACACCGGCGAGCCTGGCGTCCGAGATTTGTGGATGCCGCGCGGGATCCGGACAATCGAGCCGTGGCGCTGGCAGTTTCGCGAAGGTATCGAAGGTCCGATGATCTTCACCGACACGACCAGATCGGAGAGTTCGCTGCGTCCGCTCGAAGCCGGCAAGTACATGGTACACAGCTGGGACGCCAACAGCTCGCCCGGCGACTTCGCGCTGATTCGCGCCGTCTCGAAGTGGTGGTGGCTGTCGCACCTTGGGCTGATCGACTGGGGACGGATGGTCGAGAACTGGGGACTCCCGATCCCGGTGTTCGAGTACGAAACAGGCTCGACGACTCAGAGCATCGAAACGATCGCCGACAACCTCGTCGCTGCAGCAGGTCAGAAGACCATCGCACTCCCGGCCGGCACGAAATACGAAGTCGTCGACGTGCCGGATCGCCAGCCTCACAAAGACTTCCGCGAGTGCTACGAGAAGGTGATCTCGCGACTGTTGCTCGGTCAGACGAAATCGCAGATCGACACCGGAACAGCCAACACCGGCGCCAACCTTCAGGGCGAGGTGCGCGACGACATCCGAGTCGCCGACGCTACGGCGCTCGACGCGTCGGTCCGCGAGACATTCTGGGAGCCTTGGACGGTCTGGAACTTCGGCGAGACGACGGCGCCGCCGATCGTCACCTTGACCGAATCCAAGAAGCGAGATCCGGAAGCGAGCGGGCGCGTGTTCAAGATCGCCCAAGAGCTCGGGCTGCCGTTGCAGATGCAGGAGGTCTATAAAGAGCTCAACATCGACATTCCGGTCGACGAAAACGGTACGGCTGCCGTGCCGGACATCATCAAGCCGCCCGCAGCGGCGCCCACGCCAGGCTTTGCCGAACTACCGCAGATGCCGACTGGCACGTTCCAGACGATCACCGGGCCGACCGGACCCGACGCCGTCTCCGATACGGGCTTGTCGGGCGTGCAGATCACGAGCCTTACGGAAATCCTGAGCAAGGTCACCAACCGCGAGATGTCGCCGGAGACGGCCGAAGTCCTCGTTCGCGAAGCGTTCCCGACGTTCGACCGAGAATCAATCGCGTCGATGGTCAAGAACGCTGCGGCATTCGATCCGCCGAGCCCGGAGCCCGGCGAAGCTTCGCCGCAGCTCTCTGCGAAACGTGCTCGCGTGGTCAACGTGCAGGAGCAGCTCGAGCTACAGTCGGAAACCGACGCCGCGACGCGAGAGAGCGCAAAGCAGCTCGAAGGCCACGTCGCTGCGATCCGCAAGATGGCGACAGACGTCGAGAAGGAATTCGAAGGCCAGGCCGACGCAATCAAATTCGTCGAGCTCATGCGCCGGTTGCCTGAGCTGCTTCGTGAGTTCGAAGCAGAAGACCGCGTCGACCTGATGACGCTCGCCACGGTGGCGGCGTACGGTCACGGCGCAATAGACACCGACACCCAGATCGGAGACAAACAATGAGCGTAACCATCGCACTCGTCGCGCAAGAGACGTCGATCAAGCCGGAGGAACGTCGCCAGCTCGGAGAGCTCGACAAGCTGGCGTCGACCAGTCTGCCACAAAACAGCCTGGTCGAGCTGCACATCGACACGATCGCTCGCAAGGTCAAGAAGTGGGCGAACGAAGAGTATCGGCCGACCGGCAAAGAGAAAGACCGAGTCGTCTCGCTCATCATCCAGTACTCGCCGACGACGCGGTTCCGTGCGGTCGTTGAAAAGCGCATGTCGATCAGCGAAGCCGCGATCAAGAAAGCCGCGGCCGGGCTGCTGTCCGTGCCCAACCTCAAGACCGCGAAGCGCAGGGCGCCCGTCGAAGACCCGCGAGCGAAGTTCGCTACGGATCGGCTGATGGCAGCTTACAAGACCGAAACCGGCGAAGAGCCGGTCATCAAAGACCGCGTCACCGATGACTACATCGACTGGCTTCGACCGTACGACGCCGCATTCGACGGCAAGTCGGCGAGCGACGACGGCTTGCCGACTCCCGAGTTCGAAGAGTTTGTCGAGCAGGCTGTCGCCGGCGATGGGAGCAGCGACAACAGCGGCGCGGACGACTAGCCATGCCTCTAGACGCGAGCCTCTCGGGAGCGTTCGGTCGAGCGATTGCGGCGTTTGCTCAACGGAGCGACGTCGTAACACGCGAGCGATTCGACCGATTGACCAGGGAGGCTCGCGCTAGAGCGTTCACCGTCGCACGCGTGCAGGATCTGGACGTCTTGAACGACATTCACGCCGAACTAGCTCAGTCGCTACTTGAGGGCGGCAGCTATCGAGAGTTCATCGACGGGCTCGAAGACGTGATGGAGCGGCGCGGCTGGACGGGACTCGAGCCGCATCATTCGCGGCTGGTGTACGAGCAAAACGTCAACCAGGCGTACACCGCGGGACGCTGGGAGCAGGCAAAAGAGTCGGGCATCAACTACTACCGGAAGCTGCCCAGCGACGCCGAGAATCCGCGTCCTGACCACGCGAAGCACGATAACAAGGTCTTTCCGATGGATGGTCCCACGCCGCCGCCGCCCTGGGACTTCGGCTGCCAGTGCGGTTGGGAAGTCGTGTTTGACGACGAGCTCCCAGGCGGCCGGAAAGGCGTGTCGACGGCGAAGCCGACCGAGGGCGCCCGCTACGATTTTCACCCCCGCGACTACGCGTCACAGCCCGGAGTCGACCTATCGTCGTACCCGGAGGAGTGGCGCGAGCAAGCCGCGCAAATTCTCGAAGAACAAGGGATTCCCTTTACAAGCTGACATGTCTCCGGTGATCATCACGCGCGTCGGGCACGTTGCCCGCCACCGATGGAGGTCACCGACATGCTGCGCACCTTATCCTCTCGCAAGATCTCGCAGATTGTTGCGAGCGACGATCGCCGAGCGCCGAGTGAGATCGTCGTCTTTCCAACCGGCACCGTCGAAACCACCAAGTACGACCCTTTCACCGTCGACGCGGAATCCGCGCAACGGTGCATCGCGGCCTTTCGGGCGCTCGGTCGCGATCTCGTCATCGACTACGAGCATCAGACGCTGGGCGGCGAATACTCGTCGCCTGACGGCAAAGCCCGCGCGGCGGGCTGGATCACGCAGCTTCGATGGGATGAAAGTCGCGGACTGGTGGCGTCGGTACGTTGGACTCGGACAGCGGAGCGGGAGATCGTCGAGGACGAGTACCGCTATTTCAGCCCGGTCGGCGACGTTGAAGAGGGCAAGTTTGTCGAGCTTGCGCACGTCGGCCTAACCAACGACCCAGCGACCCGCGACATCGCGCCCTTGGTGGCGGCGAGTCGTCGCGCGTGTCGCAACGGAGCACCGCAAATGGATCTGCAAGCACTTCTCAGCATGCTCGGGCTGCCCGAGGACGCGACGAAAGAAGACATCAAGGCAGCACTCAACGATGAGAACATCGTCGGCGTCGCCGATCACCTGGGCACGGAAGCGAGTGTCGAGGCCATCGCAGCCAAGATCGACGAAGCGCTCGCCGGTGACGTCACAGCCAAAGACGACGACGATCACGAAGGCATGGGCGCACTGTCTCGCCTCGCCGGTGAGCTCGGGATCTCTGACGAGTTCGACGGCGTCGACGGGCTGGTGAGTCTCATCAACGGACGCAAAACCAGCAACGACGACGACGACGCGGATTCGGAAGTCGCGGTTTTGCGACGGACCGTTGCACAGCAAGACAACCGGATTAAGCAGCTCGAAGCGTCGAACCAACGCACCGAGTTCGATACGCTGCTCAGCGGCAAGTACGCCGGTCGCGTCAAGCCCGCGCAGCGCGAGGAGTTCTTCGGGCTGTTCAAGCGAGACCGCAAAGCGTTCGACCTGGCACTGTCGAACATGGTGCCAATCGCGACCAACGGATCGAGCATCACCGGCGACGGCAATCCGGCCGACACCGACGAGGGCAGCGAGTACGAGCGCAAGATCGTCGAGCTCAAGAAGACTGGGATGAACGCCGAGCAGGCGCGACGCGAAGCCGCGCAACAGTGCCCGGAAAGCTACGACGCATACCGCACGTCGCGACGATTCGCGTCGCGACCACGCGAATCGGTGTAGCACATCGCAAACTGAAACCAAGAAATCGGCGTCTTTTTTGACGACGCAGAGTTGAGGAACAACGATGGCAATGATGCAAGCGAAAGGTTCGCTCGCCTATACCGCCGAAGGAGCTATTTCCGAAGGCGCTTTGGTCGAGCTCGGAACCGACAAAGACACACAAGTCACGGCGAACGCCAACGAGTCGACGAACTACATCGGCGTCGCGACGCACGCCGCGGCCGACGGCGAATCCGTCAACGTGGAGTTGATCGGAGGAAACGCCGTCCGTGTCCGAGCAGCGGGTGCGATCACGGCCGGCGCCACGCTGTACGCGAAGGCAACGGGCGAGGTCGACGACGCTGCCGGGACGAACAAGATCGGGACGGCCCTCGAGGCCGCGGGCGCCGACGGCGATCTGATCATGGCGCTGATTATCCCGCACACGCCGGTCTAACAGGCACGCTCTCCAAGGAAGGAGTTCACGATGGCTATTTCGCAAAGTCACAGCGTCGGGCGCGCGGATCTCGCCCAGGCGTTTATGGAGACGGCTCTCGACGAGTCGCATTACGTCGGCGAAGCGGTTTCGCCAACGATCACGCAAGGCAAACGAGCGGGGTACTTTCCGGCGATCACGCGCGAGTCGATCTCGCACTTGCCGGCGAACATCCAGCGTTCGACCGATGGCGCTTACCGGCGCACCAACTTCCAGACGGAAGACAAAGAGTTCCGGACCGAGGCGTACGGTATGGAAATGGCTCTCGACGACCACCAAGTCGCCGAGCTGCAACGAGACTACGGGATCGACGCCGACGAAGCCGCAGCCAAGATCGTTTTTCATCACGTGCTGCGAGTGCACGAAAAGCGCATCGCTGACGCGTTCTTCAACACGACGACGTTCTCGGCCGGGAACGGTAACTTTACCGACGTCAGCGGCTCGAATCCCTGGGGTACGGTCGGCTCTGACATCATCTCGACGATCCAGGCCGCACAAGAAGCCGTTTTCGATAAGTGCGGAATCATCCCGATGGACGTCGTGATGAACTGGAAGGTTTTCCGCGATCTGCTCCGCAACACGCAGCTGCGTGGCGTCGTGGGCGACAACCGCGACAAGACCATTCAAACGATGCAAAGCATCATCGCTCCGGCGATCGGCGTCGAGCGCATCCACATCGCGCACGCCGTTTACAACGGAGCGACTGGAGCGCCTGCGTCGACGTTCACGGCGTCGAACATCTGGTCGACGTCGTACGCTCAGGTCTTCGTGAACGGCACGTCGGGCGATCTCGGCACGCCGCGACTCGGTGCGACCGTGCTGTTTGACGCGGTCAGTCCGTTGCGCGTCAACGTGCTCGAGTACGAAAGCCAGGAAACGAGCAGCCACATTACCCGCGCGTATCAGATGGTCGACGACATCGTCGTCGATTCGGCGTTCGGGCACCTGCTGCAGATCGCGTAATCCTTTCCGAGGCGGGCGGGCCGTTCCCAAGGATGGGGCGCCGCCCGCTTTTTTGACGGAGAGCCCAAAATGGCCGACTACGTCACGTCCGCACAACTGACGGTTCGCTTTCCGCAAGTGTCGTCGTGGTCGGACGATGACCTTGACGGAACGCCAAACGCCGACGTGATCGCCCAGGCGATCGACTACGCCGAAGGACTCATCAACGACGCTGCCGGTCAGCACTACGAAGTTCCGCTCGCCAACACGGAAGCCACGACGCAAGAGATCATCCTCGCGCACGCTGGCACGCTGGCCGGCCGGTGGCTTGCGACTCGCGTCTCAGATCACGAAATGCTCGAAGCGCTGAAGGAGGATTGGCGCTACACCGAAGGATGGTTGAAGAAGATCCGCGACGGACGGATCTACCTTGACGGAGAGACGCAACGATCGGTGTCGCGCCCGGCCGGCGACGTCGTGCTCAAGTCCGACGTCACGATGTCGACGGGCAACTCCGCGACCAAGCGCAGCAACATGCAAGGCTGGTAACCGATGGCAGTCGCCGAACCATACTCCGCGTGCATCACTGCTCTGCGAGCCGCCCTGGTCGACGCCGCGGGACCGTTCACCGACGCCGATCAGATCTTGATGCACGCGCCGGACACGGAAGACGCGAGCGACCCCGTCGAAGAGCTGCGCAAGCTGACGACCAAGTCCGCGGCACAGGCGGCGCTTCTCGTCGCTGACGCCGGCAGTGATCCGGGCGAGCCGGCTGGCGGGCAAGACACGCACGAGCGATGGAAGCTCACGCTGTACTACGGCGTCCGCGTCCCAGCCGGGAGCAATTGGTCGGACTGGGCGAAGGTGTACGAAGGCGAGAGCGGGCAGTACTTCGGAGAATTCGAGGTCCGGAAGTGGCTGTTCGAGCGGATCATTCATCAAGACCTGCCCAGCTCGGGCACGGTGTTTCGGTTTGACTTTGATGGCCGGCGACCGTTGACGACCTCGCAGCGCGGCATGGTGATCTGCGCTTTCGAGGTCTCCGCCAGCCTGGTGCACACGTTCACCGCAATTTAGGAGCACGCGATGCCGGGCACGCTGCTATACGACCTTTCCAACGTGCAGATTTCATCGACCAACCTGCTCGGTTGCGAGACCGTAGCGGTCGACCAGGGCAAGCGAACCGTCAGATCGAACAACGACGGAATCGCCGGCACGGGCGCGGTTGACAAAACCGTTCACTACGCCGATGCCGTGCTGACCGGGCAAGACCCGGAGGAGTTCGCGACAATCTGCGGCTTGTTCGAAGCATCGGGCGCGGTCGCTGGGCTGACGTGCATCGCCGAGGGACGTGTCGCCAACGCCGCGAATCACAACCGCATCACAATGAATCGCATGATGCTGCTCGGAGCGACGCTCGATTTCGTGCAAGGCAGCCACGCGCGTACGGTGTTCAACCTCGCGAACTCAGCTTCGTCGGCGAGCACGCAGTCGTCGGACGAAATCGCGATCACGAACGTCGCTTCGCCGACGATCGCAGTCAGTGCCAACGCGAGAGGCTACCGACTCACGAACGCCGTTTTCAACGACGGCGCGAACAAGACGCCGCTCGGCATCATGGGGATGTCGCTACAGATCAGCTATCGTCACGAGCGCATCCACGGCGACGCGGAGTTTGGCGAGATCGTCGACGTCGGCGGGTACGAGGTCACCGGGCGGCTGCAGTTCCGAGACGTCACGCTCTCAACCGGGCAGACAATCGGGCAGGTGCTCAGCGACGCGGGCTCCGGCTACATCGACTTTACGTGGAAGCAGTCGCAGACGGGAACGGACAAGGTGCTCCGCGTCGGCAACGTGATGATGCACGACGACTCGCTCAACTTGATTTCGCGACGGTTCCACACGAACGAAGTGATGTTCAGCGTCTTCGGCGTGTCCGGATCGACGCAGTACGCGCTCGCCACCGGATCCGACAAGATCCTCACGGTCGACCCGACGTAAGAGGGTAGCGGTATGCCGCTGTTCAGCGAAGACGAGATCATGCGCTTTGAATTCGACATCACCGATGTCGAGAACAAAGCCAAGCAAGTGAAGACGCTGCTCGACGACATCGCCAAGGCCAGGACCGAAGGCGTCGACACGACCGATCTCGAAAAGAAGCTGAGCGACGAGCTCGCACTGCTGCGCGAAACGAACGCCGCCACGAGCAAAGCATCGGGCTCTACGGAAGAACTCGCGAAGCACAAAGACAAGCTCGCAAACGCCGTCGCGCTCGTCGGTGGTCAATTCGGCGGCCTGGTCGGCCAGCTCGGCACGGTGGGCGAGCTGCTGATACAGGGCAGTCGCGGCGCCATCGCGTTCGGTGCGGCGCTCGGTGGCATCGCGATTCTGACGAAGATCATCACAGATCTCGAAAATCAATGGAAAGCGGTTGCCGAAGCTGAACGAGAAGCGACCGACGCAGCCCGCGAGTACCGCCGCGAGAATCAGGGCAGCGACCAGGCGATCGCCGACGTCCTGCAACGGGCTGGCGTGCTCACTCAAGACAACTTGACGGGAGCCGCCAACCGTCGCAGTCAGCTACGCCGGGCGGGCTTCTCAGAGCAGCAGGCGACCGCTGTAGCGGCACAGGCACAAATCGAGGGGTTGAGTTCGGACGAGCAGCGTCTCGTCGCTCAGCTGGCAGCACAGGGCGTACCGTTCGAACCTGGGCGCGTGCGAGAAACTTTGCAAGCGGTTCGACAGCAATCGCCCGGAGCGATCGAAGCGGCGCAGCGACAAGCCGACGCGCTGCTGAGTACCACCGTCGGGCAAGCCCGCGCATCGGCCGGCGAGCGAGACGCCGGCGTCGTTCCGATGACGCCTGACCAGCTGGCCAGGTCGCGAATGAATCCGGCCGATCTCGCCCGACTGCAAGAGCTCGAGAAAGCCGCGGCGAACCCGTCGATGTTTCGGCTCGATCAGGAGCTCTTCGGTCCGTACAGCGTCGAGGAACTCGAGCTGCAGCGGTTTCTCGAAAGCTCCGGCTACAACCAGCTGTTGCAGCGCGAGCAGATGCGGCAGACGCAAGGCGTCGGCCGCGCTCCGTCGTTTGGGGCGACACCGTCTCAGCAGGTCATCAACATCGGCACGATCAATCTACAGCCCGACCAGAGCGGTCGCAGCCGCGGACCGACAACCAGCCTCGCGGAGTTCGCCGGAAACCAGCGGGATCCGATTCCGTGAAGATCCGAATGCAAGGCTCGCGGACGCTCACAAAGGCATGGGAGCGTGTCGGGCGCAACGCACGTGCTGCAGCTGCCCGCGCGAACGCCCGGATCGGTGCGTTTATCACGCGCGAAGCCAGGCGACGAGCTCCGCGTCGCCGCGGCAAGCTGCGCAAGTCGCTGAACTACGTCTCCGACTTTGAAGCTGTCGTCATCCAGAGCCCGCTACGCTACGCCAAAGCGCAGAACGACGGAGCGCTCATCAAGGGTGGCAGCGCACGCAGCCGGATCTCGCCGAAACCGAAGCTGCTCGCGATCCCACTGAACGAAAAAGCGCGTCGGATGGCTGACAAGCTAGGTGCGTCGACGAGCCTGCGTTCGCTCGACCTGGTGCTCATCAAGACCAAGGCCGGAAAGATGCTGCTGGCCAAGGTGCCGAAGACCAAGAAAGGGCGACGTCGCAAGACCCGCAAGCCGATCGAGTTCCTGTTTGTGCTCAAAGACTCGACGAAGCTCTCGCCAAACCCGCCGCCCAAGGGGTACATTCCCAGCATCACCGAGCCCAAGATTCGAGCGTTCGTCGTGAAGACGCATCGCACCGAGATGGCCAGGGCGGCGAGAGGCGCGACGTGAGTCGAAACAACTTTAGCACAGCCAACTACCTGCACCGCGCCGCGTCGGTCATCAGCGCGAACAGCGACTTCACCGCAGCGGCGTGGGTGTACCCGTCGGCCGTGCCAGGTGGCGTTTGCATCTTCTGTGGCGACAACACGACGACAAACAACATCGTTCAGCTCTGGCTTCGAGCGTCGAATATCGTCCGCGGTCGATGGATCACGCCGTCGGGCAACGTCAGCGCAGACGCCGGCGCGACGTACTCAACCGGCGTATGGCAGCTCGTCGGCATGCGGAAGTGGCTCGACGGAGCGACGCAAAAGTTCGAGACGTTTCTCGGCGCCAGCATCGGCACCGCTCAAGCCATCACGATCGGAACGCCGACGCGGAACACGTTCGCGCTCGGCGTCAGGCTGAGCAGCTCGCCGGGTCTCGATTGGAGCGGTTCAATCGGTCCCGTTGGGATCTGGGATCGCAAGATGTCCGACGAGGAAATCGCGGCGCTCGCTAATACTCAATGGGACTTTCGCCGCTTCGGCTGCGATCATTACTACGAGCTCGACGGATCGAACGACGGAGATGTCGACGACCTGGTCGGTTCGGCCGACCTGACTGAGAACGGCGCCGTCTTCGCCAACGCGCTACACCCGACGCTGTTGCGTCGCCACGCGCATCCCGGACTGTACCGCTTCACTGGAGGAGCCCGCTGATGTTTGATCGCTTCACGGTCATCGAGAAGGGAATCGACGTCGCGATCCCGATCCGTTTGGTCGATTCGGTCGACCTGGTCACAGGCGAGACCGGCAAAGCGCACGGCGACGTAACCGTCAAGCTGACCGACGGCGAGACGGGCACCATCAACACGATCACGATTGCGTCGGGCGATTGGGTCGAGATCGACGATGGCGACTACTGGCTCACGATCGGCGCCGGGACCAACGAGTTCGACGCGTACGGGACGTACCGACTCACCGTCGAGAGCAGCGGGTGCCAAACGTACCGCGTATTCGTCACAGTTGGAATCGACGCAACGACACTGACGATCGGCAACAGCGAGAACCTCTTCACCCAAGTTCGCCGCATCCACGCGACCGGAGGCGGCACGACGCAGGAGATCGACCCGGACGCCGCCGAGCGACACAAAACGTTGTGCAAGGACGAAGCCGGGACTTCGACGCTTATCACGCTCACGAACGCCGTATCGGGCGACAACGTGATGAGTGTGACGCCGAGCTAGCCGATGTCGCTCAACGACCACCTGAACGCCGTCGAGTCCGCACGCACGCGAATGCTACTCGCGGCTGACCCGATGCTCCGTCGAATCAACTTCGGGTTTCGGCATTCGTGGTTCAATCGCAACGGTCTGGCTGTGATGCGTCGTTACATCGGAGACGTGTCGCCGAAGCCGTCGTTCGCACCGATCGTCGGGCACCAGGCCCGGCCAGCGTCGTCGCTGGCGTCGTACGACAACGGCGTCACTTTCAACGGCACGCGGACATACTGGACGTTCGTCGAGGTCTACGGCAGATTCGGACCACGCGCTCGCGTTCACGACTACCTGATTACGCCGATTGTGTACGTCTCGGGGAGCTACGCCGGGCCGACACCCAACACGCCGAGCGACGTCCGTGTCAAGCAGATGGCCGATCGAAAAGTGCTTCTGACCTGGCTCTACAACGACCTCGCCGAGCAAGCCGTGCCCGAGAGCTTCGAAGTCTGTCACGACAACGGGACCGGGACGATTGATCTCGGAAGCCCAATCGCCACCGTGACATACGATCCGAACGAGGAGGTCTATTCGCACTTGACGTCGGCGTACTCTGCGGGCTCGAC
>FUIF01017040.1_pt1 | contig 38182 bp, 53 predicted proteins | sample 1003461 | NCBI WGS metagenome assembly FUIF01 (sample SAMEA80401918, study PRJEB19352) | marine metagenome
TACTGGATAGGTCGCACCGGTGTCGTTGCGGGCTTGGAAGGTAGCTATATGGCGAACTATGGCATCCATGCCGGCACCGTGCATCACAACCGGTACTTGGTGACAGTGGATGACTTGACCGCGAATGACGGTGGTCCGGTTGAAGTCATAGCGCGCCGAAGCGAGCTGAAGAAATTACCGCCGCCCGGGGAAATTCTCGGTCGGCTTGCAAAACGCGAGGTCGACGCGTAGATTCGATCAGACAAAAGAAAACCCCGGCCGGATAGCGCGGGGTTTTCAAATCCGGTAACACGTAAGGGCGGGGAACCGGACACGGAAACCAAATTCTACACGACGGTTCCCGTTTCGAACAACCCCCCAGGATCCTTGCCGGTCGGTGTTTCAACCAGTTCGACCGCAACTCAAACCCGGCGGGGTCGCTCCCCGGTAAAAGATCAGCGCGGTAGTCCGAAAGGGCGGAAACCCGGGATAGGTCGACGGCTGACTACAAGCCCGGTCCCTGCAAGGGAAACTGATAAGGAAAGCGAGCTTAGTACCGGTTCGGTGTTCGTCACCGATAAGGGAAAAGCCGGCAGTAGTAACTAAATGTTGGAGGTAACCATGCAAATTGACGAAATCCTTTTCTTGCTTTTACTGGTCTTTATCCCGTCTTGTTTGGCGTTTGCGTTCGGCTGTTGGCTGGATGAACAAATTGCGAAGTGGCAGAACTGGCGACGGATTACGCGTTCATGGCGGGAAGAACAATGACCGCCGACCAGAATGCGTTCGCACTGAAACACCAAGCGGATTACCCGGACGGCTTTTTCAAGTGGCTGACGGATAATATGAAGATTTGGAAAGCGTTCGAAGCGAAAGCCTTGCGAATGGCGGCATTGCGCGAGCGGTACTCAGCGCGGACGATCGTGGAAGTGATGCGCTGGGAAACCGATCTTCGGCAGACCGATAATCTGTTCAAGCTGTCGAACAACATGACCCCGGGCATGGCCCGGTTGTGGATGCACAAGCATGGTAAGCGGCATCCGAAATTCTTTACGCTACACAACAAATAGTTGGAGAAAACATGAGTGACAGAATCATCAAAGGGTATGTAATCGTCGGCGCTGGCAGTCCGCAGGACCTGGTGAACAATGTCGGCCAAATGATCGAAGAAGGCTGGGAACCGATCGGCGGTGTCGGCGTCTGCGAGGTAACCCGCGATATTGATTACTGTAAGAACAGTGATGACAGCAATTGGGATTTCCAGTTTGTGCAGGCGATGGTCGAGTACAAGTCGGCGATCGCGACGCGGGTGAATTGATGAACGACAAAGAACTCGCAGATGCGGTGGTGGCGCTTGGGGTGTTGCACGAAGATCAGGGCATCTACAGTTTTGATCCTTTTCCGTGTCACCCTTATGCGTCAATGACAGCAAAACAGGTCGTCCGCGACTGGCGCGTAGCCGGGGCGTTGATAGAGAAATGTGACACTGTGCAATTCACACGGACAACAACAAAAGGATCGTATGTCGTGGCAAGAAAGGGCGATAGTCGTGGTTATGCAGAACAACCAAAAGGCAATGATTCTCGCGCCATCATTGAGGCTTGTGTCGATGAAATGCACGACTTGTGAAGGGCGCTTCGAAATCCACGAAGGTCGATTCTCGCCGGTGAGTTCGCCGCCGGGAATTGCTATTGTCAGTCACCGCTTTGAATGTGCCGACTGTATCCGCAAGGTGACGATCGATGGCAAGGAACGAACCCGGTGGAAAGAATTGCCGAGCAAGGCGAAGGTTGCGAAGAAATCTCGAGCCAAGCCCCGACGTTCCCGGACATCACCGCCGAAGCCGATTAGGGAAACCAACGGAATTACCTGGTACGAAATGCCGACTTTGTACCTGACCGGCCGCGCCACAAAAAACCAGCCCGACGGAATCTATCTTGATATGATCGGCGGCAAATAGATTCGGTGTGCCAATATGCGAAGCCGTACCGCTGACGCTCGGCGGTACACTCCAACAGTCCCGACCGGGCGGGATTCGCTAAATACCCCGGGCGCACCGTCAAGGGAATCCGCATGGGCGTCAGCTTTACGCGCAAGGCATATTTGAAACTATGGCGGGGTGACCGCTATATTTCACAACACATTTCGCGCGATGAAGCCTATGAATCAGCGATCAACGACGCCATTGCCCACGAATCTCCCGGCAAGTATCAAGTCAAGGTCGGCAGCGAACTTTACTACGAGATCGATGTGGGCACATTCATTCTAGGCTCGGGCGGCACCGTCCAAGAATCCCCGGCCCCGGGTCCGCAAGTTGGGCCGACAACCCAAGAGCTCCGCGACATGGGGTACTTGCTGGTCGATGATTACGGCGCAGACCCGACCGGCGTTTCCGATTCCATCACCGCGATCAACAATTGCATCGAAGACGGTCGCACCCAGCGCCGCCCGGTTTGGTTTAGTGCCGGCGCAACGTACCGGGTAACCGACACCGTTCGGCTTGGCATGTGGGATAGCGGCGACACGCTAAACATTCACGGTGGCAGGCTTGGCGGTGGTCGGCCGACGATCGTGTTGGACGATGGCGCAACCGGTTTTGGCAATTCCAGCGACCCGCGTCCCGTTGTTTGTTTGCGCTTGTTCCCGGATGCCACCGACGGCGATTGGCCGAGTGACCCGCTGGATGAAACCTCGCCCTATACCGGGCAAGCCAATATCGTTTTCTATTTCGAATGGTTCAACATCAACATCACGACCGGCGCTAACGCTGGCGCGGTGGGCATGTACGCACCCGGTGCACAGCGTTGCGCGATGGCGGATGTGCATATCAATGCCACCGGTGGTTATCGCGGCTTATGGGGCGCGCTCGGTCGCAACTCACCGGTTGCGAACTTGAAGATCACTGGCGGCGTGCAACCGTTGCGGAACGATTCATCGAGTCGCAGCCGCGAGTCTTCTGCCGGTTCAATGATTGCCGGTCTTGAGATTGTGCCGGAAGCGGCCACCCAAGTTTTGATCGAATCCGATGATCCGTTGCCAATGGTGATCGTCGGCTTTGATATTGAGCGGTCGAGTTCCGGGAACCTGGTGGATGTTGTTTCGGGTTCGCGCACCGGGTATCGATCGGTGGTGTTCATCGATGGCATATTCCGCAGCGGTGGCGGTACGGTTGTCGATAACGGCGGTGGCAAAAACATTTATCTGCGCAACTGTTACGTGACCGGCACGAATGACCTTGTGCAGTCCGGCAGTGAATCGACCATCACGGCGGCGGGTACTTGGAAGCGCATCGATGAATACGCCTACAACGATCAGTCACCCGACGACATCTCCAACGGTGATTACGCGACCGAAAGCCTGATCAACAACGTGACCAGTACGGCGGCGGAACCCGCGACCAACGTCACGGCCAGCGTCGCCGCACCGACCGTTGACTTTATTGACCGGCACACGGCCGACTTCCCGATGGTGGATGAAGGGCCGGTCGAAAACATTCTGGATCACGGCGCGACGCCGAACCCGGATACGTTTTCGAACATCATCACCAACGACAACACCGCGGATTCACTCGGCGCGATTCACTCCGCGATTGCTGCCGCCGCGACTGCCGGCCATAACCGGGTGCTGATCCCGCGCGGTGTCTTCTATGTGTCCGACACGGTAACGCTTGGCGTTGATACCAAGTTTATCGGCGTTGGTAACCGGATGTCGCTGGTGTGCCCACAAGGATCCTGGCAGCCGACTTCGATGGCGTTTGTCATGGAGACGGTCAACAACGCGGCAGCTACAACGCACTTCAGTAAGGCGGGCTTTTACACTCGCACGGTCGACGGCACGTTCACCAGCCCCGACGGACCTTATGCGTTCGATTGGTTCTCGTTTATGAACTGGCGAGCCGGGCGCAACTCGTCGTCTATCCAGTTGTACAACGGCCGCGAGTTCATGGCCCCGACCAACCGCTGCCAAGAGAAACACTATTACCATTTCGAAGGCAATGCCGGCGGCAAACATTACGGCATGACCGATGCGCAGGGTCGCCGCTTCGGTGACGAAGATTGTCGAACGCATTATTTCAGCGGTACGTCACAACCCCTGCACTGCTACGGTGTGAACCCGGAAATCACGAAACGGTCCGTCGGTGTTGCGCTGACGAATATCGAGATTGTGAACTGCGCCAACATCCGCTTGTACGGCATCAAGCGCGAGGGTGAATCGGCGACGCTGTTGATCAACGACAGTGACAACATCGCCGCATACGGTCTTGGCCGTCAGGTTACCGATCAGGGTTACGTGTGCCGCATCACTGGCACCAGCGATGGCGTATTGATTGCGCCTTGTGTTCACGATGATTCCGGCACCTCGTATGACGGCACCGACATGATCCGGCAAGACCTTGACGCTGAATCGACATTCACGGTCGAGTTCCCCGGCGGCTGTTCGTATTACCGTCGTGGCGTGATTGACGACGCGGCGGCAACAATCTAATGGCGAGCATTGATTTTCAGGCCAACGGCGCGGCTGATAGTAATGCCGATGCGTCGGTGCTTTCGCCGGGCGCACCGGCTGGTGTTGTTAGCGGCAACTTGCTGGTGCTGCCGACATGGTGTCGTGGCGGCTTGACTGCGCCCGCCGCGCCGACGGGCTGGCTTCAGATCGGTAACGTCGCAAACAAAATGCGGGTATTCGGACGCATCGCCGATGGTAGTGGAGACGACACGCCTACGCTTCAATGGACTGGCGGCAGTAACGACACTGCCGCTGTGATTCAGCGTTTCGACGGCGATGTACCTGCCGATATAAATGACCTGGTGCCCGCTGGCGGTGAAACCGTGTTTGATGGCACTGGCGGTGTCCAAAGCCTGCCGATGCCGGCAGCAACGGCACCGACGGGTACTGACTTTCTGGTGTGGGGTGGTGCCAAGAAAAACAAAACTAGCGCGACCAACGGCGCAGACATTACCGTTACACCTGAGTTTACCGAGCGGTTCCAGCTTGTCGGAACTGGCACCGAAAACATGGCGGCGATCGGTGACTGGCAACAAGTCGGTTCCGGCGCGAACTACGACGGCGACGACTGGACGCACGATGTTGGCAACGACGCTTTGGCCAGTGCCGGCATTATCCTGTATTTCCTGCCCGAAGAATCCGGCGCACCAGCGCCCGGGGCCACGACCCCGCTATCGGCCGCCGGGATTGTGATAGGTCCGTAATGTTCTTCGGTAAAGGCGGATTGGTTCACGCTGTACCGCAAGCAATTGCGGTCGGCGAAACGGAACTTGAACGTGTGGCGTCGTTACTGAGTGCCGGCGAATGGGGTGAAGTCACGGGGTTCGCCAGCGCCATCAATGACACCTACCGTTACGATGGCAACACCACATCGATTTACGAGTTTTGTAACCGAGCTTGTTGGGACCCGCAGCTATTGCAGCTTCGCCTTGTCGGCGGCGCGGACAATGCAGGGCAGCCGATCAGTGGCCACGGTGTTTACGACGCGGCAACTAACAGTTGGTCCGCCGCTGATCCCGGCGAAACCGAATTCCCTACTTTGCAATTGCCAAGCGGTAACTTCGGCCCGGTCCATAGCTATGATTACAACATCATAGACACCAGCCGGCGCGAGCAGTGGTATCACCATCGCGGGTCGAGCGGAACGGACTGGTGGGTGCGAGACCTTGATGGTTCAGGTTGGACGAACCTCAACACGTTCCCAAGTCTCGGCAGTGATGCTAACGCGATGGCGTACTTCCCGGCGCGTGATTCGATCATCCTGTTTACCTCTGGTGCCACCGATGAAATCCGGGAATATGACCTTGCTGCCCGCACATGGGGAAGCGCGGTAACGACGACCCTGCCCGCTGGCTCTGGTGGCACAGAAGGTTTCTGTATCTATTCGCCGCGACACCTCACAGACCAAGATGACAAGGGTTGTGTCATCTTTGGTTGTACGCAATTCGGTAACACGGTAGACCGCTTTTGCCGGATGGCCCCGGACGGGACGTTTACCAATGCGCCCGTGTATCCCGGTGGCAATGAACTGAATTGCCGATTTTCCTGTGCGATAGCTGACCCTGTTTCCGGTCATATCATTTGTTTCGCCGCAGCCAACACCGGCGACCCGCAGGTATGGGAACTGAATGTCGAAACACTTACCTGGACGCGACTGACGGGCGTTGAGGGAAGCGGCGGCGCAACCGGGAATTACTTTCATGGTGCAGTGGCTAGCTGCCAAAACTTCGGGGTGATCCTTGTCCCCAAAGTAGAGGGCGGCGAACAACGTCTTTACGTCTATAAGCACACCGATTCGATGACGCTGGACGAAGTGGCGGCGGACGCCGACACGCTAAACGTGTTGGATTTTCAGACGTTAGGGCGCTGCGCTGAATCGGAAATGTTCTTTGCGGCTGGGCAGGGAAGCGGCGTCCAAGTTACTGACACGACTGACCCTGATCGATATTTGCGGGACCATCCGAACGCGGATAATTTTATCAGCGGCGGGTTTTTGGCTGGCACGCAATTGAATATGCAAGGCGGAAATTCTCACCCGTGGGAATCGCAAGTGCATACGCTGGATGTTCAGCCGAACAGCGGTCCGTGGATTGGTCCGCGCATTGTCAGCGGTCAAGGTGAGTTTGAGGACATCATCGGCAGCGCCAACGTGTCGTGTTTGCGTTTACGCACACCCGACGGGCAAACAGATAAAGCGTCCGGCGATTTCTTGATCCCCTTTGCGCGACAACAAGAACCTGGTGACGATTCAACACCGCAACTTTACGCGGTGGCGGGGCGCGGTGCGGAGGTCTGGATTCGTTATGCGCTGAAACAAGACGCGGCATTTATCACGACCGACCAAGTTGGCACCGGCGGGGCCGGGACGACGGGGCCGAAGCGTCACATTATCTCCGGGGATTCGACCAGCCAAGAGCTTGAGGAAACCATCACAGGCTTTGCTGATCCCAACCATGAATACATCATGTATTCCAATTCGGGAGCAGAGCAGTACCCGACGACCACTAGGGTTTACGTGCCGCCGTGGACGGTGATTCACGTTCGCATCATCGTTGCGCCGAACGGCACAGATGGCACCGTTGAGCTATACCTGAACGATGAAACCACGCCGATTATTTCCGAGACCAGCGCATCGCACACCGGCGCACAGATTATTACCGGCTGGGACTTGGCGTATAATACGACCACCGAAGCCAACCCGGGCTATTGGAAATTGTGGTTGACTAACTTTGTGACCAACAAGGACGACACCGACACGCACGCCGATCTTGATTGTTATTACGATAACGTGGTGATCCGGCGCGACACCCGTTGCCCGCCCTTGCGATCATCCAGCCCATGACGAACGAAGTAATTTCAGACGATTTCAGTAGTGACACCTCCGGTGACTACGATGGCGTTGCGGTGTCTGTCGCCGCTGGTGTGATGTCGCTGGATGCCGCCGGCATGGCGATTCACCAGACCGAAATCACCGGCAACCAAATTTGGATGTGGTTCGAAACATCCGGTGCAATCAATTATTCGAACGAAGGTGTCGCGATCAGTGACGCATCGGGCAACGGGTTTATCTTGTTGTTTGCGTTGCAGACAACGAACCTTGAAATCTACTATTTCACCGAGTACGACACCTACACGACTTATGTGGGTAACGATGATCCGCGCTCGGATGACCTGGGGACCGCCAGCGCAACGAACAGGATTGGTATTGGCTGGGACTTGGATACGCAGGAGGTGCATGTTTGGAATGGCGTAACCGCAGACAATCCAACGTATGTTGGCGGAACGTGGGAATGGGATGGCGCTGCCGCAGATCAAACGATTGATTACGGCACGCTCGGTCAGACTCAGGACGGGAACTACTTGGGCTTTGGTTCTTGGGGTTCGACAACGACTGATTGGGACGCATGGGCGGCTGGCAATTTTGCGGGCGGCGGCCCGGTTGCCGACCTGATAGCAAACGGAGTGATCGCAAATCCATGAAAACACAAACACACGGCGCGGGTTACTTGTTCAACGACGACCGCGCCAGCGGCGGCAAGGTCAGCGAGGCGGACGTACTCACCTGTCCGCACTGCGAGAAGATTATCGAACATGCTCAATGGCGCAAGGAGCGCGAGCAAGGCGGCGGCGGCTATTGTCGCAAGTGCCAAGCCCCGGTGTGTGGACCGTGCTTAGATCGCATGTTACGGTTCGGCTGTGAGCCGTATCTGAAAAGGATTGAACAGACGGTTGAGGCAAACCACCGCCGGGAACAGAATCGGAAAGTTCTCGGCATCTAACGGAGATATTCACAATGCCGACTTTTTCTGGCAGTAGGGCGGGCTTTACCCCGTCAACCACTTCATCGAATTGGGTACTTGAGGGCGACACCGCTGGTGACGTTGGCTCAATTGTCGCAATCGGCTGGGGCGGTGAACTTACTACGTCGACCGCGTACCGCACGCGCTGGGTCCGGGCGACGACGGCTGGTGTTGGTGCGGGAACCGCGCTCGCAAGCGAGGCGCATACCCCGGGCCACGCGACACCGCTGATCAGTCTTTATTCCGGTTACGCGACGACCGAAGAAGTGTTGCCGGCTGCGCCGGACGCGCTTCACCTGCAATCGTGGAACGCGCACGGCGGACTCGGTTACGTCGCGCTACCACTGGCGGCACCGTGGCAAATCGTCAACGGTGTACTGACGGCAACGGTCAGTTGCCGTAACCTCGTCGGTACTGACGCGAACGGTTCAAGTTATTCGGTTACCTGGACTGAATGATAAAAGCCGTGGTGGGCAGCGTCCCGCATTGCGGGACGCAGTTCACCCAACAATTGTTCGCGCCGTTAACGGTAGCCGATGAAATAGAAGGCGACGGCATAATCAGCCGTCACTTTTACAACGACCAGTTGCCCTTGTTCCGGGTACTGGTCGAGCGCGGTTATCCATTGATCGTTCCCTTGCGTCACCCGGCGGAAGTCGCGAAGTCATGGTCGAAGCGTCGCGAACCGGTTGCGGAGATGTGCGACTTCTACCGGCGCATGGTATCGGCGATCGACCCGTTACAGCCCGCTTACTTGCCGATCGACGTAGCCGATCGAGATTCGTATATCATCGCGATCAATGAACGCTTCGGTTTTGAACTGGAAACGGATTGGGTTCCGGTTGGTTCAGCCGAAGGCACATACAAGTTCTCGTTAACCGAGAAGGCGATGATTGCGAACATCACTTGGGAGCTCCGCGATTTTTTAGGCAGGTTCGGTTATGCCAATTGATGTCGGTGAACGTTTTGTAAGGCGGCAAAATGCTGCGCGTTCATCGACCGCCAACGGCACCGCTGCCGATGTGTCGTATGACACGGCGGTTCTATCCGAAGGTGATTACACTTACACCGGCCCGCAAGTCTCCGTCGATACCGACGGTCTTTATCTCTTTCTCGGAGACAGTCGGTCTTGTTGATGTGGCGTCAACGCGCGCTTGCGGCACACTGGTCCCGCGCGTCAATAGTGTTGACCAGGCAGTTTTCCGCGCGACGCATCGATACCTAAGAAACTCGGGCGGCAATGATGGTTGCTCGTTCGTTCCCGCCATCCTTGACCTGAATAACACCGACAATGTGCGGGTCAGGAACCCGGGCGCATTAGCGCCGACCGATGCCATCGGTAACTATGCTTGCGGCGCGGGTGAGGGCGGCGGTATACAGATGATCCGCCTGCCGGCCGGTAACCTCACCGACGTTCGTCGCACAGTGGACGCTGCCGAGATTGGTGTTTCCAACATCAATACGACCCGGCCGTGGCTTGACTCGTCGGGTACGTGGACAACGGTCACCTACAACTCGGAGGTGCAGGACGACGATGCCTTGTACCCGGGCACTGGCGGCGATGTCACGCTGGCAGCGAACACGAAATACTTGATCGTCTGGGGCGTGACGCCATATTCGACCGACGCGAGCCGGCACGCTTACGCCGGGCGCTTGCAGATCAACAGCAACAACGTGCAATCCGCATCGAGCTACCAGCGCAACACCGCGTCGCAGGGTGCACCGCTGAACGGCATTTACCTGCACGAAACCGGCGGCTCGACCGAAACCGCCCGCTTGCAGATGACGCAAGAATCAGAAGGCGGCGACGCTGGCACCGGTCAGGTTGCCGATGCGTATTTCCAGATTCTTGAACTGCCATCAACGGCCGAATGGATTCATGTGGATAACGGTGCAACCGATTCACTGACCACCGCGCTTGCTGGCACTACGACTTGGTATGACACGCCGCTGTCCAGCACCTTCCGCGCCGACGGTGATTCAAACTTGTCACTGGATGGCGCGAACGACGCGGTGCAAAACGATTCCGGTGGTTCCTTGCCGGTACTGGCGATCGGCTGGCAACGCTGGGATCGAGATTCGGGTGCAAGTGGTACGCGTAAGGCACCGATGTTGCGCTTCGAAAACGGTGGTTCCGCTGTCCAGTACGGCAACAATTCCGCGTTCTCGCGCGGCCAGCAATCCGGCGATGACACATTCCAAGCGCACGTTGTGACTGCCGCGACCTTCGATGTTGCCGATGCCGCCGATATTAACTTGCAAGTGACCGATCGTCACTCCGGCGCAAATAGCGACATGGGCATATACGCATCAACGTCGCGTTATTTTCTCGGCGTCCAGGTGCTTAACCTGAACACTTTAAGCGGTGCCGCACCAGTCGATGAACTGTCGGCGCAAGCCGTGATAGTGATGCACTGATGGCGATTTCATCGGGCACAAAACTGCAAAAACTAACCGCGCTGGCAGCGGTTACGGCAGCGCATTCGTTCACGCATGGCGGGGTTATTGAAGAACCGGCAGCGGACGGCGAACTTGAAATCAACCGTAAAATCATCGTTGCGTGCGCTGTACTCGATGATTTGCCGCGCTCGTTCCTGCGCGCTGGGCTTATTGAAACCACGATCGACGCGGACCAGAACAGCGGCGTCGACATTTACTCGCAGAACCAGTCGCTAGAAACGACGCAGGGTTTTGTACGCGGCTCGTTACTTGACGAACCGGTAACACCCGCTGACCCACAGCAAGGCCGGGTTGTTGTTGAGGCCGAGCGCCTATCGGCAGCAATTTCCCTGTTACGCGGCTCGCTGACCGACGAAGTGCCGCCGGTTCATGGCGTGTTCCACGCGGAAAACCCGGTCGTTGAGCCGCGATCGGTTACACGTTTTGAGCCAATCCCCGATGCGCCGCTTCCCGGGGCCATCCCCGAAGGTCAGCGGACGATCATTGAAGCCCAGCCCGTCCCGGACGCGGTGTCGTGGGTTCGCGATGGACAAGTGCCCCCGGTCGACCAGCCGGCACAAGGATTGCACTTCGGCAGCGCCGGGCACGACTTCGCGATAAACCCGGGATTTTTGCAGGCTTCCGTACCCGAAGAACCACCCGCCGCAGAGACACCGCCGGACGGCAGTAGGGTAATTTTTTCCGCAAAAATTGCAGAAAAACCGACCTCGACGACGCGATTTGGCCCCATTCCTGAGCCGGTCACCCTTGATCCGCCGGAATCTGTCGTCTTGGTGGTTGCCGCGCAGCCGATTGGTGATGCCTACAGCTTTGTTCATTTCGCGGATATTGCGAACGTCACGCCGCCGGTAGACCAGTTTGGCGGTACGGATGTTTACTCGCAGCGGTTTGCCGAGCGGGTGCAGCCACAGTCTGTGACCCGCAACATCATTATCCCGGATGCACCGCCGCCCGGGGAGCTGCCAGAAGGCAAACGTATTATCGTCCCGCCGGATGGTCATGACATTGCCCGGTCGATTACCGGTGGGCCACCGGTTGACGAACCGCCGCCAGCACAAGAGCCGCCACCAGGTAAATCATTATTCGTGCAACCGACCCCGCACCCGGAACGCATCGGGCAAGCGGTCGGTGAGTTGCACAGCTTGCCGCCACTGCAACCAGAGTTTGTACCGTTACTGGCAAGCCAACCGGAGCCACAAAAAAAACCTGAATCGATAACGCGTTTCGCGATCATCCCGGATGCACCTATCCCGGACCCGCCCGAAGCGTCACGGCTTATTGCCAGTGCTGTAGAGATTGCTTTACGGCAGACCACATCGATCACGCGCGGTGAAATCTTCGAAGACGCCATCCGGCTCAGTCACTACCGCTGGTATCAGGATGACAACGCCGACGAAGACGCAACCACCGCGTTCGTCGCGGAAGACACGCAACTCGTCACCGGCATCGCGAACCGGTCGATACACCTACGGGTCAAGCTGTCGAATGACGGCTTTATGTCGAACAACCAGACATTCAATCTGGAATTCGACTTGGATGGCGCGGGCAGTTGGACACCGGTAACCAACAGCAGCAACTTCATACGCTATATCAACGGGCAACCGACCGGTGGTGCGGTCACGGCCGAGCGGTTAACGAACACCGGCCTGAATTATGAAACCGGTGTTTACACGGAATTGCCTGGTATTGGCGATACCATCGCCGGGCAAGGTGAAACGGAATACGTTCACTCGCTCGAGATTCGTGCCGCGGACTTCACCGGTCAACAACAAGTCACGTTCCGTCAAGTCACCAGCGCCGGTCTTGTTATTGAAAACACCGTCGTCCCGACATTGGTTTTCGATATACCCGGTCGCGATCGAACCATCGTCACCGATGCCGCGCGCAAGATTCCGGACGCACTGTCGTTTATCCCGACCGGCTTCCCCGTCCCGGAAATCATCCCGCCCCAGGATCCTCCGGAGGGACGCGCCGCATTCAGCTTCGCAGAACCCATCCCGGCGCAACACGTTTGGCTGCGCGATGGTCAGGTTCCGCCCGATGTCATCATCGACAACCCGTCGGCCGGTTTCCATTCGGGAAGTGCGCATCACCATGAGCTGCATGTCATCCCTGCATCGCATCTTGGCCGATCGATACTGCCCGAACCTGAAAACTCGGTTCGCTACATCGCCATATTCGCCGAGCAACCGTGGGACGAACACCCGGGCCATCGTAGCTTCACCTTCGTCCGCAACTGGCAACCCATCCCGGATGTCATCCGCCCGGTCGAACCCGGTGACCCATGCCCCGACACCGCGCTACTAAAAGGCGAAGCGCCATCCATCCAGTTCAAGGGCGAATCGGTTACTATTCAGTTCACAATGCGTGCGCCATCCATTGAATTCGAAATGGATGACCCGGAAATTTCAATGAAGGGTGAAGCGCCAGACGCCGACCTAAGCGACAGAAAGCGAGACTGCTAATGGCCCGAACCGTTCAGGAACGATCAACCAACACGATCACCGCCCGCGCAAAGAGCAAAGACGGGGCGCTGTTCACGCCGACCACCGTGCGCTACCGGCTTGATGACCTTGACACCAAGCGCGAACTGATCGCATGGACAAGCGTGACGCCGGCATCCGCTGTCGCCATCACCATCCCGGGCGCAAAGAACGCGATGATCAAGACCAACCGGAAACGCGAACGCAAAGTCCTGACCGTCCAGTTCGATCAAGGGCTTGATAGCGAGGTCAACTCGGAATACATCTATTGGGTGAAGAACCTGCACTTCGCCCAAGTCGCGTGAACAAGTCCAAGCGCAAGCGGCTGGTAAAGAACTTCAACAAGGCCGCCGACAAAGCCGATCGCTACGCGGACAAGGCGAACGCCAAGATCGCGAGACTTAACCGGCAGTTGCATGAACAACTGAATGAACTACGCCAGGCAGTTCGCTGGACCGACGACCCGGCCGAAAAAGAGAAGGGTCGTGCTATGATCCGTCGCCTAGAGCGAGAGTTGGGAATTACGAGCGAATCGAATGGCGAAGCGAGGCCGCAAGAAAATAGAAATAGACCCAGCCCGTTGCCGTGAATTGGCAGCGCAAGGTCTGTCGATGGATCAGATCGCCTATTGCATCGGTGTTCACCCTTCCACGCTGTATGCGAAACAGAAAGAAAATTCAGATTTATCCGACGCTATAAAAGCGGGTCGAGCGGACGGAATCAAAGAAGTCACCAACCATCTAATGCAGTCAGCCCGCGACGGGAACGTGACTGCGCAAATCTTTTACTTGAAGAACCGCGCCCCGGAAGAATGGAAGGACAGGACCGATCGCCACATCACCGGTAAGATTGATACATCCGAATCGGACGCTGAACCACTATCGGAAACTGATCGACGGATTGCAGAACTGTTCGGCGACGGAGAAGCGAACGACGATCCGCCGCCTTTGCCGCACTGACCTGTTTTTCCTGCTGTGGTACGCGTGCGGCCGGGCTGACGTATTCCGGCAATGGATACTGGACCGCTGTTGCGAGGTGCAGGCATCCCCGAACGGTCACTTGGACTTGTGGGCACGCGAGCATTACAAGTCCACGATCATTACCTTCGCCCAGGTAATCCAAGACGTACTGTCAAGCCACGGCACCAACCCGGACCCGAAGTGGGAAGGGCGCGAGGTCACGGTCGGGATATTCAGCCACACCCGGCCGATCGCTAAAGGCTTTCTGAGGCAGATCAAGACCGAGTTCGAACAGAACCTAATCCTGCAAGAAAACTTTGATGACGTATTGTTCGCCAACCCGGTCAAGGATGCGCCCAAGTGGTCAGAAGATGACGGGCTAATCGTCAAGCGGCTATCCAACCCAAAGGAATCCACGATCGAAGCACACGGCTTGGTCGATGGAATGCCGACCGGCAAGCATTTCCTGATTTTGAATTACGACGACGTAGTGACCGAGAAATCGATCACCACGCCGGAAATGATCAAGAAGACGACGACGCAACTGGAACTGTCGTACAACTTGGGCACCGATGGCGGTTACCGGCGCTTTGTCGGCACCAAGTATCACTTGTTCGACACCTATCGCACGCTTGAGGAACGCAAGACCGTCGCTGTCCGGAAATACGAGGCGACCCACGACGGCACACCGCATGGCGACCCGGTGTTGATGTCACAGAAGGCTTTGGACGAAAAGCGCCGGGACATGGGTCCGTACACCTTCGGCTGCCAAATGCTGTTGAACCCGAAAGCCGACGAGGTGCAATCGTTTGATCCGGAATGGGTCAAGTATCACAACCCCGCCGATGGCGAAAACCTTGAACCAGGTAACCGGTATCTGATTGTCGACCCGGCCAACGACAAGAAGAAGTCCAGCGATTACACCTCCGCCGTGGTAATCGAGCTACGGGCGGACCAAAACTATTACGAGTTGGTCGCCATCCGGGACCGTTTGAACCTGACTGAGCGGACCGAGCTGGTGTTCGAATGGCACAAGGAATATGGCCGGCCGATCGTCTGTTATGAACAGTACGGGATGCAGTCCGATATCCAACACATCGAATACGTGATGCAACAAAAGAAGTACCACTTCGACATCATCGCGCTTGGTGGGTCGATGGCGAAGAACGACCGGATTCGCAAGCTGATTCCAATTTTTGAGCAAGGGAGGTATTTTCTGCCGTATACTTGCCCGCAAACGGACTACGAGGGCCAACCATACGACGCCACGCAAGTTTTTCTCCGTGACGAGTATTACCCCTTCCCGGTGTTGTCGCATGACGATATGTTCGACTGCAAAGCCAGAATTCTCGACCCGGACTTGCACGCCGAGTTTCCGGACGACATCGAGATCAGCCGCCCGGGTCCGGCCGGTCACTTGAGGTTTTAACGATGCCAGAAGAACAGACCGAAACGCTGAACGCTGAAGACCAGCGGGAGATTGTGTCGGAAGCCCGGCAACGGTTGGAATACACGGCAGAATACGAATCCGAGTTTCGGAACAAGTTCATAGAAGACATCAAGTTTGTCTATGACGATCAAGGGCAGTGGGAACAAGCTGTCTTGAAAGACCGTTCTGATCGTCCGTGCTACACCTTCAACCGGACGGAGGGCGCAGTCGATGAACTGGTCGGTGACCAGCGCACGCAACGTCCGTCCATCCGCATCCGCCCCGGCGAGGGCGGCGACAAGGAAATTGCTGAAACCTATAACGGCTTGATCCGGAACATCCTCGTCAATTCCGACGCTGACACCATCCAAGATCATGCGTTTACCTTCTCGACCGCTGGCGGTTATGGCGTCTGGCGCGTCGTCCATGAATACGTAAATGACCGGAGTTTCAACCAGGAAATCTATTTACGGGAAATTGCCAACCCGCTGACCGCATACGGTGATCCAGCGGCGACCGACATCTGCAAGCGCGATGCTCGTTACTGGATTATTACCGAGAAAATCCCGAAGTCGGAATTCGAAGACCTTTACCCGGATGTTGACCCGACCAGTTTCACGGCTGACGATTCGCAATTCATCGATTGGTACGGTGAAGATGAAGTCCGCATCGCCGAGTATTACCGCCGGGTGATCACTGAACGCACGCTGATCCTTTTGTCCGATGGCCGGATCATGTTCAAGGATGAAGCCAGCGACATCCTTGATGAACTGGAAGCCGAAGGCGTGACGATCGTCAAGGAACGGGAAGTCGGGGCGACGGCTGTCGAGTGGTACAAGTTATATGGCGATGGCGTGCTGGAAGGTCCGTTGACGTACAACTGGCGGTACATCCCGGTTGTGCCCGTGTACGGTAAGCGCATCAACATCGAAGGTGAATACAAGATAAAGGGCATCGTCCGCAATGCCAAAGACCCGCAGCGGAGTTACAACTACATCCGTTCGGTGATTACCGAGAAAGCGTTGCTGACCCCGAAATTCCAATACATCTTGACGCCGAAGCAATTGAAGGGGCACCAAGAATGGTGGAACAACGCGCACGCTTCGGCCTCGCCGTACATCCTTGCCAACCCTGACCCGGCGCTTGTCAGCAACGGCGCTGGTGGAATGCCGACACCTGCACAGCCGAACCCGGTGCCGGTCGAGATGGTGACGATCGCGCAGATGGATGCCGAAGACATCAAGACGGCAACGGGCAAGTTCGATGCACAACTCGGGGCACCGTCGCAGGAACGTTCTGGCGTTGCCATCCGGGAAAAGCGCATTGCCGGCGACTTGGGTTCGTTCGTGTACGTGGACAACCTTGCCAAAGCGGTGCGCTTCACTGGCGAGATTCTTGTCGACATGATCCCGCAGATTTACGACACCGAACGGCAAGTCCGGATTCTGGGCGAAGACGGTTCCGATGAACTTGTTTTCGTCAACCAGGTAATCATGGACGAGGAAACGAAGACCGAGAAAATCGCGAATGATCTATCGGTCGGCCAGTATGACGTTCACGTTGATGTTGGTCCCTCGTTTATGACGCTACGCCAAGAAGCGGGCGACAGGCTTGCCGCGATGGGTGCCGCGTTCCCGCAACTGTATGACATCGCGGCGGATATTGTTGTCGACACGATGGACATTCCGGGCGGTGATGAAGTCAAGAAACGGTTCCGGAAACTGTTGCTCGCGCAAGGCATTGTCGAGCCGACGGACGAAGAACGCGAGGAAATGGAACAGAACCAACCGCAAGGCATGGACCCCATGCAAATACTGTTGATGCGGCAACTATTGCAAAGACTTGAAAAAGAAAGCGCGGAGACTGATAAACTCCGCGCACAGACGGATGAAATACGAGCGGAAACCGCCGAGACGGAGGTCGACACCATCGGCAAGGCGGCGGAAATTGGTGTAACGCCAACGGGTCAAATCCGGAAAATTGGCCCATTGAATGAACCGAACCCATGAGGTCGATGCAAAATGAGCGAAGCGCAAGCGATAGAACCGGCAGCGGAGACGCCACCGGTTGATGAACCGGGTAACGCTGAACCCGAAATGTCAGCGGATACGGATGTTACCCCGGAAGGTGACGAGGCGAACGATACTGCCGAAAGCGAACAGCCGGGAGGCCGAAGCGGGAAACGTATCGCAGAACTGACGGGTATGAATCATGCCTTGTCACAGGATCGGGATTATTGGCGCGACCAGGCAATGCGAAACGCATCCGCCCCGCCAGCCGAGGTCGAACCCGAGCCGGAGCCGGAACCGGAGTTAGCACCGGAACCGACGCTGGACGACTTTGATCACGACGTTGCCGAGTTTACGAAGGCACATGCGAAGTGGACAAAGGACGCGATCGATCACGGCATTGCGCAAGGCTTGAAAGCCAGCAAGCAAGCTGACCAAGAGCAAAGCGCGGCAAGCGAGGCAGAAGCGAAACAGCAAGCCCGTGTCCAAACCTTTAACGACCGTTCGGCGGAGTATGCAAAAGACCATGATGATTTCGTGGCACTGGCAGCGAACCCGAACTTGCACATTTCGGAATTGATGACGGATGCAATTCTTGACATGGAAGACGGCCCGGCCGTTGTCCATCATCTTGCAAAGCATCCCGAAGACGCTTGGCGCATATCGCAGAAAACAACGCCGATGGCGGTAGCGATGGCGCTAAGTGACATTTCGAAAAAGGTTGCACCAGCGCCTAACGATGCTGGCGATGAAGGTGAAGAAACGGAAGGTAGCGCCCAGGATCCCGGTAACGTATCGAATGCGCCAACGCCGCCGACGACGGTGTCGGGCGGACGGGGCGGGGCTAACAAGCTCGACCCGAAAAACCCGGAACACTCGGACAAGCTATCAACGGACGAGTGGATGAAGCGTCGACGGAGGCAAGTGCGCGGTAACAAATAGGAAACACGCACAATGGTTAATGCATTACTAACGGTTGATCAAATCACCCGGGAATCGCTGCGTATCCTGCACGAAAAGTCGACGTTCATCGCATCTATCAACCGTGACTATGACGACTCGTTCGCACAGACCGGGGCCAAGATCGGTGACACGCTTCGCATCCGCTTGCCGAACCAGTACACGGTTCGAACGGGTGCAACGCTTTCGACGCAGGATACTGTCGAGCAACAGGTTACGCTGCCGGTCCAGACCCAGAAAGGTGTCGACGTATCGTTTACGTCCCGCGATCTGACGATGGACTTAGACGACTTTTCGGAACGCATCCTGCAACCAGCAATGTCTGTCCTCGCGGCTGACCTTGAAAGCGACGCGCTGTCGATGCGCAATGATGTGTACAACATCATTAACAACGACGGCAACGCCATCACGTATCGCAACATTCTTGATGGCCGGGCGCTGCTAAACAAGTTCCTGACCCCGAAAGACAACGACCGTCACGCGCTTCTGACCGACGATCACTCGGCCGCGCTGGTGGATGCACTCAAGGGTCTGTTCAATGATCAGGGTGCGATTGCCGAACAGTACCGGGAAGGCCAGATGGGCCGCACCGGTGGATTCATGTTCGCGGAATCATCCCTTGCAACGGACCACACCACCGGAACAGCGGCAGCCGTTACCGGTTACCTGGTGAACGGTGCATCGCAGACGGGCGCGACCCTGACGGTTGATACGGGTACAACGACGTTCCTTGTCGGCGACATCATCACGATCGCTGGCGTGAACCGCGTTCACCCGGAAACCAAAGAAGACACCGGCGAACTGCAACAGTTTGTGGTCACGGCCAACTCGGGTGCGTCGGCAACGTCGCTTGAGATCAGCCCGTCGATCGTCACCAGCACGGGTCGCCAGACCGTCTCCGGTTCGCCGGCGGACAACGCGGCGATCAGCAAGGTCGGTGCGGGTGCCAGCGAACTGTATTCCGGTTCGGTGGTGTACCACAAAGACGCGTTCACGTTTGCCACGGCGGACCTGTTGATGCCCGACGGTGTTGACTTCGCTCGCCGCGAGGTGATGGACGGAATCTCGATGCGGATTATCCGGGATTACGACATCAACAACGACGCGTTCCCGTGTCGTATTGACGTTCTTTACGGATACGTCACGACCCGGGCGCAGATGGCAGCGAGAATCCACGCCGACGGTTAACACCTGAAGCGGATTTTTCTGGCGCAATGAGGGTCGGTCGGCACTATCTCACCGGCCGACCCTTTTTTTTGATGTGAGGTTGATATGAGTGATGCGAAAGTTTGCGGCTACCGCTCCGGGGAAAATGGCGAGGTTGAATCTTGCATTTTCGACGGTGACACATTGCCGGAGGGCTGGTTTGATGACCCGGCCAAAGTAAAGCCCGCTGCCAAGAAAAAGGCGAAGAAAAAAGCGGCCAAGAAAAAGGCCGGGTAAATGCCCACACTTGGCGAATTTGTTCGCGATGGTCTGGTAAAGGCTGGCGTCATCCAAGCCCGGGGCAACGCGTCTGCCGAAGATCAGGCCGATGCGATCGTCACGTTCAACGGCATGATGTCGGAACTTGAGGCCGATGGCATTGAAGTCGGTGACTTCCCGGTAAGTGCCGCGTCTACTGACCTTGACATCGACCGCGAGCATGAACAGCCGTTGAAAAGCATTCTGGCGGTTCGTCTGGCGGAAGATCACGACTTGCCGATCAGTAACGGGATGCAGATAGCGGCGGAACGGTCGATGCGCTTTCTTGAGCGCAACACCTTTGTTCGCCCGGATGTGAACACCGATCACGCACCAGCCGGCCGCGCAAGGCATTCGGGATTCGACATAGAAAATGGCTGAATTACCGCTGCCCATCCACAGCAATCGACGCGGCCAGTCGACGCAATCCCGGCTGCGCAATTGCTTTGCCGAACGCTCGGCGGTCAATGCAAAGAACCTGGTGACGCTAATCGGCTGTCCCGGGGTGCAGGCGGACGGCACCTTGCCAAAAACCCCGTACCGGGGCGCTGGCACCATCAATACACGGTTAATGGCGGTCGCTGGCACATCGTTGTATGAAATCGCACCGGACTATTCCACGACGGAGATTGGCGCGATCGCCGGCAGCGGCCGGGTATCGATGGCCGAGAATACCGACGGCTTATCGATATACACGAACGCGGCCGATTACTTGTACGACGGCACAACGCTGTCCGTAATCACCGACCCGGACAAGCGTACAAGTCACCTGGTGGACGTTTTCGAAGGTTACGCGGTGTCGATCGAAGAAAACTCCGGCCGGTTCTTTACCTCGCAAGTGGATGATTCGGACGACTTCGACGCGCTGGACTTTTCCGAAGCGGCGTTCGAACCGGATAACTTGGTGTCGCTACTGGTGAACCGTTCCCGGCTAATACTGTTCGGGCAGGGAACGCTTGAAATGTGGTTCGTGCAAGGCGGTTCCGGGTTTCCGCTGGCACGCGTCCCGAACGGTGTAGCGGAAACGGGCTGCATTGCAGAGCTCACGCCGAAAACCCTTGCCGAAGGAATTTACTTTGTCGATCAGGACCGCATCGTTAGAACCCTGTCCGGCATCAACCCGCAAAAAATCTCGAGTCACGCGATTGATGACGAGTTGGAACGGGTTACGGACCCGGCGGCGATCGTGGCGTTCACCTACAAGTTCAACGGCCATTCGTTCTATTGCTTGACCACCGACCGGGGCACGTTCATTTTCGATGTCACGACCGGCGAATGGCATGAACGCAAGTCGTTGCATGTCGATCGATGGCGCGTCGATGACGTTGTGCCGGCATTTAACAAGCAAATCGCTTTCGATTCACAGTCCGGGCAGTTCGGTCGCATCGATGGCGACATCACGACCGAGTTTGGCGAATCGATTCGCATGGACTGGACATTCCCGACAGTTTGGGCAAAAGGCCGGGTTGCAAAACACAACCGGCTCGAGATTTCCGCGAATGTTGGCGAAGCCGCTGCCGGTGTCGAGCCTGTCATGGGCTTGGAATATTCCGATGATGGTGGCGTCACGTTCATTGACATCGGTCCAACGCGATCGCTTGGTAAGTCCGGCGAAACGTTTCAGCGCATGGATTGGACCCGGCTGGGTTCGTCGCGCAACCGCACTTATCGCGGTTATATCTCGGATGCCGTGCGCCGATTGGTCGTTGACGCGAACATCGAAGTGCAAGGCGGGCGCTTGTGAAGCCAACCAAGAAAGATGCGCCGCTCGTTGAAACTTTGGTGCCACCAGGCAAATACGATGACTTGCAGGATTATTTCGAAGCGTTGCAAGAATCGATACGCGAGGCGACGCAATTCATTGATGCTGTCAAGACGGCGGACGAAGACCGGGCGTCGACGGTTATCGCGGCCAGTGACGATGATTTGCGCTTCGATAATCTTGACAAAGACACCAGTTATGCCCTTGACGGCTTGATCATCGTTCACTCGGCGTCTGCCACACCCGACTTTCAATGGACATGGTTGGTTGAATCCGGGACGTTAACGAATTCCTTTGTCGCCACGCTATCGGTCGAAGATGCGGCCGGGTTTGCCGCGCACTTGTCGCGCAGTGATAGCTTTAGCGCAACACCGGTGCAGGCGTTGACCGCCGGTGTGCATCAATTGCTGTGGATGCGCGGGCATTTCCAGCACAATCAAGGCGGGCGACTGTATTTCCAATGGTCGCAGAACGTATCCAACGCCACGCCGACCACCATCCGGGAAGGGTCATGGTTACGACTTCGAAAACTGTGATCCGGGAAGCCACTGGCGATGACCTGGGCGAAATTTTTCGCATGGGACGGGCATTTGCCGACGCTGTTGGCGTGCCCTTCGATGAAGATTCCGCCGCGCAAACCGCCGTTCACTTGATCGAAGGTGATGACGGGGTTTTGCTGATTGGCGATGGCGCTATGGCCGGCGCATTGGCATATCCGCTATTTCTGAATCATAATATTAAAGCCGCGCAGGAACTTTTCTGGTGGGTCGACAAAGATCGACGCGGAAACGGTCTTGGAACGGACTTGTTGGAATCCCTTGAACAATGGGCGCAATCGGTGGGTGCTGACCAGCTTGTGATGCTGTCGATGCACGCTTCAACGCCGCAATTTATTGACAACGTTTACTTGGCGAATGGTTACAAGCCGTTCGAAAAGACGTACATCAAGGTTTTCCAGAATGGCAATTAGTACGGGCGCAGCAATTCTTGGTGGATCAATCATCGGTGGCGGTCTTGGGCTAATCGGGTCCGACCGGGCCGCCGATGCCGCTGTCGAAGGCAGTGAAGCCGGTATCGCCGAACAACGCCGACAGTTCAACACGCTGTTGGAACTGACCCAGCCGGGTCGACAAGTTGGCAATGCCGCGTTGAACACGCTGGCACAAATGTTCATCCCGGGTTTCGAAGGTATCGCCGGCGCTGGCGGTGGAGTGCCCGCACCGGCCGTGGCGGGTGTCCCGGGAACGGGTACTGGTCCGGCGACTGACGGCTCCGGCGGCAGGTTTGGCGATAACTTCGTGATTCAGCCGGACGGCTCGATTCGGCAAGGCTTGGAACCGACGCTGGTGAATCCACCGCCACCGGAAGCGGAAGGCGGCTTGGCAAATAACCTGTCGAGCATCTTCCGCAACTTACCTGGTGTCGGCTTTTTAGTGGACGAATCGACCGACGAGGTGCAAGCGAATTTTGCGGCCGGTGGTGATCGTCGCGGCGGTAACGTGTTGCGGGCCATTGCCGATCGAACATCGAACATCGCCGAAAGTCAAGTTACGAACCGTCTACTGCAACTGGCGGGCTTTGGTCCGCAGGCGACCGGGCAAGCCGTTGCCGGTACGCAGAACACCAGCAACAACATATCCAGCTTGTTGCAGGGAATTGGTGCAGCAAATGCCGGTGGCATTTCTGGCGGGTTCCAATCGCTGAACAACGCGGTGCAGGGCGGTTTGAACAATTTCCTATTGATGCAAGCGTTGAACGGGTGACGCCATGACGGTTGTAACGCAACCTTTCAATCTCGGTAACACGCTGCTACAAGCCGGCCAGATCAAAAACGTCCGCGCCACGAACCGGCTTCGGGACTTGCAGGCGCAAGAGGCGGAACGCGTCGCGGCCGACCGGGAAGCGGTCAACGCGTTGATCAGTGATCCGAACTTCGACTTGATGGCCCCGGGTGCCGTCAATGAACTGGCGCGCGTCGGTGGACTGCCGGCGGCGACCAGTGCCGTGAACTTGCAAGGTGCGATTCAGAACCTTGAAACCGCCGAACGTGCCGGCGCGATCGAAGACATGCGCTTCCTGAATGCCAAAGCCCGGGCGATTGCTGGCAGCGCCAATCCCCGTCAACGCTTGCTCGCCGAAATGCAAGATGAACGCTTCGGCGAAATGACCCGGCGCATGGTGGGTCCGCAATTCGACCCCAGCGTGATCGCCGATGACGAGTTGATGTCTGGATTGTCAACGGTAATTCAGGAAACGGATTTCGTGAACGCGCCCGACAAGGTGTCGACGCTTTTGGCCGGGCCGGAAGCGGAACAAGCGTTGGGCTTGCCGGAGGGTAGCATTCAGCCCGGGACCGTGCTGGAAGCAATAACCGACCCAGCCGGGAACCTGGTGGGCGTTGAAACGGTGCAGAAGCCGTCTTCCAGCGGAAGTGAACTTACGGTCAACCCGGATGGCACCGTGACGTTCACGCAAGGCGGTGGTAGCGGTGCTACCGATCTATCGAAACCGACCATTAACAAGCTGCAAACCAAGTTGATCGAAACCGATGACGTATTGGCGGGCTTGCGCGATGTGCAGGCGTCATTCCGGCCGGAGTTTCAGCAAGTCGGCCCACGCCTACAAAACTTCTGGACATCGATAAAAGCCAAAGGCAACTTGACGGTCACGCCAGAAGAAGCGCAGCAATTGAACGCGTTCGCGAACTACAAGCGCAACGCGATCGACCAGTTGAACCGCTACATCAAGCTGATCACCGGCGCGCAAATGAGCGAGGCGGAAGCCAACCGCTTGCGGCAAGGCTTCCCGGACCCGGGTGAAGGCATTTTCGACGGCGATGACCCGATCAGTTTTCAGGCGAAGATGGACGGCACCATGCGTCAACTATCGTTGGTTCGCGGCCGAACTGCCTGGGCGCTGAAAAACGGCTTGATTGCCCCGGATACCGATGCCGAACGCGCAGCGGCAACGCTGGAAGGATTGATGTCGCTCGACCAGTTCGAACAAAATCTTGAGGCGCGGTTTCAGCAATTGACCGAACAGAACATGGCGGCGGGTATGAACGAACAAACCGCTATGAAACAAGCGCAGCTTGTTGCTTTTGATGAATTCGGAATGAACTAATGGCGCAAAGTGTTTTTGACGTTGCCGAGCAGGAACAGCCGCAAACGTTCGAAGACGTTGCGCAAGACCCGGCGATTGTGCCCGGTGCAACCGTGCCGGCACCCGGCGGTTTTCAGGGTACGCGCGGCAGTGTAGAAATCCCGCCCCGTATCGATGTGCAACCTGCCGAAGAAGGTGCGGGGTTCTCTGCCGCGTTCAAATCATCGTTCGTCACGGATCCTGGTGCGCAACTTCGAATCTTGGCGACCGAGCGTTTCCCGGATTTGCCGCCAGAGCAAGCGATGGCCCGGTTCGGTTTTGTCGACGGTAATCCCGTTTTCGTGAACGATGCCGGCGAACTGGAAGCCGCGACCGGTGGCTTTGCCGATGCAATGGGCAAGATACTCGCAGAATCCCCGGAGATTACTGGCGCGGTCGCTGGTGCATTTCTGCCGGCCCCGGTATTGGGTTCGGCGGTGGGCGCTTCAACGGGCGAGGCAACAAAGCGATTGTTGGCAAACGTTTTCCTTGATGACCCGCAGACGATTTCCGGCAACGTGTTGGCGATCGGTGGCGAGGGCGCATTAGATTTGACCTTCGGTGGTCTGGCGAAATTCGGCACCAAGTTGATCAACAAGAATGCAATCGCCGCCGGTTCGAAGCGATTGAACACCGCGGACTTGCTGGCAGAACGCCAAGCGATAAAAGACGCCACCGGGATTGAACTGGACTTGGCGCAAGTCTCGGATTTGGCAGAGCTCCGGCAACTGAAAAAATGGGCATCGCAATTCCCGGGTAAAGCGGCCGAAGTTATCCAAGCGAATGACGAATTGATCGCGGGACAATCTCGAGCGGCGATCGATCGTTACATCAACATGATGGCCGGCGGTAACCCGACGCTGAAAACTGGCGTGCGCACCATCAACGCGGCGAACGCAGCGGTGACTGCCGCGAAAGCGGAACGCGCGGCAACGGTTGGCCCGCTGTACAAGAAAGCGTTCCAAGAGGGCGCAGTCGTTGACCCGTCGAAGACGCTGGCGTTGATTGATGACGAGTTGCAAGCGGCGAAGGGGCCGATCAAAAACATCCTTGTGCAGACCCGCAAGCTGTTCCAGCGCGGCGACACCTTTGACGACGCGATCAAGGTCGCCGAACGCAAAATCCGCGAACGGAAAAGGGTTCTCAGCCCGAATGAGGCATTGAACGACCCGGTGATCAAGGAATTGCAAGCCGACATCGATCGATTGACGCTGGACGATTCGCTTTTGGGCTTGCACAACGCGAAACGCGCGATTGATCACGCCATTGAAACGAAAAAGTCCGGTTCAACGGTGTTGACCGATGAAATGGTGTTCAAGCTGCAAAAAGTGCGCGATAGCCTTGATGATGACCTGGTGGACGCTTCCGATTTGTACCGGCAGGCGAACGAGGCTTGGGCGGGCCATACACAAGCGCACATTACGCCGCTCATGGAATCGCCGATCGGCATTTTGTCGAAAATGGAAGCGAAAAACGCCGGTCAAGCCGCTGCGAAAATTTTTGCCGGCGAATCGGTCGACCCGGGGACGGTTCGTGTCGCTCGTGACGCTATGCAGAAGGCTGAAGCCGCCAACCCGGAACTTGCCGGGGCATGGGACGGCGCGGTTGCACAGTGGATGCAAAAACAGCTTGTGCGGGCATCTAAAGAGACGCAAACCGGGCGCACGATCAATTTCGCGGGCAAGTTCCGGCAAGCCTTGATTGGCACTGACGTTCAAAAAGAGGCATTAGCCGAAGCGGTTGGTCCGAATGGGGTCAGCCAGTTCAACCAGTTGATGAATGCCTTGCAACGGGTCGCATCGACCCCGCTGATTGGCTCGGATACCGCGTTCAACCAACTGGTGACGCAGAAACTTGGTCGCAGCCGGTTTTCGTTGTTGCAATCAGTGTTGACGCCGCGTCAAACGGTACTGGAAGGCGTTGAACAGCGTTTCATGGATGACTTGGCCGAAGGTGTTGCCACCGCGTTGACTGACCCGGCGAAAGCGCGTGAGTTGAATCGCTTGTTCGCAATGCGGCCGTCGGCCGAGCGCGCGTTGCTGATTACTTCGGTCGTCTTGGGTCCGGCCGCTGCGACCGCCGCTGCCAGTGAGTTAATTCCCGCGCCCAATTCGCCGCCTCCGCAATTACGAGGATTAAACCGCACAGCGCAAGGCTCAATATTTGATGTCCAATGAGCAACATAAAATCATACTGGCCGAAAAGGAATTTGCCGATACCGTATGCGGTAACGATTAGGTAAGCTGTCACGGCGCGATAGAACATAGGGCGCGATTATGCCAAAACTCTTTCAATTACCCAAAGTGATCCCGCTGGATACCGGCGGCGATCTATTGGCCGGTGCGCAACTGACGTTCTACGAACGCGGCACCACCAACCTGCAAAACGTCTATTCCGACCCGGAATTGACCAGCCCGCACACGAACCCGGTCGTTGCCGATGGCAATGGGGTGTTCGCGCCGATCTACCTGGACCCGTCACTAAATTACAAGGTCGAGTTGGCGGATTCGGATGACGTTGCGCTTGCCGGTTACCCGGTCAACGACATCGCCATGCGTGATGAAGCCGGCAACATCCAGATCACGGATGCGGACGGAAATTTCACCGGACCCGACCTTGAAACCGTGTTGCAGGAAATTGCGCGCAAGACTGGCATCGGCGAACAGATAAAACACAAGACCGCCGACACCAGTCGCGCCAGTACAACGACGCTGGCAGACGATGACCACTTGGCCGGCTTTGTTATCAACGCCGACACTTGGTATGGCTTCGAAATGCAGTTGCCGTACAACTTCAATGTCGGCGACATCCAGTTTCGGCCAAATTATTCGCAAACCGAGCAAGAGTCTAACTGGTCGTTTTATGCAATTGATCAAGCTGGCAACATCGTTGCCGATAACAATTCCAGCGCCATGAGTTCGACGGTGTTGACGATTACCGGTTTGACCGATACCTCGCCAAGCGTGATCGTTGCTCGCGGCGTCTTTCGCAGTCACGCGACGCTTGCCGGCACCCTCGCGCTTGAATGGGCGCAGAACACATCCAGCGCGAACAATACGACGGTCGAGCAAGGGTCGATTATGCGCGTTTTCGAAATTGGTCCGCCATGAGGCGTCGCACTGATTACATTGTCGTTCACTGTTCGGCGACCCCGCCAGACTCGGATATTGGTGCCGATGAAATCGACCAGTGGCACCGCGATCGCGGCTGGGACGGCATTGGTTATCACGCGGTTATCCGTCGCGATGGTGAAGTCGAGTTCGGTCGCCACTTCGATGAAGCGGGCGCGCATGTGCAGGGGCACAACTTCCGCTCTGTTGGCGTGTGCATGGTCGGCGGCATCGATGATGATGGCGAGGCGGAAAACAATTTCACCGAAGAACAGTTCGAATCATTGCGCGACACGGTTGTATTCCTGAAACGCGCTTACCCGCACGCAAGGATCCTGGGCCACCGGGATTTGTCGCCGGACCTTGATGGCGACGGGGTTATCGAGGAACACGAATGGGTCAAGGATTGCCCCTCGTTCGATGTCGAAGATTGGTTGGCCGATGGATAAGAAATATGGCAGCCGCAAGTTTATCGTCACGATGTCGGGGATGTTCCTGGTAACCGGTTTGGCGCTGGTCGCAAAGATGACCGGCGAAGTTGCAACCGTCATGGGTATCGCGATCGGCGGTTACCATGCCGCAAACGCTTTTGAAGGTAGGAACGGGGATGGCTGAAAAACTGCAAGATCGCATCAAGGCACTGGTCAAGAAAGATTCTCGAGCCGCGACCGTTTTGGTCATCGCGGTTTACGTCGTCGGAACCTTGACCGGGTTTATTACATGCTCGGCGGTTGGAAACTAGCCGCGCCGGGTTATGCCGCCGCGATCGTCTTGGGATGGTTGTGGTTGGAAGCCCGGGAAGACTTGGCATCCGAAATCGAACGCTGTAATGCCGACAAACTATCTGCGATTGTCGAAGCCGAAGCCGCCGCCCGAGCCGCCGTCGAACGAGCCTTCGGCGAGCGAATTGCACAATTGGAACGGAACGCTACGCTTGCCGAACAAGCCCGGGAGGTCGCGGAAGCGGCGCGAATTGAGGCGGAAAACCGACCGCCGGAAGTCCGGGAAGTAATACGGAGGTTTATCGATACCGATGCGTGCCTTACTACTAGCATTCCTAGCGATATTCTTGACGGCTTGCGCAACTGAACGGGTTGTCGAAAAGCCGGTCATTGTCGAAGTCCCGGGACCGGTCGAGTTCATCCCGGTGCCTGGCGAACACTTGGCGCGACAAAAAATTACCGTTCCGCCGTCACTCACCTACGGCGAGGCGTTGGAACTATTTGCCGAAGCGTTGACGGCCATTGACAAGCTGAACGGGCAACTGGCCGCGATTGAGGTCTTAAATGATGGCATTGACAGCAACGATCAGTAACGCGGCAAAGATTGTCACCGCGCTTGGCGTGATCGGCGGCGGCACCGCCGCGATCGAAATTCGCTACGCGCACCAAGACCAAGTTGACCAAATGCAAGCGGCCGACCGGGTGCGTGCGATTTATGACCTTGTGGAAATCGCGCAGCGCGACGGCCCAGAACCGTGGATATGTCGCGCCATTGACGAAGAACACTTGGCGCTTTGCACGGAGTTACCTGGTCACTACCTTTGCACCGACCCGGATGCGTTTCCCGCGCTGAAATCTCGAGCCGGGTGTTAATGGTCGCCCGGCTTGGGAAAAATGGATCAGGGAAATCATTCCCAAATTCGCTAAACTCACCACGGAAACAGAGAAGTGGTGTCAGAATGGACGGCGAATGGTTTCGACATTTAATCGAGTGGGTGTGGGTTCCTATGGTTGCCGCGATTGTTCGTGTTTGGGTCAAGGTGACCGGGCTGGAAACCCGTAGCGCACTAATCGACTTGGCGCACAAACACCACGAAGATCAGATGGACAAAATTGACGATCGCATCGGCAAGCATACGGATATGCTTTCGCAAAAGATTGACCGCCTTGAACAGAAGATCGACGGCAAGGCCGATCGGCACTAATCACATCACCTGAAATAGCCGCGCTTCTGAACGCGGATTTCATTACGGTTGATTTCCGGTTTTGAATTGATACACGAACCGTGACTGGCTTCGACTTCGATGCCGTGATCCAGTTCGACCCCGAGCGCAAGGTGACCGGTGACGCAGCGTTCATCGATAGGAACGACATAGCGACTGGTGTCTTGCGGTGCGCCGGGATAGTCAACATAGTCGCCGGATTCCAACTGGTAACCGACACCCGCGACATAGTACGGCTTCGCGGTTTCGCAACCGGCGATGAACGCGACGGTGCAAAGGACGATTGCTAACGTAATCCACTCTTTCAATTCCAGCTTTCTAAATTTGATCATGGCGTTTTTCCTCGCTTGGTGTGTAGTTTGGATTACCTGGTGCGCGGTCGATCATAACAAAATCGTGATAGCCCATAGCGACCGCCCAAGAATCGCCGCGAACCCCAGCAATCCCGCAACAATCAGTAATTTTTCAGTCCGTGTGTATGGTCCCATTTTTTTCCTCAAGATATTGAATTAATGACCGGAAATCGTCGGCGTTGTTCTCGGGGTCAAACTCGTTTGTCCGGGTGCTGCCGTCTTCGTGTACGAATATGCCTATGCCCTCGTAGTCGGGGTCATAACGCCAGCCCATCTTTTCAAATACGCGGTAGTAATCAGTCATCATCCCCTCCAGGGTTCAGGACGTGTATCAGAGCCACTAATGCAAGCTGATATTCGTCTGCTGGACAAATGCCGGTGACTTCTTCTGGCCATGCTTCCCGAAGATTAATAGCCGCCTTCTCTATCTTGCGGAGGCGTTCACGTTCAGCCTCCAATCTATCAATGTATTCATTGCGCATGGTTAGGCGAGCGCGAAGGCGTTCTATTTGGTCTGCGGCCTCTCTCACATCGTCCTTGATGTATTTGCTGTGCCAGTACGCATCGGGAACTTCCTCGACGTTTTCTCGCAGCCTTTCAACAATATCGTCGCTCATTTCGGTTCCTCGATCCTGATTGGCCACCATTCTCCGCCCATATCATCAATTCGCGCTGGAATTGGTCTTGTGCTGCAACAAAGGCCAGTATCTGTTGCCCATATACACATGGGTCTGGATGGATATTTCTCCGGCTCTTTCCGCCACCAATACCATCCCGGCTCGGTGGGCGGTGTTGAGGTCCATTCTGGTTTTTCTAGGTCAATACCTGTGCCATTGCATTTATGGCAATTAAATTCTTCGCCTGACCGCTTCACCAAGTACCCAGTCCCGTCACAGTTAAAGCAGTCGCTCATGAGCCCTCCGGGGGTTCAGGAATATGTGTCCAGGTTTTGCCCTTTGAAATATCCTTAACGATATGAATTGAAACACCCAGACCATCGGCTATGGATTGATGCCTACACTCACGCGCCAATAAGAACTTAATCTGTCTGGCTGTGATTTCCGATATCTTGCTATTACCGTTGTTTTCACCATGAGCAGGAGCCATTTGTCCACGCTCTAGCGCGTCCTTAGCGTTCTGTTTGTGGTCACCGAGATACAGGTGCTTTGGATTGATGCATGCTTTGTTGTCGCAATTATGCAGAACACAGGCATTCCCGATGGGGCCATTCCAAGTCTCGTAAGCCGCCCTATGAGCGCGCATCGGCCTTCTTGTTCCATCTGTTCTGCTGCCAACAGTTATATGCCCGTAACCATTCCGAGTGGCGCCCGTCCAGTTCCAGCAAGAATCGGTTTTCTCGCAGTGACGCAATAGCCTTTCTTCAAGTGGCATCATGATTCTGGTGGCGGTGGCAGGGGCATCCAGTGGGTGACGGATACATAGTTGTGATCTGGTGTCTTGAACAGATGGCTAACAGCATCCGAATATCTGGCCGTTTGTTCATACCAAGCAACCTGCTGGTAATCCTCAAAACAGAAGCACCAAACAATATCTCCCTTTTCCGGCAACCTGTCCTCAACCGATATCCATTCGTTCATTGTTTCTCCGGTTAATTTCATCAATTTTTTCAAGCCGGTCTACCTGGTGAATGATTTCAAAAATCATTCTGGCGATTCCGGGGACGATGGCGTTTCCGAGTGATTTAAGTCGGTCCATCCTATCGGGAACCCCATCAACCACTCGACCCACTCCGGGTTCAGAAGACCAGCCGCCAGACCGTTCAAGGAACGACTTTGTTGTGAGTCTCCCTGCAAGCGGTACTTGTGCGGGGATGCGTCCGGGGTCGGTAATAAAGTCCGGCGAACTGCTGTCTGCAAACCGTCCCGGGAACGTCCCGGCAAGTCCGCGTTGTTCCAATTCCCGCGCACGGTCGGGGTCGGCCAAAGACCCTTGCGCGCCATCGTCTCTAAACTCGGTCGCTTTGTCGCACCACTCGTTCCACTCCGGTTGTGACCATATTTGCTCGCGGTTGGCGTCGGTAGGTTGGCAGATGATCCAGATGCGGTCCCTTTGGTGAGGGGCACCAATGGCACAAGCTGGTATGCCGTGCCATTCACAGTCATACCCGATCGCGGCCAAATCTCCCGCAACACGGTCCATCCCTCGACTAAGCAACGCTGCGACGTTCTCCAACACGGCCCAGCGGGGTCGAACTTCGCTAAGAATGCGGGCGGTTTCCGTCCATAGTCCGGAATGCTCGCCGTCCAAGCCTGCACCCTTCCCTGCGTAACTGAGGTCGATGCAAGGAAATCCGGCGGTAACGATGTCAATTTGCTGGTATCTTTCGTCAAGTTCAAATCCTAGTGCGTATTCGCATTCGTGTAAGTGTAGGTCGCAACGATCGCACCACGCTTCGTCGCACATTGGGCACGGCTCGCAGTCTGCCGACCATCGCCAGAATTTTCGGATATCCGGATAGATGGGGACGCCGGGGAAATTCTTTTCAAGGATCCTGGTGGCGAACTTATCAATTTCCACGAACGCAATCGTTTGCCAGCCCATATCTCGAGCCGCGAGCGCGAATCCACCGATGCCGGAAAAAAGGTCAAGGTGTTTCATCAAGAAATCGTTCCGCCAATTTTCGTCGGTCCCGGTAAAAGGCTTTCAAGTAATCTTCGAAAAAATTGCTTGTGTTTTTGGTTGGCTTCGGTTCCCGAAAATCCACGCCGCTCGGCAATTGCAAGACGAGTTCGCATTCGGAATACGGGATGAACGGCTTGTCAATCATTAGAATACAAACCCCTTCATCCGCTCGTAGACGGCGCGCACCTTGCGCACATCGTCTTTGTTATAGGCTTCGATCTTCGGCCAGTTGCCAGCTTGCACCGTTTTCCAAACTTGCCCGCCGTCCATGCCTTCAAGGTCCGGGTCATTCTCAATACCGAACGCATCGCAAAGGTCATCCAGTTTCGGATAGTTGGCGCGGTTGTAAACGCCGGCCCACGCCTTCATCGTGTCGAACACCCAATCACCCAGCTTGGCATTCAGCGGCAGGATATACGGGAAGGCGATGCCATGAACCATCATTCGTTGCGCAAGGAACCGCAAGTCAAAATCTTGGACGTTGTGACCGACCCAGCGAATTGAGCGATCGCCCGGGTCGCGGCTGGCGCGTTCGTTGTCGATACCTTCTTGCAAGCCGTCGATGAATTGCTGGATGCACTTCTTTTCGTCAAGGTATGACAGCGAACAATGAATCAGCCCGCCGCCAAGCGCCCACGCGATCGAACAGATATTGCCGGAGTGACCCTGCAACGCGGTTTTTGCGTATTGCTCTTGGTAGTGGTCTTCGATGTATTTTTCGATCGCCTCCGGCTTTTTATAGTTACCTGGTGGCTTCACTTTCGCGCGGGCTTTCTCGACCGCGCCCTCGCGCTGGTCGGGGATGGTTTCGATGTCGAGATAGACTTCAATCATCTCTCTTTACCTCCAACTGACCGGGGCCGCACCTCGTAAAGCGGACAGCCGCCGGAATTACAATTCTCTACTTGTTTTCGCCAAGTTCCGGGCGATTTCTCGTCATATATGCAGTCTTTGCACATCATATCGACCCGGAACCGCAACCCCTGTTTTTTCCGCAATTTTTGCCGATCTTTGGGCAATAGCATCGCAATCCGTCTCCGTGTCTAAGTTGGTCCCTATTCTGCACCACCGGGAGGGACCACAACCGGCTACGAGGGCAAAGACCAATAAGCCCCGGTGCTATCGCCGGTCGCGCGCTTGGGCACCGTGACCGGCGGGGAAGTCGTCAAAACGGTATGTCGTCGTCGAAGGGCGGTTCCTGCGACGCTGGGGATCCTGGGGCCGGGGTTTCCGATTCTGGCGGTGGCGCGTCTTCGGTTGCCTTCAATGCGCGTCCCGCTTCGATCGCCCGTTGCATCCACGGCGGCAGTTTGCCGAATGTCTCGGCGTCACCGTCTTCGTCGGAATACGACAGCAATTCGTTCTCCGCGTCCGGGCACTCGGTGCCCTTCGGGAGTTTCATCACCGCCGTAATGTTGGCGTAGGTGTTGCCGTTCTTATGGTTGTGAACCACCGAAATCATGCACGGCACGCCGAGCACCTTGCGGACATCGAAGCCGGCCAGTTCTTCGGCCGTGAACGCTCTGCCGCGCCACGATTGAAGATGCGCCCGGAGGTGCGCTTTCTCGGAAAGGGAATTCGTGTACCGCATCCCGATCAGTGCCGACCCTTCGTGTTCGTTGCCATCCCTGTCGGTCCACTCGACCCGCTCGCTTGGCACTTCGAAGCCGATATAGATTTGTTCCTTTGCGGGCCAGTTGCCGCGCGGTTGCAACCCGAAGTCAACGACGCTGATACAGCGCGCGACGTAGGTGCCTTCGGGTATGGGGTCGAATCCGCCCCCGCCCCCGGTTTCCTTACTTACTAGGCTCATTTGTCTTTTACCTCACTCGGTTTTTGACGGTTAAAATGGGTCGCGGCTGAAATCAACAATGTCAGCCGCCGCCCGGGAAAGTTCGGCCTTGCGCCGCTGGTCAAGCGCGGCGTCGCGGTGCAGTGACGCGCAGAGAATTGCGCGCAGTTCATCGTATGCGGTCATGTGCTGTATCCGCGTCGATAGCTTGAACTGGTGTTGCCCGCGCCAGTGGTCTTTCGCGTAAGAAAGCGCCGATTGCAGTTCATTTACCTGGTGACGGGTTAATTCGATCGTGATGGTTTCCGTGTCCATGCTCGTCCCTTTCTAAGTGACTGCGAACATCGCCCAGCAAGCGCAACATATCGGCACGGTCAAACCAGTTGTGATTCGCCAAATGTTGATGCGCTCGCCGGACGCGTTCGCGTAATGGTGTGTCGACTTCCCGTTGCCGGATGTCGTCGCATTCTTCAATACAGTCAAGATCAGTCACGCTTTTTCCCTGCCAGCCGGTCATCTTCCCGTTTTAGCAGTTCAGCCAGCGCACCTTGCTCGGTAACGTGTACCCGCTTGACGCTGGTATACGCGCCAGTGCCAGAAAGACACTCGACATGGTTTGCCAGTTTCTTCGCCGTGTCTTCGTCCGTGCAGGCGACAGTGACGACAAATTCGACATCGGGTGCCGGGCTTTCGTCTTCATCGATTATCGTGGCGTACCCGTAAGCGTAGGAATACAACCCGGTGTCACCATCAAGTTCGACGGTGACCAGCGCATCAATTTCATAGATGCGATCAATGAATTGATCAAGCGTGTCGCTGTCCATCTTGGCGGCGGTCGCGGACTTCCAGCCGGCAACGAGGTTGTCCAGTTCATCGTTGGTCCGTTGCGGGCGGTCGGCCCGATTCTGGTCGATGATGTGTTGATGAACTTCCGGCGTCACCCAAATGTTGTCAAAGCCGTTCCAAGTCGTGTCGTCGGTGTAGCCGTCGTATGATTCGTCGTCGGTCCAACCGAACTTGACCGGGCGAAAGCCGGCCGGGATTTTGATTTCGTCAGTCATTAGCGGACCCTCCGGATGATGTGCGAGCCGAACACGCCGAGCGTCAATGTCTCGCCGACTTCAAGGCCGATGATCTTGCCGATGTTCTCGTCCGAGTAACCAACGTCGTTTGAAAAGAATGTTGACGTAACGTATTCCGCCTTGTCTTCATACTCTGGCGCAGTCCATGCAACCCGGAACAGCAACGTTGTCAGCGTGTTGATTTCCTGATCGACAAATTCGTAGAAAAGGAATTCTTCGGCTTCCAGCAACATATCGAAAGCATACTCACCGCTGCCGATCGTAACGATGAACGTTCCGCGCGGGTCGCCTTCGTCCCGGTCGACCATATAGATGTAATAGGTGTCATCCATATAGGTGTAACCGGAACAGCGATCATCTTCGAACGCTTCGAACAGTTCGCCGAGGTTAGCGCGCCATTTGGCCGTCGCTGCAAAATCATCGAACGTCGTTTCTGGTTTCAGTTCCGAATCGCCATCACCTTCATAGAAAAACCCGTCGCCGTTCAAAACGTTTTCGTATTTCGTACCAGGTAATCCCGTCAGCGCGATGGTGTCGTTGTTCGCTTCGCAAACGATCATGTAACCGGCTGCGCCGTGAACGACTTTGTAACCGCCGCCCATGCAACGGACATCGTGACCGGCGTCAACCGCCGCGATGATTTCTTCTGGTGTTTCCAGTTCGACGTTTTCGGATTCGGTCGGCGCTTGAACCTTGTCGCCGAAAACATAACCGTGGCGACGGGCCAATTCTTTCGCCGCCTTTTCCGGGCAGTCGAAAGCGTGACCCATTCCGAACGTCGTTGCGGTTGCGAAATACTTGTCTTCGAATTCGTCGTGATGAATGTCGATGACGACCGTCTCGGGCCAATCTTCGCAACCATGATCGGCCGGCTTTGTTGCTGTGAATTGAATGTTGTTCGTCATTGGTCTGTCCTCGTTGGTCTGTTTTCGTTGTATCGGTTGCCCGATGTGTATATATTAAGCGTATCGACACACCGATGCAACGGTTTTCCGATGATAGAAACGGTTAATTTTCAGACACTTATAAACGATTTGCTGGACTCAGGCTGGTTTCAGTGGCAAATCGGCGCGGAAGTGGGCTTGCCACAGTCCGTGATTTCGGACCTCGCGAACGGCAAGATTCACGAACCGCGTTACACGGCCGGGTCGAAACTGGTCGAACTGCACAAGGCGGAAGGGTGCTAGGGGCACACAACATGAACGCGCAATGCGCTGACTGTGGATTACGTGGCGAACGCGGCGGCAATGTCGTGTTGTACCAAGTTGCGCTTGCAAAAAGCGGCGTGACCAAAATCCTGTTGTGCCATGACTGCACCGACGTTCGTCGCGATGATGGTCAGGTTGTCGATCGACTTTCTGATCAATCCGGGACCGTGATGGCGGGCAGCATCATTGACGAAGTGTGAAAACTGTCACGGAGAATTTTGCGACGGTTTTGTAATGTGGCCGGATTGGTCGAGACGAAAAGCCGCTGGCTTGCCACGACGGAAAAGATATTTTGCGGTGTGCGTCACTTGTCGACGGTCACCAGAGTTTTTGAAGAAATACCGGGAAGCGTCACAACATGAACGTGTTGTCCGAAATCAGCGTGACCCGGTTCCGTAAGCGGCGGGGCGATCAGGTTGATGCCGATTACCTGGTCGGCCGCTTTCGGTTTTAGATTGTTTTTATGGTGGTGCTGTCTAGGCAGGCATACCGGAGTAAGTCCTCGGTTCCGGGCCACCTTCAAAGCGATTTACCAAAATTGATTGGAGACAACATGGGCGCAGCAGGAGAGTTGGCGTCAACGAACGTCAAAAGAACATTGCTATCCGAACTGATCAACAACCTTTCGGACATCAAGAAAAACCTACAGAACATCAATTGTGGTCTGTGGGAAGTTCGGGAAAACATCTTCGGTGATTTGCGAGACTCAGAACCCACCGACGCGGAAAGACCGTGCAAGCCGGGTTCGGCGGGCACCATTGAATCGTTGATCGAAGAAATTCAAGAGTTACAAACGTCGATTGATGCGTCACTCAGTCGCCTTTACGACATATGAGCGCACCCAAAGAAGCCCGGAATTACCTGGTGCTGGCTTTGCCAACGAACCCGCTTATTCTCGGTGACTTGTTGCGCGGTTGTCGCGATCGGCGTAAACGTGGACGCAAGCCGTACCGTGCCAGCGGACATCGCGGCAACTATCGCGGCGCAAGGGATGATTTGGAATGATCGACTTGAAACGGCTTTACACGATTCCACGCTTATTGTTTGTTCTTTATGCGTTCTTTTACATCCTGCTTGAAATTGATTTTGCATGGTGG
>FUIF01015167.1_pt1 | contig 38092 bp, 69 predicted proteins | sample 1003461 | NCBI WGS metagenome assembly FUIF01 (sample SAMEA80401918, study PRJEB19352) | marine metagenome
CAGTATCGCTTGCTACCGTGTCCGGTGTGCCGTTGCTGTCGGCCTCGACAACATCGCCCACCGCTACATCAGGATTGTAATACGTGTCTTCATCGAATGGTGATGTGGTCGCTATTGATGCCAGTACGACAAATTCCTGATCGGTGTCGGCGCTGCGGTTTTCATCAGCCAGTGACGACACAGCGCCGCCGCTTGTCGGTATCGCATAGATGTCATGACGCGGATACACGATGCCGGTCAGGTCGGTCGTGTCTGCCCCGGTGACGGCCTCGTTAGCGCTTGCCTCGGCCGCACCACCGCTGCCGCAATTACCGGCCTCGACCTGTGCGCTGCTTGGTGCGCTCTCGCCCGGGTTGCAGGCCACGAAATAGGCCGTTGTGGAGCCGGACACGGTATAGCTGACGGTATAGCTGTTTATTGTTACTTTTTTTTGTAAATTTGAGGAAATAAATAAATAGAAAGTTATGAAATATATGGGAAGTAAAAACAGGATAGCAAAATATTTGTTGCCTATAATGTTAGAAAATAGAAACGGACGAACTTGGGTAGAGCCTTTTGTTGGTGGTGCCAATATGATTGACAAGGTTGATGGTAAGCGAATTGGAGCGGACTTTAACGAGTATGTAATAAGTTTATTTACAGGAATACAAAACGGATTTATGCCGCCTAATGAGGTTAGTGAAGAAGAATATAAGCAAGCACGATTAAATAGGGTTGTTACTCCCTTAGTTAGTTTTATAGGTTTTGGGTGTAGTTATAGCGGTAAATGGTTTGGGGGTTATGCGAGAGGTAACACAAGTAAAGGACAACCAAGAAACTACTGTTTAGAGAGTAAGAAAAATATACTTAAGCAAGCTGATAATTTGAAAGGAGTTCAATTTATACATAGTAGCTATAAAGACTTAGAAATACCACCAAACAGTTTAATTTATTGTGACCCACCATATAAGGGAACTACTAAATATAAAGGCGGATTTGACCATGCTGAATTTTGGGAATGGTGTAGAATTAAAGCCAGAGAAGGGCATAAGGTATTTGTAAGTGAATACAATGCTCCAGGAGATTTCGTTTGCGTATGGGAAAAGGAAGTTAATAGCAGCTTAACAAAAGATACAGGAAGTAAAAAAGCAACAGAAAAATTATTTATATATATTGAATAAAATAAAAAAAATGAAAGTAAGAATAAGAAGGAAGTTAAAAGGAATAGATATACTATCTAAGGAATGGGATCTATTAATAGAGCTAGGGGATATGGTAGATCTTGGATTAGGTATCAATCATTTTACAAACTCATCTGAAAGGCAGTTTTTTAAGGCCAGAATATTATTTATTTTGGTAGCTAAAAAGTTAGATATAAGTAGCAAGTCGTTAAGTGAGTACTTTAGATGTACAACATCTGGAATAAGACACCACGCAGCACAAAGCCATTATATAACAGAGGATCGTATCTTAAACGATTTGTACATTTACATCTATGAGAGTTTAAGGAACTCAGATAATAGGCCTATTGTTAATTTAAATTTAATCTCTAAAACATTTAATAAAGATCAGGAGCCTAAAGAGGATTTAAACCCGTCTATTAGGCAGTCTAGGCTGTTGAGTAATATAGAGAATGAGTTATTTTTTAGAATGGGCTCAGATCCATTACTTAAGGCTAGAGCAACAAAATATACAGAGGTTAAGATTGCTTTTTGTTTATTGGCTAAAGGGTTAGATTTGCAGTCTGGAGTTGTTGCTACTTTTTTAAATATAACTAGGGCTTCAGTAAATAATTATTTAAACAGTTATTCTATAATAGAAGAGAACCTAAAAATAAATAAAATATACATAGACATCTTACAGACTTTTAATTTGGCTTATAATGATAAAGAAAGGGCTATCTTTATTCTGTCAGAAGAAAATGCAAGACTTAAAGAGAAAATTGAGTTAATGGAATCGGCTAGAGCTGTCCCTTTTGAGCAACAAATAAAACAGCTTAATCCAGAGCAATTAGATAATTTAACAATTAGGCTAGAGGCCTTTTTTAAAATGTTGAAGTAATGAAAACATTAATATACACGGTAAACTTAAACGACTACGACGATCTGCAGCCATACGAATTTGGTGGAGATAAAGATTGCAGATGTGTTGTCTTTACTTATAATAAAAATCTAAAGGTTAAAGGTTGGGAGACATTTGTTGTTGAGCCTAAAAAAGACATTTTAAAGCACTCTAGAGAGATTAAATTATGTGTAGATAGATATATAAAGGATTTCGATAAATGTATCTATGTGGACGCTTCATACACTATAAAGCGGTCCTTAGTTGTTTATATGAATAGATACTATACTAAAGGCTTATTGTTACACGATCATCCAAGTAGAATTTGTACATATTCAGAGGCTAGGCGAGTGATAGAGATAGGAGCTGACATAAAAGAGAATGTTTATCCTCAAATGCAAAAATACTCCTCTGGGGGACTTAAGGAAAATATGGGGCTGTCTCAAAATGGTTTTTTTATTAGAGATTTTAATAGCTCTGCGTTTATGGCTAAATGGTATGCTGAGGTAGAGGCAGGCAGCTACAGAGATCAATTAAGTATAGGCTGGTGTATCTTAAAACATAAAGACCTATTAAGCAGAATACAAAAGATAAAGCCTACTTTTATGGCTAGCTTTTTAAAGAATAATCCTCATAAGAAAAAAAGAGATATTAAATTAGTAATAACTACAACAGCCAAAAAGGTTTGGTACTTTACTCCGGGCAGAGGAGATAAAAATTTAGGCCGTGCTTATAATGATCATTGCGCTTTGGTTCCGGACGGAGACTGGATTTGTATAATGGACGGAGATGTCCTTTTTTTAAATCCATTTTGGTCAAAGCAAATAGAGGACATTATAGATAAGCACGGAAGCGAATACCCCCTTATAAGCTGTTTAACTAATAGACTAGGTTTAGTTAACCAATTGCCTTATGGTTTTAGTGATGATCCTAATATATTGAATCATGCTAAAATTGCAAATGAGCATTTTGAAAAATACTATGATGAGGTATATAGAACAACATCACAAACAGCCGGACTGTTTATGTTGTTTCCAAAAAGTACCTGGAATAAAGTAAAATTTAAACCAGGATTAACCAATGGAGGTACATTTGTGGACTTTTCATTTGCGGATACAGTTATGAAAGAATTAGGCTTTATTGGCATAGCTAGAGGCATTTATTTATTTCACTTTTATAGATTTAACAAAAAAAAGACGTACATTGAACACTTAAAAGATTAGTTATGAAAAGAGTACTTTTAAATATAGCCGTATGGCTGCATATAATAAAACCATTTGAAACCTACAAAGGCAAAAGGGTTACTCCATTTAAAGCGCATAGAGGCGTTTTTTTTACAGCCTATAAGGAGATAATTAATAAAAGATCAGATTTGCCTAAAAAGAAAAGAGATTTTATTTTAGTTGCTGTAGAGATATGGTTGCGAGAAAATAATATTAACATTGAATCGTTTAGAGATGAATTATGAGATCGAGAGTATTAACCACATCGGAGGGTTATGGAAAGGGGTGTTTTTAGCCTGGAAAGTAGATGTCTGTAGATGTAAAGCTAGTCGATACAATTTTGAAATAGCCTCCAACGAAAGACCGAAAATAGCAGATATTAAAAAAGCCCTAAATATTTAGGGCTTTTTGTTTATTTGTGTTTTACGGGTTTTAATTCGTCGCTTTTGTTATTCTTTGGCATTGGCTTATTACTTACCTCTTTAGGATCTACGACCTCCATCTTTAAAGCTTTATTATATTCAATCTCTTTCCTTAAGGAACAAAGCTCCTCCTTTGTTTTGCACATCTCCTCTTTTACCTTGTATAGCTCATTAAGCTCCTCATTCTGTCTCTTTAGAACATTTAAGCAATGATTAATTTTCGTACTGTCATTAAGGTTAAAACAACCTTTAACAGCTGCAACATTAAACGCCTCTTCAATTATTTTGATCTCGTTACTCATAATTTATTTATTATTTATTTATGTTAATTATTTTTTATAACAATGTGTAAACTTCATTAAAACGAAAGTTTACACGGGTGTTAGCAAACATAATTTGCTACTATTCGCATTCTTTACAATGTTCTTTTCTTCTACCATTTTCATCTACTGTATATCCCCATCCATCACAATTACCGCAAACAACGGATTTGCTAACATCGTGTATAGATAATTTTTCAACTATATTTTGTATTCTAAAAGTATCGTAAGTGCTTCTAATCAACACTTGGCTATTTGTATATTTTTCTTCTTGCACAATCATTGCAAATTCTATAAGTATATCTCTTATCTCTTTATTTAGTTCCATTTTGTTCAGTAATTTTAATCCGTTAAAAAACTATCCATACACAAGTAACGTTATATGTAATGCTTCACATTGTAAGCCTCATAGCTATAAAGGTTGGCAGAATAATGTGAATATTTAGGGTTAACCAAATAATCAATTTCTTTATTACTATTTAGATTTTTACTTTTCCAAACCCAATTACCTTCTTCATTTAGTTTTGGTTTGGTTAACACTTTCGTTTTAATTCCAAGCCCGAGGTCGTATTCATAATGTATGTCACCAACCTTTATTTCTTCTACTATTACATTCCCTTTTGTATGTGTCATTTTCTGTTTTATTTACACGCACTACATATAACAATGTATAAAATTAATGCACTTGGTTATGCTAGTGCTATTATTTAAGTCTGTGGTTAGCGCACTAATCTTATACTAACCTTTAAAAATTAAAACGATTTTACAACACCGTATATAAAAAATGCTCTTTAGCGTCTTTTAAAATTCTTAGTTCTTGGCATATTTTTTTAACCTATCGATAGGTGCTTTTCCTTCAATAGCTCTTGGTAATTGTTCAAGTTTACCTTGTATTAATTTGTCAAAATATGCAACGTGTTCTGTGTTCATTTTTATAAATTTTAGTTATTAATTCTTTTCGGGCTTACTATTCGGGCATTTTTTATTGTCACAATATCTTTTACCAAACAATCTTAAAAATCCATATTTACTCATTGTACTATTACAGTTTTTGCAAAAACGCCCTACACCTGTTCTAATCTTCCTACTTAGTGGTGGTTTAGGAGGTTCAGACTTAGAACTACTACTAACAATAATAGATAAATTTAATTGCTCGCTATCACTTTTGCGACACTGATTATAATTTATTGTTTTTAAATCTTTATCTACTAATTCGTCTATTCTTTTCAGTGCCCCATCAAGTAAAACTAAATGAGTATCTGTAGTTAAAAACTCTATTAACGATGGGTATTTACTTTTGTGCATTTTTTATTTATTTAAGGTTACTACACTTACAGCCATTACAAGCACATTTTTTGTACGTTAGTTCAGTAACTACAACATAACCAAACTTTTTTAAGAACTTCCTTGTAGTCGCATTTTTTGCCTCTCCTTTTTTCCAACGTCTAATAAAATTAGAGGCAGTACTCTGAGGCATTACACCTATGTAATATTTAGGCTCTGAAATAATAGCCTCTATTGCTTGTTTCTCTGTCATAATGTATCTCATTAAACAGCTAATATACGCATTATTTCAATAAGTAAATAATGTTTTTTTATATTTTTAATTGTAAATGCTTAATTTTAACAAAAATTATCAATATGGACTTTAAAAGCAGAGCTACAGAGATCAAAGATCTAGATACTAAGAAAGGTATTATAGTGGCCCATGCTAACGCTTATTTGAATGAGGATGAGGCTGGAGATATCTCTGACCCTTCATCATTTATAAAAACCGTAAAGGAAAATAAAAAGCGCATAAGAGTCTTAAAAGATCACGATACACGTATAACGTTAGGGGTTCCATTAGAATTGAATCCTTATGATAATTACGGGCTGTTGACTACTACTCAATTCAATATGAAAAAAGAAGTAAGTCGAGATATGTTTACTGATATCGAGTTGATGACGGAAAACGAACTCAATGCAGAGTTAAGCATTGGTTACGATGTTATTGAGAGGGACCAGAAAAACAGAAAAATTATTAAACAATATGCGCTATGGGAATACTCGTTTTTATCGAGTTGGGCCTGTAACGAAAAGGCTATAGTAGGAGACATAAAGTCTCTTAAGACTGTACCGGGTATATTAGATATTATAATGAAGTCCTATGATCTAAATTATAGTGATGGTAGGTTAAAAAAATTGAGACGCTTTTAAAAACACTTTCACAAGGGCCGCAAACTAGCACCCAAACTGAGGAGCCGGAAATAGATGCAAAATCAATAGCAGAGTTAATTAAAAAAACGTATAACAGTTAAATTTTAAAAATGGATCACAAGGAAATTGTTTCCGCAATCGAGGAGGGTACAAAAACCCTTAAAGCAGATTTTGCGGCAAAAAGAGCAGAAGACCAAAAGGCGTTTGATGCAAAAGTAAATGCAGCTATTGAGGCTTTGAAAAAAGAGTCTTTAGTAGGTATGCAAACAAAAGAGCAAGTAGACGCAGCTATAGATGCGACAGCTAAAAAGATGCAAGGCAACTTTGATGAGTTCGCAACAAAGTACAAGCAAAAAGGAGACGGATCTAGAGAGCAAAAGAGCTTTAGACAGGCTTTAGCTAACACTATTAAAGACAACCACGAAGGTATCAAAGGAGTGTCTGGTAGTGAGGTTAAATTGCTAAGTCTTAAAGATATGGGATTTGAGGATTTTAGCGGATACGGTACATTTACAAGAGACGTACAAAACAGAGTTATCCCAACTAAAGAAGAGGCATTCCATATGCGTCAGATTTTAGGTTCTGGATCTACTTCTGGAGATACTGTTTATTACCCTAAAGCAAAAGGTAAGACGGGGACTGGTCCTGGTGTTTGGGATTATGATAAGACAGAGATAGAAGATACAACCTCTAAACCTTCATTTCAATTTGATTTTGAAAGCGTAAGTGCTCAAGTTAAATGGATAGCGGGTATTTTAAGAGTGCCAAAACAAATGTTAGACGATTTACCATGGTTAATGTCTTACATCTCAACAAATGCACCTTTAGAGCTTTTAAAAGCAGAAGACGCACAATTGATTAACGGCAACGGGGTTGGTAATAACATCTCTGGTATTAATACAAATGCAGCGTCTTATGTAACATCTAACGCAGCTTATGCAGGTATAGATCGAATTATAGATGCAGCTTACGGACAAATGGCTGTAGCTAACCAAGACACTCCAACTGATGTATTGCTAAGCCCTAGAGATGTAGTTAGCATTATCTTAAATAAAGCCTCTGGATCTGGAGAGTTTAATTTACCTAATGGAGTTGTTGGTGTTGTTAATGGACAATTACAAATAGCTGGTTTAAATGTTCAAAAAACGAATAAAATAACAGCAGGCAATTTCTTAGTGGGAGATTTCCAAAGAGGTGCTAATCTAGTAACTAGACAAGCCCCACAATTGAGAGTCTTTGAGCAAGATAAAGACAACGTTGAAAAGAACATGATTACATTTAGAATTGAGGAGCGTATAGCTTTACCAATCTTCTATGATGAAGCGTTCGTAAAAGGTACTTTAGTGGCTAGTACATAATAAGCCAAAATTATAATAATTAAGAAACCCTCTCCAATTTGCGAGGGGGTTTTTTATTAAATAAAATAAACATGACTATCTCAGGAACTAATTATATTGTTATTGACGATTTGGCAGCGGAGCCAGTTGACAAGGACTTTTTTAAGGAGCACGCTCGCATTGATTTTGATACAGATGATGATTTAGTAGAAAAATATATTACAGCCGCTAGGAAGTACTTAGAGTCTTACTGTCAGTTAAGTTTTGGCGTTAAGAAAATTAATTTACTTGCAAATTGTTTGCCAAAATATTATAAAATGATGTTCGGTCCCGTTGATACAATTACAACAGCTGATTTTACTAACAAAGGGGATTTGTTAGTCCAGGGTGGTTATGATATAGATATTGAGTTTAATACAAAAGATACTTTGTTTAACGATGAGGTTGTGCAGATTGCTATTTGTAGATATGCAGCTGGGTTATATATAAACAGAGAGAATGTAATAGACTCAAAATTGTCAGGAATAGCCCTAAAAGATCAGGCCTTAGAGATGTTACAACCGTATAGAAACATAATAATTTTTTAATTATGATAAGTGCAGGAAGATTAAAAGACAAGATAAAGATATATAGACCTACAGCTGTCAAAAACGATAGCGGAGGGGATGTTTATTCTAATAACATATACATTAGCACCTATGCTGAGGTTATTGAGTTAAGCTCAGATCCGGCTGAGATTGCAAAACAAGAAAACATTAAGCAAGTTATAAAAGTTACAATTAGATATAGACCTACATTAGCTTTATCTAACGGGGATTTAATGGAGTGGAGAGGTAGCACATTTGTTTTAAATAATTTTAAAGTTGATGCTCAAAGAACTAGTATAGAGATGTATTGTACCTTCGTAGATAACACTAGTAAAAGAAGTAGTATATAGATGGTTAGTTTTGAGATTAAAAGTAACAGAGCAGTTACTGAGTTTGTAGATAATGCTTTAAAAGAAGTAGAGGAAATACTAGAGGAGCAAATAGCTATAACTACGCAAGATATTGCAGATGAGGCTAGGAGTGCGGTAGTAACGGAATTTTCTATATTAAAAAATTCAATAACAGGGCAGGCCTCTGGACTTTACGGCTCAATTAAAGCCACAGCAAACTATGCTCCTTATGTAGAGTTTGGAACAGGGGGAGACGTAGACGTCCCGAAAGGTTTAGAGTCTTATGCTATGAAGTTTAAAGGTAAAGATATTAGGACAGTTAATTTACCAGCTAGGCCTTTTCTTTATCCGGCTTTTAAAAATAATGTTGATAAAATGAATGAGAGACTTAAAAAAGCCTTGAACGATATTAAATTATAACTATGGATTTACAATTGGCTTTAAGAAAGGCGTATTATACAGCTTTAGAAAATAAGATTACTATACCAGGCACAACAGACTTTGTCCCTGTTGTGGATTTTGTCGTTTCTCCTTCGGCTGTTAAGTACCCGTATATTATACTAGGGGATATAAGTAAGAGTCAGGTAAATGTTAAGAATTGCAGAATTTTTAATGTCTCTATTACTGTTGACGTGGTTACAGCTGCAGATCAAACAATTGGCAGAGAAGATAATGACATTATTAGCGGAGAAGTTGACGAAATTATATTAAATTTGAACAATGTAGATTTAGATTTAAGTGCTTATGGTTACTCAATTGGACATACAGAAATTAACAACAGCCATAACATTGGCGGAAAAAACGTAGGACTTTATGTATACAGGAGACTTACTAATTATAATCATTTAATCAATAAAATTTAAAATTATGGCAGAAATTAAGAGTAAGGATGTCTTTTTGTCCTTCAACACAGGAACACCGGAGATCCCGGTTTGGAAAATAGTAGCTTGTTCTACTAGTGATGGATTTACCGGAACTACAGACGCAGTAGCAATTAACAATAAGTGTCAAGGAGACTGGGCAGCAGCTTTACCAGGAGATAAGAGTTGGTCTTTTTCAAATGCATCTTATGCTCAAAAAGAAGCCGCTGCAAATCAAATCTCACAAGATGAGCTTTTTGATTTATGGACAGAGGGAACTGTTGGGGAGTGGAAAATTGAGAGTGTAGATCCTACGGATGACTACTTGAGGCAAGGAGATGGATGGATCTCCAACTTAGGGGAGACGGCTGCAACAGGAGATTATTTACAATTTGATTTGTCGATAAACGGAACTGGACCAGTAAAGAGAACTTTAGGGACTTAATAAATTAAAAGATGCACGGAAAAAAAATAGTAAAGATAGGAGACAAGGATGTTTTGCTGTGGTTTAATAACTACAGCAAAGCGGAACTTGCTAAACTTATATTGCCAGAGGATAACGGTTTCCCAGCTAAACCAGAAGAGTTCCCATTACTGGAGGCTTTTAATAGGATGGTAAAAGAGAATTATTTGGATTTAATGAGAGACATTGTATGGACTGGAATCCTAGGAGCTTGTTTTGTTAAGAACACCGTACCAGAAGTATCTAAAACAGATGTGGCTGAGCATTTAGCTGTTGTAAGTAATTTACAAATACAAGATATATTTAGAGACTGCCTAGATGCTATGGGGGTTAATGTAGATCATCTAAAAGATACATATACAGAGCCTACAGAAGATGAAGTAAATGAGGTAAAAAAAAAGTATAAGCTACGACTTATTACTTAGTATTTGCCTAGGCGAGATGGAGATGAGTTCATTAGAATTTTACTCCTTAACACCAGCTGAGACTGTTTTAAAAATTAAAGGATACGAACATAGAAGATGGGAAGGTTGGCAACAGGCTAGGCTTATATCTTACAATGTATATTTATCTGTACCAAGGAAGCAAGGTTTTAGATCTCAAAAAATAGAGGAGTTTTACCCTTTGCCAAGTGATGATAAGCATAAAAGCAAAATAACAGAGAAAAAAATGGGAGATGTTTGGGACAAATTAAAAGATAGATAAAATGGCAAACGATCAGGGCTTAGAGCTAGTATTAAGAGCAAACATCAAACAGCTAAAGAAAGACCTTAAAGATGCTGAGAAGGATCTAGAGAGCTTTAAGAAAAAAGCAGGAGACGGAGGAGATGGGTTCGGAAAAATAGAGGATTCATTAAAAAGCATTAAAAGCTCTGGCATATTTAAAGAGATAGACAAAGCCACTGGAGGCATTGCGTCTGGGGCTTTAGACATAATTAGCGGATTCAAAGGTGCGACCGTAGGAGTTCAGGGTTTTAAATTAGCTCTAGCCTCCACAGGTATAGGAGCCCTAGTTGTAGCTGTTGGTGCTATTGCTGTTTACTGGGACGATATATCTAATTTTGTAACTGGAGTTAATAGAGAGTTATCTAGACAGTTAGCTATACAAGAAAAACAAGCGGAGGTTGCTCAGTACCAGGTAGACCTTATAAATAGCCAATTAGATACTTTAAAATTACAAGGAGCCACAGATAAAGAAATTAACGCAATAAAGAGAGATCGTTTAAATTTATTGCTGCAGGAAAAATTACAGATACTAGATACAGCTAAGGCACAACTTAAAGTAGCAGTAGAAGCGGAAAAAAGCTCCAGAGAGTTATTATCTAAAATGGTATCAGCTGCAGCTGAGGCCTCTTATTTAATGGCCCAGTCTTTAGATAGTGTATTTGGTACTAACTTTAAAGACGATGTAGTCGCAGCGTCTAAGGCTGTTACTGACTTTTTAGTGGGTGGAGATTCAGAAGAGGCAAAAAGAAAGTTCAAGATCTTAATTTAGAAATAGCTAAGATTAAAAACACGATAGATAAAACTAAATTATCAGACATAAAAATAGACACAAAGAGTGCAGAGGAGGCTAAAAAAGAGGCTGAGGATTTTGCTAAATTTATGAAAGGTTTAGATGCTGATTTAGATATTTTAGATGAGGAGAAATTAAAAGAAGACATAAACGGAGTCAATGAAATATTACAAAATCTTAATTTAAAAATTGAGAACTTCTCAAAATTAGAATTAGGAGATTTTGGCTTAGGAGATGGAGCGGAACAAGTAGATAGATTTGCAGAGAAATTGGAAAAGATTAGGAAAATGTTAAATGATCCTGATTTTAATTTCTCAAAAGTGTTAACAGAGGGAGAGGTAGATAAGTTTATAGACAATTTAAGAAGAGGAGCAAAAGAGGCAGAGTTTATACAATTAGCAACATCTGAGGCCATTGGAGAAATAAGCGGAACTTTAGCGGCTAAATTAAAAACAGATAACGAGCTGTTTGATACCTTTACAGGAGCTATAATCTCCACAGGGCAGAAGCTTCTGGAGGATCTTATTGCGCAATCATTAGCATCTAACGCAGCTAAGGCGGCCTCTGTAGCTACTCAGGTTCCACTAGATACAGCATCTGCGACCTCTAGCGCAATAGCTGGAGCGTCTACAACTGCAGCGGCCTCTGGTCCTGCAGCAGCTTTTTTGCTACCTGGATTAATTGGATTAGCTATAGGATTTATAGGAGCGGCTTTTAGTGGTATTAAATTCGCTGGGGGTGGTATTGTTCCAGGAGGCTCTTATCACGGGGACAGAGTGCCCGCTATGCTTAACTCAGCAGAGATGGTGTTAAACACAGGACAACAAAAAAACTTATTCGATATAGCAAACGGATCATTAAGGGGCAGTAGTCGAAGCGGAGGCAGTGATAACATTAACATCTCCGGAGCCGTTAGAGGTGATAATATTTTACTATCTTCGGACCGTTCAAGAGCTAAAAGAAACAGATTTTACAAATAGATTATGGCATACGGGGAAAAGTACAAGCACGAATATTGCAATAGTTACGGGGTAGATTGTAAAGTTTCAATTTTGCAAATCGATTATATTGGTAGTTCTATTGAGTTAGAAGCGCAACCAATTCCATTTGTAAAAACTTACGACTCAGAAAATAAATACTCTCCGCTTAGGCCCTCTACTGGATCAGTTAATTTTATATTTAACACAGAGAACGGGGTAGAATTTGAGGACATATGGACAGCTGACGAAAGAGAGTACCAAGTTATACACTACATAGATGGAGCTGTTGATTGGATAGGCTATATTATACCTAACGGATTTGATTACGAGTTAACAGGGGGTTTATATTACGCAACAATTACAGCCGGAGACGGACTAAGCACCTTAGCAGATTTAGATTTTATCTATACAGACGGAGAGAATTACGGTACTCAGGACCTGGTGTATAATAATGGATTTGAGTTCCCTTTTGTTTTAATTATAACAGAGATTTTAAGAAAGTTAGACTTAGACTTAAACTTATGGACGTGCATAGACATATATGAGCAGTCCATGACTAAAACAGGAGACACTAGGAATGCAGATCCTTTAGCTACTAGTTATGTAGATGTGAGGACTTACATAGAAGATTCTAACAGAAAAGACATCCCTTATTGGAAAGATGTAAATGAGGCTATGGATTGTAAAACAGTTCTAGAAAACATTTGTACAATGTTTCATGCATCTGTTTACCAAAATAGAGGGGTATGGAGAATTAAGAGATGGCCAGCAGATCAAAACTACGGATCGGGAGATACACAAAGGTATTGGAGAAAATACAACACTTTAGCTGTTTATATACCTGGTTACGTTCCATTAAATAATGAGGTGGTTATACCTTGTAGTTCTGTTGATAAGGTAATGATAGGCACAGACCACTTAATTAGAATGGATGAGGTGTATGGAGCCTTTAGAATGAATTATAAATTCCAACTAAAGAGGGAAGGAGATGAACCAGAAGTCTTATTAAAAAATGGGGGCTTCGTTAATTTTAACGAGAGTAGCAAAGAGGCTGCTCCGGACTATTGGTTTAGATGGCATTGGAGAACTGAGTGGGGACCTAGACTTAAGAGCATAGATATAACTGGAGAGATACCGGATACAGAATATACTAAGGCTATTGTTATGGGCCAGCAGCCAGACGGAGTAAGCGGCAGCAACTTGGATAGCGAGGTAAGGGCTTGGAACTCTTTAAGGTATGAGGATCCTATACCTATTAGCAAAGGGGATTTAATGTATTTTAGTGGATGGGTAAAAATAAGATTAGCTTATAAGACTAATTTTATAAGTGCTATTTTTGGGCTTCAACTAAAAGCAGACTCTGGGCAATACTATACACTAATGAATAGCAATACTAGTGGTCTAGACAAAGATTTAAAAAATACGTCCTGGGTTAAAATAGAGGTAGACAAGTTTTATAAGACAGCACTAGGCACAGCTATACCTTTTTTAGACGCTAGAAAACTACAAGTAACTACATTTATGTTTGATGACTACGACTCATCTAATGCGGACGATTTTATATGGAGAAAATTTAATATAGATTTACCTCCTATACCTGAGTCAGGTAGTATCACATTTGACATACACGGACTGGGGAACACTAACAGAAAAAGCGCAAAGGACAGAATAAAAGTAAAGAATATTTTACAGATAAAGAATATTGGTTGCACGAGGTACAAGATGGTATCAGGTCAGATGTAAAGGTCCCTTATATGCAAGTTACTGGATTGTCAATAGGCAGGATAAAGAACCCTACAGAATACGCAGAGGAGCAGGACTATTTGTACTATAACGAGGGCAAATATTCTTTAGAGGTAGAGCCTTTAGAGGTGTTAAACGGGGATGTATTAGATCCTTCTCATTTATCTAGAATTATAGTACCAACTAATACAAGCGGCTTAAAAAACTTCTGGGACCTTATAGATGATAAATTTGGTAAGAGTTCTTTAGGGTTAATAGCTGTTAAGTCTATAATGAGTTTGTATTATAAGCCTTTTAAATTATTAGATGGATCTGTAAAAGCTGAGGATATTGATATAGATACAAGATTTGTTTTTGATGCAATACCAGGAGTTACTTTTGGCATATTAAAAGGGGGTTTTAATGAAAAGGATAATTATTTAGAGGATGCTACATTTTTCGAGTTATCAACAGCTGATATACCAGCCGGAGGAATAGAAGGGGGGACAGATCTAAATCCTAGGCCAGTAGGAACAGGAGGTATAAGATGCAAAAAAGAAAGCGGTTTAAATACTGGAGCTTTAGAAATTCAAATTATCGATAGCAACAGCAACTCTCCATCCTACGGAACAACGGATTGGGGAGTAAACGGACAGACAGATCTTGTTATGTGTCCAATAGGAGAGCCAGATAGATATTTATGGGGAACAGATGTAGCTGGTTACGATGAAAACAACTTTACAAACAATACTTTTTACGTAGATGAAGACGAACCTAACGAGGTTACAGTAGGTTATGACAATCCCGGGGGGCAATACATTTACTTCTTACATTTATCTAGCTTAGGAGTTGTTGAGGTTGTAGAGACAGATCAACAAAGCAACGTAATAAGTGATTTTCAGTATTTAACAGATATTACTATCTTAGGGTATACTTACAGGGTATTAAGACAGAATTACATAACAGCTGAGTTTGAAAGCCTTTCAATAACATTTAAATTCAATTTATAATGCCAGAAAATATAATTAGCCAATTTAACAGGGCGTACAATGAGCCTATAGAGACTAATAGGAGAGTCTCTACAATAGGAGAGAGAAACAGCATACCTACAGGAGTCAGGTGGCTAGGTATGTTGGTATTTGTCTCCTCAGATAACAATACTTATGTATTAAAAAACACAACAGACAACACTGGATGGGAGGTCATTACTGGCCTATCAGATGCCCCAGAAGATGGAGAATCTTATGTGAGAAAAGACGGAGCGTGGGAGATTGCACCAGCTGGGGCTGTTGCTAGTTCTGGAACGTTTACGCCAGTTATATCTAATTTATCAGGGGGAGGATCTTTCACAGTAACAGCCTCAACGGGGTATTGGTATTCTATTGGAAATTTATTTTTTGTAAATATACTTTTAGAAGGTGTCAATAGTGTTGGCACAACTAATAATGTTAGGGTCTCAGGCTTCCCAGCTACATCTTTAGTAGCTGCAGAGGACATACTTTTCCCTGTTGGATTAATAAAAGGAGCAAATATCTCTGGAGCAATATCTTACGGGTTAAGAGCAATACTATTGCCTAACACGAACTATTTTTCATTTAAGTATCAAAACGGAACAACGCCACAGGGTATTGACTTCACAGACGGTAATATGCAAATTAACGCAACTTTTATAAAACAATAGAATATGCCACAAGATATAGTTAGTCAATTTGACAGAAAGTATGCATTACCTATTGAGACATACAGGCAGGTTAACAACATAACCAACAGGAATAATATCCCAGACGATGTACGATGGGAAGGAATGCTTGTTTATGTTGTTAGTGAAGCTAAGACATATTATCTAGGTCCAGGATTAGAGGACGGGGAGTGGATAGATTTAGGCAGTATAGTTAATATAAACATACAGAACAATCTAAACTCTACAATGACAACCGATGCACTTAGCGCGTATATGGGCAAGGTGTTAAATGAGACCAAATTAAACAACGTAACAGCTGGAGATAATATAAGTATAGATTATACAGATCCATTAAATCCAATAATTGGAAGTACCGGAGGTATTGAATCTGTAGACTGGGGAGATATAAATGGTACTTTATCTAATCAATCAGATTTACAAAGTGCATTAGACGGAAAAGAAAATACCTTTTTTAAAAATACGGCTTTTAATAAAAACTTTGGCACAACTTCGGGGACTGTTCTACAAGGTAACTGGAGACCTAGCTGGGGAGATGTAACAGGAAAGCCGACAACTATATCAGGCTACGGAATTACAGACGCTTACACGAAAACCTATGCGGATGCTAGTTTTTTAAAAAATACAACAGATACCTTTACTGGCAATTTAACAGTTACAGGTACAGGGAATTTTGGTAATAGCTTAAGGATTACAGGGGCTTTTCCTGTTATTGTTTTTGATAATGAAACAAATGACAGGCTTTTATACAGACAGGGTAATGATTTAATTTTTAGATACGACGGAACTAATAATGGTAAAATGTGGAACTCAGGAAATGATGGCGCAGGTTCAGGCTTAGACGCGGACTTATTAGATGGAGTTCAGGGATCGAACTATGCGAGAACAGACATAGGAACAGAAACTTTTAATGGAAGTTTAGTGGCTAACTCATTTAAAACAGGCAACTGGGAAATTGACCAAACCGGAACAACGCTAGTATTTAAATACAACGGAGTCGCTAAATTTAATATGCTATCCAGTGGAATAATAGAGGCGACGGATCATAAAAATGGCTTATCATAATGGCAGTACCTAATACAAATACATTTAGTTTAAGTGATGTTATCACAGAGATAGGAGGGGGTGTAGACAGTTTAGCAGATTGCTTTAGCAACTCTAACTCACTTGGATTTGATCCGGCTTACTCTGGAGGTAAAAATAGTTTGTTAAACTTTAGGAATTACTCAGATACTCCAGACATGCAAAATGTTGTGCTAAGTAAAAGTAATTCTAGTTTTGCAGATTCTTGTTTATTTGGCAACTCCGCTATTTATTATGTTAATGAGGGAACATTTGAGGACTCAACTATGTTATTCACAAATATAAGTGGAACTACTAACGCGGGCATGGGCTGGTACTCAGATGGGTTAAGGTCTAGATATTGGAATGGAAACGCTTATGAGGGATCGATATTTATATGTTAGTAATTTTTCTTACATTTACATAAAACTTAACCAAAATGATAAAGGCATTTATATTATCTAATTTAGTAGAGATTCACAAAGGGGACTTTGTACACAAAACAATAGCAACAGCAAAGTTGGCTTTTTCGCTATCCCCTATGGTTTATATATTTAACGGCCTAAATGGTTGGTTAAATTTAAATTACGAGTATGTAGCTTTTGTCTTTATAGCTATTTTTATCGATCATCTATTAGGGACCTGGGTGCACGCCTTTATAAAAAAAGATTTCTCAGTAAAAGAAAATATAAAAGGATTTTTTGTAAAAATAACCCTAGTTATAGCTGTTGGTGTGCTAACAGAGGGTATTTATCATATTATATCTACAGCCTCAATGGTTTCAGATTACTTTATCACTGTAGCAAAATTAATGGTATTTATATATCCAGCCGGATCTGCTTTGATGAATAGTAGTATTATAACAGGGGGTAAGTTCCCACCCCTAGGGCTACTTAAGATTATAAGGAATTTTAATAAAAATCTAGACTTAAACCAATTTAAAAATAAAGAAGATGAAGATAAGCAGCAAGGGGATAGCCCTGATCTCTAAATTAGAAGGATTTAGAAGTAAGCCGTATTTAGACAGCGCAAATGTCGCTACTATTGGTTATGGTAGTACTTTTTATTTAGATGGCCGCAGGGTTAAAATGACAGATGATCCAATTAGCAAAGATGATGCACATAGGCTTTTGTCGATTGTGGCTAACAAATTTGCTGTTAGTGTTGATAAATACGTAACAACTTGCTTAAACCAAAACCAGTTCGATGCCCTGGTGTCATTTACTTACAATGTAGGATCTGGAGCTTTTAAAAACAGTACACTTTTAAAAGTAGTGAATAAGGACCCTAATAATTATGATGAAGTAAATAGGCAAATGTTAAGATGGGTAAGAGCCGGAGGCAAAGTGTTGGATGGCTTAAAAAAAGAAGATTAAAAGAAATTGATTTATATAATGAAAACATTAATTAAAATATTAATATTACTGCTCTTTATTTCTTGCGGTTCTAGGAAAGTTAAAAAAGACTCTAAACTCATTTTAAACGAACGTAAGGAGGTTTTATTTGATAATAGCACAATTACATCAAACACAGATTTTAATATAACTGATCTTATTTATGAGCCAGTAGACAGGTCTAAGCCTATGGTTGTGGATGGCAAAGAGTATATTAATACAAAGGTTATAAAAAGTAACAACAACAGCAAAAATACAACTGTTGTAAGTAAAAATATTGAATTGAAAACAGAGTTAAAAGAGAAGATTAAAATAAAAATAAAGAAATTCAAACAAATAATGTTGTTATATGGGTAGCAGTTATAATAATTATTGTAATTATTATTGTTTTATTCAAAAAAAGTTTAAATTTGTTTAACTTCTTTCACACACTTTTTTTTCACTATTATTTATTAGGCAGGAAAAAGCCTCTTTTAATTAAGAGGCTTTTTTTATATCAATCAATTGCGTATAGTATTGAACTCATCCAACCACAAAAAGAATTGAGATAAATACCTTTATTATCTTTACGAAAGATTGTATTTTTTAAATTAATTAAAGCGGCTACTGCTGCAAATGTAATAAATGAGGCTCTTAATATTGTCATATCATATTATTTATCTAGTTTTAAATTATCTAGATGCAATGTATACATCTTATCTAGAGTCTCTTTTAATTGGTCCATCATCTCGATCTGCTCTGCAGGTGGGTGCTCAAAAATACTTACAGCCATTTGCTCCGCTTTGTGCAGATGAGGCTTTTTAGCTTTTAAAATATCAGTTATACTCATAGCTCTAGCTTAAATGTTGTTATTAACTTCTTAAGGTTCTCGTTTTTATTATGCAAATAAGCCAGCTTATCACTTTTTGTTAAAGGTGTTTTAGCTAGTTTTATTTTGCTCTTTGTGAGTCGTTGCATATTAAAAGATTTTATTAAACAACCTCCTTACTAAATAACCTCTACATATGCTGGCAATAAAAAATACTGCAGTTATTATAATATTCTGACCAATACTAACAGGTATGTTAAGTATAGGGTACAAGATTATTTGTATAGCAAAAGAGGTAATTAACCCTATTGAAGTTCCAGCAATAGCCTCTATAAGGCTATGCTTCTTTTTTGTTTATTCATAGTATTTTTTAAAATGTTCTACCTTCTGCAATTACAGAGTAAAAAGCACTAACTATGCAAATCATTGCTAAAGTGAATAGCGCAAATATTATAACATATAATACTTTCTCAATTGTCGATAATTCCATAAATTCTTTAAATCTCTTTTTCATAATATTTAGTTTTAGATTGTTAATTTCCATATATGTAATATACAAAGAATAAGTACAATAAACAAATACAAAATGTTAATTATATGTTAAGATTTAATAAGTGATCTCCGGCCTCTTTTAGTGTTTCAAAGTTTTGATTTACAATAACTTCTGGCCTTTTTCTATCTGTAAATAGCTTATTGTATAACCACAACGGAACTATTATTATATTATTTTTGTACAAGCAATATTTTTTGCTGTAAAAAATGATGTCCTCATAGTAAACAGCGTTTTTATAAGTCAGAATCCCCCAAGAATTATCTGACTCAGTCCAAACGCTGTCCGCTACTTTTATAAATATGTAAATCATTAATAGACTCCATCATTTAAGTGTCCTCTACATATATCAATAGATCCATCTTCATTATAAACAGCAAAAATATCACCATCCACTACACATTTACCAAGATGTCTTATTTTTTCTACCTTATAAACATCTTTAAAGTTACATACTTGCCATCCGTTAAATGTTTGGTAGTGCGTAAACTCAATAGGCTTTTTCTTTTCTTCTTCTAATCTAATAACTTGCTTCATCTTATTTTTTAAAATTAATCTACAACGTCTATAGTTAACCTAGTAGCGTCTCTGTCTACTAATTCAATAAACAGCTCTATTCCCTCAGATTTAGCCCATTTAAGGACCTCGTTAAAGTTCTTAGTATCGATTAAAGATGCATCTACTTTTGCAATCTTAAGATCTTTTAATAAATGTGATGCAATGTGCAACCCTGCTATTAATTGAGAGGCTGTGTTTGTTTGGTTACGCTCAAAAGGTAATCCTTTGTATAGAAACATAGACTTTTCTGTATCATAAGTTAATCCAGGTATTTTAATGGATTTGGATATAGCTTCAGATTTTTCTAGCCTTAATTTATCAATTGATTCTGTAGACTCCGATATTTCTTTTTCCAACAGTACAACCTCATCATCTATAGACTTTAACTCTTTGGCTTTTTCTATTGTTTTATTAGTCTCATTAGCTGTTGACAGTTTTATATTTAGGTCCTCTAATTTCTTAATATCTGGAGCATTATTTTTTAACCATATATCTCCTTTACTGATCTTCTCAGAAAGATCCTCTAGCTCCTTCTTTTTAATATCATATAATTCTTTAGCCTCCTTTATTTTTGCAGACTGACTATCGAATAAGGTTTTTTTAGCGTTCAGATCTTGTATCTCATTAGACAGCTCCACAATGTTGATCTCTTTTTTTTCTGCATCTTCTGCGTTATAGTAATCAACTTTAGAATTTAACTCCGCTAATTTCTTTTTGCTAAATTTCCTATTTTCCATCTCCTCCTCGATGTCTGCATCAAAGTTTGAAAAATCAGTATTTAATACCTTGCTTAAGTATTGCAACTTTTCAGAATCGGTCTTATTAAAAAAATCCATTATGTCAAAATCGATAATACCTAACCTATTTTTTAAATACGATCTAGGGCTTTTAATAAATTTATCCGAATCATTTAACGGATTTTTGTTCTCTAATTCAAAGCCTATTTTTTACCTTGCTTTAATTTTGTTCTGGCAATAAACTCTCCCAAATCAATCTCTATTAACCCAGATGGTTTGCCTTTAGTAATAGGCTCACTAGGCATATATTTAGGACCTTCTAATCCGGCCCATATAGCATCTATAAATGATGTTTTGTTCGCTGCATTAGGCCCGATAAGATAAATATTCTTACCGTTAACCTCTCCTGTATAGGACTCTATACCTTTAAAATTTTTATTGTAATCTTCTCTATTTGCATAACTTCTTTTTAAAAAGGCCTCAATATAATTAAACAAAGAGGCCTTACAATTAAACACTAACCAACTATAAACTTTTTAAAATGGTGGAGCATCATTCGACTCAACCTCAACCTCAGCTTTTTTAACTGGCGCAGCCTCAGCTTTTTTAACTGGAGCTGTAGCTGGTGTAGAGATGAAAGGATTTCCGTTCTCTTTAAGCATCTCTCCTAATGCTATAGGAGTATCTATATAAGCAGCTTTAACCTCATCTGAAACAGGCTTGGCTGGTTTAGCGATTAAGCTGTATTTTGTGCCCTCTCTACCTGATCCTGTTTTTTTAATTACAATGTCATATCCTTTAGGGTGTCCCCAGTCCGGATCATTTGCGTATGTTAATAAAGGATTTATTAAGGTCATTTTATCCAATTCAAAGACCTCAATTGCAGATGTTGCATAGTTATATACAATCAATAACCAAGCGTGTTTTACAGACGGGTTATCTCCCTCTGGCAAAGCTGGTTTATTATCTGGATCATAAGGTAATCTTATAGATTTGCCGTTTACCCAAATAACCCATACCATTAATGGACTAGACAAAATCCTCATTTGGTTGTCTCCTTGCTGTATTTTTGTGTACCCTCCAGACACAGGGGCTTTATACCCCTCTGGTAAAAATGCATTCTCACTCATAACTTTCTATTTATTTATTAATTTTGGTTTTACTACTTCTACTAACTCCTCTAATTTTTCCGTTAAGTCCCTGTCCGCCTTCCTTAGCTGTAATACATTGTTTAAGCTAGAAATGTTTTGTTTTGTTTTTTCCATTACATTTTTATAGTAGTGAAAAAATAAACTAGTAATTTGAGGCGGCAAAGAATCTTTTGCATTTAATGCTCTTTTTTTAAATCTTCATTGCTCATAATTTTTAAGTTATATATTTCGATAAAGCAAATCTACAACAAATAATTCAATAGTAAAAGTTTTTTGTTGTTTTTTTTGTACTATATTTGTGTACTTAAATAAATAGAAAGATGAAAATATTAATTATTGACTTAGAGACAACTGGTTTCTCTGCTAAAAAAACGGCATTACTGAGGTAGGTATCTCTGAAATAAATCTAAATACTGGATCTATCCGCACCATATATAATGAAGTGTGCAGGCCTCCGGTTCCTTTTAAAGAGGTTCGAGATGCTTGGATCATTAAAAATAAATATATGGATCTAAGGAAAATTACAACAGCTAAAGCTATAGACACACAAGAAATACAAAAAATATTAGATAGCTATCCTGATGGTATCACAGCCTTTAATAATAGGTTTGATTTTGGATTCTTAGAGGCTAATGGCATAGATATTAAATACAAGTTAAGTTGTCCTATGCTGTTGTTAACTCCCATTATGAAACTCCCTAGTAAATACTCGAAACCAAAACGGCCTAACGTAGAGGAGGCATATAAATTTTTCTTTCCAAAATCATCATATATAGAAAAGCATAGAGGGGGGGACGATTCATACCATGAAGCCAAAATAATATACGAGATGTACAAATTAGATATGTTTCCTTTAACATTAATTGAATAATATTTTTTTTGTGTACTTTTTTTTGTACATTTGAAAAAACTAAATAAATAGATAATTATGGAGAGAAAAAAAACAATTTCAATAAATAAGGATTCTTATTTATTACTAAAGTTAAAAGAAGAGGAGTTGAATAAAATTAAAAACAATGCTCTACATATTAAGAGTAAGCTTCCTGGAGGGGATTATAGTATAATATATAGCAATTATTCAGCCTTAAGAAAGATGCCAAAGGACATCAATATAGAGCAATTAAATTTTGCAGAAATAAATAGATTAAAAGAAAAATTAAAAGCTATTAGCGACGAATGCCATACAGCTTTATCTAACAATAGGATACACAGGAGCAGGATAGAGAGGTTTAAACAATTTTTATTCTGGACACGCATAGCACTTGCTATAATGGTATTATTGTTTTCATTAGCTATAATATATTTAAGATAATGAAATACCCTCTAAGACCGTATCAGGTAGAGTTAAAGGATAGGACCAGGGAGTTATTTACGAAAGGTAAAAAACATGTAATATTGTGTGCTCCTACTGGATCAGGTAAGACTGTTACATTTGCAGACATTGCTTTAAATGCTGTTAAAAATGGCAGGCGTGTTATGATAGTTGTAGACCGTAGAGAGCTGTTATTGCAATCAAAAGAGAAGTTAATAGAGTACGGTTTAAACCCTTCTATTATAACAGCTGGCAAAACAGTAAGACAAGGCCACAATTGTTACATTGCAACTGTTCAAACTTTAATTAAAAGACAACCTCCAGAGATAGATCTGTTAATTATAGACGAGGCTCATAAGCAAATATTTGACAAGATAATAACAGACGAGATATATGCAAAAAAATATATAATAGGTGCAACAGCGACGCCTAAAAGATCAGGCAATATGAATCAGTTATCTGATTTTTATAGCGAAATTGTAGAGACAGTTACCATACAAGATTTAATAGCATTGAATTTTTTAACTCCAGCTATTACTTTCGGGGCCAAGGTAGACACCTCTAAGATAAAATAAAAGGTAATGACTTTGACTCAAAGGCTTTATTTTCTGCATTTGATAAAAGATCTTTATACTCAGGAGTAGTAGAGAAATATCAAAAATTAGCTCCAGGAACAAAAGCAATTGTATTTAACATTAATGTTGAACATTCAATTAAAACAACTGAGGCCTTTAATGCTGCAGGCATAAAATCCGCTCATATAGATGGAAAGACTCCAAAAAATGAAAGGACCTATATATTGCAACAATTTTCTCAAGGCTTTATTAAGGTGTTAAATAATGTAGATGTCCTTACAACTGGCTACGATGAATGGAGCATTGAGACAGTTATAGTTAACAGGGCTACAAAATCCTTACCTTTATGGCTACAAATGTGCGGCCGCGGTTCTCGTATAGTACCTAGAGGAGTGGACGCTGTTAAAGATTTTTTCTCTATTATAGATATGGGAGGTAATACTTTTGAGCACGGATTTTGGGAAAATACAAGGGAGTTTAGCTTAACTCACAAAACAAAAACAGAGGAGGGAGTAGCCCCAGTAAAGACTTGTAACGAAGAGGAAACGGATATTAACAGGAAATTAGGTTGCGGGGCAATTGTGCACGCCTCAGTCCCTATCTGTAAACATTGCGGGTATGTTTTCCCTGAACCAAAAAAAGAGGCTCCAAAAGAGAGTGAGTTTGTACAGCTGGAAAATTACAACCTATTACCATCCCATCTAGTAGATAAAGCCTGGGGATTAATGACAGTTAAAGAATTGGAAGAAGTTAGAGTTATTAAGAAATACAAACAAGGCTGGATCATAAGACAAATTTTAATGAACAACAACGTGTCCCTTTTAGAATACGCTAAGTTTAAAGGATACAAATATCCTAATAGATGGGTTGAGAGGATGGAAAAAATGTATTTAAAGAAATAATTATGGAACTATACAGCAAAGCACATAGTAAATGTAAAGGAGATCAGAAGCCTATATTTTTAGCTGAGGTTGAGTTTATAAAACAAGGAAGGAGAGCAAAAAAGATTTGACTTTAAGTGATTTAATTAAAAAAGAGGCCTTACAAATTTATTACTAAGTAAAAAATCAAATGTATCATTGCATAAAGTGAAAAATATAGTTTGTTCTGGCTTAATTGAAGATATAAAAATGAGTAAAGACATAATGCATAGAGTTATTTCTGCTTATCATAAATACGACAAGGACCGAAAGAAAATTGCAAACAATTACGACTATTCAAGGATTAAAATAAAAGAAGTTAAATTCATTAAATTATTAGGTTATGGCAAAAAGTAAAGAAGCGAAAACGTACACTCAGAAAGAAGTATCTGAGGCATTAAACAAGTTAACAATAGAGGAGACAGCTTTATTATTGATACGTAAAAAGGTTAATAAAAAGCTAGCTAAAAAAAGGAGAAACATAAAATTTTACAAAGAATTAGATATTCGCCAATATAAAGCATTTTAGTTATGGGAGTTAAAAAAATAGCAAGACCAATGAATAAAACCAAAAACTCTTTTGTTAAGTGGCTTAAAAAAAATAACGCAACTGATATTGATGGCTTACAAGATAATTTATCTGATAATGAGTGGGATTATTATGTTAATATTTCTGGATTTATAGAGGATGATTTGTACTTAGCCTGCTTTATGGTATGGAGAGGCAAAGAGAAAATAGATTATAGTGATGAAAGCAATAGATATAGTAATATTAGTATTGCTGATTTTATGAATTTAATAGATTAACGTTTATGGAAATAAAAATAAACCTATTCACTAAAAAAAATAAGATAGGTATAAAAATGGAAGCGGACAAACAGGTGGAGGCCGCTGTTTTAATTCAATCTTTGAGATCTATAGCTGATACAATAGATCTTAAAATGAATATGCAAGGAGGAGAAAAAGGCACTCTATTAAGTGATCTTAAATAATAATTGTTAAAAGTGCATAAAGTATTTGTTTTATGTACTTTTTTTTTGTATATTAGCTATATGAAAAATATTATATTAATTATCGTACTTCTTTTTACTTGTTCAATTTTTGGCAAAGATAAGCCAGTAACAAAAAAAGATTAGAGAAAACTGGAGAGACTTGTAGGATATATAAGTCTAAAAATTATAAAGTTAAAAAGGCTTTAACTTTTGTGATATCTAATAAAAAATATTATGTCTAGTATGAAAAAAGAAAAGTTTTAAAAGTGTTAGAAGAGACTAAAAAAGTAATTAAATCAGGAACATTCAATGGTATATGTGTATCTTTAGAATCAGTCTTATGTCTATTAATAAAAAGCTCATATATAGACGATGAATTTGAGTTTATAATGAATCTAGCAGCTGAAAAATATAAGGTAATGTATAAAAAGTATCCAAAAATAGGCACTTTCTGGTGGCCATACAAAGACATTGAGCCTAGAGTCAATTTTTTAAACGAATTAATAAAAGACATTGAGTCTGGTAAAATTGAAATATGATGTTAGACAGCCTTAAGTTACATTATTATCCGGCCCGTGTTGAGTCTAAAAAACCTATTGGATCAGTAACATTAAAGTACTTGTTAAAAGCCTTAAAAGATCCTAATGATAGGATAAAGCGCATATTTAAACTTATAGCAAAAGCTGAGATATACGATAATATGAAGCGAAAAGCGACGTTAAAACAAAATAATCTTTATTACTTTACTCCATGTGTAAACTTAGACGGCAATGGCAGAGGTTATAAGAATATTGTTTCATTTACTGGATTGGCTGTTTTAGATTTTGACCATATAGAAGATGCTGAGGAGTTTAAGATTTATTTTTTTAACAAATATAAGTGGACTATTGGAGCGTTTTTAAGCCCTTCTAAGAAGGGTGTAAAATTCTTAGTTAAAATACCATTGGTTAACTCAGTAGATGAGTTTAAGTCTTACTATTATGGCCTAGGATTAGTCCTGGACAAATATAAGGGATGGGATGGAACTGGACAAAATTGTGTATTACCTCTATTTATTAGCTGGGACCCTAATACACTACATAGAGAGGATGCCGAAATCTTTAATATAAAAGGTAAAAAATTGATTATTTCTCTTCTGTTAAGACTGACATAAAAAATATAGTTGTTAAAGATGGGGACCAACAGCGAATATATGATAACATTACCAAGGCCCTCTCTGAGATTATAGACAATGGGCATCCACAATTGAGAGCTGCTTGTATATCTTTAGGAGGTTATGTTGCTGCGGGTTACTTGACACTTTTTGAGGCTGAGAGCTTTGTGCATTCTATTATACCGAACCACAACTATTTAAGAAAGGGAATTTCTGGATATAGAAAGACTGCGTCTGAGGCTATTAGGAAGGGTAGCGAGAAGCCGTTAATCCTTTAACAAAACATTAACATTTTGTATTTGTTTATTGTACTTATTCTTTGTATCTTTGAGTATATTAATAATTAAAAAAAATAAGATTATGGCAGCAAATCAAATAAATACAGAAATAAAAACACACAAAAAGACAAAGCAAAGACTACTATTAAAAAAGGCAGAGGCCTTGTTTCTACATTTTATTTGTTAGACGAAAATGATAATAAAATAAAAGACGGTTTTAATGTTTATGGAAAACCATATTACAAGGTTGCTGTTTGTTTAAATAAAAATATAAACTAAAAACTAAATAAGATGAAAAAACCAACATACAAAATGCAGCACTCTATAAATGATGTATGGGCTGTTATTGAAACTGTATTTACTCATATAACTGTCAAAGAACACAATACAGAGCATACTATTGAGCAGTTTTATGATGTTAAAGATGTTCAAGTCTTTAAAGGATCGATTAAGGATTGCTACAATTCTAATTTATAAAACGCTTAAAAATGAATGGAGATAGATTTTTGAAAGAGGACTTTATAGTATCAAATTACTTACCAGATAATACAGATTTAGAAGCCGTAGACGAAAAAAACAAAGAAGCCATAAAACAAATTTATGGCTTTGCTTGTATGATGAACTCAGCTGGTCGAGAATATGCCAAAGAAGATATTAGGCAGCAAGCAGAGATACACTACATTAATATAGATAAGGTAGAGAAGATCTTTAAAAAAGTATTTGAGAAATATAAAAATGAGTTTAATATAGACAATAAGCCTCCTATATTTAAAATAGAAGCCTTTCTTAAGCGGAACTATAATTTATCGGTTAATGATATAACAGATGATTTAATGAATGGAGACAAGCCGCAATCTATTAACAGCATTATTATTGATCTAGAAAAAGCTGGCTTTAAATTCTCAACAGAGAGGCTTAAGGCCTTACTAAAAGATCCTAAATCTACACCTAGAATAAATCCTATAAAAGACTACTTTAATAATATTGATACATGGGACGGAGTGGATCATATTAAAAAATTCTGTTCCTTCATTGGTACAGATGATTCAGTATATTTTGAGTCTATGCTAAAAAAGCATCTAGTAAGATCTATTGAGTGCGTTCTAGATGATGTATACAATAGGTATGTATTTGTACTATCTGGAGAGCAGCAAAATATAGGTAAGTCTTCTTTAATTAATTGGCTTAATCCTTTTGGTAATGATTACTATATACAGAAGCTGCCTCCGAACGAGAAAGACGCTGCTATATCTATTGCGGAGAATTTCTTTATTAACTTAGATGAGTTGGCCGGTATGAGTAAATACGATATTAATAAAATCAAACAGCTAATATCCCAGGCTGTTGTAAAAGAAAGAAGACCCCACGCAGAACAATCCACAAAGATGCAGAGGCTTGCATCTTTTTGGGGAACCACTAACAACTCAGATTTTTTAATAGACTCCAGCAATACCAGATGGCTACCTTTCGAGATAAATTCAATTGATTACATGGGGTATATTAAGGCTGTTGATAAACATAAACTCTGGGGCCAAGTAATGCACCTATACAACTCTGTATTATTTGAATCTGCATTAGACGAAAATGAGCTATCTAAGCAAGATAAAAATAACAAAGTTTTTGAGTCTGAGGACATAGGTAAGCAAGTCATAAAAGAGAACTTTGTTTTGTGTGAAAAAGATGGAGATTTTTATACCACTGCAGACATTGCAAAGATAATAACAGACCCTCAATATGTCGGATCTCTGAAAGTTGAAACCAGATTTATAAATAGAATTATGCGCCAAATTGGTTTTAAATCTGGAATTAAAAAATAAATGGGCATACAACTAGGGGTTTTTATGCTATAAAAAAGAGAGGAATTTTGCAAAATGAGGAGCCAAAAGAGACACTTTTTTAATGAAATTGTAAAAATATTTTTTTGTAACCGCTATATGTAACCTAGTTAACAAACCCTCTACCCCTTTAAACATAAGGGCTAAGAGGGTTTTTTTAGGCCGGTTACAAAAGTACATCAACACGTGGTCCATAGCTAGAATAATTTAGTGTAAGTGAAAAAAAAAGTTTAGTTTGTAATATTAGTATAATTATTGTAGGTTTGAACCTTATGTTAATGTACTATTTGTTAAAATTTATAAGTTATTGATTATTAGATAGTTATATATATATTATTAATTATTATTTGTACTTATTATTTGTATTTTTACTTATAAGTTATTGATTATTAGATAATTAAGGGGGTTAATATTGAATTGTAACCTTTTTGTAACCTTTTTGTAACCGTTAAAAAAAATGTAAAAAAAATGAGAGGAGTTCCGGTAAGTGTTGAATATGAATTTAAACAGCTAATTAGGGATAGTAATGAGTTAAGGGATTATATACCGTTGTCTGTATTGCGAATTTATTTCAACAGCAAATACAAGTTAAACTTTGATAACAAACATTATTCGTACTGGCTAAATAAGGAGGGTTTTATTAAGTCTAAGAGGACTTTAAACAAAAATAGGACTATAGGGTATTTATTAAAATTTGATTCGTTAGAAGCGTCTAGAATGATTATTAAAATTAAAAGAGAAATTTATGAGTAAAAAAAGATTAATTAATAACTTAAATTAATAATAACCAACAACGCTGAATTATATACGGTGTTGTAAAACTTTTAAAATTATGTTAAAATGGATTAAAAACACAAAAGGAATAATTACGAACAAAAGCACTAAATACAAAGGTATTACTTTTCAAAAAGGTAAATATGTAGCTAGAGTAACTATAACTCTTCAAGATAGAAAGCTTAATAAACGGCAAGCACATGTGTTAGTTGGGAGATATGAAACTCTTTCGGAAGCTAAAAAAGAAAGAATAAATTATATACTAGGACTTATGTAATAATTTTAATTGTTTATAAAACCAAAACAAACGCAGTAGCGTAATGTATTTAAGAGTAATTAAAAATTAAAAGAGAAATTTATGAGTAAAAGAACGTTACAAAAATTGAGAACAGTTGAGAAGGACTTAACTAGGCTTATTGGTGTATTAGAAAATATACGAAAAGAGCTAAATGTAGAAAAGGAGGAGAAAGTGGATCATTTGTTCAATTTTATAGATGATAAATTTGAATCGAGTAATAATGGGGATGATTTTATCACAACAGCTGTATTGGTTAAATTTATTAACAGTAAATTTACTGACTCCAGAACATCTAACAGGATATCTAGAAAATTTACAGATATGGGGTTTTTCGTAGAAACTAGATTTATTAAGGGAATCCAAAGAAGGGGTTTTTGTGTTAAGGTAATTGATACAATTGACTTTTTAGAATTAAAAAAATTAAGTGAGTAATTAAATAAAATATATAAGTATGAATAGATTTAAACGCCTTTGGAACAATCCTAAACAAATGGGAGTGGCTACAATTATATTTTTGTTAGTATACATATTTTTAAAAATAATAAATAGTAAATAATACTATGAAAGAAAAAAACCAAAATCAGAAGGACGAATACAAGCAGATGCTTACGAGTGGTTCCATAATACGTTTGCTCATCTTAGGGGCTTATTGTATCATGTTCCTAATGGAGAGCTTAGAGACAAAATTACAGCAGCTAAATTGAAAGCCATGGGTGTTGTTCCTGGTATTCCAGACATAGTTTTTCACTATAGACAAAGAACTTATTTTTTTGAGTTTAAAAAACCGGGAGAAACCACATCGAAAGACCAGAAAAAAATACACAAACAGTTGGATCTACAGCGTTTTGTGGTATGGGTGGTTGACAATTTAGAAGAGTTTAAATATTTAATAGAATCTATTATTTCAGACAGGGATAGTAAAATAACTTTAGGAATGACAAGAGAAGAGTATAACTATAGACACAAAATTTTTGAGTACATTTACGGTATGGATATGGATGTTAATATCGAAATAGAAAAGATCACATCTAAAGAAACACGTAAGAACTTTATGTATTACGTAACGGAGTTCATTGTAGAGACATTTGATAAGCAAGATGGATTTGAGCTTTTATTTTCAGATGATTATAAGTATATTTACAAAACTAAATTAGAGTAAGATTATTCAAAATTTGATTGATATTGATATGGATAAAAGAAAATTAAACGGCGGGAACTCAACAAAAGCAAGGCCGGGCAAGATAGACAAGCGTAAAAATGAGTATAAGCAGGCTTTACACGATGCAGCAACAGTAGAGGATGTAAAGAATGTTATACAGACGGTTATGACGGAAGCTATAGATAAAAAAGACATGCAGGCGGCTAAGTTGTTTTTGTCTTATTATTTAGGCAATCCAAAGGACAGTATAGATATAACAAGCGGAGGGGATCCTGTTACTGCAGATCTATCTAAGCTGGGAACTGATGAGATTTTAATGCTTAAAAAGATTAGAGAGAAATTAGACTCTTAATGTATGGATTATGCAGATATAAGCATAGAGCAAATAGATGCAGAACTCTGCAAGCGGTCATTTTATTTCTTCTTTAAGTACTTTGTAGATGAGGTTATTCCGGAGGAGATGGTATACAATTGGCACATAGAAGAGTTATGCAATGAAGTGCAGGAAATTATAATGCGTGTAGTTCGTCGAGAAGACAAGCTACACGATTTGCTTATTAATATACCTCCAGGTACAACTAAGTCCACTATATGCACGGTAATGGCTCCAGCGTGGGCCTGGATAGTAGACCCAACATTAAGAATAATGACCTCATCTTATACAGCCTCGTTATCTACTGACCACGCAGTAAAGAGTAGGGATGTAGTAAAGTCTGATAGATATACTAGGATGTTTCCTCACGTTGAAATTAAAGCGGATCAGGATAATAAAACTCACTATAAGAACACCAGGGGAGGAGAAAGATATTCTACCTCAACAAAAGGAACGGCTACGGGGTTCCATGCTCATTTGCATATAGTAGATGATCCCATTAATCCTAGGGGAGCAGCCTCAGATGTAGAGAGAGAGGCAGCTACCTCATTTATGGACCAGACTTTATCTAGTAGAAAGGTTAAGAAGTCTTTAACGCCTTGTATCTTAGTTATGCAGAGATTGCACCAAGAAGATCCAACAGGTAACTGGCTCTCTAAAGGTAAGAAGAAAATAAGACATATTTGTTTGCCTGGGGAATTGTCAAAGCACGTAAAGCCAGAAGCATTAAGGGCTAAGTATGTAGATGGTTTGTTAGACCCCATTAGGATGCCTAAAGATGTGTTAGAGGATATGCGTACAGATTTAGGTTCTTACGGTTACGCCGGCCAAGTGGGACAAATACCAGCCCCAGAGGGTGGAGGTATATGGCAAAAATGGTTTATTCCTGTTCCGGATAATGAGTTCCCTAGTTTATCAATGATGAGTAGCGTAGGATCAGATTGGGATTTAGCATATACAGAAAAAGAGGAGAACTCTGCAAGTGCATTTGTAACAGCTGGTAAGATAGAAAATAAAATGTATATAGATTCTATTGGTTTCCGTTGGCTAGAGTTTCCTGCATTATTAAAATGGATGCGAGACACAAGAGCACCTCATTATATTGAGGCAAAAGCCTCTGGTAAGTCAGCAAAACAAACATTGACAAAGAACGGCGTTCCCGCTATAGAGGTAAAAGTAGAGGGAGGGGATAAGATTGCTAGAGCCAAATTAGCGGCTCCTTATGCGGAATCCGGTATTATATACGTTAGAAAATCCCTATTAGATAGGCTATATCACGATGAGAAACAAGGTATTTTATTGTTCCCGAACACTGGAACAGATCTAAATGATGCCCTGTGCCAATCTATTAGCCGCTTATTATCTAAGCCTGATTTTTTCGTTATATAAGAAAAAAATAGTAATTTTACTAAAAAATATACAAAAATGAATGTATTTCAAAAAACAGGCTACTACTTATTGTCGAAGGCTAGTAGCTTATTAGGGCCTAAAATGACTTACTCTTTTAGTTCTGGACAATGGGTTTTTCCGGCTGACAATAAAAATGCATACATTGAGGAGGGCTACAAGTCGTTGCCTAACTTGTACGCTATAATATCTTTGATTATACAGAAGTCCTCTATTGTTCCATTCGAGGTATATAAGATATCAAATAAAAAAACCTATGAGAAATACAAAGCAATTTTAAAAACAGCTAATACCCCTAGAGACATAGCCAGAGCAAAGACTATGCTTAAGGATGCTGTTGACAAAATTGACAACTCAGATTTAGAAGCATTGTTAAACAATCCAAATAAATCACAAACTAAACAGGAGTTATTTGAGCAGCTAGACGGTTACAAGTTGTTGACGGGTAACTCTTACTTATGGGGGTTGGGTCCAGATGTTGGATTGAATAAAGGCAAGGTGCAATCTTTAATCGTACCACCTTCTACAATGGTATCTATTGTAACGAGCGGAGATATAATGTCTCCAGTTAAAGAGTATCAAATAGATTATCTAGATAATCCTATTGAGAGCAAAGATATAGCTCATTTTAAGTATTGGAACCCTATGACCAGCAACGCAGACATTAGTGAGTCTCTTTATGGAATGAGTCCTTTAGTTAGCTGCAGGCGTTTAATGGCTAAATATAAAGATGCAGATACAGCTCAAGGATCTATGTTTAAAAATATGGCCCCAGCTGGTATCTTAGCGGGAGAGAAAGATGCTAGTGTAGTAGAGGAGCAGGCAGTTGCAATCAAAGATAGGTACAAACAATTATACGGAGGAGTCGATAAGGCAGGGGAGATAATAGTAACATCTGCAAATATGAAGTGGCAACAAATAGGGCTTAGTCCTGTTGACTTAAACGTATTAGAGGGTAAGGAAGAGATGTTGTCTGAGCTTTGTAATGTGTACCACGTGCCTATTGGAATGTTCAGCGGTGTTAACTCTACTGAAAATAATATGATTGAGTCTAGAAAGACAATGATAACGGATGCGGTTATCCCATTAGTTGAGTCTAGAAAAGACGTGTTAAACAAATGGTTAGCTCCTAAATTTGGGGACGATATTGTTATAGAGTTCGATTATTCTATATTTTCAGAAATATCAAAAGAGGTGTCTGAGTTAGCAACAACAGCAGCCTCTATGTGGTGGATAACAGCTAATGAAAAAAGGACATATACAGGATTTGATAAAATGGATGATGATAATATGAACAAAGTGTTTATGCCTAACGGATTCACAGAGATTGACCAGATGAGCCAGGACCCTATGGAGATAATAGACCCAGGTGGGTTTATAGATGAAGCTGACATAGAGGAAGATATAGAAGATCCTATAATATAATAATATATGCCAGTACCTACGAACTTAGAAAAGAGGCAGCATAAGAACTTTATATTAAGACAAAGAAGACACGAGGCGTTATATACGCCTCAGTTTTTAAAGTACTTAGATGGAGTCTACAACAGCTATAGTAAAGCTATTGATACATTTGGCCCTAACTATGTATTATCTAACATCAATAAATTCTTAGATAAGAAGGAGTTAATTAGAATATACAAAAAGCTGTATACAAATATAACTTACGACGAAGTAAGGGAAGAGGATAGATTACTAGGCTTAAACCAAGGGCAAAAGATGCTCACAAAAGATCTTATAGATGATCTAGCAAAGCAGTTACCATATAGTTCTGGAGATAGACTAAAGGCTATAAGGGATTTAATTACCAGATATATAATCGAACGCATAGGACAGCGTATAGTAGAGGTAAGTATAACTACAGTAAAGAGAGTATCTAAAATTATACAAGATAGCATTAACCAAGGATTAGGAGCTAGAGAAATAGCCAAACAAATAGAAGATGCTAAAAAGATTAATGCAAATAGGGCATTAGTTATTGCCAGGACTGAGACTGTTAGCTCTATGAACCAAGGCAAATATATCTCCGCATTATCCTCTCCTTTTGAGATGATTAAAAGATGGATGCCTACAGGAGACGAAAAGACTAGACATAGTCATTTGATTTTCTGGGATTCTGAATTTATAGATATGGACGATTTCTTTACAGTTGAAAGAACTAAGCCCGGAGCTGCAGCTGATTTAGCGAGGTTTCCAGGGGATGACACATTATCTGCAGAGAATGTAATACAATGTAGATGCGCTGTCTCATTTAAGATTAAGTTAGGGCCAAATGGCAGGCCTATAAGAAAAGTATTAAATTAATATTTGTTTATTGTACTTTTTATGTGTACATTTGAGGAAATAAAAAAAATAATTATGAAAATATTATTAGCGTGCGAAGAGAGTCAAGAAGTAACTAAAAGATTAAGAGCGAAAGGACACGAAGCCTTTTCTTGTGATATACTACCTTGTAGTGGCGGAAAACCTGAATGGCATTTACAGCAAGATGTTACTGAATTATTAAAACAAAAATGGGACATGATAATTGCTTTTCCTCCTTGTACTTTTTTAACAGTTACAGGAAATAGATGGTTTAATATTGAGAAATATGGAGACAAAGCAATTAAAAGACACGCTGACCGGAAAGAAGCAATTGACTTTTTTATGATGTTTGCAAATGCAGATTGTGCTAAAATTGTAATTGAAAACCCAGTTGGTGTAATGAGTAGCCACTACCGAAAGCCTAATCAAATTATAAACCCTTACCAGTTTGGTGACCCTTTTGAAAAAAAGACCTGCTTATGGATTAAAGGATTGCCAAACTTAAAACCGACTAACGTGGTTGAGCCACCTAAAAGAACTGAATTTGCAAGTGGTAAAAGCATGCCGACTTGGTATGCAGATGCCTGGAAATTACCAAAAGAAGAACGTGCTAAATTAAGAAGTAAAACCTTTCCGGGGATTGCTCAAGCTATGGCAGATCAATGGACTTAGTGTTGCTTTGGCTGTTTGTTAAAAGGTATAAAAAGAGGTTAACGGTTTTGATGGTTAAATACTAATTTAAGAACATAAAAATAAAATAAAAATGAAAAATCCAGATTACTTACCTTCAAAAGGTTTTCAATTAACACAAGCAGCTCAAATGCTTAGTGTGGCTAAATTACCAACAGATACAAAGTTTAATATTCCTAATGATTGGAATACTGAATACTGGGAGTATTTATGTGATTTAGGTTATGTAGATAGGTTAGACAAATGCGGGGAATTTATAGAGATGGAAGTGGAGCGAGTTGCAGAAGTAACGGAGATGGGTTTTGATATATACACTTTAAAACCTATAGACAATGAAGATCAATAACAACTTTGCAATTGCTATATATTGGGCGTTTGCCTTTTATTTTGCAATAAGATTTTATATGACAATGTCTCATGTAATTTTTTACACTTTGTATAATATTCTTTGGCATGGGTTTAATTTTTAAAAAGAAATAGTTATATTATGGAGTTAATGAAATATATACCAACAGATAAATCAATTGTGGTAGCCTTCTCCGGAGGGGAAAGCTCCTCTTATGCTTTAAAGTTAGTTTTAGATAAATATAAAGGCACTCATAATATTATAGTTTGTTTTTGCAACACAGGAGAAGAGGATGAGGAAACATTTATTTTTACTAAAAAATAACTGAGCATTATAATATAGAAGTTGTTTGGCTAGAATATGAAAGTGAAAGAGGTTTTAATATTGTTAATTTTGATACGGCTTACAGAATTACAGAATGGGAAGAAGAAAACGAATATCCAAACCACCCTTTTCATAAATGGGTGATAGATTACGGAATGCCTCAATATCCAAACAGGACGTGCACTAGGGAAATGAAAGAGAGGACTATATCTAGGTATTTATCCTCTATTGGTGTAATGCCTAGAATGTGCGTCAGAGTTGTTGGTATTAGATTTGATGAAATAGGTAAGAGGTCTCCGAACCCTAAACAATATTACCCTTTAATAATAGAAGGAGTTACAAAGCCTTTTTTAAATACATTTTTTGAAAATAAAATGCCTTTTAGGTTGGAATTACCTTCTTATCTAGGTAACTGCGGAGTATGTATTTCTAAATCTTTAAGAAATCTTTGTACAATAGCAAGAGAAAATCCATATAAATTTAAATTCTTTTCTTTTTTAAGTGAAACTTACGGAGACGGAAATCATACTTTTTATAGGGAATATAGCACCATTAAGGACATATTTGATCTAGCAAAAGATAATAGTGTAAAAAAAGCAAAAGATAATAGATTTGATTTGATAGACATAAATGAATTTGATGAAAAACTAGACACAGAAGAAGCTTGCGCTGGATCTTGCGAAGCATTTTCTTAACTTAAAATTTTAATAATTATGACAACAGCAAAAAAAGTATTAACAGAACTAAAAGAAAAGGCAGGAAAAGATTTCTCCTGTCTTCATATCACTAGGAAATCAATTAACGATGTAGAGGTCCCTTTAAATATAATCGAAAAAGGAGGCGTTGATCCTATAACATTTAGCTATCTATCAGATGATTTGTTTTTGGAGATAATAGAAAAAGACTTAAAATTCGATGTTATATTTGTAGATGGTTACCATACAGCTAGGCAGGTAGAAAAAGACATCTTAAACGCTTGGCAATGCCTTAATAAAGGAGGCAAGATTGTTCTAGAAAACATTAACCCGCCTACAGAAGGACATCAGATTGTACCTAGGCAACAAACATCTTGGACCGGAGACTGTTGGAAAGCTTGGGCCGGCTTTAAGAAGGTTAACAAAAATGTTAAATGTGAATACATTAACAGCAAATATGGTATTGGTGTTATTAACTTCAAGAAAGTTAAATTAAAGCCCGATTTCATTGCTGCAGAGTTAACTTATGCAGACTTAGAAGCAGACAGAACTATTGTAACAAAGTAGATAGATATATTTTTAGATATAATTAAAGTACAATATTTGTTTATTGTACTTTTTTTTGTAAATTTGAGGAAATAAATAAATAGAAAGTTATGAAATATATGGGAAGTAAAAA
>FUIF01015754.1_pt1 | contig 38092 bp, 53 predicted proteins | sample 1003461 | NCBI WGS metagenome assembly FUIF01 (sample SAMEA80401918, study PRJEB19352) | marine metagenome
GGCAACCGGCTGCGCCACCTCACGACGAAGGCGGCCGAGCTCGTTCGACTGCTGGCGGCCCTGGAGCTCGAGGAGGAACTGACATGAGCAAGCGAAAAACGGTGCTCGAGCACATGAAGGTCGCCGGCGCCAACAACGACCGGCACGCATGGTCCCGCCTTTATGTCGAAAACAGGGTGAGCCGGGAGGTGGCCGAGCGACAATGGCAAACGGGCCGCGCCAGCGTATCTATTGATTCCTGGGAAGCACCCGGCGAAGATCCACCACACCGAGCGAGGTAACACCATGATTCCATCCGAAGCCGCGCGCGTCGCGCGGATAGCCCACGCCAACCAGATGTATGGGCTCAAGCCGTACATCGAGCACGTGCGCGACGTGGTCCTGCGTGTCGTCGAGGACGAGCGGTCGACCACCGACGCCATCGTTGTCGCCTTCCTGCACGACGTGATCGAGGACTCGAGTCTCACAATCCACGATCTCAAGCTGACGAACGCCCAGCGCGCGGCGGTGCTGCTGCTGACTCGCGGCGCCACTCAGCCCTACGAGGCGTACATCGATCACATTTGCACCAATCCCCTGGCCGCCCTGGTCAAGTACCACGACGTGCGAGCCAACCTCGAGGCCTGGCACAAAAGCCACAGCATCAAACGGCGCAAGAAGTACAGCGAGGCGCTGCCTAAGCTGCGTGAGGCGCTGATCGGGGTGACCAAGTGCTGGAAGTGCGGGGCCCCGATCGTGTTCTTACGCTCGGGCTCCGGTTTTGTGGCGGTGAATCGCGGCAGTCTGCCAAAGTCGTTCGACCTGGACGTGCTGCGCTTTAGTCCCGCCCTGGGCCACGAGCTCCACGCGGCGACCTGCGAAGCCGAGCAGCGGTTCGTGCCATGAGCATGACCGCCCGAGAGCGCCACGTGTTCGTGCGCAAGGCCGCCAGGACCATCCACAAACGTAGCAAGGGCCTGCTGGATATCCCGCTCACGCCCCGCACGGCGCCGATCGTGCTGCGCGTCGTGAAGGCGATCGCGCTCGAGGCGGTGAGGATCCGGCGCGTCATGCAGCCTATTGTCGATACGCCCGACCGTCACATCGATCCCGCGGCGCCCCACATGGCGGCCACACTCCAAAGCCTGGCCGACACCCTGCCCGACGTGCTGGATCCGTACAAATACGTACTCGTGACCTTCCCGGTGGGCGAGGACGTCGAAGTCAACTACGTGACCAACGCCCACTTGGACGACGCCGTCGAGGTGCTGCGGGTCATGGTGGCCGAATTCGACGCGGGACAAGAAGCCGGTGACTGAGGGCATCCGCGCAACGCTGTACGAGCCCGGCCACGACGAAAGCGACTGCCTGCTGATCGGTGCTATGGTGCCCAGGATCCACCACACCTGGGTCATGCCGGTGTACCTGGTGGCCGAGCACGCCGACGGGTGCCCGGTGGTGTTCCGTGACAAGTCGGTCAAGAAGCTGGTGTGCTACCCGAGCGCCTGGCCTGGGCCCGCGCAGCGCAACCCCGACGCCTACGTGTACGTGCGCCACGCGGACCTGCCATTCGATGCGCCCCTGCCCGTCTACGATCTGGAACCGGCATGGCTGACGACGTGATCGACAGCACCGCGGTGACGGTGCGCCCCGACTCTCAGGCGGTCGTATTCAATCCGCTCGACGCCGAGCCGGTGTCATTCGCCAAGCAGCTGGCCACCCGGCAGGAAAACTACGACCAGCTAGCCCTGCACCTGCGCGGGATGCTGATCCCCGACAAGGACTTCGGGCGCATCCACGTCAAGAAGGACTGCGACAACAAGTGGTCGTGCACGAACGAGTATCACTTTTCGGGGTATGAGCTCTTTGCGCCGGGTGCCGACAAGATCCTGGGGGTGCTCGGCCTGGGCGTGGAGTATCCCGGCCTAGAGGACTACAAGCGCGCCGCCATGAAGGGGATGCCGCTCGAGGATATTATCATCGACGCCCACGTCGTCGGTGTCGGCGGTCAGCAGATCGCATCCGGTATGGGCGCCTGTAGCCGCTCAGAGATCGCCGGCGGGAATCTCAACAACACCGTCAAGCGCGCCTGCAAACGCGCCCGTGTGGACGCTGTGAAGCGTCTCCCGGCGATTTCAGCACTGTTCGAGGACGACTTCCTCGCCCAGGTCGCCCGCGACGCCGCGCGTGGCAAGCAGCGCTCCACGACGGAACGGGCTCAAAAGGTGAAGAATTTGTGGGACACTGGCGCCGACTTGCTGGTGTGTCCGATCGGCCAGACCGGCGGCAAGATGCGCGACAAGCGTTGGGCGGAGATCGATACCGATGCGCTCGAGTGGCTCGTCGCGAACGTGACCGATAAACCAGACATTCACAGGGCGGCGGCGAAGGAGCTAGCCATCCGGCATCGTGCCCAACGTGCCGGCGGGGAAACTCAACACGCTTCGTCGCCGCCCGACCTCGAGGAGTGAACCTGCGCGCGCTTGATCCTGAGCAGTGGGAATCGCTGTGCGATCGGTGCGGAACCTGTTGCGAAATAAAGCCGACCGGCGTGGCCTGCCCGTTGTTCGATGTAACGACGCGTCGCTGCACTGACTACGAAAACCGCCACGATAAAATCCCCGCGTGCGTGCGGCTGACGCCGGACAACGTCGCGGACCTGGGCGAGGACGGCACGCTCCCGGCGTCGTGCGCCTACCTTGGTGGCAGCGCGCCTCACGCCAAGCCGCTCGTGGCTTTCGCCGACGCCCCGCCAGAGTTTCAGGCCGATGTCCTAGAAGCGCTACGGCGGCGAGGCTCGACTCTCTGAGAACCGTCGAATCGCATCGATGCGCTGGTTGCATCGATCCACCTCGCCGTTCAACCACAAGATCACCTCCAGCGCCTCGCCATGCGTGATGGGGTCGCTCGGCGGCTCGTAGCGCCGACAGTGGCGTAGGAAGTCGCTAGGGACCTGGGCCGGAACCGGGACTCGAATCTCCTGGGTCACTGGCCGGACGACTACGCGCTCGGGCCTCGAACTGCATCCAGAGACCCCGATCAAAAGGCCGATTAGTACAGCTGTCAGTTGCTTGCGCGCGCGCATGGCGTAGCGCCTCCTGGTTGGCTAGGGCCTGGTCGGCGAGCTCGTCCTGGGCGTCGACCAGGTCGGTGCGGATCCCGGTGATGGTGGTCTCGAGCTCGTCGCGGGCCTGGCGCTCGGCCTCGAGTGCGGCCGCGGCGTTGGCGGCCTGGGTAGTGGCGACGTCGAGCTCGGTCTGCAGCTGGGCGGCATTGCACTCAGCGACCGCGCGATCCGCCTCGGCACGGGCCTGGCGGTACAGCAACCAGGTGGCGCCGTTGCCGGCGAGCGACAGCGCGAGCATGATCAGCAGCGGTTTAGTCACCCGGCCGGCGGACGGGGTTGCGGTTGTCGAGCACGTCGGCGGCGCCGAATATCGCCGACACCGTGCCGCAGAACGTGGTGTATTGCAGCAGCGTCGGGTCTTCGAATACGAACACGGTCAGCAGCGAGCCGGACGCCCAGCACAACAGCGCAAGCGTGAACTTCTTGCGTATGACGTTGGCGAGGGCCTCAACCGCGGCGGTCATTGATCCAGGCGGCGACGTCGCGAGCACCGGCGGACAGGTTGCCCCATATGCCCGGGAAATAGACGGAAACGACAACGCCACCAACGAATCCCAGCGTGAGCGCTAGCAGGTGTGTGATCACTCGGCTTCCCCGTAAATGATTTGTTCCAGGTCGCGTACTTTACCACGGAGCGCCTCGACTTCATCCTCGCGGGCTGCGCCCGGCAGCGCCGCATCCGGCTGCACCAGCATGGAGTGCAGCACCGTGACATGCGCTGACGTCTGCACCGCCTGGGTATAGGTCGCCAGCGACAGCCAGGACACCCACACGATCGCGATCGTCACCAGCGCCAGGACAAAGATATTTAGGCCCCACAGGAGCCGTCGCAGCGCGGCCTCGTCTAACATTGGCGGTTGGCCTCCAGGTTGAAGTCGTCGCCCGTCAGCGCTTTGTACTGGCGCAGCCAATCGCTCAGGCTCACGGAGAAGGCATTGGCCTCGCCGGTGCGGCAGCGGTTTTTCAAGATCTCGATGATGCGCGCCCGGACATAGGTCTCGGCATACACCCGATTGTTCTGGGCCTCCGAAGCCGCAAAACGTTGCTGATATTCGGCGTCCTTCGCTTCGATCTGCGCGTTGACCCAAGCCACGTCGGCCTTGCGTTGGTCGTACTCATAGGCGCCCCACCCACCGAACGCCACCAGCGCCAGGGTGCCAAGGGTTACGGACACTTTAGTCTCCTTGCCGATCGTCGGCGGTTGGGGATCTGGCTCAGCGATTTCGTTCACAGCAGCAATCTCCGGTAGCCGAGGACGCGGTCCTCGTCGTATGCCCTAAGATTCACTTCGTTGCCCTGGTTGCCACCGAGCAACATGACGCGATCGTCGGCGAAGCCCGCGAAAAACCCCACATGGCCAGGCGCGTCGATCACGGACGGGCCAGGCTGCATACCCGGGCCGCGCTGCAAGATCACCACGTCAAACCCGACTGTCGGCGTCGCCGGCGAAACCCCCACATTGAGCCACGAGCGAGCGCGCAGGCTTTTCGAGCGCGGCAGGCGCAGCAACCAGGCGACGTAGTTCACGAACCCCGAGCACCAGGGCACCTCGTCGCCCTCGGGCCAATCCTGGTCGAGCCGCAACATGGCCATGACCTGGGGATTGTGCTCGGTGCCGGGCACCTCCTTGATCCCGACGAAACGCTCGGCCAGCTGGAAAGCGGTGATCTCCATCAGGTGACGACCGCGCGGTCAGTTACTCGCCGCCAGTTCGTGCCATCGCTGAACGCCAACACGGCGCCGCCAGACTCGTCGGAAACAAAGATCACTTGCTGCGCCGGTGACGCGCTTGGTAGGCCCGCCACCGTTGACGTGTTGACCGAAAGCTGGCCGACGGTCGGCCCCCATATTCCGGCCGCTTTGCGTTGCAGGGTCACATCGGACACCGCCGAGCCGCCACCAAACTCAACCTGGCCATCGGCGCGGATTTCGATGCGCAGGGCGGTGTCGCCGGTAACCCGCGAGCCAAACGCCGGGTGGGCGGCATTTTGCAGCGGAGCATGAAAGCCAGGCACCGCCGTGTCGCGCAGATTGGTGACCTGATAGTGGCCCCGGACCAGGTCGAGGATATTGTCAAGCGCACCGTTCGAGGAAAAATCCAGGTAGGCATTTTCGCCCGCCTTCGTGATCGGCGTCACGCCGCTGGTGTAGAAGTTGCCCAGGCAGACGTTATCAACCGTGCTGGCGTCGAACACGATGCCAGTCGTCACGCCCTCGAAGCGATTGCATAAGAACACGTTGACCTGGGTGACCGACGAACCGCCCTCCACATCGATACCTGTGGCCGTGGTGCCCTCGAACGACGTAAAGGCGATGACGTTCTGGTTGCTGATTCCGCCAGAGCCGCCACCGTTGTTGGGGATGCTGACACCGATACCCGAGTCCGCGCGGATTTCACCGCCGCGCCAGTGGTGGGAGTTTGATGCAATGCCCGAGGCGCCGGCGATCAACACACCCACCGCCGCGGCATTGACGTCGGTGCGAACACCACAGCCGTCGAACTCATTGCGGAAGCACCCGCCCCCGGTATCGCTGTACAGCCGCCAGCCGGTGCGGAACCCTTGGGTGGTGTCGTCGGCAATGATCTTGACGTTGGAAAAATGGCTGTTGCTAATGTCCTCCAGGTCGATGCCGACGCCGCCGGAAATCGCGCCGGTGACGCCGATGCGGAAGTCCCGCATGGTGATGTTGTAGCGGCGGTTGCCGGTGTTGTTGCGGATGCCGTTGGCGCTGGCCGTGGCTTGGCGAATTATGGAGCGATCGCCGGAGCCAATGATCGTGGCGCCATTCTCGTCCGGCAGCGTGAGCTGCGACTGAATGCGCCAGAAGTTATCGGTTGGCGGGATATAGCAGGCGTGCGACGCCGACAGGGTGAGCGCGTTCTGTATGGCAGTGGTGTCGTTGGTGGTGCCGTCGCCGACCGCGCCGTAACGCCTGATATCTCCCGGGTCGCGGAAGTAGTTCGTCGGCGTAATGCCCGCCGCGAGCTCCGCCGGCGTTTGCGGGATCAATAGCTCGCCCAGCGCCGCCTGGGTCAGCGTGACTAGGGTGTTGCTAATTACCTCGGCTGTTTCGAGCGGCGCGTCGGCGGTGTCGGCAAACTTGAGGTACCTATTCCGGCGTGTGGCTGGGGCCGGGAAAAGCATAGTCGCGTCGAGCGCGGGGTCGTCAACAGCGAGACGCATACAACGCTTAATGTCACGGTCCAGTTGCTGATCCATGCGCACCTGGCGCACGAACTCGGTGTTGAGATCCTCGCCTAACAACACCGCTGCACCCGTCGCGAAACCTGTCCCGCGCGCCACGTCGAGATCCTGCCAAATAACGATTTTCTGCCCGGCCGTGGTGCCCGCCGTGATCGTGACAGTCCCTCCGCCCTGGTCGCCGACGCCCGTGAGCGTGAAGTCGGTGCCGAACGTCTGTTCGACCTGGTCGATCGAGACGCGGATCTCCGATGAGTCGGTGATCGGGAAGTCGTAGAGGAACGCTGATTCGCCGCTCGAGGTGTAGCGGATGATCGTGTCGTTGGCGGTGACCTGGAACGCTTGCGCTGTCATTCATTTAGCTCCGTCTCAGGAGCTCGCGCCGGTCGCCGAGCTCCAGGGCGCCACCAGTATCCGCTGCCTTCCTTCCTCGCTCGTCGCTCGGCACGCGCAAAGCGTCGCCGAGCTCCAGCTGGGTCCGCGGCCAGGGCCAGCTGGTCAAACACCTCCCGCTCGAGCAGAAGGCGGCTATACCACAGCGAGCCGCCCGGGGTATAGCGTGAAGCGAATCCTACAACATCGGCCGCCAAGTTGGGATCCTCGCCCTTGATGAGCTCCTGCACGTTACCCAGCGACAGCCGGACCAAGTCCTCGGTGGCACCCACCGACGGGCCCACCATAGTCGTCACAGGCCCGCGGCCAAAGCGGTTGGCGTCGTTGAACAGGAAGTCGCCGTAGATACCGGCGCCGCCGCCCTGCACGAAACCGGCCGCCCAGGTCCGGGGGTCGTCCATGTCTTTGGGGTCTTTGCCGCGCGCGACGAGTTTCAGCTGCATGGCCAGCACGCCCAGGAGCGTCGTGCCAATCAGGCCCGCGGCGGCGTAGGTGGCCGCATGAGCGCCGCCCCGCATCCGCCGGGCCGCGAGTGCCCGCTGCAGATGGAGCGACAACACGGCGATCGGGAAGCTCTTGAACTGCAGCGCCGAGCGCGACACCTCGCCCATGATCGTCCCGCGTTGCGCACCGCCGCCGGTGGTGATCACCCGGGCCAGTGCATCCGGCTCCGGCACCGCGAATAGAATCTCCTCGTTGATCACGTTTTGCACTTGGGACGCCAGGTGCTCGCGCTGGGATAGCGGCAGATCATCGCGGGCCATCAGCTGGTCGACGGTGAAGAAACGCGCCCCGCCCTGGTCGGTGGTCTGCGTGGTGCGAATGAGATCCCACTCCTCGGCCGTCATGCCTCGAGACCGTAGCGCCTCGCCAAACGCCTCGGGCACATCGGCGAGCTCGCGGTCGAAGTTCTCCGCCATGTTGGCCGCGAACTCCAGCGCAAAGGCCCGGCGCCCCGCGTCCGTTTGGGCATTGAGCCCGGATGCGCGGATGGTAAATTCGGCCATGCGGGCGCCGGCATGGGAGAAGCCGCCCACCGCACCGCCGCCCGTGCCCCCGAGCTCGCTAAACCGGCCGATGTTCGAGTAAGCCTCGGCCCAGCTGAGTGCCGTGATACCCACCCGCGTGGCCAGGATGCGGTCGGCCTCGTTGGCCGGGTTCAGCTGGCCCAGGAAGCGGCGGAAGTTCCGCGTCGCGCTCAGCCCATTCCAGCGAGCGGTCAGCGCGCCGAACAATGGGTCGACCAGGGCCGACAGGCTGGCAGATCCCAACATGGCCGAGCTCAACCAGTTCCGCACGCCACCAGCGACGTGGGCCAGGTGCGGCGATCGGTTGGCGTCACCGGTGCCGTTGACGATGGTAAAAATGGCGTTGTTGGCCTGCCGGCGTAGTGGACTGTCCTCGGCTTGCTTCGCCACGTCTTGCAGGTACCGGAAGCTGGCCGACGGGTTGGGCCCCAGGGTCTCGAGTAGCGCCACCTCCCGAGACATATCTCGCAGGTGATCCATCATCGTGGCAAACAGGTTGCCGGATCCAAACCGGTCTTGGTACTCGAGCCAGCTGTCGGCGTCCTTGAACACCAAAAACCGGGCGTCTTGCCGGCGGTTCGCAAGTTTGCGGCCGCCGGCAGCGCCCGGGACCATGTCAGCCAGGCCATTGGTGCGAATCGTCTCGTAGACCCCCTGGAGAACCACGTCCAGGGCGTCGGGGGTGAAGGCTGATCCCGTCTCCAGGTCCGTCATGCGTTCGATATCGAGCCGCTCTTTGACGAAGTCCACCCACTCGCCGACCGATGCCTGACCGACGCGCACCGAGTCGTGAGTCTGTGGCAGCCCCCAATCTGCGCGCCGCGGGATCGCGCCGCCGGCACGGTTGAATCGCAGGCGCAGATCCTCCGCCGCCTTGCCCCAGGCCCGCGCAAACGCCCGCGCGTTGGCGTCGCCGGTGGACTCGGCAAACATTTCGCGAACGGCGTTGTTGAGCAGCTTGTGGTCGCGTGAGAAACCGAGTGTACGGCTGCGCAGCGCGCTAATCCCTTCCGCCAGCGTCGCGTGCGCCTGGCCAAGAATGTTCCGGCCCAGGATCTCGACGTTGCTCCAGCTGGCATGTCCGCGGCTATCACGCGCCAGGAGCGTGCGCACGCCCAACGTCGGGCCTTCCGGGTAGTCGAGTATCCGGGCGGTGTTCTCGGCGTTGCGGATCGCCTGCAGCGCGGCCTGGTATTTCTGCAAACGGGTGTTTGTTTTGCGCGTTCTATGCCGAGCTCGTCGGCCAGGCGGGCGGCGGACTCCGGTGAGTGCTGGGGGTCGAGCTCGAATCGCAGCGAGGCATCGCGCTGGCGCTGGTAGAGCTCCGCCGCCTGCTCGCGGGTGATCCGGCCACTGCGGACCGCCGCCTCAACGCAATCGCGAAAACTCATAGCACTTCCCTGGGGTTGAGGGTGCACAACCGCACCCGTTCGAGTGTGTCCTCGAGGACGTCGAGCTCGTCGATCGCCGCCTGGGCAGAGCGGGAGATCAGTTCACCATCCCGTTCACTGTGCACCCGCGCGAGCTCGCCCTGGGCGTCGACCAGGTCGGCGTATCGCGCCATGACGGCATCGTATTCATCGTCCGGCACGGTGCCGGTGCGGGTATTATCGGGCGTGCCGGCGAGCTCGTCGGCCGATTTCTGTATAATAGACCTCGGAGGTGAGTCAATGGCAGATCGGTTCTTCAATTGGGAGTTTCGCCCCGCCGTGGTCCGCGACGTGCCCGACGGTGTCGAGGCGTTATTCGTGCCCTCCGGTGGCGAATCCTGGTCCCGCGTGACACCCGTCGAGGTGCTCGAGTCGGGCGAGGAAGTCTCCCGGCCGGCGTTCCTCGAGATGTTCCCCGGGACGCCACCGCTGCCCGAAGCCTCAAGTAGCGCCTGAACCCGCTCGCGCATATCCGCCGGCAACCGCATCATCGCGACGCGACGCCATTCCTGGCTCCCATTCGCCAACGCTGACGCATACAGTTCTTTGGAGGCTTCGGTCACCGCCTCGAGCTCGGCGGGGTTGATGTTGTCGGCCTGGCGCGCGGTGTTGTATAGCTCCTCACCGGGCCCAAACTTGGCCGCCGCCATAGCCTCATCCCACAGCTGGATCTCGCCCACGGCGCCGTCGGAGAAGCGAACTAGCGCTTTGTGGTCAACATAACCCATGCCGGTGACTGTCACGCCCTCGTCGAGTACCTCCAGGCGCGTGGCGAACCGATCGATAATCTCACCCGCCACTGCCGGCGATCGCACCATGAAACCCAGACGAATGACGTCGGTGAGCTCGCCGGCGCCGGTGTACCCCTTGCGACTGAGTTTGTCCTCGGCCGTTGCCCTGGCCTTGATGCCGGGATCGGCGAGCGTGATCTCCTCACCCATCTGTTCGACAACATCGTCCGCAATGGCCCTCAGTTCGCCCTGGTGGGCCTCTGCGCGCTTGTAGAGATCCTCGACCGACATATCGGCCTGGCGGGCAATGAACGCCTGGTGGGCCGCTGGGCGCGCCTGGGGCGCTAAATCGGCAATTCGGAGGGGGGCGCCTACGCTTGGTTGAGGGCCCGGCGCGTCACTACCCGGTCGAGCGCCGCCAGTTTCACGCCGGCCGAGATTGCCCTCGAGGATCTCTCGTCGAGCGGCCTTGAGAACAGCTTTTGCGGCTGTGCCTGGCTTCGTCCCTTCTTTGACCGAGCGGGCGGCTTCCGTGAGCGCTTCGGAGAGGGGCCCTTTCGTGTTGGCTTGGTGGCTGATTTGCGTCGCGGCATTGCGGGCGTCCTGGCGTCGTTGTTGGTTGGCGTCTCGGTCCAGCTGGTTCGCGCCGGCGGCGGTGATGCGATCCTCCTCAGTCACCAGCCGGCCGAATACGGCGGCATCCTTGCGCGCCTCGCGTAGCGCAGAGTCTAACACCTGGGCGCGCTCGACGTAGAGTGACTCGGTGATCGTCTGGTCGCCGAACAGGTCCTCGGTGGTCCGGGTCTCAATGCCCGCCGTACGCACCTGCTGCACGATCGAGCGGGCCTGGGTCTCGTTCGCCGGCTGGGTCTTGCGCAACACCTCGAGCATGGCGCCCTGCAGCTTGCCATCGGCCGTGGCGTCACCGACCAGGGCGCCGAAACGGGCGTCGACCACTTCGTTCACGACCGCGAGGAAGTTGTCCTCGGTGAGGCGGGCGAGGCCGCGCGCCTGGCGGACGAGCGCGGACCGCGGCGGCAGCGGTGGTAGGAGCGACTCGCCGACGGGGCCAACCTCGCGGAGTATTTTGGCCGCGTCGATCGGCGAGCCAGATCCCTCGGCCATGTTCTTGATTGCTGCCATTTGGCGCGCATCTTGCGCGCTAACGCCGTCGAGCTCTCGGAGCACGAATCCGTTAAGTCGTACGTCACGAGGATCCTGGCCAGCTGCCAGGGCCCGGCGCGCCAGCCCGAGGCGTTGGTGTCCGTCGGCGATGAATCGGGTACCATCTTTTCGCTCCCATATGAGCGCCACTCCGGCCAGGCGGCGATCGAATTGCTTGACGTCTTTGAGCGCGCCGGTCACGCCCTGGGCGTCACTGCCGCCCTTGAATTGAAAAGTCCGAGCATCGACTTCGACCTCGGTCGGATCGATATCCACGAGCTCGGCCGGGTCGTCACTGCGGCGGATCACCTGGTTGATGCCGTCATCGGGCTCGAGCCCTGTCACCACGCCCTCGACGTCCACCTCGAGGCCCGCCTGTTCCTGGGTCACCGCCCGGTCGAGCGCCTCGAGGTGCGCTTCGGTGATCGGGGTCTCATCGATCGCCAGGGGGTTGGCTTCCTCCGCCCGGACCGCCGACTCAATGGTCGCCGCGGCCTCCTCGAGCTCCGGCGTGGGCGCCACGGTGCCCGCCTCCACGTCTGCCCGGTAACGCTCGAGCAGCTGCCGGGCGCCGGCCGTACCGCCAGCAATGACACCCGCGAATGCGCCCGCGCCAATGCCGGCGGCCAGGACATTCATGGCGGAATCTTTGAGCTCCCAGGGGGCCTCCAGGGCACGCTTGAACTGGTAGACCTGGGCCTGGATGGGGATCTCGGTGGCCAGTGCGATCGAACCCTCGACCGCGGCCGCCCGGCCCGTGGCTGCCAGCACACCGCGGCCGATGCCAACACTCGCACCGAGCGGCAGTGTGGCCAGCAACAATGGGTCGGTCATGGCGGCGCCACTCGAGCCCAGGAACGAACCGAACCCGGAGCCGCGCCGAATGACGTGCTGCTCACCTGCCCGGAGCTCCGCTGCCTTGGCCTTGAACGTCTCGAACAGGGCCTCATCGTCGGGAACCTGGTCGGGGAAGCGGCGCTCGAAGTCGCGCACGTGCTCGTAGGCATCCCGCCAGGCTTGGTTAGCGCCCCACCCAGGGGCGTCGTTGATGTTGCCGTTGAGCTCTGCCGCCCGGAACCCGGTGCGCACGGTCTCGGGGATGGTGGCATACGTCCGCGCCAGCGTCTCATTCCCGCCGAGCTCGGCGATCGTCTTGGCCCGGGCGTCGTTACCCTCGTCGAAGGCATTGCCGGCGGCGGTCGAGATCTCCTCGCGGCGGGTGAGCGCGAACGATGCGGCGATCGTGTCCGACAGCGTGCTCGGGGCGTCCTGGTCGTGGTCGTAGTCATCGAACTGCCCCCGGGATGCGAACGCCTTACGCTTGCTCGTGAACCCGGTCACTGCGGCTCCAGCGGGAACCTCAACACAATCGGCTCGCGATTGACGTCCACCAGCAGCCGAGCGTCGCCGGTGAGCGCGCTGTCCAGGGTGACGCCGTACTCATTCCCGCCGAGCTCGACCAGGCGGCCTCGAGACTGCACCGCCCGCAAGATCTCCTCGCCGGTGCCGCCGGGCACACCCTCAAAGCTGTCGGCGGTCCAGCCCTCGGTCCACTCCTCGAAGCGGTCCTCATTGACGCCGGCCGGCAACGCCACGCGGCGGCCGTTGAACCGGGCCGTGGGCAACACATCGTTGAGCGCTTGCTCAAATAGCCCATCGTCGTACTGGTCAGTGACGTCGCCGCTGCGGGCCTTCAAATCGGCATAGCGTGCGAAGGCGGCCTCGATGTACTGCTGACGCTCCGCCGGCCAGTCGGCCATAGCGGCGCCGATCTCGTCGTCGAGCGTCGCCTGGTAGTCGATGCGCTTTGGCTTGATGCCCGAATCGCTGGCCAACAGCATGTCGCCCCGCATGACCGAGCGCGCGAGATCCTGCTGGCCGGTCAATACGTAGTTACCGAGCAGCGCCATGCGGCGGTTCCCGGCGGCGTCCAGCTGCCCGAGCGTGGCCATCGCCTCGTCGCCGGCGCCCGCCGTCACGGCGCCCAGGATGCCGATGCGCTCCTCGATCTCGGCCTGGCCGTACACTTGGGCCAGCTGCGTCGCCTCGGCGGCAGTCAGTAGCGGCAGCGGCTCGCCGATCAGGCCCTCACCCACGTCACTGCCGGCCTCGGTGCGGATCGCCAGGGACTCGACCAGCGACTCACCCGACTCGAAGTTGAGCGGGATATCGTCGACCAGGCCCTCGCGGTTCACGAAGCCACGCGGATCCTGCTCCACCTCGGCCGACACTTCGTTGTGGGTCTTGCGCAGCGCTTTGAGCAGTGCGACCTGGTCGGCGTTCGCGCCCTCGGCGCGCAGGGACTGCTCGAGCTCGATCAGCGCCTCGCTACGTGCAGCGGCGGGGGCGCGGCGAAATGCGTGGACCTGGGACTGGATCGCCTGGGCCACGTCGAAGTCGCCAGCGAGCTCGGGATCGGCGAGCGCGTCCAGGTCCTCAGTCACCCGGGCAGCGTCGTCGGGATCCAGCGAGAAGCCAGACTCGAGTACCTTGATGCTGTCCTTCACGCGATCGGTGCGGGCCTGGCGGGCCGCTTTCTCAGCCGCGGCGGCCTTGGCCCGCTCGTCGGACTCGAGTGCCGACTGGCGGTTGCGCAGCGCGACCAGGCGCCGCGTCACCGCCTCGTGTTGCTCGGGATCCATGCCCACCGAGCTCGGCTTCACGCCCTGCCATCGTTTTATCGCCTCGGCACCCGCTTCGGGGCCCTCCGATCGCACCAGGCGGTCGAAGTTGCCAATCACCTCGTTGGCGGTGACGGTGGTCTCGAACTGCTGCATCGACGCCGCCGCGTCAGCCTCGTCCATGAACCCGGCGCCGATCGACTCCTCGAGAAGCGCGCCAAACTCCTGGCGCCGCGCCTCCACCAGCAACACGTCACCCTCGAAGGCGGCCGTCTCGGCGTCCTGCATCATGCCGGCGACACCCTTGTTCAGATCGTCGATTGCCTCGGCCTCGAGCTCGGCCTGTTGCTGGGCAATGATCGACGTCTTGGTGCGGCCGGCGTAGTCGTTAATCCGTTGCTCGACGAACGGGCGGAGCTCGCCCGGGGTCTCCTGGTTGAGCCCTTCGCGCAGCGCCTCGACCTTGGCGTCGAACCCGTCCGGGTCGTTGGGGTGCTCGAGGGCGTAGCCTGCAATGCTGTCGCGGATATCGGTCTGCAGCGCCGCCTGGTGCGCCACTACGACGCCACGCTGAAACGCCCGGCCGCGAATCGTGTCCTCGCGGCCTTCAAACTCACCGCCAGGCCCGGCCTGTTGGCCCTCGAGGAAACCTTCCTCCTCGGCGCGTCGGTCAAGCTCGGCGTTGCGGCGGGCGCTGAAGTTCTCGAGCTCGTTGCGCAGTTCCGTCGCGGCGGCACCGGCTAAGGGATTCGCTGGCGCGACGTCGCGCTGCACCTGGCGAGTAAAGCGTGGGGTCAGGGCCATAGCTATCCCCTATCGGCGATCCGCTCGCCGGCTTTGAGGATGGTGGTTGCAGTGCGTAGCGTGCTCACACGGCTCAAGCTCTTACGCTGGCGCTTGAGCGACGCGAGCCGTGCCTGGGTGTTGAGATCGTCGGTCCTCGAGTCCTCGGCCGCGCGCTTGGCGTCGGTGAGGCTGATATTGGCCACGGAGCCGGATAGTTGGATGCCCTTGGCGGCCGCAAGTGCGGCCTGGCTGCCCAGGACGGTGGCCAGTCGGCGGCGGCGTTGGATCTCGCGGTCACGCGCGGCGCTCTTTTCCTGGCGGGCCTGGATATCGAGCTCGACCTGTTTGGCGCCGGTGGCTTTGCGATCGGCGGCGATCGTCGTGACGGCCGCGGCTGCTGTGAAAAAGTCGCCCATTTTACTGTTCTCCCACCTCGAGCTCCGCGGTCAGGCCCAGCACGTGAAATGGCAATGGCTGGTCCTGCGTGAGTGTAATCTCCGCATCGCCCCGGGTGTAGCCCATGTCGCGGATAGCGAGCACGCCGGTCTGCGGGGTGTCGGGGGTGGCGGTCTGCGTGGTACCGATCACCTTGTCGGGGATCTTGCGGCCGTTGGCAATGACGCCGAGCGAATCCTTCACCTTGAGCCGGATCTCGCTCAGTCGCTTGTTGACGCCCATGAGGGGCCCGCGCCCCATGTCCACCGCCAGCGGCATGGTCGTGACGATCGGCGCCACGAAGTAACCCGCCTCGACGCTCGACGTGGGTGCTGTCGCGAACGTGAGCTCTCCGGCGGCCGACACAGTTTGATCGGCCGCCGGGGCCCCGTCGACAATGACTTGCACCGTCTCACCGGCTAGCGCACTAAAACCCGACACGGTCGTGCCCAGGCCGGTCGTCACCTTAACCGACGAATCGAGCCGTGTGTCGAAATCCGCCTTCTCCAGCTGGTAGACGGTCGCGCCATTGCGCTGGCGCTCGACAAGGTAGTAGATGCTGCGGTGCACGACCTGGACCTGCTTGAGTTTGTCGCCGCTGCGGGTCTGGTCCTCAGTCCACGCGGCAATGTCCTGGGAGCGCAGCGTGTTCAATATCGCGCCCGTGCCGTCGGTATTGGTGACCAGGACGTAGCTGTCCTCCGCGTCTGACGTCGACGTGAGCGCCGCCAGGGACGTGATTCCGCTCAGTAGATGGCTCGCCAGCACCGACAGCGACGTGGCGTTGTAGGCTTCCTCGGACCACAGAAACAGGTATTCGCGGATGGTTTTCTTTTCCTCGGTGACGAAAATGGTGGCGCCGTCCACCTCCACCGGCTTGAGCCCCATCGCGATCCCGAACTGCGACTGCCGCGGCAGTGCCGGCGCCGGCGTGAGCGGGCGCTCTGGCGCGTAGAACTCGCCGCCCGACGTGAACAGCTGCAGGTGCCGGCCCGGGTATAGCGCCCGGATCTCGTTCACCTGGTTGGTGTTGAGCGTGACGAATATGCCCTGGTCGTCGAGCCCATCGCCGAGTTTGAAGTTGAACGGGAAAAACCCGCCCACGATCGTGCCCAGGATCGACTGCGGCAGCTGGGCCAGGCCCGCGAATAACAGCCGGGACTCGAAGAACGTCACCGCTCCAGGGTAGCCACGGGTAGCGCTGACAATCTCCTCACGACGCGGGGAGCCTGTGGTCGTGGTGCTGAATGTCACGCTGCCCGACGTGGAGTCGGTATTGCGCCCGGTCATGTCCTCATAGTCGTCGGCCGACTCGCCCGAAAACGTAATGTCGTAGCTGGTGCCCGAGACAAAGGCCACCGTGATACTCGACTCAGCGAACCCCGTGGGTGGGAGCTCGAGGAGCTCGTCGCGGATGCGCCGCGCGTTGGCGGTCGTGTCCGAGCTTGAGTAGACGATCTCCGGCGTCTCGAACCCGTTGAGCTCTAGTTTGTACCGATCGCCGTCGGTGAAGCTGTTGAACGTCACCCTCACCACGTGGTTGACCGGCGTCGGTGAGTCGGCGTCATTGAAATCAAACTTGGGGATATTGCTGGTCGCGAGCGCCGCCAGGGTCCAGGTGGCATGATCGGCGCCGCGCTGCAGCGTGAACCAGCCCGCCGACTGGTGAGTGATCACGAGCGTATCGGCCGACTGCGTGTAGTCGAGCTCGAGGCATTGGGTCTCGGTGAACGTCGTCACCAGGTAGTCGTTGCCGCTGCCATTGATGTTGGTGACCAGGACGTCGTCGCGATAGATCTCCAGGCGCAGCGCGGTGAACACGAGCACGTAGTTCTGCTCAGTGTTGAAGCTGAACTCGACCACGCGGCCGTTGCCCAGGACGTCGCCGATATACTTGCGCCCCCATCGGGCTTTCATGCCGCCCTCTTTGACGCCCAGGACGTTCAGACCCCGCGAAGCGCCCTGGTAGTAATGCTGGATATCGGTCCGGGCCGCGAGCCCAGGATCGAGCACGCCGCTCGTGAACGCGGTCTGCAGTGTGTATGCCCTAGCCACGGCAGTCGATGAACGGGTTGGGCAGGTGCTCGAAATTCGGCTGCTGGCCCGAGTCGTCGTTGAACGCCTCGCGCTCGGATTTGTCCCGCTCCGCCAGCTGTTGGCGGGTCGGATCCTTGCCGGTGACGCCCTTCACGCACTTGACCAGGGTCTCGTTGACCACGTACTCGCGCAGATGATCCGGCCAGTCGCCCTCGGGCACCCAGCGCACGTAATCGAGCACGATCGAGCTCGTCTCGTCGGTGAGTATCTCCTGGCCCTGGCGCTCGTAGCGCAACGGGGGGTAGACGTACAGGATCTTGATCAGGTCATTGGGCAGCTGCCACTTGGCCGCGTAGCGCCCCGCCGGCACCTCGGTGAGTTTGCTGAGTGCCGCCTTGGTGGTCGCGTCGCGCCAGCTGGTGCGGCTGAGTGCGGCTTGGGCAATGGGGCGGTAATTGGTGCCCAGGACGTCATGCGCCACGGTGTCGCCTGTCAGCGCCGTTACCGGATCCTCGCCCATGCGGGTGAGAACCTGATTCCACACGGCGAGCTCGTCGAAGGTTTCCGGGTTTGGCATGGGCCTATCTCCTGCGGCGACGCTGGCGGATCAGCCAGTCACCGCCTTCGCTATCTTGGACCACCCGCCCGGTTGCGACGAATTGTATCGTTGTCGCGCCCTGAATGGCACCGGACGTTGAATTGGTGAGATCGGCGACTTCGGTGAAATCGATCGACGCCACCGCCTGGAGCCCCCCGATACCCCCCAAATCGGCCGTCTCGCTGAATGAAATCGCCTCGGACGCCGCGAGCGGGGCCCGACCGACAAGCACACCCGTCTGACCGAAAGCGACCGCCTCAGAGGCTACCAGGGCGCCGTCGGCGCTTAGTAGTGGGCTCGCCACGAAGGCGATCTCTGCGGTGGCCCGGATCCCGCCCGCCGCGGCGTTGCGTAAGTCGGCCGTTTCGCCAAAGGCGATCGCGGTGGCGGCGGCCAACAGGCCGTCGGCCGTGAGCGCTGCGGTTTGGTCAAAGGCCACCGCTTGGCTACCCGCCAGAGCGCCGTCGCCGGCGAGGCCACCTGCCTGACCGAAAGCAACCGACTCGCTTGCGGCGAGACCGCCATCAGCGCCCAGGTCACCCGTTTCGCCAAAGGCGATGGACTGGCTTGCCCCAAGTTCGCCAGCGCCTTCCAAATCTGCGGTCTGCGCAAAGGCCACGGCCGAACTCGCAGCCAGATCACCGTCGGCGTTCAAATCCGCGGTCTGGCTAAAGGCAATCGACGTTGCGGCCTCAATCGAGTCATTGCCGCCGGCAACGTCTGCGTCGAATCGCGCGCTGCCGGCGCCCGCCGCGTTCAGATCATCGAAGCCCTTCCAGTTGGTGTTGTCGCCGATGAACAGAAAGGCCAGGTTGTTGTTAGTGCCGTTATTCGTCCAGCCAGCGCGATTGACGACTTCCTGGACCAACGACGCCAGGTCGTCGGAGGTGACGTCACTGCCGTTGGTGCCATCGGGAAACGGATCGTTGACCGACGCGCTCGTGCGGGTCCGGTTTGTGATGTTGCTCGCCCCCGTCGTGAAGGTCGGGGCGTCGTCGATATCCTCGCAATGCAAGTCCCCGCCGGCTCGGTTGTTGTTCTGCTGGGCGCCCTGCTCAACCGTGATGGATGCCGAGTTGATAGTGGCGCCGTTATCAATCGGCACTGTCTGGAACCGCCACCCAATGCCGCCGGTGGTGGCGTAACTGACATAGAGAATGTTGTTGTAGCCACCTAACCGCATCGTCGTGCCCGACTGGCTCGCATCGTCGCTCGTGGTGGTGATGGTCTCCTGGGTAATGGGCGGGTCGATGATCATTTCGCCCCGCAGTAGATTGCGGTTTATCTGGTCGACCCGGCCGCCGACGAACAGCCACCATTGGCCGTTTCTGAGAAAAAACCGTTTCCGTACCGGCACATGGCCGCCGCGGTTGCGAACCCCGATAAAGCCGGGCCCGAAGGCGGCGAGCCGCCGGCCGCCAGTGGTCTCAAGGGTTAGGTGGCTGTCGTCCTCAAAATCGTTATTGACGATGTTGACCGGCTGATCGTTCAGGCGTGCGCGCGGCACGTCGCCCCAGTCGACCTGGTACAGGACGCCGAACAGGGTCTCGGCCGCCGGCGTGCGGGGCCGCTCGTTGGCGGCAATCCAGTCTCGCGCCGCTTGGTCCAGCACCACCATGTTGTTGACCGAACGGGTGTTGCCGCGTACCTGCCACCGCGCCGCACCGCCGTTGGGAGTGGTCCACAAATTCGCGATGGCGGCCTCAAACCCCAGGTGCAGCGTGGCGCGGTTCGGGTCCGCGTCGTCGATCCCGATGGTGGTGGGGTTGGCGGTATAGGTCGGCTGTGAAAACGTCGGCGCCCCCATCACCTCCTGAACGCCCCGCGTCGACCAATGCAGGTAACCCAGTCGGTGGGGCCGCAGGCCGAATTTGTGCGCCCCCATGCGTCCGCCGAAGGTAAAGAGCCCTTGCGGCTTCTCGCCCGGGCGGGCGGGTGCGGTCTGCATCCCGAAGTGCCAGCCGGCCGCCTTGGCCTCGACGCCGTTCAGTTCGTTGAATCGGTCCGCGGTGCGCAGCCGCATATCGCACTCATGCGGGAACCGGCCCGAGTCGAGCACGTCCTCGTAGTGGTAGGGCACCAGCCCCATGCTGATCCGCTGGTTACCCGTGTCCGGGTTGCGCCATTTCTTCCACCGCTCGCCGCGGGTCGTTTCAAGCCACACGGGTCTGCCTCACGTGGAACGATTGCCGGGTGCGGCGATCCACCCACAGCGGGTGCGCCTTCAAATCGTCGTAGCGCAATTCCAGGTAGTGGGGCAGCCGCTCACGCTGCTCGAGCCAGTTTTCATACTTGATGACGTTGCTGCTGATGTGCTCGTCGCTGTTGTACTTGGCCATCTCCTGGCGGTTCATGCGCCACCAATCCACCGGGCGGCCGTCCGGCGTGAACATATGCTCGCGCTGGGAGCGGTCAATTTCCTCGAGGCGGCGGTGCATGAATACCACCATGCACTCGGGGTATTGGTGGCAGATGTCCGCCAAAAACGGTGCCTGAATCACCAGCTTGGCGTCGAGCTCCCGGACCCACATGTCGAAATACTTCGTCGACAGCGCCTCATGCCATACCAGTTCTTCGCGCACCAGCCCGTGAGTGTCCCGCAGGTCGTGGTGGATGGCGCTGGCGGCAAAAGTCGTGCCCGACCGATGCGTGCCGGTGACGAGAATCTTGTCGTGCCTGACGAGGTGCTCGAACATTAGTCCGGCAACGTGCAGACCGCGACACCGCGAACGCCCTCCAGGCTGGTGGTGAACTGCCACTGATTGCTGCGGGTCGTCCAGGCAGGTGTTAACGGGCCTTCGCACGGCGTCCCTACTGGTACGTTGGCAATTTTGCGGCCGCGGTCGCGGTTGGTGATGCAGTCCGCATCGCATCGGTATACGGGGCGTGTCCCTGTGCGGTAATCGCGCACCACCCACTCTATGATCACCGGGGGCGGCCGTGGGCTACTAGCCCTTAAACCCTCGAAACAGGCCTGCTCCTCGGCGTTAGGCTCGTACCACTGCGGCACCCTTTGCCAGGCGTCCTCGGCCGTTTCCCGCGTCGGGTCCATGACGACGTCGAGCAACCGATCCAGGCCACCTGATAGCCGCCCTGCAAAGCCTCGCCAAGTGTAGGCGCCGGCGTCCGCCGGGGGGCAATACCAGCCGGCGCAGCCCCAGCCTTCGGCCAGCCGAATGTCGGTCACGAAACCGACGCCATCGCCAATGGGCGCCGGCCAGCATCGCGGTACTGTGGTGGTTTTCGGCACACGGGGCGCCAATGCACCCAACACCTCGGAACGCAAACGGAACGGGCCCTCGTTGCTGCAAACGTTGTCGGGCTCCACGCTCCCGGTTTCGCCAGTACCACACACGCTGATTAGCCAATCGTCCTGGACGTCCTGGGCCGCGGTCCAATTGGGCCAGTTACCGCCCCAATCGCAGGCCCGACCGCCGGGACACGCCGCCACGTAAGTCGTTGGAGACACGTCGGCCGCGCTGGCCCACCGATACCCGGCCGCGCAGTTAAACGACTCCGCCCGTGTTGCCGTGATGGAGTCGCACGCCAATGCCGTCGGCGGTTGCTGTGCGTGAAGGCGACCGCCGCCGCCGATTGTAGCCAACAAAAGCAAACCTCCGATTAGCAGGCGCATTTGCGTTCCTTTCCGGTTTCTGTTGCTAGGCACCGTCTTGCCCCCGACTTTGGCGGTCATAGAACTAGGATATTCCTCGCTTGTAGTTGTCCTCAGCATCGCTCAGGATGCCGGTGGCCAGGATCGTCGCAGGGGCGCCGGCAAACTTACGCGCCGCCCGGGCCTCCTCGGCCATGATCGGCGCCGCCCATAGCGCGACGTCGGGCAACATGTCGATCTTGACGTTGCCGGCACGGATACACACCATGCCGTCGCGCCTGGACTCTCGCCGGCCGTGCATCCGCAACAGCTTCGCGAACTTCGTGGCCTTCTGCCAGGTGAGTGGAATCGCGGTCTTACCCGCGTGGAATGTGACCGTTGCCCGGTCGCGTGTCACCCTGAAATCGGTGGGCTTCAGTACTCCGCTGCTAAGCGTCTGAACTTGCGGACTTTTGCCAGTCCTCGGCTGTTGGTTCATTACCAGTGACCTCCTCGCTCGTGACTTTTCGATCGGCTTTGCCGTCGGTCACGTAGTATGAGACCTGGCCGGTAGCGCTGTCGATAGCTGACGCCACGACAGTGCAGTCACGCCCGCCCACCTTCACTGGCCAACCATTGGGGTACTTCGCCCCGGCGCGGAACTTCTTGCGCTTTTTCCGCTCGGCCCGCCTCTTGAGGATTTCCTTCTCGGGTAGGTCTGCCATTTAGGTCACCGATATGTCGAGATCGCCGGCGGCAAATTCCGGCGTGATGCCATTGGATACCGCAAGGCTAGACGTCAACGCGCCGTAAATCCAGAGCTCATTAGCCACCACGTCGGAGCCGATGCCGAAGTCGGTCTCGGTCTCGGTGCCCCCTGTGGCGCTGGGGAACGTGATCGCGTTGTCGTTGTCGGCGACGCCGGCGGCGACCGACCACTGGGCAGCGCCTCGAGCCACGTCAACGCGGGCATAGGACGTATACGCCGCTTCGCTGGTGTTCTGGTTCGACGTGTCCGTGAGCGTGGCCGTGTGGAGACTGATCTCCAGGTTGCCTGCGGCCGTCGATGCCTGGATCCCGGCCGCGTCACCGATGTTGTCAAAATCGGTATTGAGGAACAGGAGCTCGAGCAGTTCCGTTTCGAGTGTGTCTGTTGCCGGCATCGCCTAGCCTCCGATCATCGCTTTGGCGCGGGACTTCAGCGCGTCCATGTTCCGGCGCAGGCCGTCGAGCTCCGCTTCGGCGCTCGTAATGTCCGCCCTGGTCGCGGCCAATTTGTCCGCCGCCGTCTTGTTTTGTGCCTCGAGATCGGCCTTCGCCTGCTTGGCCTCGGCGATGTGGTTCTCCGCCCATGCCTGGGCCTCGGTGATCACCGCCTGGCGTTCGCCCTCGAGCGCCGCCTTGGCGTTGGTCAGCTGGTCGTTCGTCTCGCGCAGCGCCGTCGCGAGCTCGTCGAGTTGGTTCCGCCGCGCAATGCACTCGTCGGACAGTTTGGCGGCCCGCTTCTCCTCGTCGCTGGCCAGGGACTCGATCCGCTCGAACGCATCGCAGGCTTCGCCCAGGCGCGCGGCCGCTTTGAAGAACACGACCATACGCCGCATTTCGGTGATTGCGTGCTTGATCGGCATGACGTCGGACTTAGCCACGGTTGGCCCTCACGTGCAGATAGACGTCCAGGTCGGTGGCGCCGTTATCGCCGGTGACAATGGCGCGAATGTAGCGAGTGACTTCGGAGATCTGCTCCACCGCCTCGGCCGTGAACGACAGGGCGTTGCCCTGGGGGTCGGTGAGCGTGGCCCAGTTGGTCCCGTCATTGCCGCCCTGGATCGCCAGGGTGCCGGTGCCGAATGTGCCAATGACCTGGACCGACTTGTCGGCATGGTCGGGCACTTCGACCTGTGTGCCAATCTCGTCGCCGTCCTCGATCTGCTCCCACAGATAGGTGCGCGCGTGTTGCGTGTCGCTTCCTGGTACTTTCTGCGGTGCTGGCATGACCTTATCCCTTGTTGATGACAACCCGCCGGCTTAGACGGTGGCGTGCTCAGCCGGCGGGTGCCAAAAACCCCGAGCGAGGGGAATCTAGTCGCTGTCGGTCAAGACAAACGTGGTCTCGTTGGTCGTATCGACCACACCGCTCGCGTTGGCGTTGACCAGGACGGCACCGTAGTCACTCAGCGCCTCGTTCGATGCGCCGATGTTGGTGACGACCACAACGTCGATCTTGTCGCCGATGGCCAGGAGCCCCGATGCGTCGTTGAAGTAGCCCGCACCGTCGACGGTCGCGATCGCGTCCTCGGTCTTGTAGCGCCAGGAGCGGCCGGCTTCGCTATTGCCGTCCGGTCCAACCAGCGTTAGGTACTGCATGTTAAAAGCCATAGTGTTGCCTCCTTAGCTGGTTCTAGGCTACGACTCGTCGCACTGCACTTTGACGACGCCGTTGGTGTTGCGAACGATCGCGCCAGCCTTGAGCAGGCCATTGGCCAGCCAGCTGACTTTGTTCGGGATGTAGTTCACCTCGGCCCGCGGATCGATGCCCGTGGCATAGCCGACGGCCGTCTGGTGATACGCGTAGCAGTCGCGCACGTTCGCCGTGACCGTGAGCCCGCCCTCAAACGCGGAGCGGTCCTCGATCATCTTGAACGTCATGCCGACGAAGCTGCCGATCTCACCGTTAACCAGGGCCTTGACGGTGTTGAAGTCAGAGCTCGTGGCCTCGGTGTTACCGAGCAAGGCTTCCAGCTGCAGCGCGCCGTGCACCAGGCAACGACCGGCCGCAGCCACACCCTTTTCGTTCAGGTGGCGCGAGGCTCGGCGGAGCTTGGCGGGATTGAGATCGGTCGCAGTACCACCGACCGCCGTGGTAACGGTGCCGGCGTAGGCCGCCGCGCCGTCCATCGCGTCGATGATCAGCTGATCCTCACGCCGGGACAGGCCCCCGGCAATGGTCTGCGCGAGCTCGGTGCGCTCTTGGAAGTTGACCTCGGCGTCGTCGAAAATGTCCGTGTATTCAGGTGCCACCCAGTTCTCCAGCGTTACGGTCTGGAGTGAATGGCTGACGTCCATCGGGGTCACGTCGGTTTGGGTTGCACCGCGCTTATGCGCCATGCCCTTACCCATCCCGCGGAATTTGTAGGTATCGCCAACGACGCCGGTGCGTACGGTGACGGTCGTGCGAAGGCTGCCCATCCCCTGGTACTCATGGAGCACCGCGGAGTCGAATTGGGTGGCAGCCGCGGCTGATAAGAACTTAGACATGGGCCTCTCCCGTCAAAAATCGGAAAATTCGTTTCCGACTTCCAGGTGTCCACCGTTGCGGTGGGCTGGCCGTCTACGCTTTCGGGCGCTACGCGAGTTAGGTCAGAGCGGGCTCGGCGTGCCGAGGTGTCCGGTTAACGAAACTGGCGCCGAGGTTACCCCCGGCGCCGCTTCCCTGGCAAGCCTGGGTTTAACCGACAGTCTGTCGATCCTCGCCCGGAAAGAGTTGCTTAAACATGCCGTCGACCTTCGCGCGGTGCTCAGCATCATGTTCGTAGATGAGTTTGCCCGCGTTGACGTGACCCTCGGGGTAAGTCTTATACATTTCGGCCTCGGCGTCGGCCTTGGTGAAGGCGGGCCCAGTTTGGCCCGTTCCGCCCGCAAGTTGCGCATCCCCTGACGCTTTGGCCACCAGCTGCTCGATTGCCAGGTAGGCATTGACGTCGGTCGCGATCGCCTTCGACAGCGCGTCGACCTGGTCCTTCTCGAACGTCGCCGCCAGGTACTTGTCCACCGCCGCGATGCGGGCGTCGGCATTGTTTCCAATCTTGGCCAGGCCCTCGGCCAGTGCGGCCTCGTCGCTCGCGTTTTGCTCGGCAATGACATGGGCCATCTTGCTGGCGATCGCGTCGTGGGCCTTCTGAGACAGCCCGAGCTCCTTGGCCACCTCGCGGAATTGCGTCAGCAGCGGATCATCGGCGTCGAACTCGCCCTCGAGGCCCTCCGGCTTGGCCGGGAGCTCGTAGTCGCCCTCCGGTGCACCAATGAGCTCGGCCGCGGGGCCCAGCTTCGCCTCGAGCTCCGGCACCGCCCGGGCCTGGGCGTCAACGGTCTTGTACTTGTCGGCCTTGAACCAAGGCGGCGCGTCGCCGCTGCCCTGCATACCCTCCATCCAAAACCAACCATCGTCGCCGCCTTCGCCGGCCCCGCCCTGGTCGTCGCCGCCGGCGCCCGCGTCACCGTCTCCGGCCCCGCCCTGGTCGTCGCCTCCGCCACCGCCGGCGTCGCCGCCTTCGCCCTCGGGCGCCAGGTACCGCTGCAGGAATCTCAGAAACTCGCTCGTGGGTTAACTCTCCTTGGGTTTGGGCATGAAACGGCTACACCAGTCGTCGGTTTCCACGACAGGAAACCAGCCGCCGCCGGCGGGTGGGTTGATGCGACACTCCTGAAACGTCTTGCTCTCGGCAGGCCGAAATTTCGACGCGAACCACCGACAGCGGTCACACCTGGGTGTAACCAGGGTGTAGGGAACGGCCGCAGCGCCGGCCTGGGGTTTGTTGTGATCCATCGTTACTACTCCTCGCTCGGTGCCCTCCAACCGCCCAGGAGCGCCTGGGCGGTGGCGGGGCTTCGTCTTGTCGGGCTCCCCCCGTCTACTACCGGGTCGCTCGTCCCTTTCTGGCAGTAATTAGGTCAGCCCTGATTGCCGGACGACAGGGCCGGGAAATCCATCACAGTCACCTTGTGCATGAACTGGCGCAGCGCGTCCATTAGGTCGGACTTGGTCATGTTGACGGGGTCGACCAGGAGGACCACCTCGTCGTTCCCCGGCGTGAGCGCAGGTGTTGCCAACACACCGTTGACGGTGGCCGCGCCCGTGCTCGTGTCTGTAATCGCCTCGTTGTTCTGGAACGTGCCCTTGATGTTCTTGAGGGTCAGCGTGCCAGTGGCGCCGGCATCAGCGTCGGCGTGGATCGTGCCGGTGGCGCCGCTCGTACCGCCGGTGACCACCAGGCCCACGGTGAAGTTGCCGGTCTGGCCGTCGTAGGCCAAATCTTGCATTAAACCGACGTCCTCGATCTTGCCCCCGCGGGTGTACAACATTCCTAAATCAGCAGCCATTGCGGTTACTCCTGGGTTGGGTCGCCACCTGTGTTTGCGAACTCTATCACTTGCAGTATGCGCGTGACTACATCGTGCCCCCCCTGGCGGATCGCGGCGTGCACCTCGGTCTGCTCGGGGTCGACGATGCGCTGCTTGACGTAGAGCTCAATAAGCTCGGCCAGGACGAACCGCCCGGCCTCGGTCGTGAAGCACTGGCGGTAGAAGCTGGCGTGATCTAGCTGGGCCTGCAGCTGACGCTCGCGGAGCTCCTCGGCGTCGGCGCCCTTGAGCTCGAGCGTGTCCCACTGACTCACGTCCAACGGCGGGCCGCCACCAATGTCGTGGGATACCGTCACGCGGCCTCGCGGTTCTCGGCGATCAGGTTGGCGGCCTTCTGCTGCAGGTCCCGGCGCTCGGCTTCGTCGCGGACCAGGCGCGGGTCGAGGCCGGTCTTGTCCGCCACCCAGGCGCCCAGGTCCTCCATTTTGATGCCCAGGGCGATCGACTCCTCGGGCGCGCTGGTGAGCGTTCGCTCGAGCGTGAGCAAGTCGTCCATGTCCTGGGCCCGGGCCAGGGGCGATAGGTGCTTGAGCGTTACCTGGCGGCCGTCGATGCGCATCCGCGCCATGTCACCACGCCGACCAAGAATATCGGTGCCGCGCACGGCGGTGGCTTCCACCACCTCGGTCTGCAACCGGCCGAAGCTCGAGCCCGCCTGGTTCACGAGCTCGCGGTCGTCGATGGCGATCTCAGTCGCCGTGCGCACCGGGCCCGCCGGATCGCGGAGGTGCTGGAATAGCGCCGTCTTGATCACTTCCTGCAGCTGGGTCAGCACCTCGAACCCGAGCTTGATATCGCCGCTCGTCTCGAGGGCGCGAATGGTTGGGTTCTTGGCGTCGTTCGAGTCGACCGTGGTCACGGCACCCGGCTGGATCCGCAGGTTGTACGGGTTGAGCGCCGAGTCCCTGGTCGCGGTCCACATGCCGGCCACCGCCAGCGCGGCCGCGCGCAGGATGAACTCGACCACCTTGTTGGCGGTCTTGATATCGGGAAGCACCTGCAGGATGGGACCGCGGCCGTAGATCTCGCCCGGCGTCACCGACCAGCGGAACACAATCCGCGGGTTCGTCGACCAGGACGTGCGCCAAAACACTTCTTTCTCAGGCTTCCAGATCGCGACGCCTTCCCACAGGCCGCGATCGGGGTCGAATATGACGCCCTCGAGGATCGGTATCTTACCGCCCGGCTTGTCCTGGATCAGCTTGGCCATGCGAGCGGAAGGCGCCGCGCCTGGCCACTGCCGGCCAATGAGCCGCCCAGCCACCGACAAATCCCGGTAGGTGGTTTCGATCGTTGAGTGCAGACCCTCCTCGAGGGTGAGCTCGGTTAGCGGGATGGCGTTGAATACCAGCGACTTGTCGCCCAGGCGCCCGCCATACAGGTCAAAGGCGCCCGTCCCAATGGCCAGGTCTTGGAACGCTTCATGCACCTGCTGGGCCATGTTGGAATGGTGCACGTGGCTGAAAAAGATATCGTTTTGCTCGGCCAAAAGCTCCTTGTTGCGGGTGTTGTCACGCTCCGCCTTGGGCACGTCCGGGCCCAGCACCAGCTGCGACCAGTTCCGCCAGGGCGGTAGCAGCACCGACTGCATCTTGGTGGCGAAGCTGGGCACGCCCAGGACGGCCGTTGAATCGAACACGTCGAGGTTGCGCTTTTGGCCCGGCGTCGGTTCGTAGAACGTGTTGCGGTGCGGGATCGAAAAGCGATACCCCTCCTCGAGGTGCGGTGTCCACTGGACTTTGAGCGCCCGCGCATCCTCGTAGCGGGCCATGATCTCCTTGCCCTCCATGTTCCTCGGGAGGGCCGGCAGGCGATTGATGAACCGCCGAAGCGATAGCAGGGCCACTAGCTAAAATCCGAAGTTGTTGGGGATGCTGCGACCGAGGAGGCTGTTTCGGCTTGAGCCACTCGTCGTGCCGCCCTGCGTCGTGCCACCTGGGCGCCGTGGAGCACCGCTTCCGCCACTGCCACCGCGACTGCCGCCCGCAGACGCCCCGCCCGGGCGAATGCCTCGAGCTCCGCCGGCGCCGAGCAGGTTACGCCGGCCGCGGGTGTTGCGCTTGGCGGATTTGAGCCGCTCATTTTCCTCGCGGGTTAACTTGTCGAGCTCGGACCGCTGTCGGCGCTCGTTCTCGATCTCCTGCGCCGTGGGCGCTGGGGTCTTTGGTTTCTTGAATAAGCCCATTCCCACATTTTCCCACTAAGTAGCGATATAGCTGCCAGGGAGTCCAGACCATCCCTGCTGACAGTCCCACTAGGGCCTTGACTTGCTCGACGCAGGTCATGGGCCCCGCCCACCATCGCCCGCGGGGGATCGTCGTCTGCCGGAAGGCTGTCACCTCAACCACCACCGCCGCCGGCTCTATCAGCGATCCGAGGGCATTTTCCGACGCGGCCGGCAAGATTGCAACATCGGTGAACGCGGCGTGCGGGTTGTAGAGGATCCAGTTCCACCCATCCCACCGCAGCGCATACACATGGCTGTAGCCGTAGGGCGTGCGAAACAGCCAGTCCCACCACCGACGGCGCTCCGCCTCGACAAACACCAGATACCACCGCGTGGGCGAGCTCCGCCGCAAATGCGCCGGGCACCCGAGGATCACGACACGTCGAAGTAGGGGAACGCGCGCTGCGTGCCGTTGACCGTGAGCAGCGCGTAACCCGTCGGCGTCGCCGGCAAGGCCGAAGCTGCACCAGCGCTGCCAACCGTCGTCTGGCTCGACGTGATGTTCAGCTGCGCCTGCGTCACGCTGCCCGTCACCTCGGTCACCTCCGATTGCGAGGTGAGGCGTACGTATTGGGTCAGCGCTCGATCGATGGCCCGGATCCGGCTCTCGCTCTTGACGTTCAACGCCCTGGCGATCTCCCTGGCGGCGTCGATCGGCATCAGCTAACCCTAAGCCACCGACAACCGTCGAACACGAAGATTCGATCGGCGGCGGCGGCGATGTAAATGGCGTCGTTCATGGCGTGCGTAGTTTACCCGCCGCCGGTGGCGCGTGCCATTGTTACCCCATAGGAATGGGATTTTTATCGCATAAGAATGGCCGAGGCGGAAGTCGAACGGGCTCTTGTCCAGGCCGCCGGCAATGAATGAGCCGCCCCCCAGCTGTTGCTGGGTCTTGGATAGGCCCGGGTTGGAGCCAAACTCGAGCATCGCGTACTGCAGTGCGTCGCACACGTGCGAGTACATGCCCTTGTCTGGCTTATCGTGATAGCGCTCGTCGCCCACGATCTGCACCCGTCGATACTGATACTTGCCGGCCATGCCCTTGCGCAGCTGCCGGCAGCGCGGGTGAATGGCCAGACCAGGGCGGCCGTCCACAAACTTCATCAGCGGGCCCGCCACCGCCTCGCGTCGCAGGTTGAAGTCGTTGGTCCTGGCCGGCACCGCCGGGATCCCGTTGGCCCGCAGGATCTTGAAGGGCGTGTTTTCATCGGTCTGCGCACGCTGGTCGCCCGCAGGATCGCCGAAAAACCGGAAGCTGCTGTCGCGGTAGTCGCGCTGGATCTTGGCATTAAGGAGCTCGGCAAACCGTGCAATGCCCATATCCTCGGCCACGAGCTCGTCGATCACCTTCCACCGCCCATGCACGTCCTGCTGCACAAACACCGCCGCCGGCGTGAGGCCGAAGTCGATGCCCACGCGGATCTCCGACGTAGGATCCCACTCCGCCCAGTCGGTGCAATGGAAACTGTCAGTGAACTCGGGATACACCGGCTTGCCGTCGAGCACAAAGCCATACTCGCCGTCGAAATAGACCTTGATCCACTCGGGGGTTTTGCCGGCCGTCTGCTGGTAGTAGCCCGGCTTGAGGTGGCGCAGGTTCTCCGCCTGGGGACTGCGCCCGCTTGGCTGTCGAAACAGCTTCCAGGTGGGCGGCCGCTCCTCCTCGAACACCCGATACCACCAGTGATCTTCGTCCGGTGGGTTGGTGTCCATGATCAGCCCGCTCCAGTAGCCGCCCAGGGCGACCATGTCGAGCTCGGCGACGTTGGGCCAGGCGCCCGTCTCCGGGTCTCTCATGGCCTCCAGGGCGTCGTACGCCTTGCTGAACGCCGGGTCGCGGTAGCTGGGGAACCGGCCGATGCGCAGCTGCAGCATGTCGACGATCGCCTTGGGGATCTCCCTGGCCTCGTTCACCCAGGCCGCCGTGAGCTCGAGCGATAGCAGCTTCTTGATATCCTTCGGCCGGTCCAGGGCGCGGAACATCACGTCGAGCTCGAGCTCAGTCCCATCCGGCAACCGCACCCGGATCATGTGCGTCATGTCGCCCTTGCTGAACTCCCCGTATTGCTCCTCGGGGAACCAGTCGAGCCACGTCTGCAGCGTGGTGTCATGGAGCTCGCGGTAGGTGTTGCGGATCACCGCCCAGCGCGATCGGCGCTTGCCCGTGTCGTCCACCGGCTGCACGCAGGCGCGCATCATAATCTCGAGACAGCACCCGGTCGACTTGCCGGAGCCCAGCGGGCCCAGGAGCCCGCGCACCGGGCTCGAATCCAGGTGGAAGAACGAGATCGTTCGCTCGGCGTTGTACTCGGTAACCTCGGGGTTCTTGCGCTGCCAGTCCGGGCGCTCGCCCAAGGGCCTCGTCTCGGTCAGCCAACCGTAGTCGAGCGCCTCGTCGTCGAATACGTGATCAGCGGCGGCGGCCACGGTCGTGCGTCGATAGCAGCCAGATCAGGATAGGCACGAAGGTCTTGATCGTGACGTTTTCGTTGTGCACAAAACGGCTGAAAGTTGACTCTGAAAGGCCGAGCCGCCGCGCGAGCTCCCTCTCGCTGACGTCGTAGACCCCGCAGTATAGACGGACCATCTCTCCGAGCACAGTGCGTTGTTTCACCCGATCCAATCCTCGTTTTGGTTGGGGTCCTCGATCACGATATCCGGGTCGAGCACGCTGCGGCGCCAGCCCTTCCACGACGACCGCCATACAATGCCGTGCCAGTAGCGGCCTGTGATCGGGTGCAGGTGGCGAGGGTGGCGCAGCGCATCTGCGAACGGTTCCAGGTAGCGGATTATGAACTCCTCGTGAGCTCGCGCGGGTGACCGGATGCCGGCGAGCGTGCCCTTCTCGGGAAACAGCGCTATCTGCTCCCAGGGACGTAGGAACCCCCAGCCACTACCGGAGACGTTGCCCCACACCAGCCGGGCGTGCGGTACGCGGCCTTCGCTTGCCGGGTCACCAATGACCTGGCGGTAGGTGTAGTCGGTGACGTGGAAGCGTTTGATCATAGGCCGCCGACCCACTTCGCAAAGGCCGCCGCCAACGCTAAGGGCGCAAGCAGAAACCCGGTCAGACACGCGGCCGCCTCGAAATCGTCGTAGTCCCAGGTATCGGGGTCATAAAACGCCCACAGGAGTGCCGCGGCGCCGAGCGACGTCGCCAGGACGAAGTCAGCCACTGTGAGCCGCCAGGGCATCGGGGTGCAGCGCTACCTGCAACATGAGCGGGCGCCCGGCCGCGTTACCGTGATCGACGCGGAAGTGCTCGCGGTAGCTGGGGTCGGATTGCTTGATCAGGAACATGAGCAACGAATCCGATTTCTTGCGGATCTGCGCCACCTCCTCGCCCTCGTAAAACACCGGCTCATCCCAGCCGGCATACGCCCGGGCGTGCGCCTCGTCTTTGAGCACCTCGAGGCCGCACTTCTTGGCCTCCTCAAACGCCGCGGCGAAGTCGGCATCCTCTTGGCGCCAGCGATACACCCAGCCCCGGCCGGCTTTGGCTTTGCGAATCGCCCAGGTGACATTGCCGTGGTTCATTAACTCGTTGATAACCTTGACCAGCTTGGGGCGCGCCGCCCAGCCCACCGACTTCGGTGTGCGCACCTGCTTCGGCTTCTTTTTTTAGCTGTCACTTTCTGGTTCCGGTTGCGGCTGGTGCGACCACCACAGAAAGGTGCGCTCGAGCAGCACGTCGACCAGGGTGTCGACGTAACAGCGGGCGCTCTCCGGGGGCGTGTCTATATCCAGCTTGATCGCTTCGGCGAATGTACGCCGCCCGACAGTGGCCCGGCCCGATATGTCTTTAGTCAGGCCGGATATGGACACGTGCACCTCGGTCCACAGCTGCAACCCGGCCGCCTTGCCTACCGGATGATGTTTCACGCGCAGCGCGAGACGCTTCTCCAGGTAGTCGCCCAGGTTGTCGTCCTGGGTCATACGTCCAGCCCGTCCTGCTTGCCGGCGTCGGCAGCGTCGTCGTTGTTACCGTTGAACGAAAACGAGCATTGGCGCTTGACGCTGAGCTCCACAAGCTCCTCGCTGTGCGTGATGGGATCCACACGCACCTGGCAGCGGACCGCCGCCTCGCGGTTGAGCAGCGGCTCAACGACCACTTTCTTGAGAATCGCGTCGTCAAACTCTGCGCCGTCCTCGCCAGTATGCGGGCCGATCGTGGCAATCCCGCGAGATTGGAACAAAAACTGCAGCGGCTCCAAGTCGCTGAATTGCGGATTGCCCTCGGCGTCCCATAGCAATTTGAGCGGATTGCCCGATGCACTCACGAACTCGTCGATTTCCATATCTCGCACCAAAAACGCCAGCGACACGTCGCAGCGCGGCACCTGGGTCTTGCCGGCCTTCTCAGGCTTGAAATTCACATTCGTGATCTGCGCGTTACGCGGTGTTAGTTCGATCGGGCGGTTTTGGATCGTCTTGGCCTTTCGGCCTGGTTTCTTCTTTGCCATAAGTATCCCCTTTGGGTAGTGAAATGACTTTGTTGCTCGGAGTGTAGAAGTCCTTGAGCCAGGAGCGTGCCAGCTGGTCGAGGACATTAAACGGCTCGCCAGAAACTTCGGCGGCCTGTTCGGCGACGCCCTTGAGCATCGTCGCCGTGAATTGCGTGGTGAGCCCCGCCACCCGCTGCACTGCGAAAATGGCGTCGGCGCCTTCGCAATACAGGTGACGATCGTTGTTGGCCAGGGCGTAGATGCACAGGTTGGCCGATTGGATCGAGACGCGGCGCTGCTGCTTGTTCAGCTGTGGGCCCTCGGGCTCGAGCACGATGTTGGGCAGGTCCGCCGGGCGGAGCTCGCCCGACTTGCGGCGGTTCTCAATGCCGGCCGCGACGCGGCGCTTGATCTCCTCGACCGACATGCCGTTCACCGGCGGCGTGCGCTCCCAGTTAGGCATGGGCGTCGTCCAGGCTGGACAGCGGCCGCCACTTGTCGGTCGGCTCGAGACCGAGCTCGGGTTGGGCGTTGCGATTGTGGTGCAGCAGCCTCACCTGGCCGTCGCCCAGGTAATGGCCGAGCACCTCGCGACCGTTGACCAGGAAGAAACACCAAAACCGGCGCCCCTTGGACGTGAGCGGCGGCGGCCTTTCCTGCAGTTCAATCCAGGTATGACTGGATACATCGGGTCGCATCGTCAAATCCCCAAGCCACGTGTGCCTTGTAGCCGACTCGCTCGAGACGCTCCAAAATCTGCAGCTGTTCATCGTCGGGCTTCGCCCCGTCGACATGCTTGAGCTCGAGCACCAGGCCGGCATAGCCGTTGTGCGGATAATACAGCGTATAGTCGGGCCAGCCCTTGCGCACGCCCTGGCCCTGCAAAATGGCGCCTTCTACGGCGCTGCGCGCCCCACCGTTGGGGGTGTGCGCGAAGTACAGCCCAGCGAGCCCACCGCATGGCAAGCGTAGGTGATCCATCCACTGCACCAGCATCGCCCCGTCGCGTTGCTCGGGACGGTTGAGCCGTCCTGGTCGGGCCCCGCCGAGCTCACCCACCAGCTGGCTCCGCACGTGGCTGCCCACGTGGCCGAGCTCGGTTTTATCTTTGATTCGGAGAGTCACCGGCCCGCGCCCTCATCGCCGTCTCCATGAGGGGGTTGGCTGAGCACGCCTGAATCGACCACAGCCTTAATAGTGTTCATGGTCCGGTCTGCATCATCGGTTTCGATGAGCGTCTCGTCATAACTGCCCCCCTTGAATTCAATGAGGCTTACAGAGTCCGCCCATATACCCATGATCGAGCGTCTAACGTAGTCTGGCGACGGTGCTGGTAGCGCATCAACCTGCCGCACAAGTTGAGCGGCTAGGGCGTCCCGGTAGATCTCCCCTTTCGCTGTGTTACAGGCCCAGTGCCAGTACTCTCCGTCTGGGGCGACCGCGCAATAGTTGGCAACATCACAATTCCAACCAACAGCCAACTCAACCGCCTTGCATATGTATTCGTTGTCAGTCATGAGGGTCGCGCGCGTTGCCCCAGCTGGTCGAGGAGCTCGTCCTTGTCGCGCCCGTAGCACACCAGCACCTCCATGCTCGGCAGGCCCAGCGCCTCGGCACGATCGGCCGCGAGCCGCATCGGCTGGGCCATGAGTTGCTCGAGCGCCTCCGCGGTGAACCCGATCACCATGAGCGGCGTGTCGTCTTTGGTCTTGCCGGCCGCAACGATCATTCGCCCGCCGCCTTGCGGATCGCAGCCCGGACCTGGGCGAGCGATTTCTCGGCAATGCCCGGGAGTTTGACCAGGTGCTCATCCGGCACTGCCATGACGTCGCCGACGGTCATGTAACCGCCCGCCTTGAGCGCCTTCACCGCCTGGACGGTGACGCCCGACAGGTCCGATAGATCCCGGCCCACCGGCACATTCTCCGGCGCCTTCGAGGGTTGCTGGCTGAACGCTTCCGGGTTGGGTACCGAGCTCACTAACGGCGCCGCCGGTGTGGCGTCAAATAGTTTCTTGAGCTCGAGGTTGGCGAGCTCCTGGCCGCACGCGCGTCGCAGATCGCGGGCCTGGGACGGCACCCAGCACATACGCCCCAAGAGCTCCTCAGTCGAATGACCGCTGATGTTCTCAGGGATCTCGAACTGCTTGCCGATCTCTCGGGCCGCGGCGCGCAACGCGCCCAGGGCCTTGTCGATTCGCTCGTCGGCCTTCTCCCGGGCGGCCTGCATCATTTCGGTGTCTCGTGACATTGCGGTTCCTTACTCGTGTGGGTTTTGGTCGTCGAACTCAAGCTGCGCCGTCATCTGATCGTAAACCGCCTTGACTCGTCGGTGGTAGGTGGACATTGGCTCGACCAGCGTGGTGCCGTCGGCGGCCTCCTCGGTCGTGCGCGGGTTGATCGTGAAGCGGGGATCGTTGGCGCCGTGGATCTCCGCCACCATGCGTTCGACCTCTGGCGCCAGCACGGCGTCACTCTTGGCGGCCGCGCCGGGATCCTGTTCCCAGGGCACGACCTTCGGGTCAAGGAACTGCTCGAGCGGCATCCCGACGTTGCGCTTGGCGGCGTCGACGATGGCGGGATAGAGGAGCTCGAAGGCATCCACCTCGCCCCGCACCGTGTGCTTGTTCTCCGCGCGCTCTAGGGCGGCCCATCGCTTTTCGAGCGCCGCCGGGACCAGGGCGGTGTCGCCGGCGAGGATATCTGCCACCCGGGCAAGGCGGCCCCCGGGGGTGTCGTCGTAGCGGTTGTTGGGCGGCTCAGCGGTGACGCTGGCGGCCTCATCGGCCGCGGCCACCGCAACCGCTCGACCAGCAAGAAGTTCCTGGGTGGCGTCGTAAGCGGCTTCCGGCGTGAAACCCATGTCGACCAGCTGCGCGTACTCGGGCGCCTCGAGGACGGGATCCGGCGGCGGCGGCTCGGCGGGGGTGCCGGGTTCCACGTGAAACGCCGCCATGCGGGCCGCGAGCTCACCCATGCGGAGCTCGAAGTTGTTGAGTTGGTCGAGGATCTGCTCGCCGGCGTCGACGACGTGGTTGGCCACCGCGCGGCCGATCTGGTCACCGTCGATCGTGATCGTATCGCTCGGGCCTGCGACCAGGTCCTTGCGCGGGTCCTCGGACTTGATGTGCACCTTGGGCCCCCTGGGCGGATAGTTGACGGCGCCACTCACGCTCCGCATCACGTCGATCGAATACCAGCCATCGCCCAGGTCCTCGAGGTGGCCGCTGTCGCGCAGCGACTTGAGCAACCGCTGCACCGATCGCGGCTTGTAGTCGAGCGCGTCCTTCAATCGATCCCGCCCGTGCACGCCATAACCGTCCTCGCTGGCGTAGGCGGCCAGCACGGCGAGCACCAGCTTTTCGGCAGCTGGCAGGTCCTCGTTGAGTACGTCTTGAATCAGGCTCACATCTTTCCCCTTTCCCCCTGGACCCCCTAACCCCTATCTAAAACAATAGTTATTAAGGGCCCCTCTATTTCGTGCCAAAACCCACTCAAGCCCAAGCGTGGCGGGGCTTAAGCCTGTGGATAACCCTGTGGATAAGCTGGTGGCAACGTGTGAAAACCATGTGCACTAGCCGACTTTGCGCGGTCGCTTGAGCTCGCCGCGTTCGATCAGGTCGGCGACGGTCTCGCTACCGGCTTTTGTAAGCCAGTAGACGAGACCCCCAAAACCGCCCTTCCCGCTTGGCACGTCCCTCGCGGAGTTGATGAGCTCCAACGATTCGAGGGAAGCCAATGCTCGCTCTCGATCGGCCTTCTTGAATCGGCTAGTCGCAGCAGAGATCCGTGAGTGGGTCAACCGCCCGCCATGTCGATTCAGCAAATACAGATAGCGCTTTTCCAGTTTTGTCAGCACTTCGCCACCGTTATGTGTAATCGGCGCTAGTGTGCCCGCTAAAGCGTCGCTTGTCTATTGGTCCGGGGGTTGCAATCTGCCTCAGAGTTTTGTATAAGACTCATGTGTTGAGTTGTTTCGTAACCCACCCCCCGAAGGAGATCATCCTATGGCGTTCAAGCTAGACCGTGATTTTTATCGCCCCCGCGTTTCCGCGGGATACACCAACATCCGCCTCGAGGAGCCCGCCGATCTGCCCGGTGCAGAGATATGGCGCTTCGAGGACGGCAGCCGCTACCTGCTCAAGGTGTTCGGCGGCAAACGTCGCAAGCCCGACGAATTCGTGAGCTTCAAAAGCCCCGAGTTTCGCGAGGCGTATCTCCGCCGCTGGCTCGAGGGTCAGCGCGAGAACCAGAAAGCGAAGGCCAAACGCGCCGCCGAGCGCACCGGGTACACCGCCCTAAAGGTGGGCGACGTGCTCTATGCCAGCTGGGGCTACGAGCAGACCAACGTCAATTTCTACCAGGTGGTGGCGCGGCGCGGGAAGCGCGACATTCAAGTGCGCCCCATCGCCCAGGAGTCGGTCTACAACACCCGCGGCGGTAGCGAGTCGGTGGTCGCCCTGCCCGACAATTTCCGCGACCACGACGGGCTGCTCGACAACGGCAACAACGACGGCGGTGGCGCCCCGACCTGGAAGCGCGCCAGGCGGGACAGCATCTATCTCACCGACTACGCCGACGCCTACCTGTGGGATGGCAAGCCCAAGCACCAGACCGCACCAGGGTGGGGCCACTGATGGCCTCGCTCAGCTGTGGGTGCTGCGGTCGCTCGTTCGAGGGCCGCCAGCACTGGAACTGGGACAAAGGTTTCGGGCGCTGCCTCGCCTGCATTTTGCAGATTATTGGCGGCGACCTTGGCCGATGTGACGACGACGACAAAGCCATGTATCTCGCCGGGGCGCGGGATCAGTGGCCCGACCAGTGGGGTGACGCATGAGCACAATCGACGATCTCAACTACTTCAACGATCCACGCAACAGGCCCGCCCGCAAGCCGGTCCTGTACCACAACGACGGCACCGAGGAGGCGCTCCCCACCGAGTGGGTGGTGTGCGACGCCTGCGACGGCGAGGGCAAACACGTTAACCCGGCGATAGATTGCGGCGGCGTTAACTTCGACGGAGACCCGGACTTTCACGAGGCGTATATGCGCGGTGACTACGATCAGGTCTGCAACGTCTGCAACGGCCGCACGACTGTGCAAGCGGTCGCGCTGAATCGCCTCACGATGGAGCAAAGACGCGCCTATAGGCAAC
>FUIF01017779.1_pt1 | contig 37966 bp, 50 predicted proteins | sample 1003461 | NCBI WGS metagenome assembly FUIF01 (sample SAMEA80401918, study PRJEB19352) | marine metagenome
CAATCGTAAAACTGGCAATATGGTGCAAACTTGGATTCTACGTTCAGATATTGACCCAATAACCGCAAGCCGCATTGGCGCAGACTCGTCAATTTGTGGCGATTGCCCACACAAGGGAAAGCCCAACAATAACGCCAAAGGCTGGGCCACAGACCGCACTTGTTATGTCAATCTATTGTTCGCCCCCAATGGCGTCTATAAGGCCTACAAACGGGGTATTTACAGCACCATGCAGGGGCATGATAACATCCGAGCCATTGGCCTATTGCGTGGCGTTAGGTTGGGCAGTTACGGCGACCCAATGGCAGTACCGTCCCACATTTGGGAATCCCTATGCTCTGGCGCAGAATATGTGACTGCCTACACACACCAACAGAACACCATGCCCGATTTAGTTATGACAAGCGCAGACTCCCACACACAAGCGCAGAAAGCATGGTCAATGGGTGAACGTACTTTCCGTGTCGTTGCCTCATTGGACGCTATAGACAAGGCGAATGAGGTGCTATGTCCTGCCAGTAAAGAAGCGGGTGAACGTGTCCAATGTGCGCAATGCAAGTTGTGCGGCGGTAACTCCAAGGCCGCCAAATCAGTCGCCATTGTGGCCCATGGCTCATCCAAGAACAAAGCAAAGAAAGTCGTTAGCATGGCCTAGTTTTCAACAGTTGACTCCCGTGAACTTGGGGGCCTTGTGTCCCCGCCTTTTTTCTCTTGTTCTCAATAGGTTAGCGTATGGATTGACTAGGGTATAACGTAGGTGTTGCAAATGTGCCACAGTGTGAATGGGTTGCGCCCCTGCGGTCCGAGCGCAAGAAAAACTATTGACAAACCGCAAGAATCATGCATTGGGACCCTCCAGATTTCCACTGGTGATTCGTCACGGGGGGCGTAACCACCCACATCTGCAAAACAAAAAATTTCAAAGGTGTTGCATAAATGACACAGTAGGGGAACCTATATCTCCTCACGTACAACAAAAAAGATTCCTTTGTTTACAACAGTTTATACGACGACGTTAAAAAAAGTTTAGACAACAGTAAAAATAAGTTCTATATATAGGTATAGAGGTACTATACTATAGTATAGACGTAAGTTAAAACTACCCACATTATACACAGATAGATTACAACTAAAGTTTTACTATAGTACCTCTATACAGCTTTCCCAATCATATTTAGGTGTCGTGGTCTTATGGACAAACTAAAGTATAGCGAGACAATCGCAAAAGCTGTCCGACAAGGCATTCGTAATGGTGTCGCTGTTAAGGACATTATTGCTTCTATCCAGAAGTATCAACAAGCACCCTCTAGTTCAGCTACATTCTATAAGTTGTATGGTGATGACATTGCTCAAGAACGAGCAGATATTGTCGGGCAGATTGGTTCTGTCGTCATCCAACAGGCACTAGACGGTGACTTTAAAGCCGCTGAATTTTACTTGCGGTCTAAAGGTGGATGGTCACCTACACAAACGAACATTGAGGTTGAAGGCTCTGGTGATGCTGATGAGGACACAGGGGCTATTGACAGCCTGATGTCACTACTAGGCAAATCAAACAATGAGTCTCCCGATAACAGCGAATGATCTTCGTGCATTACCCGATGCAGAAGTAGCAGAAATCCTAAAGAAGCTAGGGCCAAAGCAAGCAGAAGAACTGCGGTATAACTGGGAATTCTGGGCTAGACCCGACCAGTTAGAACCTAAAGGTGACTGGAATGCTTGGTTGGCTCTTGCTGGTCGTGGATGGGGTAAAACACGTGCTGGTGCTGAATGGGTACGTCACCGTATTAAGAAGGGTGACAAGATCGTACATTGTGTCGCTCCTACTAAGGGTGATGTTCGTCGTGTTATGGTTGAGGGTGATAGCGGATTACTTAATGTTTGTTGGTCAGGTGATAAGACCTACCGAGGCAAACACATCGGTTTCCCTGTATGGTCCCCTACTAACAACACTCTGACATGGGAAAACGGTGCTAAGGCCGTATTTTTCTCTGCGGAGGACCCTGAGCGTCTACGTGGTCCACAGGCTTATTCAGCTTGGACGGACGAGCTTTGTGCTTGGAGAAACGCCCAAGAAACTTGGGATATGATGATGTTTGGTCTACGTTTGGGTAGAAAGCCACAGGTTTTTATCACAACTACACCAAAAACTACAAAATTACTTAGAACTATTATTTCTGACCCCAAAACGCATATTTCTAAGGGTTCTACGTTTGATAACGCAGCAAACTTAGCAGATACGTTTCTTGATGCGGTCAAAAAGACCTACGAAGGTACACGACTTGGTAGGCAAGAATTATATGCAGAAGTCTTGGACGAAGCGTCTGGGGCATTGTGGAACCGTGAACTTCTCTTCAAATGTGAGATAGACAAAGAGGACATACCACCTCTATCACGTATTGTCGTGGCAGTTGACCCTGCCGTAACCAATAAGACAGACAGTGATATGACTGGTATTATTGTCGCTGGTATTGATCAAGACGGCATTGCTTATGTCCTTGAAGATCACACAGATAACTACAGCCCGAAAGAGTGGGCTGCTAAGTCTATTGAACTTTATCACGAACATATGGCTGATCGTATTGTCGCTGAACGAAATCAGGGTGGCGATATGGTCCGACACACACTGCAAACCGAAGATGAAAACGTCCCTATCAAGCTAGTACATGCTAGTCGTGGTAAGATGGCACGGGCTGAACCTGTGTCTGCACTATACGAACAAGGTAAAGTCAAGCATGTTAGAGGACTTAACGACTTAGAAGATCAGATGGTACAGTGGGAACCTTTAGGGTCCATAGGCTCACCAGACCGTCTTGATGCTATGGTATGGGCTTTAACGGACCTCTCACTGAACGGGTATGCAAAACCACAGTTAATACTAGCATATTCCAATGCCAAAGGTTTAAGATAAGATGGTAAAGAAATTGTCAACTACGGAGGCAACCCAAATTCTGGGTGTCGCTGGCGATAATACACATAACGGTCAAATCCGTGCTGACGAATTTCTAGCCGAATTACGTGGCAAAAAGGCTATCAATAAGTTCCGTGAGATGCGTGATAACGATAGCACCATTGGTGCAGTTATGTACGCAACTGAACAAGTATTGCGTGACGTTGAACTAAAGGTAGAACCAGCCAATGACACAGAAGCCGCCAAAAAAGAAGCGGAATACGTTAAATCAGTGCTTTCGGATATGGAACATTCTCTTGATGACCATGTATCTGAGGCTCTCTCTAGCTTATCTTACGGCTTCGCATGGTTTGAGGTTGTTTATAAGCGGCGTGTTGGACCTGCTGAGACTAATCCCAAGAAGCGTTCTAAGTACAGTGATGGTCGCATGGGTGTGCGTAAGATCGCTATTCGTGCGCCGTGGACGGTAAGTCGTTTTGAAGTAGATAATCAGACAGGCGAAGTATTGGGGGTCTACCAAGAAGGTAGTTATGCTGGAACTAATAAGCACTTTATCCCTAGTCGCAAAAGCCTTTACTATCGCACTACTACAATTAATGGTGACCCTGCTGGGCGTAGCATCCTTCGCAACGCTTATACTAGCTATCAGTATCTTAACAATCTACAAGCTATTGAAGCGATTGCAGTGGAACGTGAACTTGCGGGTATTCCTGTTGCTCGTATTCCTAGCGAGTACCTGTCTGCTGATGCTACCCCTGCCCAAGCGGCATTCCTTGCCAACTTGCAGCAGATTTTGCGTGACGTTAAGTTTAACGAGCAAGGGTACATCATCACACCAAGTGACACGTACCCCGATAGTAACGGAAGTCCTACCAACATTAGACTGGTAGATGTCGAATTGATGGCCTCAAACGGCAAGCGTAACATCGACATTGATCCTATTGTTCGTCGTTATCAACACGACATTGCACGTAGTGTACTTTCAGAATTTCTTATGCTTGGATCACAAGGTGGATCATATGCCCTATCCAAGTCTAAGACAGACCTGTTCCTCAGAGCCTTAGAGTCCTATATACAGGCTATTGTTGACGTTCTCAACAAGCAGTTGATCGAGCGTCTTTGGGAACTTAATGGTCTGAACTATGACCTCATGCCAGTTATTAAAGCTGGTGATGTCGCTCCGCATGATCTTCGTGAGATTGCTGGATTCCTGCGTAACCTCAACGGCGCAGACATTAACGTGGCAGATCATCCAGAGGTTATCCAAAACCTTATGGATATTGCTGAATTGGACTATGACCCTGACGTTGGGGTTAAACAAGAAACAGAAGAACAGGAACAAGAATAATGGCATTTCTAAATGACCGTATTTTCGACAACGGGTTGACCGTCCTTGACACAGAGGCGACAGCGATCCACGTAACTAGCCAAGAAGCGGCAGATTACACCGAAGCAACATCAACATATACACTAGGTAATTCTACATCACTATCTATCGGCGCACCTGCTGACCGTACTGGTGGTGGTCGTAAAGTGACAGTGGCAGCTATCTCTGATGGTTCTATTACTGGCACTGGTACAGTTACCCACTACGCTATCGTAGACACTACAAATTCTCGTTTGTTGGCAACTGCTGCCCTAACAGCTTCACAGTCTGTTACATCTGGCAACACGTTTACGTTGGCAACATTCGATATTGGTATCCCTGACCCATCATAAGGTTAAACTATGGCACTTGTAATTAAAGATCGTGTAAAGGAAACTACCACAACTACTGGTACTGGTACGTACACACTGGCAGGTGCCGAAACAGGGTTCCAAGCCTTTTCAGTAATCGGTGATGGTAATACTACATATTATGCTGTCACCGACAACACTGACTGGGAAGTAGGAATTGGTACATATACTGCTACAGGTACAACCCTAGCACGTACAAATATTTTGTCGTCCTCTAATAGTGATAGTGCTGTAGACTGGGGTTCTGGCACTAAGTACATCTTTGTGTCGCAACCAGCAAGTAAAGCCAATATGCTTGATGCAGATGGTTACATTACTGGCACAGAGGTAGATACGCACATTGACTTAAATACCACCACAAGTAACAAACCTTCGTATGCGGAGGGTCGTCTGTTCTATGACAAAACTTGGGGTGCTTTAGGGTTTTACAATGACGAATCAGACATTACCCTACAGATTGGTCAAGAGGAATACATCCGTGTTTACAATAACACTGGGTCAACTATTAGTAACGGTACACCTGTTTACCTTACAGGTGAAAGTAGTGGTGTCCCTACTGTAGCTGCTGCAACAGCTAGTGGAACTTATGATCAATCACAAGCCATAGGTTTTGCGACACATGACATTGAGGATACGACTTATGGTTACGTAACTGTCCGTGGTCTGATCGCTGATGTTAATACTGCACACCTAACTGCTGGTGAGCATGTACACTTAGGTACTACCGCTGGCACAACACAGACAATGGCACCTACGTACCCTAACTTTCCTACGGACTTGGGTATCTGCCTTATTTCTCATGCGTCTACTGGTTGTATTTATGTTACGACTCAGACACACGCATTTGAGACTTTCCGTGTAAAAGGTAATGCTCATTTCGATGCTAACGTAACGATTGACGGTGACCTTACAGTTCTTGGTGACCAAACAATCGCATCGTCGTCTAACATTTCTATTGGTAACGCATGGAATTACTTTAATGCTGGTGACACCATCGGAGATGCTAATACTACTTTTACTGGGACTGGCCTTGATGATGGAACGCTAGTCGGTCACTTTAACGGTACTGCATCTAAGACATTCTACGTCAAGATTGACGCAACAGGTACACCTGATACATTTAGTTGGTCAGATGATAACTTTGCTACTACAGAGGCAACTGGTGTTGCTATTACTGGTAGTGAACAAACATTGGCAGACGGTGTTAAGATTGAATTTAACGCTACTACAGGCCACACTGTAGGTGACATTTGGTCTGGTACTGCTGCACCTTCTAACGTAGACACAGGTATCGCATCTAACCGTAACACTGGTGGTTCTGGTGTAGGTTATACGCACATTGGTTTCTACTATGACGTATCTACGAACTACTGGACGTTGTTCGATGAATACGACCCAGAGCCAGAAGGTACTATTGACACTACACACAGTTCATTTAGCTATGGTACAATAAAGTTAGACACTGTTATCGGTAACGTAACAGGAAACGTCACAGGCGACCTAACAGGTAACGTAACTGGTGATGTAACTGGTAATGTCACAGGTGACGTAACTGGTAGCGTAACAGACACAGGCACAAGTAACTTTGGTACGGTAGATTTTGGTGCATGGACTATCACAGAGTCCTCTGGCAACCTGATCTTTCAGTACAACGGTGCAACTAAATTCAAGCTCGACTCAACTGGCACACTGTCCGTAGCCAACGATGTTCAAACGGATCAGTCATTATAATAACAATAAGCTAATAGTGGGTACACGAAGATGGCAATTAAGATTAACGGTCAGGTAGTAATTACTGACAGCAAAGATATTCAGAATGTCGGCACAGTCGATGGTCGTGATCTTTCTGTCGATGGTTCAAAGCTAGACAACATTGAAGCTGGCGCAGACGTTACTGCTGATAATCTTGGTGCTGCCCTTACTAGCTTAGGTACAATCACATCCGTTCAGGGTGCAGATATTGTACCAGTATATGACACAACTGCTGCCGCTTGGAAAAAAGCTACTGTAACAAATTCTGCCCTTGTCGGACCAACAGGACCTACAGGGCCTACTGGACCTACGGGTGCTACTGGACCTACTGGCCCTAACGGACCTACAGGACCAACTGGTGCAAAAGGTAATAAAGGTTCACAAGGTATCCAAGGTGATACTGGACTTACAGGACCCACTGGACCAACAGGCCCTACTGGACCAACAGGCCCTACAGGTGCTAAAGGCCAGAAGGGTGAAGTAGGAAACACAGGACCTACTGGACCTACTGGTGCTATTGGGCCTATTGGTAATACTGGTCCTACAGGACCTACTGGTGCTAAAGGTCAAAAAGGTGAGGTCGGTGCCACTGGTCCTACAGGACCTACTGGACAAAAGGGCCAGAAAGGTCAGACTGGCGCAACAGGGCCTACAGGAGCAACTGGACCTACAGGACCTACTGGTGCCAAGGGCCAGAAGGGTGAAGTAGGAAATACAGGACCTACAGGGCCTACAGGACCTACTGGTGCTAAGGGTCAGAAAGGTGAGGTCGGTGCCACTGGTGCTACAGGGGCAACTGGACCTATCGGACCTATTGGTAATACTGGTCCTACAGGACCTACTGGACAAAAGGGTCAGAAGGGTCAAACAGGCGCAACTGGTGCTACTGGACCTACAGGTGCTAAAGGTAATACAGGAGCAACTGGACCTACTGGACCTACTGGTCTAACTGGACCTACAGGACCTACTGGACAAAAGGGCCAGAAGGGTCAAACTGGTAATACAGGACCTACAGGACCAACAGGGCCTACTGGCTCTACTGGTCCTATTGGGCCTATTGGTAATACAGGGCCTACTGGTCCTACAGGTGCTAAAGGTCAGAAGGGTCAAACTGGTGCCACTGGTGCTACAGGGCCTACAGGACCTACTGGACCAACAGGTGCTAAAGGGCAAAAAGGTCAAACTGGTAATACAGGACCCACAGGACCAACAGGGCCTACTGGCTCTACTGGTCCTACAGGTGCTACAGGACCTACTGGTCAAAAAGGACAAAAGGGTGCTACTGGTGCTACAGGTCCTACTGGTCCTACTGGTCCGTCAGGCTCAGGCTTGTTCAAAGCGGATAGATCAACTCTTGGTACTGTAAACGGTAACAACAGTGGTGGTTCAGATGTGACTGTACCTGCGGGTAACTGGTTTATTCTTCATTGTACTTCTGATAACCAAGGTGGACCACCCAATGCAACCATAGGTAACAGTGGTATATCTTTGGGTAAATACGGCAGCACTGGTAACACCTTAAATGAGCATGGCATATCTATAACTCAGGGAGGTTGGACCACCTGTTTTAGTGAAAATTCTACTACAGTAGCCATCAACTCCAACCGTGGTAGGTTTGTAATCTACAGGTTAGTGTAAGGACTAATATGGAACTTCAACTATTCTTTGGAACGCCTATTGCTATGATAAGCAATCTTGTAGACGATGAATATAACCAGAAGGTAAAAAGTCGTCTACAAGAGATACAAGAGGCAAGGCCAGAACCAAGACAAAGTTGGAATTGTGATGTTTATACGTCACATAATATGTTTGACTTAACGCAAGACAAAGTTTTTGATGAACTTCTTTATGCCCAAAAAGAAAAAGTAGATGTGTTTACGAATTCTATTACTAACAGAGATAGTTCTGATTGTAAGATAGTAAATTCTTGGTTTAATGTGGCAAAAGAAGGTCAGTACCAAGACCAGCACATACATTCTAATTGTCATATAAGTACGATCTACTATGCAAAGGCACCAGAAGGTAGTGCGCCTACAATATTTAAGTCTTTGCTACCTGATCAAGTTACTTTTGGTTCTGTCTTGAATAATGACGTTGTTGTGCCACCAGTTGAACGCAGCTTTATAATATTCTTGTCTAATGTACCCCATCTTACGGGTCAGCATAAGTTAAAAGAAAGTAGAATAACTGTAGCATCAAACTACGAAGTTACATAAAGGAAACGAAATGGGTTATCATATTATAACCAGAGAAGGTGATAAGTATTTTCAATGGGTCGCAGAACTAGAGATGTCAGGCAAGTATGACCCCGAAAAACATTATGTAATCGAAGGCGATTACGAGGAAAATGTAATGTGGGACCCAGTTAATGAAAGGTTTGTACCTGATCCTGAGCAAATACGTGAGCAAAATGAAAGTTTTGCTTACAATGAACGCCGCAGATTGCTAGAAGAAACTGACTATTGGGCTGTAGGAGACAGGACAATGACCCAAGAGCAACGTGATTACCGACAAGCGTTGCGAGATATAACAGAACAAGAAGGCTTCCCCGACAATGTTATCTGGCCTATTAAACCGCAAATCTAACAAGATACAGTTTGCAACAACTAAAGGTAATCTAACTAAGTACCCACACCCTACTGTCGCTTACAAGAATTTACCAAAGTGGTTTAGAAAACTTAAACCTTCTGAACCCAATAAGCCGTTAAATCAAAGTACGGCAAAGCGGTGCATCCCTTTGTTAGACGCTATGTCGCAAGGCTACATAATCCCTGCTTGGGAGGACATCTACGTTAATGTTTCTTATGTTGACGAGGGTAAGTCGAAAGAAAAGTCACTTACTATCGCTTTTCCAAGTGAGCATATAGAATACGCTGACGGAAGAATGGTTGGGCCTTTAGATACACACCCTTGGGAGCAAGTTGGTGACGGTTGTGATGCGGGTAGGTTTGAGTTAGGAAAGGCAATAGGTAAATTGATAAGCCCTTGGGTTATAAAAACACCTAAAGGTTGGTCGTGCTATTTTAAAAGTCCAGCTAACAACTTTAGTAATGACCTTCGGCTTTTTGAGGGTGTCGTAGACACAGATAATTACTTTTCACCCGTAAACTTCCCTTTCTTCTGGTCAGGTAACGAGGTTGGCGAATTTCTTATCCCTAAAGGATCGCCCCTAGTTCAAGTAATACCTTTCAAAAGGGAAACTTTGTCATGTTCAGTTGGTGAAGATACGTTTGACTTTCCCACTAATATAGACGACCTTGCCAAGACTTTATTGTTCGACAAGTATAAGAGATTGTTTTGGCATAAACGAGATAAATACAACAAGTAAGGAATACCAATGACCCGACAAAATTGGTTGTACTGGCATAAGTCTATCGACACTGCTGCCATATTAGATATTGCAAGTAAGCTAGAGGTAGAGGATGCCTCTACTTTTGGTGGTATGAACACTGACTATCGCCGCAGTAAGATTGCATGGTTGACAGGTAACCAAGACATTTTGGACTTGTTGTGGCCCTACGTGAACGAAGCAGCTAAGATTATGGACATTGATGTTCAACACTTTGCTGAATTTCAGTACACCGAATACCACGGTTCTCAAGAAGCAAAGTACGACTGGCACCATGACGTTGCTTGGTTAAACAGTAGTGGTAGAGATAGAAAACTGTCTGTGACTGTACAACTGTCTGACCCAGAGGATTATGAGGGTGGCTACTTTGAATTTCAGGAAGTAGAGAATCCAAGTGATGAATGTAGAGGAAAAGGGACTGTACTGATTTTCCCATCCTACCTACAGCACCGTGTTACCCCAGTTACCTCTGGTGTGCGTAAAACACTTGTTGCTTGGTTCGAGGGACCAACGTGGCGTTGATCTATCAGGTGTCCCTTCACGGGGATGCCTACGATGCCAGAGATAAGACTTGGGATCAGATATACGCTGAGACTGGCTGTAAGCCCCGTACAGGATGGAAAGACCCTTTACTTAACCGTCCACTGCTAAAAGGTGAATTTGGGTGTTCTGTGAGCCATATGCGCATCTGGAAAAAGATAGCAGAGGGCGAACTAAACGGTATCATCTTAGAAGAGGATGCTGTATTCAGCGAGATCAACCCTTATCATGTTGATCATCAACTTTCCTTCGAGGGTTACGATAGTGTATGGCTTGGGTATAGATGGAATAGTCTTGGTTACTGGTATAATTGTCATGCTTATGCTATTAGCCCTGATACTGCAAATCTTCTTTTAGAGGGTTTCAGCCAAGATATTATACCTGTAGATGAATGGATACCTGAGAAACTAAAAGACAAACGTAATTACTTCTACCCAAAGGAAGTTGTTAAGCAAATCCCCCGTGAAACCCGACCTAGCACGATAGAGGACACAGAGATGTTATCCGACAACGAAAATATTACACAAATGCACCTTGTTACCGTTGCTACAGACGAAAGTAAAATGTGGGCATTGCAACAATCAGCAGAACGCTTTGGTGTTACTGTATATAACCTTGGTAGACATTTAGACTGGTATGACCCAATGGAAGGTCATGCAGGTATGCCTAAGATCGACGTGATGATCAAGTTCTTAGAAGGTTTACCCGCAGACGACATTGTTCTATTCCTAGATGGATACGACACGTTCTTTGTTAAGTCACCTGTTGAGGTTGCAGAACGGTTCAAGGGTTTCCATGTAGACATTTTGTTTGGTGCAGAGGACAATTTCTGGCCCCCAGAGGATTTTCTTCAGGCACAGTTCGACAAGAAACACAGAGCAATGCTCTACAAGTATTTGAACAGTGGTTGTTACATTGGTCGTGCTGGCGCACTGTACCATTTCTTTACGGAAAAGGTTGCAGGTGATACAGAGGACGATCAACGGTACTGTCAAGTGCGGTATTTAGCACGTACCCCACCACCAGAGGATGCGCCTATCCAATGGAAATGGGAACGTATTGATTTTCCTTATAAGATTGGACTAGATCACGAAGCCTATATCTTCCAGAACCATGATAATTCTGTCACCTCAGATGGGCAGCAAATCTTTGGTACGATCTGTTCCCCTTGCGTATATCACGGCAATGGTGGTCAGTTAGCTAAAGATAAGTTCTTAAAGTTAGCTACTGAATTTGGCTATGTGGAAGAGGCAGAGGTTGTACCTGTACCTGTACCTTACCTAATGACATTGAACTACGAGGAAGTTGCACCAGAAATCTTGGTGACACCTTTCCTTACAGAAAACCAATGTCAATACCTGATCGACAAATCAGAGCAAGTTGGCGGTTGGGGTGAACTTGATGGTGATAAGTTCCCAGCCCAAGAGATACGACTAAAGAAACTTGGATTATGGGATGAATACGAAAACCTTTGGAAAGAGAAGCTGGGCAAGATTGCGATGGAGCATTGGCAGCCATATCAGCACATTGGTTTACGTGATGCCTTTACTATGCGATATTCTATGTCCACCCAGAAAGACTTGGGTTGGCATACAGATGCATCCCTAGTCACTGGCTCTGTGAAACTGAACGACGATTACGAGGGTGCAACCCTTATATTCCCACGACAAGACTTCACGAACATTGATGTGCCTGTTGGTCACTGCATCCTATTCCCATCGGATGTTACCCACGGTCATTATGTCGATGAACTACAGAGTGGTACAAAGTATAGCCTGACAATGTGGACCTCTCGACACGAGGGTGATGTAAATTAGGAGCAATAAATGTTTGGCACTAGCCCCTTTGCAGCCCACACCTTTGCAGGGATGGGTTCAGAAGAATATGAACTATCGGCTAGTGCCATAACAGGCGGTACTGCTGTACTTGGTACACCTGATATTGACGAGGATAACACACTTTCTGGTAATGGTTTTGATCTTGGTACACCAACTTTGGGTACACCAGACATTGACCAAGAGCATGATCTTTCTGCTACAGGCATTACCCAAGGCACTGCAACGGTCGCCCTTACAACATTCCAAGAGGATGAAACATTCTCTACTAGCGATGTTGACTGTGGTACGCCAACTTTGGGTACGCCTGTTATTGAACAGGTAGATGTGCTTCTGGCAAATGGCTTTGACCTTGGATCACCCACGGTCCCAAGTACAAGTTTTGACCAAGACCAGACGTTTGAGCCTAACAACCTAGAGACTGGTCAAGTTTCTGTCCCTGATGCTACCATGCAAGAGGACGAGACATTTGAAGGCCGTGACATCACGGTTGATACACCAGAGACACCAAGTGCAACCATTGCACAAGACCACGTTGTCGCAGCAGACGATATTACACAGGGTACACCTTCCGTACCTGATGCCACGATGCAAGAGGATGAAACCTTTAGCACTGGTGATGTGAATACCTCTGCCTCTGAGATTGGTACATCCACAATCAACCAAGATCATAAAGTATCAGGTAACACCCTAGAAACTTCTAATCCTGTCGTAGATGATATTACTATGTCAGAGGAAGAGACACTAGGTGGTCAGGGAATTGATGTACTTGACCCTGAGACACCTTCTGCTGACTTTGGGCAAGGACATACCTTAGCAAGCGTTACGTTTGTCACGGGAGCTGTCAGCGTCCCTGACACAACCATGTACGAAGATGAGACCTTTAGTGCTAATGACTTAGAAGTTGGTAATCCTACACTTGGCTCTGATCGTATTTATCAAGAGCATGGTCTGGGTGAACAGAACGACCTAGACACAGGGTCACCTAATGTCGTATCTGTCGCTTTTGGTCAAGGTCATACACTTGCGCCAGAAGGTCCTACAGATACAGGTGAGCCAGAGGTTGATCGTACAGTTATCACTGGGGATCACTACTTTGTGTTTGATGAACTTCTAGGCTCTGGTCACGTACTGGATACCGCTTACTTCAACCCTGCCCTTGCTAGGGAAGTAAACGCAGACAATAAGAAAATAGGAAACAGAGCAACTTTCGCTGGTGGTAACAAAACTAAGTTTGGACGAACTGCTGGTAATAGGGTTAAGGTAGGATAATGGCTTTTAAGATTAAGACGAATGATACCAGTCCAAAACTGACAGTGGACTTAGAAGATGCTTCTGGTGCTGCCGTTGCTTTGAACGGTGCGACAGCAAGGTTTCACATGAAGAAGTATGGTGCGACCAGCCTAAAGATTGATGCATCAGCAGACATTACTGACGCAGATGATGGTCGTGTAGAATACAGTTGGGCCTCTGGTGATACTGACACAGCAGGGACATACTACGGTGAAATCGAAATCACATACGGTGATAGTACAGTAGAGACATTCCCTAACAGTGGTTACTTCACAATTATTATTCAGGAGGACCTAGATTAATGTCTTGGGAAAAGCAGTTATTTAAAGATAGTGTCCTGTCGATTGCACAAGGTGAAGTCAACGGTCATTCTGGTGAACATAAGTTTGGTGCTGTATCTTCTCTATCGACCAACACAACAGGTACAATCTGGGATGTTGATGATACAAAATACCCTTGGTCGTCTTGGGACACAGCAGCAACCATTCAATTACCTGCGGTAAACGCCTCTGATGATGGTAAGAAGATTACAGTTGTCGGACTTGACGCTAACTGGAACTTACAAACAGAAGAGATCACACTTGACAGTGACGGTGTTGTAGCAACGGCAAGTACATGGAAACGTATTTATCGTGCTTATATTTCCTCTGGTGCAGCAAACGTAGGTGACGTACTTATTCAAAAGTCTAGCGTAACGGTAGCTAAAATTTCTGCTGGTATGGGTCAGACCCTTATGGCAATCTACACTGTACCTGCTGGATATACTGCATATCTTACCCATCTAGGTGCTACAGTGGAATCAGGTGGTGATGCTACAGTGAACATGTACGTCCGTCAAAACGAAAGTCGCTTCCTTATCAAACACAGTTTTGAACTAGCTAATAGCCAGTACAGTTATAAGTTTGGCGTACCACTAAAGTACGGTGAGAAAACTGACATTGACATCCAAGCCACGATGCGAACAAACAACGCCCGTGCTACAGCAACATTCGATATGATTTTAGTACAGGATGGATACGAGCATGTCTAAAGGGTTAGCCGCAAAGGTAAAAGAGCATAATGCTAAGTCTAAGCACAAAGTTACGACAAGTATGTTGCAGCAAGTATACAACCGTGGTGTTGGTGCTTATAGAACGAACCCTAGTTCTGTACGCCCTAATGTTAGTTCCCCTGAACAGTGGGCTATGGCACGTGTTAATAGCTTCCTACGGATTGTTAGTGGTAGCAAGTCTGCTAACCATGATAAAGACTTACTTCCATCTAGCCACCCAAGCAGCACTAAGAAACGTCACTATATCAACGACGATGCATATGTTGTAGACAAAGCTGATAAACCCCTTAACAAACCATTCCGACTACCTAAAGGTTCTAGTAAAAAGTTTGGTGTCTACGTTAAGGACGGGGACCGTACAGTTAAGGTTACATTCGGTGACCCTAACATGGAAATTCGTCGTGATGATCCAAAGGCACGTGCTAACTTCCGTAGCCGACATTCTTGCGATACAGCGACAGACAAAACTAGCGCACGTTATTGGTCGTGCAGAATGTGGAGCAGTAGTACCGTGGGCAGTATGACAAAAGATATTGAAGGCCAAATCCTAAAGGCCGACGAAGAACAACGCATGGTCTATGGTTGGGCCTCTGTAGTAACCGAAAAGGGTGAACCAGTAGTTGACCGCCAAGGCGATGTAATCGAACCTGACACACTTGTTAAAGCTGTAAACAAGTTTATGGAACATGTACGTGTCGGTAAAGAAATGCACCAAGGTGAGCAAATTGGACGTGTGATCCATTCTATGCCAATCACCAAAGAGATCGGTGAATCCTTGGGCATCCAGTCTGACCGTGAAGGTTGGGTCGTAGCTTTCAAAGTATACGATGATGACGTATGGTCACGTGTTAAGTCTGGTGAACTAGCTGCCTTTAGCATTGGCGGCAAAGCAATCAAGGAAGATTATGACGATGCCTAATCTACTTAAACAACTTGAACTAGAAGAGCTATCCCTTGTGGATCGCCCTGCCAATGCACAAGCAATGGTATCCCTGTTCAAACGTGACAATTCCAATGAGGAAGAAATGACAGAAACACTAGAAAAAATGGGCTACGACGAAGAAAAGTTGAAAGCCTACATGGAAGAGAAATCTTGCTCCCGTGAAGAAGCTATGAAAGCACTAAACATGGACGAGAAAGAAGAGATGGAAAAGTCAGAAGAGATCGACCCAGTAGTAGCTGAGATCGACGAAGCTGATATTGCCCAAGCTGAGATCGACACACTGAAAGCAGAGAACGAGCGTCTACGCAAGTCTTTGATTGAAGCAGGTTTCGTTATCAAAGCAGAGTCAATCGAAAAGAAAGCTGAACCAGAGTACCTAGAATACGAAGGTGAGCAAGTAAACAAAGCTGACATCCCAGCAGTAATCCTAAAGGCACTAGAAGCCGCAGAGGTTGCTAAAGCAGACGCAGAGCTAACAACTAAAGCATCAGAAGCACTACCACACTTTGATGTAGATGTTGCTAAATCTCTTGTCGCTAAACATGCTGATGATGAAGCTGTAATGAATGTCCTGAAAGCTGCTGATTCAGTATTCGCAGGTAAGATGGAAGAAGTTGGTAAATCAGACGCAGACGGTGAATTCGCTTCTGCTGCTGACGCACTAGATGCAATGGTTAAGTCTTACATGGACGAAAACCAAATGAAGAAATCCGAGTATGCCAAAGCCTACGCTGCTGTAGCTAAAACAGATAATGGCAAAGCTCTAATTACTAAATCCTATAAGGGGGAATAACAATGGCTGTAATGCAAAGCCGTGATACACGCACATTCGTAGCTGGTGAGGACCTATCGTCAGCACAATTCAAATTCGTTACACTAGAGTCAGACGGTCAAATCGACCTAGCTGATGCTGCTGGTGAACGTGCATTGGGTGTTCTATTGAACAAGCCAACATCAGGTGCCGCTGCTACTGTCGCAATGACAGGTAAAGTAATGGTGGAAGCTGGTGCTGCTGTAACAGCAGGTGCAGAAATCCAAACAGACGCAAACGGTGACGCAATCGCTGCTGCTACTGGTGATGTAGTAATGGGCTACGCACTAGAAGATGCTGTAGATGGTCAAATCTTCGCTATGGAATTGATCCAAGGCGGCAACGTAAAAGCGTAAGCTGATAATATAAAGGAATAAAATAATATGCCTATGTTGACACCATCGGCGGTCCACCTAGACCAGCCGCTTACAAACTTGACCATTGCTTATGTTCAAGATCAAGCAAACTTCATTGCTGACAAAGTATTCCCAGTTGTGGGCGTAGATCGTCAGTCAGACAAATACTACGAATATGATCGTGCGAACATGAACCGCACTGGCGATGTTGCTAAACTAGCACCACGTACAGAAGTCAACCGTATTGGTCAAACAGTATCAAACAGCTCATACTATGCAGACGTTTACGGTCTAGGTATGGACTTCGACGAGCAAACACTTGCAAACGAAGATGCTGCTTTGGATATTCGTGCATCAGGTGCGCAAACACTTGTCAACCGCCTAATGATCCACCGTGAAGAGCAGTTCGCTGATACATTCTTCAAAGCTGGTGTTTGGGGTACAGACAGCACACCAACAAACTTGTGGTCAGACTACACCAATTCAACACCAATCAAAGACGTGACTAACGCTCGTCGTACAATGCAGTTGAAATCTGGTGGCTTCAAGCCAAACACAATGGTTGTCGGTAAAGAAGTACGTGACGTATTGATCAACCACCCAGACATCCTTGCACGTCTAAACGGTGGTGCAACTGTAAACAACACAGCGATGATCACAGACGCTAAACTAGCGGAAATCTTTGAAGTAGAAAACTTCTACGTCATGGAAGCTGTGAAAAACACATCAGTTGAAGGTGTTGCAGAATCAAACGCATTCATCGGTGCAGATCACGCATTGTTGGTACACGGCCCACGTAACGCTGGCCTAATGACACCAGCAGCGGGTCTAACATTCGCTTGGAACAACATTCCAGGTGCTAACAACTTGGGTATCTCAGTCGAGTCTTTCTCAGACGATGCACTGAAGCGTATGCAGGTTGCAGAGCACATCCAAGTTAAAATGGCTTATGACATGAAAGTCACAGGCGCAGACTTGGGTTACTTGTTCGAGCAAGTTATCGCTTAATGATACTTTAGGGGGGCTTCGGTCCCCCTTTTCCCACAGCTAGGAATCCCGATATGAAATTTGATATGCCACTACAGATTGACCAACCACTTTTTGTAAAAGTCCCGTTTGATGGTTCTGGTCGATCATGGAAAATACAAGAACACTTCCCTTGGAAAGAAATGGGTGTGGACTACGAGCGGGTAAAACACCTGTACGGTATCCGATACCTATATCACAATGAGGAATTAGCAGCTAACCTAAAGGTTGGTGACGGACTAGAAACACTAGACCTTGCTGGACTAACGGAACTTGTTAATACGATTAACGCTAAGGTTAAAGCTAAGACAAGTAATGAAACCGAATTCAACCGCAAGAAGTGTAAGAAGTCAAAGATACTAGATAAACAACGTGGCCTAATTCGATCATGGCGGCGTAACTACGGTGAATTAGAGGTATAATAAATGGCTTGGTCCTACGATGAACGTAACTTAAATACAACGGATGCTTTGGGTCGTCTAAATGCCACACGGTTTCTGATTGGTGATACCAATGAAGATGATCAGCAGGTACAAGACGAAGAAGTTGCGTTTGCACTGGCCCAAGCTAATAACAACACATATTTTGCTGGTGCCTTTCTTTGTCGTACTATTGCAGCAAAGTATTCACGTAACGTAGATGTAAAGATCAGTGGTGCGCTAGAAGAGACATCTAGTCAGCTACAGGCGCACTACCTTGAACTAGCAGAGGCACTAGAATATCAAGCACAGAAAACTGGTGGTTTGCTTGGTATCAAAGCAGGTGGCATTGCAGTTTCTACTGTAGATGCTAACCGATCAAACACAAACCGTGTACAGCCAGAATTCAACAAAGACAAGTTTAAGTTCGACAAACAAGTTTACGACTACGATTAAGGGGTAAGCCATGAACGCCTATAACTTGCTGCGGTTGGTGCAGCGACACGGTTCTACCCTTACGTTACATAAGGTATCGGAAGGGACATATGACCCTGCTACTGGTTCCCTTACGGGGGGTAGCACAACAAACTATGAAATCACTGGTTACATGTATGATGCCCTGCTTGGTGTTAATACAGACAGTGTTGTAAGAGGTACTAAGAAACTTGTGATACCTGCCTTGGGACTTACAGTTGAACCTGATGATGGTGACTCTGTTTCTGGCCTTGGTGATAAGGTTCACATTGTACGGGTTACGACATACTATTCCTCTGGACTTGCTGTACTATACGAGTGTGAGGTTCAGGAATAATGGGGACAATGAGAAATTCCTTTAAGTTTAGTAAGTCAAGTTTGTCTAAAGAGGCTGACAACATAGAAGAACAACTAGAGGAAATTGTAAAGTTAAGACTTGTCTCTATAGCTAGGGATGCAATAGACTATTCAAAGGTTGGTAGTAACCCAGCTTCTAACGGTGTTGGTAAAGGTGGTGGTGTTGACACTGGTGCTTATATCACATCCTTCTCTTTTATTACGGGCAGGGGCAGACCTAGAGGTAAATCTTCAAGAGGTAAACCAAGGAGACAGGACCCTGAAAGAATGGGTGCTATTGGTCTTGACCAACTTATGTCTGACATAAGAAAGGTTGACCTAAAGAATACAACTAGCATAGTCCTTAACAACGGCGCACCCCATGCCGATATTGTCGAATATAAACATGGTCTACTTGTGTTTAGTAAGTTAAGGAATAAATATGGCTAACGTAGATAGAAAAATTCGTGCATCTTTGGAAGGTCAGTTGGCTAACATCACTGACGTACCTTCAATAGCTTATGAGAACGTATCTTTTAGCCCTACAACGGGGCAAAGCTACCTAGAGGTACGTTATGTGCCTGTAACCCGACGACCTGCTGTAAGAGGCTTAAATCCACAACAACGATATGATGGCATTTTTGCTATTAACTGCTACGCACCAGAAGGGAACGGACCTGCTGCTGCTGACACACTAGCTGACAATGTAATAGAGGCATTTGAGGCAACAACAAAACTAACATCTGGCGGTCTGACTGTATTTATTGACTATGCTGAGAGGCAACAAGGTTTAACAGACAGCCCTTGGTTTCTTGTACCAGTTTCAGTCGGATGGTACGCTTATAATTAATTAGGAGATAACTATGGCCTTTGCACAGGGTTCACGTTCTAGCTTGTCGTACATTGTAGAAAGCACATTCGGTACGACACCTGCTGGGAACTTCACAAACTTACCTTTCACTACACACAGCCTGAACATGTCAAAAGATCGTGTTGCAGGTAACGATATTCAAGCTGACCGTATGCCACGTGTTGACCGTCATGGTAACCGTACAGTTGGTGGTGATGTTGTAGTTGACCTACGTGATGGTGACTACGATCCACTACTAGAAGCAGCTATGCTAAATTCATGGTCAACCAACGTACTAAAAGTTGGTACAACACCTAAGTTCTTCTCTATCGAAGATTATGCTGCTGATGTTGACCAAGCACGTTTGTTCACAGGTTGTACAGTAAACACAATGGGTGTTTCACTGGCACCTAACCAAATGGTTACAACAACATTCGGCATTGTCGGTAAGAACATGACAGTCGGTGCTACAGAAAAGACACAGGATGATCCATCAGGTGCAGCACCATTTGATGCATACCAAGGTGAACTAAAGATCGCAAACAGTGGTGCCTCACTAACTGCTGCATCTATCGTCACTGGCATGGACTTCACACTGACTAACGGCTATGCACCTACATTCGTTATTGGTAGCGACTCAGCACCAAGCCTAGAATTTGGTCGTGCCGAAGTTGAAGGTACACTGTCTGTTTACTTTGAAGATGCTACACAGATTAACCGTTTCATCAACGAGACAGAGACAGCACTAGAGGTTTCTGTAGGTGATGGATCAAATGATATGACATTCCTATTCCCACGGGTTAAGATCAACTCTGCTGATGTGGGTGTAGACGGTCCTACGAGCCGTGTAATCTCAATGTCCTTCGTTGCTCTATACGACAGCACAGAAGGTACAAACCTAAAGATCACACGCTCTGCGTAATCCCTAGCTAGGGCAGGGGGGTGTTGGTGTCGGGTCCGATGCCCCCCTATTAAATACCCGACAACCCCGAAGGAGACTCGACAATGGATTTAAAAGATTTAACCCCCAAAAGCAATACTATTGAAGTAGAACTTCGCCACCCTTCCACTGGTGAACGTCTGTTTAATAAAGACGAAACACCTATGGTTATTAGTGTCTATGGCCCCTACAGTAAAGAATACAAGAAAGCACTTTACGAAAATACAAAGGGTAAGATTACTGAGGGTCAGTCTAGTTTAGATATTGTTGAAATGGAAGAGCTTAATATTAAAGTTTTAGCAGAGGCTACTGTTTCTTGGAACATAACTTTTGATGGTAAAAACCCAGAGCTGTCGAAAGAATTAGCTGCTGAAATATACGAAGAAGTTTTCTGGATCAGATCACAGATTGACGAGGCGGTACAAAAGTCTTTGGATTTTATGAACGCCTGATATGTGAACTTCTGGCCTATGCGGAACATCATTTTAGTCTTAGCATATCGGGCAAAGATGGTATAACAAAGAGAGAGCATCTTGAACAGGTGCAAAAACAAATAGGTAGGAAGTTACCAGAGTTGCAGGGACCAAGGTTCCCCAATGTTCTTACCTATTTATGGACTTCTTTTATTGACTTGTCTAATACTAGGCAATCTGGTATGGGTATTAGCCCTATAACTTACACTGAGATAAGCAACTATATTGCTTTAACGGGTACAGTATTATCCCAAGAAGATGTTAGAGCAATCAAGCGTATTGACGCTACGTACATAAGGATTATGAATAGTGCAAGGCAAGTATGAAGTTGATATTTCTGACCTTATAAAAGCAAGGAAAGAGATCAAGAAGTGGCAAAAAGCTAACGTAGACGCTTTTAATGTTGTCAATCAACGTATGACAAAGACTGGCAAGTCTACGGCTTTGATGTTCGATAACATGGGTCGTGCTATGAACACGACTGGTAAAAGTGCAAACCGACTTGGTATGCAGATGCAACAAGCTGGTTATCAAATTGGCGACTTTGCTGTTCAGGTTCAGTCTGGCACTAACGTCATGGTCGCCCTTGGTCAACAGGGTGCGCAGCTACTAGGTATCTTTGGTGCAGGTGGTGCTATTGCTGGTGCTGCACTTGCTATTGGTACAGCTCTGATCGCACCCCTTATGAGGGTGTCAGAAGAGGCTAAAGAGGCAGAAGATGCACTAAAAAAGCTAAACGAAACATCTATGAGCATAAGGGGCGACAGACTTAGTCTCGTTACGCAGTTTGATGAACGTAAGTTGAAGGCTGCCGAGAAGCACCAAGCTACCATCGACAAGATTAATCTGCTTGAGCTTGAAAATGCACATTATGCTGAGACTTATGGTAAAGCTAAACAAGGTACAATATACGCTAACGAACTTCTAATAGCTGACTTAGAAAAGCAACTAGAAGCGGAGTCAAAGGCTTATCGCATAGCTGTAAAACGTATTGACGCTGAAGAAGAGGCATACAATCAAGCCAAGATAAAAGCGCAAGCAGACAAGGATGCTGTAGACCTTGCCAATCAGTTAAAAGAGCAGATTCTTCTAGTTAAACAGGAAAAGTTTGCGGCTCTTAATTATGACAAAGAAAGTATGATGTACCAAGAGCATCAGAAAAATATTGCTTATGGTATATACGAGAGAGAACTAGAGCGTCTAAACATCACAGGTAAGCAAAAAGATACCTTACTTGAAGGCTATCAACACTTGCTAGATCAAGAGCAAGCACTAGAGCGTATCAACAGACTGAATGAAACACGTATGGCAGCAGAAGCCTTTATTGCTGCACATGATCCACGGTTTGCAGATGAAACTGCGCTTATGAGCATGTCCCTAAAACCCTCTAAGCAAAGTGGACCTAAGAAAACAAAGACAAAGGCTTCTAAAAAAGATCCACTACAAGCCTTGATGGAACAGTTGCAGTTAGAAAAGCAGTTGCTTGGGGTAAACCAAGATCGGGCAGCGGTTCTTCGTGCATTAGGTGAAAATAGAAACAAGTATAGTGATGAAGCTATACAGAAAGCTATAGACCTAACCCAAGCTATTCGTGAACAAAACGAACAGTATGAACGTCAACAAGAGCTGTCGGATACTATCCAAGATTCTATGTCGGATGCATTTGCCTCAATGGTTGACGGCACAAAGACTGCTAAAGAAGCCTTTAGAGATATGGCTAGGGACATCCTAAAGCAGCTTTTCGATGTTCTAGTTGTACAGCGAATGGTTGGTAGCTTTAATTCAACTACAGGCGAAGGCTCTGGTATCGTCGGGGCTATTATGAAGTCCTTTGACGGTGGTGGATACACTGGTTATGGACCACGTTCTGGTGGACTAGACGGTAAGGGTGGCTTTATGGCTATGCTGCACCCTAACGAAACTGTTGTTGATCACACTAAGGGTCAAACAGGTGGTGTTGTCGTCAACCAGACATTCAACTTCTCTGCTAACGGTGATGAAAGTGTCAAGAAGATCATTGCATCGGAGGCACCTAAGATTGCCAACATGACACAACAGAAACTTATGGATAGTCGTCGTCGTGGCGGTAGCATGAAACAGGTATTTAGTTAATGGCACATATAACACTTCCGACAAATATTGGTTATGCAGGGATTACCCTACGGGCTGTACAAGCTACGGTAATGTCTGAGTCACCATTCACATATGCCCAACAGGTTGTCAGACATACTGGTGACCGTTGGGAGGCCAGTGTTACTATCCCCTCTACCCAACGTGATCTAGCAGAGCCTTGGGTAGCCTTTCTGCTTCGCTGTAAGGGGCCTGTGAACACGTTTAACCTTGGTGACCCTAGTGGTACTACCCAACGTGGTAACATCTCTGGTATGACCATTACAGGGTCCTCTGGGGATGATTCAGTTACCCTTGGTGCAACAAGTGGTACAATCAAAGCTGGTGACTACTTCCAGATTGGTACAGGTGCTAATGCTAAACTGTACAAAGCCCTTAACGATGCATCTAATGGGCAATCGTTAGACATATTCCCACGGCTGCGTGCTAATGCATCTGCGACATCTTGTGACATAACATCACCTGTCGGAACTTTCCGCTTACGGGGTGGTATGACAGAGTGGGAAATTAACAATGCTGGGTTCTTCGGTATCCAGTTCGACTGTGTAGAGGTAATCTAATGGCAACACGTGACCTAACATCGGCATTATCTGCCGCACTCGATGATGATGTGGTCAGCGTCTTTTTTGCTGTCGATCTTGATTTTGATGGTGATAACGCTAGTCGTATCTGGACTGGGTACGGCACAATAACTATTGATGGTAAAGACTATACTGGTTTAGGTGATCTGTTGTCAGTATCCTCTGTCGAGGAGACAAGCGATACAAAGGCCACAGGAGCGACTATTCTAGTCACAGGCATACCTAACACCTCAAACCTTGCTTTGGCTCTTACAGAGCCTTATCAGGGACGTGCAGGACGTATTTACTTGGGTGTACTAGGTGACACTGCTGAATACACCGAAATCTTCTCTGGTTTCATGGATCAAATGAATATCACAGAGGCACCTGATGGTGCTACTATTGAGATCACACTAGAAAACAAGTTGGTTGATCTGGAACGACAAAGGGTAGCACGTTATTCCTCTGCGTATCAGAAGAACAAATACGCTGGTGATGAAGGTTTCGATTTTGTCGAGAGCCTACAAAACAAAGAAATTGTATGGGGCCGTGAGGTAGAAAAGTAATGTTTCACATCTTAATTCCAGCCGCTATATCATCCTTTGGTATTCCCGGCATTATGGCAGGTTCAGCTATTGGTTCTCTGACCCTTATGCAGTCTTTCCTTGTCCGTACTGCTATTGGTCTTGCACTGAATGCTATGGCTCCAAAGCCACCCTCTACTACAAGCCAAAGAGGTTATAACGTAACCCAACGTGGTACAGCAATCGACCATCAGATCATCTATGGTAAGACCAAGGTTGCACCTGTTGTCGTGTTTGACGGTACTACAGGATCAAGCAACAAGTACCTACATCGTGTTATAGCTTTTGCTGGGCATGAGATTACAGAATATTCTGAGATTTGGCTAAACGATTATAAACTTACACTTGATAGTAATGGTGAAGTCACTAACGCCACTGATCCACAGAATAACACTACAACCCGTTTTAATGGGTATGTTCGTATCAAGAAACATTTAGGTGCAGCAAACCAGACTGCTGATTCAACCCTTATATCGGAAGTAACAGATTGGACCTCTGCCCACAGACTACGTGGTGTCGCCTATCTGTACGTAAGATTTAAGTACAACAGTGATGTATTTCCTAATGGTGTTCCAGAAATTAAGGCTACCATTAAAGGTAAGAAGGTCTATGACCCCCGTACATCTACTACAGGTTGGTCAGATAACCCTGCCCTAATCCTGCGTGACTACCTAATGTCCGACTACGGTCTGAACGAGGTAGCCGCAAGCATTGACGATGAAGCTGTAAAGGCTGCTGCTAACCGTTGTGACGAGACTGCAACAAATAACGATGCATTCTTTACTTGTAACGGTGCATTTACCACAGCACAAACACCTTACAATATCATCCAAGACTTGTTGTCGTCTATGGTAGGTGAACTTTGGTATGCACAGGGCGAGTGGCGAATGAAAGCCGCAGACTATGTTGCACCAACTTTGTCGCTAACAGAGGACGATCTTCGTGGTTCTTTATCTGTAAGCACACGACATGCAAGACGTGATAACTTTAACATTATTAAAGGCACTTGGCGTGGTGAAGATAGTGACTGGGAAATAACAGACTACCCAGAATATAAGGACAGTCAAGCAGTCACGACTGACGGTGGTAACGAGTCTGTCATGGACTTCCCACTAAACTTCACAGACAACCCTGATGAATGTCAGCGTATTGCAAGAATACTTTACGAAAGACAAAGACAACAACTTATTGTGCAAGGTAACTTTGGCCTACGTGCATTTAAGTTGCAAGTTGGTGATACGGTAAACCTAACAAACGCACGTATGGGTTGGACCAACAAAGTATTTGAGGTTACAGACTTTACCTTTAGTATAGAGAATGAGACTGAACTTCTAGTAAACTTAACTTTACGTGAGACTGCCTCATCTGTATATGATGAAATCAGCAACTATGTTACTTACGAAAAAGACAATACAACACTTGCATCACCCTTTGATACACAGTCTATCTCTGGTGTAAGTGCGGTCGCTTCCTCTAGCCTAAACGGTGATGGTACTGTCGTACCTAAACTAAAGTGGACTTGGAGCGTAGACGACCAAAGTGATGTTGACTATTATATCTTTGGTTGGCGTATTGGTGCATCAGGCACTTACAACGAACATGTCATAAAAGACAAACTGTTCGAGATTGAACCTGCTGTCGCTGGTGCTACTTACTACTACAGCATTAAGTCTGTAAACCATAGAGGTGTACAAGGTCAGGCTTCTACTGGCAGTATAGCTGCTGGTGGTGATACTACTGCCCCATCCACACCTACAGGTTTGAATGCCGTAGGTGGGTACAAGCAGGTTACACTTAGCTGGGACCAGCCAACTGAGTCAGACTTTAGGCACATGCGTATTCAACGTCTGGATGGTACTTGGTCAACGGTTGGTTATGCATCTGGTACAGGCTTTATTGACGACGACAGAGCGCACAACACGTCTTACAGCTATCGTATTCGTGCAGAGGATTATTCAGGTAACGCCTCTGCTAACACGTCAAGTCAATCAGCAACAACCTTAACTGAAATACAAGGTGAAGCTGGTGATGATGGTGCCAGAGGTGCTGGAACGTGGAAAATATTTTTGTCCACCGCTAATATGCCAGCGACAAACGCATCTGATAGTACAATCAACAGCAAGTTTACTACGGCAGTAGGAACACCTGTTGACAAGGATCAGGCATGGTTTACTAACGATAGTACACTAGAACAACGTGTTTGGATTTACGACAGTTCCGATAGCTCTTGGACATACCAAGAATTTTCTTTTGATGGTAATGTTGTCGTAGACGGAACTATTACGGCTGATAAGATAGATGTTACAAACTTATCTGCAATCTCTGCCACACTTGGTGATGTTACCATCGAAGATACCTTACGACTAGAAGCTGGTGGTTCTGGTTTCATTGGGGGTCGTGATGGTAACTCTGACTATGCCTCTGACGGTTTCTACATTGCTAGAACCGACAAAGGTGGTGGTAACAAAGGCTACGAGGTGTCTGCTACTTCTGTTTACAATGACAGTGGTACAAACCGTATCAGTGGTATTATCGCTAAGGATGCCCAACAGACCAAAGTGTTTAACCCCCTGTTTTTCACAGGCGGTACTACTTCTGGTGGTACAAGTTCTATCACACCCGCCAATACAAACGCCTACGACAACTTAGGCAATATTGACGAGGTTACTATTACTGTTTACGGTGGTGGTGGTGCAGGTGGTTATGGCCTTGAGGATGGTTACACTACAACCAGAAACGGCAGTGGTGGTACTACACGGGTTACACTTCGTCGTGGATCAGCTACAGGTACAGTAATCGCTACCATTGATGCAGCAGGTGGTCAAGGTGGCCTTAACGCCTCTAATTCTATTGGTTCTGGCAGTGGTCAGTCTGGTCAAGCATCTGACTTTGGTGCTGGCGGTACTGGATCATCAAGAAACACTGCTGGTGGTGCAGCCCCTAGTGGTTCTTATGGTGCTGGTGGCGGCGGTGCGGGTGGCGATAAATCGTCCCTGTTCGATTCCTCTGGTGGTGCTGGTGGTGGCGGCTCTGCTGGTCAAGTCGTTACACAAACTGTTGACCTATCCTCTGAAACAACCGACACTTGGATCAAGGTAGAATACTTTGGTGCTGGTGGTACATCCTCTGGCGGTAACTACGCTGGTGGTGCTGGTGCTCAAGGTGCTGTTAAGTATTCATCTGTTTTGGGTGGTACAACACAGTACGGCATATCCGACCTTATAGGTAAAGGTATCTCTGATGGGTTCTCTATTGGATCGACTAGCAGTATAGTTTTGCGATCTGATGGGACCGCTTCAAAAACAATATCTGATGGTGGTGTGAACGTGTACCTTCTTCGGTTTTACTTCAATAATGACGAAGATAGTGCATCAGGTACAATAAGTAGTTGCAAGGGTGCAATGGTCTTAGGTAACTCTGGCACAGACTTTAGGTTTGGAAACAGTCCGAATTATGACCTTATGTGGTCTGGTTCAAAAAATTGGTCCGTTAGTTCTTATGGTAACACCTCTGTTTTAGTGTGCTTTCAAAATTCTGTCACTATTACAAACAATGATACTGATTCTGTTACTTTATATTGGACTAAAGTTAGTGGTCCATAAGGGGGAAATATGTATAAACTAGGAACACGCAGTAAGCAAAACTTGTCAGGGGTTCATCCCGACCTAGTTGCAGTTGTAAGTCGTGCAATCGAAATTACAGAACAAGACTTTTCTGTACTTGAGGGTGTACGAAACATTAACCGTCAACGTGAACTTGTGAAGGCTGGTAAATCTACTACGATGAACAGCCGACACATCACTGGACATGCAGTAGACTTAGTTCCACACCCTGTGTCGTGGGACTGGGAATACTTCTACCCTATTGTGGATGCCATGAAGGAAGCCGCAGAGGAACTGGGGATTGACATTGTAGCTGGTGCTGACTGGGAAAATTTCCCTGATGGTCCACACTTCCAATTAGATTGGGAAAGCTATCCGTAATGCCAGTTCAAGGGGTCAAAGATACATACAAAAAAGTAATGACTGCCAACGGTCCAGCCCAAATGCTTACATATGCTTTTTGGGGTGTACTAATGGCAGGTATGTTTCAAGGGGTTTGCGATATGTGCTTTCCCCCTGAACTACTTATCTTCTGGGGATCAATCAGTGCTATGGTTGTTCCTATCACCATCTGGGGATCAAAGGCTTGGTTAAGAAACATACTGCTAGTTGATGTTGTTGTATCAGCATATATTATGACAGTGTTCTTGACACACGAACCTCATACTACTGATTTTGTATACTACACACCAAGCATTAGTGGTATGGACGAAGTTGTCAGAGGTACGAGCCACAGTCTATCTGACTGGTTCCATGCTGCTGCATTGATCTGGATGACTTTACATGCAGTTTATTTAGCTGATTTAACTAATAGACAAATACTAGAAAGAAAAAGGTTTAGTCAGTATGACACTTGAGCAAATGACACCAATCATTATTGCTCTTGTCGGGTCGGCTGGTCTGTGGGGCTTCCTGTCTCTTAAAGCAAAGCAAAACTTTGAGAAAGCCCAGAAAGACGATGCACGTTCCGCAGAGTTTAACGAAACACTAAAAGAACAAGTAGACCGTTTAGCAATAAAGCTAGATGCACTACAGGCCGACAAAGAAGAATTATTACGTGAAATGTCAGATGTTAAAGCACAACTGGCAGAGGCTAATGCAACTATTAAGCACCTAGAAGAACTGCTACGATCCCGATGATGTGTATGTTGTTCATGGTAGGGTTTGGACATTCGTTTATTGACGGATACTACAAATCTTGCCTATACAAATGCGAAGATACTACCCGACGATATTATAGAGTTGATCCCGATTACATATGCCCTAAGAGGATAGAGGATGATTGACCCATTAACAGCATTGTCGGTAGCATCCACTGCCGTAAGTCAAATGAAACAACTTATAAACGCAGGTCGTGATACAACACAGGCAATGTCTAAGTTTGCTGGTGCTTGGGCTGACATCAATGAGGCTGAACGACAAGCAAAAAACCCACCTTGGTACAAGACGTTTAGTGGGTCAATGGAAGAACGTGCAGCTAACGCCTTTGCAGCTAAGAAGAAAGGTCAAGCCCTCAAACTTGAGCTAGAAAATATGATTAGATTTGTGTATGGTCCAACGGGACTTGAGGAATATAAGCAAATCTTGCGGGACATGAAAAAGCAAAAAGAAAATACTGAGTTCAAGAAAGCTAAGTTAAAACAAGCTATAATAGAATGGACTGTAGGTATCATCGTAGCTATAATTGCTACTGCTGCCCTAGGTTTTGTGTTCTGGTTTATTGGTAAAGGACAAGGTAAATGGTAACACCTGAATGGCTAGACAAGTGGCGCATATGGCCTCGTATGATAATTACGCTGTATGGGTATGCTTTCTATCAGACGACAACTTGGTTTATGTCGTTAGAGGACCCCAGTAATGCTCAGGCAGGTTTCGTATCTGTAATCGTAGGTGCAGGGGCTGGATTTTATGGGATATATGTAAATGGTAAGAACCCTTCTCCTTCTACTACTTCTAAGTAGCTGTGGCACTATTCCATTCCTATCGGGGGGTGGACCTAACGTAGCTGCTAATACACAAATTGGTAAAGAGAACTACCAAGGGGTCACGACAAGTGTTGATAGGTCAGTCAGGCCAGTCCTTAGACCAGAAGGCCCCGTAGAGACTGTACAACAGGACAACAGTACGACAAACAACACTGAGATAGACCCACTGCTATTAATCCTTTTGGTGCTTGGGTGGCTTGCTCCTAGCCCCAACGAGATAGCTAGAGGAATCCGAAGCCTCTTCACTAGAAAAGAGACACGATAAAACTAAAGAACCCCCCTAGGTTAATTCCTAGGGGGGCTTTTTTGTATCTAAATTTTCATTAATATTAGAATAGCTTTTAGCTTGGCTTCATCAAAGTGTACAAAATAATCATACAACTGATTTTCCACTGTCGCATCTTTAGAATCAAAGGATGCACTGGATCGCATGATTGGTAAGTTCTTCTCTATGCGTTCTACCATACCTGCTATGTGACTGGCTAATTCCCTCGCAGGGTTGTCAATCATTTGTCATACCCAGCTTAGTCATACACATGGCTACACCTTCGTACAACATCTCTACGTCCTTCTCTGCTTTACCGACACGATATAATGACCAAGCATTGAAGCCTAGACTTGCAATTAGTAGACCTTCGATAATAGTCATTTACGTTCCTGTTGTTGAATTAGTGCTTCCAGATACCATCGGGCCTTCTTCAAGTCCTCTACCCCATTCTTATACCGCCAGCGGTGTAGATACTTGGCTACATTCCCACGGTAGTACCCAATTAGTTCTTCGTCAGTCAGAACATCCTTGATGTATTCGATACATTCGATATTCCCCTGTCCATAGTGTGCGGGTTTGTTTACGTTATCACGTTCCATAGATCGTTGTCGTTCCTCTATCGTCATTGGTGAAATCATGCTACCCTCATGCCAATCGGCCTTTGGTTCTCCACCTATTAGATGTCCTATTCTTGGCATATCACAGGTTCTCCTTCATAAAGACCTTAACCCACTGTGCGCAGATGTCAGAACGTATAATGTCCTCGACACCAAATTCGATGATGGGTACAGGCAGCATATGCTTCTTTGCTAAGTGAATGACTTTGGACAAACCGTCAGCCTCTTTCAAGTCCGATTGCTGCACATCGCCATTAAGCACAATAGTAGTCGATTCGCCCACCCTTGTCAACAACATTTTTAATTCGTGTGTCGTGATGTTTTGGGTTTCATCCACAATGATAAAAGCATTATCAAAGCTGCGACCACGCATAAGAGCCAGAGGGGCCATTTCGATGTTTCCGTTTTTGATCCCTGTTTCAACTGCACCCTTTCCTAAATGCTTTTCCAATACGTCTAGTACAGGTAAGGCCCAAGGCATTGTCTTTTCTTGAAGGTCACCCTTTAGAAAGCCTATTTCCTTACCTACGGCAACGTGAGGTCTTGTGATGACGATTTTATCAATTTCTTTCGTCGTGTAGAGGTCGGCAGCATAAGTCGCCGTAACGTAAGTCTTACCAGTACCCGCAGGGCCAAGTATAAAGACTTGCGAATATTCCTTAAACGCATTTAGTAATTCCTTTTGTTTGGGGGTCTTGGGTACAATCCCAGAAGTAGTTTTCTGGGCTGCACCTTTGTAGTTCGTCTTTCGTCGGGTTCGGGTTTGCTTCTTGGGGGGTTCATCCATCTAGTTCAACCAGTTCTGCTGATGTATAGGGTATGTGAAAGAACAGTTCACCTTTACGAATGTATCGGCCTTTAGCTGTCCCCAGACTTTCCTTTGTCAACAATGTGTCTTTGATACGCCATGCTTGTTTCATATCCTTACGAAATACGTAGAAGTTAAGCACACCATTCTCTGACCCATGTTTGTCTAGGAGCCTCTGCTTTCGCTCAGGAATGCGTATCTCTGACCAGTGTGTAGGCCAGTCCCCATCCCATGCTACCTTAACCTCTGCCTCGTTAAAGTAAGTGTAGCCACCCTTTTGTGATACGACATCAACATAGTAGTTTTCCTCTGTGTTTACTATGGTGTGGCCCCTGCCTTTCAGCAGGGACACAAGTGCATCTTTAGCAGGTCCGTCATATGCCTCGTATAAGGCACGACTAAACTTCTTTCGGGTTGTCATTAAAGTATTCTTTCAGTTCTGTGTATCCACCTATATGCTCACCTCTGAATGTCCAGATTTGAGGCACAGTCTTTATGTCTGCTTTCTTGAACAGGTCCAGTATCCACTTGCTTTCCTCTAGGGAATAGTGGCTAACACTACCCCCCTTGGAAGCGATAAGCTGTTTAGCTTTGTCACAAAATGGACAGTTGCGTCTGCTTACCATTACGTACATCATGTCAGGTCTACGATCTCACAGCTATCCCCAGAACATGCCATAGTCTGCATACCTGCGGTGTTGTCCTCTTTCTCGTAGTCTGACAGTTTAGACCAGTCAATGTCTTTAGGCATAAGCTCTAGCAACTCGTGATAGTCTGTTGCTCCACACTCTTGATAAGGTGCCTGTTGGTATGTGTGGTCGCTATGAGGTAGGAACGACACACCAGACATCTCGTCAAAGTGTTTGTAAACAAAAGCACCCACCTCAATCCATTCATCGTCACGAACTGAAACAGTCACAGATGGTTTATGCTCACACCACGCACGTTGATACGTTAGCCATGTTTCTAGTTGTTCAATGGCTGTCATATCGTTACGTGTTACTGCACCTGCTGGGGCTTTCTGTGGGAAGCTGAACACTGTTGTTGTGTCGGGCTTCATCACACAAGGTTCATTAGGTACACCCTGATCAATCAAGAATTGCGTAAGTGGGTCCTTATTGTCTCCACGCACTGTGCGGATGTAATAAGGGCTGTGACGAGCGTGTATCCCACTAGCAGAATCAACAAGTTGGGAGACAGTGCCACTAGGTTTGACACAAGTGATAGCAGCAGAAACAGGGATACCAAGACGTTCAGCCCATTCAGCATTAGTAGAGATAGCGACATTTTTTAGATGCTCCAAAGTTTTAGCCAAGCCAGCATTAGCACTGGTCATTAGCGGGTTGTCCATGATGCCTGTAAGGCTCACACCTAGCAGACGCTCTTCTTCCGTATTTACCTGCCAGTCTTTGGACAGATATGGGAACTTTGTATAGGTAGATTGGATCGTACCTAGAATTGTTGCCTGTCGTACCTTACGTTCAAGGTCCTCTAACGAATCAGTTGCACGTACTACAACTTCTGTCAAGTTGCAAAACTGCGCTGATCGCAAAATTATTTCCGAACATGGATTCGTGCCAAAGTTGTGTTCTGGATCACGACGACCATTCTTAGCTGCTTGCTTCTGCGAGGCTACACGGTTGAAGATACCACGTTCACCTGACTTACTTTCGATCAATGCTGTCCATTCACGCATGAATGTCTCTGCATCTGGTTTGTCTGTGTAAGCGACAGAATTGTTAGCCAAAGCACGATGCCCGTAGTTTTCCCACCACTGACCTGACTTAGCATGACGCATACGATCATCCGACAAGTTAGACAATGAGATCATAGCAGAACGGCGTACACCACCAACCACAACGATTTCACCAATCTTACACATGATGTCGTGACATTCGATTGACGACAGTTTGCGACCTTTTGCGACCAAGAACTTATCAACCGTGAAGTTGAACAGGTCAACCAAAGGTGCTGGACCAGATGCCCGACCACCAAAGGTCTTTAGTCGTGCGCCAGCAGGTCGTACTTTAGATACGTCCCATTGTGGGATTTCGCCTGACCACAACAATGCTAGAAGCTGACGGTACGCCTTTGCCCAACCTTCTTTGCTGTCCTTTACTACGATTGTCGTATCAGACTTGAAGATTTTTTCTGGAACCTCTGGCAAGTTCTGGATGTACTGGCGTTCAACACTGAACCCTACCCCTGTGCCACATAACAGGATAAACATAGCCTCGTCAAAACGCTTGGGCTTGTCTACTGCTACGTAAGAACAGTTATACATACACGTATTGTCACGTGCTGATGCTGGACCTGCGGTCATTACAGAACGCATAGATGGCATAACCTGTAGGTCTAGGATAGCATCACGAATGTCGTTGATGTAGCTGTCGTCACCTGCTACGGGCTTAACGATATTGTCCATGTAACGGTCAACTGTCTCTGACCATGACTCACGTTTGTCGCCAGTCCATCGGGCATAACGTGATAGTGCAATAAAGTTTTGATAGGGGGTAGGGAGCATATTGTTCATTCTTGTTCGTTTCCTCGTCCACGCATTGATTTATCTTCACCTAGCCAGACCAGTCGGTCAATGTCACAACGGGCAATGCCAATGTCTGCTAGTTCTTTGTCTGTTAGTCTGTTTAGTTCTTTGATTACACGACGATGTTCACGCCACGTAACTACGTAGTTCATCCATCGCCACCACCATTTAATCATCTGTTGTCTCCATTTCCACTGATAACCCCACGTTCCTTGCGGTCATACAGCTTTTCTAAGTTACGTGTCGCCACTGTTGTCATGTCCACATTCAAGTCACGACATAGCGCAGCAATGTACCATAGACAATCACCTACCTCATCTGAGATAGCAGTACGATCAAACTTACCGTCACGCAAGATTTTCTTAACCTTGTTGGCTACCTCACCAGCTTCAGCAGCTAGACCTAACGCAGGGTAGATCACTGCATGTTCAGCACCATAGATAGCTGTACCTGCTGCTTGTTTCTGGTAGTAGTTCATAGTGATGTCTACGTCCTCGTTGTAGTATTCAAACGCATCCATATCTTCTTTACTGATCATACAATCAACCTTCCATAGAACTGTGTGGGACCCTTGAAATTCTTATCAAAGAGATACCAACAACAGTTATCCTTTCCTGTGTTCTTAGAGCCTTCGATCCACTTTACCCTGCCTACGCTTACGATCTTTTTGCAATAGGTCATAAACAAAGCAGACTGTTTAGTATGCGCCCAATCTGCATCAAACAACAACCATGTGGGTGCTATGTCAATCCAGTGATCTATGAACGCATGTAAGAACTTTCGTTCCCACGGTGGGTTGGTAATGCAATAGTCAATATCCAAGCCGCCAAAGTCAATGTCTAGTGCATCATGCTGTTGAATATCATGCCGTTGTGGCTCAATATCAGAGGCAAACATGCAGTCGGCATATCCGTCTGTCAGTTTCCATAAGTGCTCTATCAATCTACCGTCACCTGCACAGGGTTCAACGTAGTCAAATTCCCCTTGTGGTAGGTGGTCTATAAGAGGCTCTACAGCTTCTATAGGTGTGGGATAGTAGTCCCTCTCTACCCTTTCAAAGTTAGATCGCTTACCCATTAGTGTATCGTCATTTCCTCTGCCATACCCATGTCAACTGTAGCGTACTCTGCTAAGGCAACAGCTTCATCTTCTGAAAGAGCCTTGTCATTCAAGGCACGACCAACAAGCAAGTATTTAGCTTGGCTTCTTAGTTTTTCTATGTCGTCCTCTTGATCTAACATATCATAAACCTCTATGTAGTCTGATAGGCTCATAACCATTCCTTTGGTATAGATTTGTCTGCATATATAAAACCGTGTTTGTCACACCATTCTCCATATGTTGATTTTGCACCTTTGTACAGTTTAGCCCTAGAATTTTGAAAGACAAACCTAATATCATAGTCAGGGTACTGCTTCTGAATTAGCAAATGCTTTTTTCTATCTGCTTGCATGAAGCGGCCCTTAGTTTCGACTATGATGCCATTAGGTAATATAAAGTCTGGGGTGTAAGTACGATCTTCCTCAACACGATACTTGATTTTCTGTGTCTCGTATTCATACTTTACCCCAGCCTCTTTAAGCTCTTTCGCTACCCTTTCCTCTAAACCAGAACGCCAGCCATTCTTTATCGCTTGTCTGGTGGTTGCCATAATTCCCCTTCGTATCGTCGTAGCCAGAGCAATCTAGCATTTTCCACTACACGGTCTACGTCACCATCATAGGCTTTCAAGACTGTATCCCATAGGTCTGCCTCATCCTCGACACCATCTAGCATCTTGTCAGCTTTCTTTGGTCCTACACCTTTTAGGCCCACAATGTTGTCTGCGGTGTCACCTGTCAGGATTTGCGTGTAGAAGAACTTAATTCCCTCGTCGGGGGTCATGTACTTCATTACATCCTTTACAGGGTTGTAGTGCCAACATGGAACCTGTAGCATGTCCTTGTCTATAGAGATAATCGTACAGTCGTAATCTAACTGCGTTGCCTCAATAGCCAAGCAATCGTCTGCCTCTTGTTCCACACTAACCACTGCATCCCAGTCAGACACCATATAGTCACGTATGTATTGAAGGTGCGTAGGCTTTTCTCTTTGTGACCTATTTCCCTTGTACGGGTGTGACTTGGCAATATCATGCCTGAACTGGTAACCACTACAGGTTAAGTAGACTTGATAGTTTGAAAATTCATAGGGCAGTTGAGATACCCTCTCAATCCCTAGTCGTAACAAAGTATCAATGCAGTCTATCGCATCGTCTTGCGTACCATCATTAGTAGCAAAGGCGGCACGATAAGCGAACACATCACCGTCTACCAATGCCTTGCCATAGTCCATTAGAAACTAGACCAAGAACATTCGCCACCTTCTTTGTGCGCACCGATGGACTCCACGTAGGTGAACCCTGCTGCGAGGCAAGCATCGTGGTATAGATGTAAGAGATCATGTAAATTGTCCACTTCATCACGTTGAATGGTGACGGAGCCTTGAACCCCGTCCTCCTCTTTGTCCATGTAAAAGCGAATTTCTACTTGCATTAACCTGCCGCCGCAAAGATCATGTCGTCTTCTGATGGTTCGCTTGTACGTTCCACCAACTCTGTGATAGCGATACCGTTCAGTCGGAGACCATTACCGTCAGAGTATGTTTCAAACTGGACCTTAGCTTTTGTGCCATTGCCTAGTTCACCATCAGAGAACGTCCACTTGGTTACATTCTCACGACCTTGCCGTAGGTCAACAACCTTTACTGGCCCACCAAGGTTAATGTTATCCCCTGTCATTGGGTCTTTCCAATCACGAATATCATCAGCTGCACCACGTTTGATCTTCATGTATTTTCCAATACCAAAATCTGAGTTACCCTCTTGGATACGAGGGTGACCATTTACTGTAGCCTTGAAACCTTCCGTCATTAGCTTGTCGATTTGGCCTTGGTCTGTGAAGTATGCGTTTACTACGTACTGACCACCTTTGTCAGCGATAGCCTTTTGCCAAGATGGGCCATTCGGGTCGCCCATGTCTGCGTTCTCTGGGAACACTTTTGCGTATTCTAGTACCATATCTAGTGTATAACGTGCCATATTATCGAGTCCTTTCATATAGCGGTAATTATATATAGAACTTATTTTAAGTCCTGTCTAAACTTTTTTCTACTTTTTTTACCCTAGTGGATTTCTGCGTATGTCCGACCGAACTGTACATCAATCCCAAGGGGTACGTTTAACTGCAATTCTTCGTTAAGTAGATCAATCGCAGCTTCCATTTTACGTTTTGTTTCTTCTTCTTCTCCTTCTCTTACTAGGACAATAACCTCGTCGTGGAACTGCCCGATAGTGTTTAGTTCTAGGCCACGACAGTACATCAACCAACTGTCAAAGCAGTAGACACCTGTTGACTGGTTAAGGGTACTGAAACGGTCCTTGTCTGATCTCAGTGAATACCAGAAACGAGACACAGGATTATAAAGCCACATAGAGCCAAATAAAGTTCTTGTCCTAGCATCCTTGCTCACTTTCTCCACAGACCAGTTACGTGACCAAAAGGCATCTAAGAGGGCCTGTGCTTCGCTCTCAGACATACCTGTGTTTCTGGCTAGGGTAGACTTGCCCACACCATAAGTTGCGCTGTAGTTCACCACCTTGTAGTTCTTACGCAATGCTTTGAGACTACGTTCACCAGAGTTGTGCTTATCAATGTCGTCTTGGGTAACGACACCAGCATGTTTGGCAAGGTCAAGGTGTGGGTCAAACCCTTCCTTAGACATTTCCTCTAC
>FUIF01017442.1_pt1 | contig 37848 bp, 54 predicted proteins | sample 1003461 | NCBI WGS metagenome assembly FUIF01 (sample SAMEA80401918, study PRJEB19352) | marine metagenome
CCGTTCGGCTCTGGCAGAGGCGGCGGCATGAGCGGCCTCTGCAGCCACAGGTCTGGGTCCAGCGCGTCTCCGTCCCAGCGCTCGCAGTGGTACTCGCCGCACTCTGGCTTACCGGGCAAGAACCAGAACCGCCCCGGGTCTTTCGGAGCCTGGTCTAGCTGCCCCTTCGCCCGCTCGTTCACCCGCTTCCACAGCTCGCCATATTCGAACGGGGATACCGGTCGGGACAGGGGTAGGACAACACGGAACCGAGGTCGGTCCTCAGTGTGAGACCGTGTCGTGTGGAGTAGGCCAAGGTGCCGCCCCCACATCTCTCGCGCCTCGTCTATCGTCGCGCCCCCGTCGTAGTCCAGGCAGATGGCCCACACCTGCTTGACGTTCTCGTTCGAGCGCCGATTGTTCTCGAACTCAGCTGGGCTCCACCCCGGGTGCTCATTCTGGCCAGCGTACGGTAGAGCCTGAGAGAACTCCTCAGCCAGCCCTCCCCACGGTTCGCTCCGTTTTGTCGCCCAGCCGGGTCTCGTAGGTTTTTCCAGCGGGTGGTGGTTAGCCTCACTCGCTCCCCCAGAAGCAGTGTCCACGGTCCATCAGCCCGTACTGAGCCACGAGAAACGCATCCGCCTCGTCATCGTTTCGCACCGGGACCAGCTCCTTGACCGACTCGAACACGATCTTCTTCGCCCCCCGACGAGGAGTGTTTCCCGCTCCAAAAAACAGCTTCCTCGCGCTCGCTATGTTCACCGGCTGCACTCGCATCAAGCACCTCTCCTCCACTCGACTCTTCACCACTCCAGCCAGCTCAATCAGCAGGTTGATAGAAGATGACCCGCGCATCGTCCGTGGGTAGTCCTCGACGTAGACGTGAGTCGCGCTGACCTGCCGCAGGAACTCGCATACCCGCTCGGCTATCTCAACGTAGCGCATGACCGCCACGAACTGGGGCTGGACGCAGCTGAACAAGACCCGCTCCGGCCGCTGCTCCCAGTCCTCCCCAATCGCGCACATGGCCGTGTTGCGCAGGGACAGGTCAAGGCCGACGACCACCTCAGCCATCACCAATCACACCAATCCCCCAGTTCTTTCGCGCGCTGTCGATAGGCTCGACCTAGGCGGTAGTAGGGGCCGGTGCGGCTCTGCACACCGTCGAACCCCTCCATGAAGCACCAGGCATTCTCCGGACACATACCCAAACTCCTGGATATCGTTTCTGAGCCTGGATATGGATTTGCGTTGAAGCCCAGCATCTCCAGAGCTGCCCCAACCGGACAGCAATGCTCCCTACGGGGAGGGGCTAGGAGGTCGGGGTTAGGACTTATCTTCCATCCGTTAGCCCGCGACCGCATCACCCCATCCGCAACCTTCGCCGCGAATCGACGGAACTCCGGGTCAGTCGGCCACGGTTCAGTCACGGTCCGCCTCCTCGGCAATTTTCAGAGCGTATTTCTCTGAGATTTCAGCGCCGACTACGCGATCGAATAGCTGAACATAGCTGTTGCCACGCCTGGCCTCGCGAAGCTTAACGCAGGCCTCCACCAGGTCATCGAAGCTCTGTTCGCAGTCCCTCAGTCCGCCTCGGCGGTAATGATCGCCGTAATGAAACACCATGTAGCGCTGAAATCGTGCGTAATATGGGTCGTAGGCGTCTCTGGGTATGTCGCTTATGTCCTCACTAAGCGCACTTTCCAACTCCCCCTCCGTCTCATCTCCCGGCCACTTGCCGGCGAGGTCGTCGTCTTGCTTGCTCATCTGGGGAATGGGGAACTGAATCGCTAATTTGCGATGCGGTTCGCAGGAAGTGGGGGAGTGGAGTGAGGCTTCGTCGACAATGAGAGAAGGCCCATCCGACGCAACCTCAAGCTCTATTCCGTCCCACTCGAACTTGAGCGCAAGGCCATCCGCCTCGAACTCATGCTCACGGACTTGGCGTAGGATTTCCTCTTTCGCTGTCCTAAAGCTACGGTCCGTCCCCAGGTACGACGGAGATGGCGGGTTGACGTATCTCCTGGGCAGATTGCGCCTAATGTCCTGCGCCTCCCGAGGCTCCCGCTTAATGTCACGCCACTCGCCCTCGTCTTCCTTTCGGCTCATTCCCCACCCTCTTCCTTGCCCCGGAGAGTTCTGATTTCCTCAGCCAGCTCGGTTAGGTATGCCTCGGCTTCGGCCAGCTGACCTCGATAGACCGCGTCCCCTGCTCTATCGGAGAGGCAGAGTCGGCTGAGCTCCTGGCACTCCATTCCGAGCAGGAGCAAGTGATTCGCCATCTCACGCCGTTTGGCTTCGAGAAACTGAGCGACCTCTTCCAGTAGCTCGCGCCGGTCTTGTTTGAGCCCCCGAACCAGGGCTGCCTCTTTCTGACGATGGTTCACGACTCCCACCCCGGCGTTTCCCAAGCGTCCCCGTCCTCGTAGGGTTCGGGGGTAGCGATCGTGAACTCCTCGCCCTCACGCAACCTGTGAGCGCAGTAGACACAGGCATCAATAACGTCATGGACAACGCCGTGGACATCAAGCAGGCGAACCGAACTCAGCCTTGTGGTTTCACACTCCGCCCTGCAAACGGGGCAGGTCTGGGGCTGGGGAGGTTCGGACTCCTTCAGCGCGCGCTCTGACTCGAGTCGACGCGGCAGCGCTTTCCGCGCTGCTGCGCGGATCTCTGCCCATGAGAGCGACCGCGACCACCGGCACACCCGCTGATTCTTCCGGAAGCGCTTATAATGCGAGAAAACATAACGAATCCGGGTACCGCTCTCCCGGTGCTCATACCAAACCCCATCCTCCTCGAAGTCCGCCGGCGGCCCGTGCAGAATCCAAAGCGAATCGAAGGCGGCGGCGAAGCCGGTGTAGTCATCTCGAGTGCGCCATTGATGGCTGCGACAGATGGGTCCGCGGGGATAGCGAAGTGGTCCGCCTGACGTCAGCGCAGTAGCTCCAATCAACTGACACCCGCACTGCTGTAGGCGCTCGCCCGCATCCTGGAATTGTTGGGGTTCGCCTACATCAACCTTGGGTTTAGGTCTGTGCAGCGCGCGGATTCCGTTGGTTAGGCACTGCAGGAACGCCTCGGCTGACCTCACTTCCAGGCGAGAGAAATCCATGCCCCCTCGGTCGCTCGCAACAAAGCGCATGCCCGCGTCGCGTGTTCCCCCGTACCAGGTAATCCGAGCCATTACTCCCCCTCCTTAACGACCAGCACCTGATAGGTCACGCCACCGCGCGTGAACCGGAGCCGGCCATCGAACGAATGGGGGTCCAGCTCCTCCCAGGTCTCGACGTCGTCGTTGATGGCCTCGCCTAGCCATGTTGTGATCGAACTTTTCACATCCGCCTTCCTTTCAAAATCAGCCGAGCAGCCTCCGCCGTGGACAAGTCTCGGCAAGCCCTGCACCATTGAGCTATATAGGCTTCTAGGGCCCGCGCGCTCTCCTGGCGGTCGCACCAGTATGGAAGAATCCAACGGATCACGGCGAGCCCTTTCCGCGTTCGTCCCGTCAAGTTCGTCCGGAGGAATCCAAGGACCGCTTCATTTACCAAGGGCGGTACCTCTGCGCTCCGGCTTTCAACGCGGCTCTTCGCTCGTTTCGACACGCACGGCACTGGCCTCGTCGCCCGTCTGCTAGGGTGCGGTCCCGAGCAAAACAGTTGAGAGGCAGCCACTGTTTGCAGTGGCAACAGCGTTTGCATCTCCCCTCCCTGGGCTCGACCCGAGGAATCACTCATCCTCCTTGTCCCTCAGATGCCAGGCCATCACAGCCCTCACAGTCGCGTGGGCCAAATGGGACGCGCCCGAGTCCTGGTCCGGTTTCCCGTCTAGCGCCTTCCACAGATGCCTGGCTGATTTGAGCAGGTGATGGTCCTGGCCTCTCCTATCCCACGTGTTGCGTCCTCGGTGTTTGTCACCCTCCCTGAGAACCAGTTCGCATTGATCGAGAAACTCCCGAGTGAACAGCTGCTCCAGACTGAGGCGGCTCACGACTCGGCCTCCTGAGTCCAGACCGAGACCGGTATCCCTAGCTCGGACTCCTCTATAGCGACCGCCACGCGGACCGAGGGGCCCCGCTCGCCCGAGAGCAACCTGCAGATAATGGCCGGGTCGCAACCTACCTCACGGGCCGCCTGAGCCTGGGACCAGCCCAGTTTTTTCAGACGCCGCTTCAGCTCGGCATGCCCCCTGGAATTCGTCGTTGTCATGGCTCTACGATAATACCGCTTGACAACGTTGTCAACCGCCATTACGTTTGGTTCAGGAGGACGGGACATGGATTGTTTTGACTGTGGAGCCGCCGACTGCTGGATCCATCACTCTGCCACAGACCGGGTCTACTGTGAGACCTGTTTCCGTGAGCGCCACCTGGAGCTACGGGGAGAGGTAAATATCCTGGGAGATTGCGCGGTAGACGGTTGCCGCACGCCTGTAGACGGACCCAGCCGGGAGCTCTGCGCCGAGCACTCCCGAAACTACGCCGGGTGCTGGCAGTGCGGCGAGGTCTTCCACAAAGACGATTTGGACTACCCCCAGCCAGGCTCAGACGAGTGCTACTGCGTCGAGTGCCTGACCGCGCAGAACTCACCCGTTAGGACTGTCGTGCCTGGTCCGGTTCAGGAAGAGGTGGTCGCGTGATCGCTATCTCCTGCAAAGCCTCCGAGCTGGAGAAGGAGCTGGAGAAGAGCCTGCGCATCCGCTGGCCGAAACAGCTGCCGAACGAGTCCGAACTCGAATCAGTTCACGACCAATTAGACACGTTGCTGTGGGTGTACAGCGAAGGGAGGCGAACATGCCGCACTGGAGAACGCTAACGAACGAGAAGTGGCTGAAGTACTACCACATCGAGGGGAGGGACCGGACCGTCACCATCACAGAGATGAAAAAAGGCGAGGTCCGTAAGCCGAATGGGGAGAAGGATTTTATGCCAGTCGCTCTCCTGGAAGAGACGGACAAGGAGCTGGGTCTGAACAAGACCAACTGCAAGACCATCTCGGAGATTTACGGGACCACGGATTACACCCAGTGGATTGGAAAGAAGATCACAATCTACGCCACGACCACGACCAAGCGGGGCGGCGAGGTTTGCGGCTGCATCCGCGTCCGCCCCAAGAAGCCCCCGGAGAAGAAGGAGGCCCCGAGTGAAGCAGCTGAGTGATATCCCGGTCCGCTTCAGCAACCTCAAGTGGATGGGGCAGAGTCCGGCACATTACCGGCACCACGCGCTCCATCGTGGGCCTGATACCAAGGCGATGAGAATAGGTCGGGGCGTGCACCTCATGGTCGAGGGCAAGCAACCTATCGTCTATCCGGGTAGGCGCTGGGGCAAAGAGTGGGACCGGTTCGCGGATGAGAACGCTGGGTCTGAGATTCTGAACCGGAACGAGTACGACCAGTGCGAGGCGATGGCCGATGCGTTGCTGTCCCACGATGAGGCGTACGAGCTACTTGCCAAGGCCGGAGCTGCCATCGAACAGCGCATCTCCTGGCGCTGGTGCGATCGCATCTGCTCCGGCACACCTGATGTCTGGCGCCCGACGAGCCGGATTCTCATAGACCTAAAGACGACTCGGAACGCGAACCCGGCCAAGTTCCAGTTCTCGGCCACGCGCCACTTCAGCTACCACGCTCAGCTGGCCTGGTACGGGATTGGAGTAGCTGACCACTACGGCACTGCCCCAGAGCGGTACATTATCGTGGCGGTCGAGTCCGAACCGCCGCACCCCGTAGTGGTGTACGAGCTAAGCAAGCCCGCTATCGAGATGGGCGTGCGCCAATGCCGGGTTTGGATGGAGCGTTTACTGGTCTGCGAACAGAGCAACCACTGGCCTGGCTATACCCAGTCCACGGTGCAGCTCGATGTGATTGACGATTCGTTTATGGACGAGGATGGGGATGCCTACGAGCTCCCTGAAGCGGAGGGATTTTGATGAGCAAGCGCAAACTCGACGAGCCTTTAGACAAGCATCTACGGGAGGAGCTCCTGAGGATAACCGAAATCCACGGGGCCCGCCGGGTTGGGCTCCTTGTCGAGCGAAGCTCGTACAGCGTCATGCGGGCGTTGGCCGGGCTCCCTCTCGGAAAAGAGACACGGGAGGATTTTGAGAGGTTCATAGGGGAAAAGATCGAACGGGACAGAACGCGGAAAGAGCTATGGGATACCAAAAAGTGATCATCCAAGGAAACCTAGGCCGGGACGCGGAGCTGAAGGAGACCGGGGGCGGCAGCCTCTGCAAATTCAGCGTGGCCGTTACCGAGAGGTGGAAGAAGGACGGGGAGCAGAAGGAGGCGACGACCTGGTTCAACTGCTCGATGTGGGGCAGGCGCACTGAGTCTCTGGTCCGCTACCTGGAGAAGGGCAAGGGAGTCCTGGTCGAGGGCAAAATCAGGACGCGAGAGTACGAGCACCAGGGGCAGACTAAAAAAGCTTGGGACCTGTCCGTGGACAATTTGGAGTTCGTGGGGGGTGGCAGACAGTCAGGGGCGACTACTCCAGTCCCGCCGCCTGACCCGGAGCCTGCTCAGGACGCGGGACTGGGGACGGACGATATTCCGTTTTAGTACTTGCGCTGAAGGTTTCAGAGCTGCAACATCACCCTCAGGAAGGGCATGTTGCTGTCTCCCTCGGGGTACGGCCATGTTTAGACCCCTGAGAGCCGCGGTTGCCGCCGCGGCTCTCGGTTCAGAGCCGCTTCCGACAAGCCCTCTTCCGACCCTTCGTCGCGGTCGTCCAGAGCACGACCCGATCAAGAACCATCCCCATAGGAATAACTAGGACGTCGCGGGGGTCGGCTCCGTCCGGGTCGAACGTCTGGGCGAGTTTGATGAAGCGCTTCGACTCGGATACGAGCAGACCAGTGGACACCTGCTCGCAGTAGCTGTCCTCGTTGGTTTCCTGCACGAACGCATCGAGCCAGTGGACGAGCAGCACCTGGAGCTTTTTTGGCTTCACGTCTTGCCCCAGATGCGGCTGATTCCCACGACGTGCCTGGTCACGAGCCCGTACTCGCGGTGCAGCACGTCACAGCGCATATCCCGCCCTGCCCTGTACCCAGCCCGGTTATGCCAGGCGTCTCGCGGAGCCAGAGTCCTGAACGTCTCCACCACGCAGCCCGGGTATTCCTTGACCGACTCGTGGTGGACGTGGCCCGTGTACCAGTAGCGGTGCTCGGTCTCGCCCCAGTCTCGAGCTCGGTCGTGGGCCATGATGCCTGGTAGTTTGTCCGGCTTGGCCTGGTCCCCGTGCGTCACCCCGAGCAAACACTTGCCGAATCTAAGCCAGTGGAACGGGGCCGGTGAGGTGTCGACCTCTACTCGTTGGTTGTTCTCGTAGTACTGGTCTAGACACAGACTCAGCACGACCGAGCTGTGGTCGTCATGGTTGCCTATCTCGTTGATGACTCGGACCCTGTCGTGCTTCTCCAGCGCCCGGTCGATGCACCTCCGCATCGTTCGGATGCCGACTCGCAGCACCTTGCTCCAGCGCGTGTCCACATCCAGGGCATGGCCTGACCGACTCGTCTGATTGCTCGCATTGTCAGCGTGGAAGAAATCACCGAGGTTCAAGACCAGCCCAAGTCCGCTCGGAGGCGACAGAGACACCAACTGGTCCACGGCCGAAACCAGGTTGTTTTCCGCTATTTTCAGATCGAAGCTGGTACCAGTCTCCTCCTCCCACGCGAACATTCCGAAGTGCGGATCGCCCATGGGATAGACGCTCATCAGCTCGCGGTTGGGGGCGAGCGGGGGTGGGCTGACCTCGCTCTGTCCGCGGAACGGTTCGGATATATCTTGGATCGCATCCTTGAGTCGCTCGAGTCGGTCCTCCTCAGTGGCTCGCGTCTTGACCCACTGCGCTCGCTGCTCCCCGTTCGAGTCGTACAGCGTGCTGACGCCGCGCACATGAAACCCCGGGGGCGCCGGGTGGTGTAGGTCGTGGCCCGGGGCTACCCCCTGACGAGCGGCCGCCCGTCTAACTCGCTGCAGGCTGGCCCGGATAGACCGCTTCGTTGTGCCCAGTGCGGCGGCCGCTTCCGAGCGAGTAGACGTCGAACGAACCGCGGCTATCACCTCCCGCTGCCGCTCAGTGGCATATGGCAGAATGTCGTCTAGGTCGGAATCGTCAGGCATCACTCCCCCTTGAGTTTGCGTATTGACTCCCTAGCCTTTTCTATAGCATCTTGCCAGCGGGCCTCAACTATCTCGGTATCCTCGTCCCAGTCGTCTACCTCGACGTCGATTGCTGGTGGGTGGTCAGAGCCCGCGTCAGCTCGAGCAGCGTCTTGGCGTATTCGTCTTTGTCCTGTAGGCGCTTTTCCCTCTCGCTCGCTACGTCGCTCCGCAGTTCGAGCAGGTGTTTCTCGAACATCGCTCGCTCTGCCTCGAGAGCGTCCAGGTAATTTTGCTGCATGCTCCTGAGCTCTTTGAATAGCCAGGAGATCAACCATCGCAGGCCACCACCCAGCGTAACTAGCGCGCCCATTGTTGCCGCCAAAACCTCCTGCCATTGTTCCATTCTCCTCACCGCGCTCCTAGTCGGAGTCCAGGACAATCTTGCTCCGAGCCTTGTTGTATTCGTCCCAGTCGACGCTCATTGGCAGTAGCGATGCGCGACGCGGTTTGAGCGTTGGCAGCATATCTCCGTACGAGTAGTTCTGGTCAATAGGGCCTCGGGGGTACTCAGGAATTTTGCTGACTCGGTGCTGCCAGAAGTCCCAGGGTCGATTACCCGGGGTGCGTGGCTGCTTCACTTCCCAATGCGCGACCCATAGCAGCCCGGCCTGCCACCATTTCGGGCGCCCTAAGGCGTCGTAGAATGATCTGGTACTGTAGATAGTGAACGACCCGAACCGCCTGAAAAGCTCTCCTGCTATTTCCTGCGCCTGATCGTATTGGTCCGGGTCTACGAGTCCGTCCCAGCGCTCGTTGGCCTCCAAATCGATGCACGGGGGGAGCCAACCCTCACCAACGCAGACCGAGCAGCACCGGTCGATGAATGCCTCCGTTTGCTCCTTAACGTCCTGCCCCTGTCGGAAGAAATGGTACAAGCCGACGGTCAATCCATTGTCTCGAGCTCGTTTTATGTGCGAATGCATACTGGAGTCCGACCGGGTCCCGTATGTGGCTCGAACCCAGACGAACGCGCACCTCTCCGATAGCGCTCGATAGTCGAGTACGCGCGGGTCCTGGTGGTGACTCACATCAATCCCGGACAGCATCAGGGCATGTCCTTGATGTTGCGAGAGAGGTTGAGCTCAGCCGGGTCCCACCAGCCGAGCAGGCGACGTCCCATGCTATCGCGAGCCCAGATGTCTTTTGGATCGGACAGGCGACAGACCGTGCCGTTCGTGGCTCGAATCTTGGCGGGGCTGAGGCCGTGGACGTCCTCTATTCGAGGCGAGCCACCGCCCTCAGCCGTAACCCAACCATCAGGAGTCTCCTCCACGACGACCCCTACATGTCCAGCGGTTCCGGCCGTGTTGAGTCCGTACTCTCTATAGAATACGGCCCCAACAGGTACGGGGGTGCCAGGTCGGGCATCGGTCCAGCCTCTTCCGCGCAGATGCAGGTTGAGCCACGTCGTGATTCCCCACGTTCCATCTGCGCGCCAGGGGGACTTGAGCCTGTGGCCGGCGTATCCCAGGACAGAGCCCGCAAATACAGCGCAGCTAGTCCGCACATAAGACAGCTGAGAACCCCGGCCGCGTACGCGATCGAGAAACGCGACGTAAGACTCTCGACGCAGGTGGCAACCCATCGGGCCATCCGCGAGGGCTTCCCTCGCACATCTCGCCACCCGCTCACCGGGGGTCTCCTCTTCGTCCCAGAGGAAAACGAAGCACCGTTCAGTCACTGGTCTTGGGCGAGGCCGTCAGGATACCCACGCTGGTTAGCGCGGACAGGGCAACGGCTAGAGCGGTCTCCAGCTGCAGTTCGCCTTTGAACACCGACATGCCCACCAGGACGAAAACCGCCACAATGACCAACCAGCGCGCAATGTCTTTCGGTTCTAGTTTCATTTCTTTCTCCGTTCATCCAGCATTTTCTGGGCCTTGGTGCGGAACCGAGCTCGGCTCGCTACCTCGTCAAACGCCATTTTGCGCTCCTCGTCATTGCCGAGGTGCTCATCGAAGATGACGTCAATCATGCGCATGACCATTCGCACGGCCATATCGATTACGGTTTTTCTGACGGACATCCAATTTCCCTTTGTGTTGAGATGTAGAGCTCCTCGATGAATAGGTAGGGTGGGCAGCTCGAGACCAGCTCAGCCGCGTCACAGATGCCCGTGTCGATGACCTCTTTGACAGCGTTCTCGTAGAGCACCTCGGCGCCCTCGCACCTGGCGATAAGCTCGGCCGTCTCTTGCGTCTTGGCCAGCTTCTCAGCGCTGCATCCGAGCGCTAAGCATGCCGCCACTACCATTACAATTCGATTCATGGGACCCTCATAACCTGTTCTGCTGATGTGGCAAACGCCGTGGTCAGCCCGTAAAACTGCGGGGAGTCGTCATTGGTCAGGGACGAGGCACCGGCCAGACTCCAGACCGCTCCATCCTCACCATTGGGGACTGTGACCTCCCACAGGTTAGCACCGTGTTTTGTCGGGGTCACGGCGCTGCCGCCGGAGTCCTTGAACGTGACATCTAGGCCGATGTTGTTCTCCCAGAAGATAGCGAACTTGCTCGCCCCGGTCGGGACCCAGAAATACAGGTCCGTGGTAGTGTCGAAGTCGCGCCATACATAGATTGGATCGACCTGCATGAACGGGATATCCTTGTCGACGCGCATGATGAAATTGTGCGTATCGTCAAACGCAATGACGGTCAGGGTGTAGGTCTGGCCCGCCGTGGCGCTGATGGTGATGTCGTGACTGATCCAGCTGTACTGAGTCCCGTGCGTTGCTAGGTCCTCGTTGTACATGACCGTCCCATCCGACGATGTGACCGTAGCTCGCACCTTAGCGTACCCTAGGCCAACATAGCTTTCGGAACCACGCTCCCGCTGGATCCGGAGGGCTACGGTCAGGTTCTCGGTGCTGCGGGCGTGATACCTGAACACGGCCGGATGCTCCGGGTCTCCTCGGAGGGCCATCGAATCTACAGTACCAGAGCAGTCACCAGAGCAGTCGTCGACCGGGGTAGAGGGCGAGCCAGAGGGCGTGTCGTCCAGGGTCAATGAGCTAGTCGTACTAAGGGCGTCGAGCGCGGTGTCCGTTAGCGGGGTCAGCGTCGCCCAGCCGGCACCCTCGCTTGGTGGCAGTGCCCACTTGGCCAACAGAGAAGCGCTCTGTTCGCTGGTGCAGTGGTAGTTCTGCCCCAGAGTCCATCGTCCCAGAGTCCGCTTGTGCCACCACCAAGACTGGACAAGGTTGCGTGGGTATATCTGCCAGCCGTACTCCAACAGGGCCTCGCTCGCTGCCTCGTACCCAGCATAGTCCGTGTCGCAGGTTCGGTGCGCCACGTCCGCGTCGTGGAACAGGCGCAGCCAGTGGACGTATGCCTTGACGTCGGCAACCCGCTCCTCGTACGGAGAGTTACCGGAGACGAGTGGCTCAGCGGTTGCGATGTCATCGAACGCCAGGCCGAGCGTGTGGACATTGAGATCGAATCGGGTCCACCAGCGGTCGAACAGGCTCTTCATAGGCACGTACGCTGGACCGAATGCGTCTTTGAGCAGCTTGTTGACCTCGTCTGTAGAGTCGATGGTCCCGTCCCAGCTGATATCCGTGGCCATGATGAAGTGCAGACCCACCGCGGGCCAGGCTCGGGTGGTTTCAAGTGCCAGGTAGGAGAACCCCTTGGAGCGCCAGCGGGAGGCACGATCGATGGCCTCGTGAATGGTCATGATGGGTGTGTCCCAACCGCGCCCAGCAGCAGAAGTAGAGGTCGACTGAGCCGGAACCCAGAGGTCAGCGATTCCGATCTTAAACCCCTCTTGAGCGGCCTTGGTTCCCCACCCGTCTTCCAGCTCCTCGGGAGTGGCTCGGGTAATCTCCAGCTGAGCGCTATATGGCTGCACCCCCACCAGGATGTTTTTTTCTAGCGGGATTGTTGGCACCGCTGCGTAGTGCGAATAGGCATTCAGTGCAGCGCCGCGGTCTCCCACGCCAGGGGTCCGGACCAGCTTCTTAGCTACCTCGTTCGCCGCGTGGAACACTCGGTCCGATACGCTGCTGATAGCCCGGCTCGCGTCCGGGGTGAAGTACGGGCCAAACTTCAACAGGTTCTGACACTTCTCACAGTCGCAATGCCCGTCACCATCAGGGGGCTCGGACCGAATAAACTGAGACCAGGGGTGGTCGTGGCCGTACGTGGCCATGTTCGAGGCTATGCCGGTTGCGTGGTGGTCGCCCCAGAGCTTGATGAATCCGTTATAGGACGTGTAGTCACAAGCCTCTTCGTCAGCCGTGGTGCACGACTCACGGTCATCAGTGCACCCGCCGTCACAATCGTCCGTGAACGTGTAGTGGTATTTGTACAGCAGCTCGGCAGCCGTCGGCGTTGGGCATGTGTAGGACTGGTGACCGCTCCCGGCTGGCGTCTCGGCTAGGTACTCATTGTCCGCACAGAATGTGGCGGTGTAGGTGGTAGCAAACGAGGTGTACCCGACCATGCGTGCGGCCTCTGGGATTCGGTTGCGGTCCTCCCATCGGTCCCACTGATACACGATGTCGTCGATCTCATCGTGCGTTCCGAACGCAGACGGCAGCGCTGGACCGTTGTTGGCTACCGTGGGGGGGACCTGTCCAGCTGGCAGCGGGAGTATGGTAGCGATGGCTGGGCTGTGTACCTGCTCATGGATCCAGCGGATGTCATAGCGGCGCGGTGGCGTGACCTTCCAGTTGTCTGCTGGAGCAATCCACCTGACTCCCAGATGTTTGAGATACCCGTATATCCCGTGGCGAACTGAGCTGGTGCGTTCCCCTATAATCCACAACCCCTGTCCGTTTCGCCCCCAGATTCCATACGCCTGACGATTGCCGCCAGTGGTAATCTGCTCAGCCATGGCGACGACCTCGGCCGGAGCTGCGGCGCCCAGGTTACCCGTTAGCCGCACGTGGATGGCCTGCTGATTCTCGGATAGACATGACCCGGTCAGCTCTGTCACCTTGGTGAACGCTTCGCCGGTGATGTCTTCCAGAGTCGTCTCTAGGTCTGACTCGGCAGTGGAGTCGATGGCGTCAGGCACAACGATAGTTCCTCCATAGATGAGCCCGTTGCATCCATCTACCGGGTCCGCGAACCCGTCATCGTCGTAATCGTAGGCCAGAGTGGCCACGGCTCCCCCGACAGCTAGAGCGAGCACTCCGCCGCCAGCTGCCTTTTTCTTGTGACGCGCGAGCAGCTGCACAAGCGCGCGAATTAATTGAATTAAACGTCTCATAGGGAGAGGCCAAACTCGTCATTAATCCAGGCAAGGAGCTCGTCCCGCTCCTGCATGGCGCCTTCAATAATACCGACCAGCCCCACCGACACACCCAGGAACGTGGTGGCAACCCCGCCCCGCGAGGCAACGTGGAAACCAGCGGAGGCGTTGGTGTTGCCGGCGCTTCCCGTGTTGACCGTCGTCCCATCAACGCGCAGAAAGTCGCTCGCGCTTCCGGAGAAGTACGATTCAAAATACTGCACGGAGTTGAGGGTCACAGCGGTGTTGGTATTCGCGATCGCTCCGTTGTTCTGCACCAGGTCCCCAGAGGCGTTAGCTGTGTAGGTGGCCATTGCGTTACCCGGACCGGTCGCTGCGAATAGCACGTCGAAGTTGGTCGCTGTCTCGATGCGGGCCACTCCGAAGATGGTGTAGTTCTGAGTGGCGGGCGAATCGAAGTCGATCGACGCATTGCCCATGGTCTCGCTGTTTGCCTGGTTGAACTGAGCGAACTGACGCGAGCCGATCGTAATCAGCTCAGGGGCATTGAACGCGCCATCTTCGAGCGTGTACGCTCCCAGCTGTCCGGCAATTGCGATTACGTCTCCGGAGCTGTCCGTGCGGCTAGCGTCGTCGTCGTAATCCCACAGCTCCAACAACCCGGTCAGGTCGGCAGCTGGGCTAAATGCAGCTGACGGACTAGCCCCAGACGCTAGTGATATGCCTCTCAGACCTACGCGCGGCATGGCTCACCAGAGGATGATTAGCTCGGCAACTGTGCAGGCCGGGAGTAGTTTCTTCGCCTGAACCGGGTACTCCACGCCATTCTGAGCGTTGCGAGTTACGACCACCTGGGTGCCGTCGAGTCGAGTTACCTCAATCGTCGTCCCCGCCGCGTTATTGCCACACATGATAGAGCGACAGGCTCGGCCCTCTAGACGGGCTCCAGCCCCATCTTTGGGCCCATTTGCCAGGGTGGTGATGTCGGTGGTCGCCGTAACGGTGGTCAGACTGTCGAACCACAGCGCGGCGTACGTATTGGTACGTGCCATTAGGTGTCTCCTAGTCCGGTCGCCACTTGTTGCGATCCGGTCATCATTGGCCCAGAGCGGTCAATTTGCGCGTGGGCCGGTGGTGGGGATGCGGGGCCCTGTGCGTCCACGGGCTGCTCCGGGTTTTGTTGCTGGTAGAGGCTTTGTAGCTGAGTGAACCGAACCGGGTTCAGGCTCTTGTCCGTAGGAATGCGAAACAGATACCCGAGCCGAACGCGCTCATTGTACGGCACTACCTCTTTGCTGTCCGCGACACCATCGAAGATTTTCTGCTGCAGGTCAGCGAACAGGTCTGGATACACGTGCTCAATAGCACGGACGTGGTCTCGGCTCAGGTTGCCGTTTTTCAAGCCTCGGTTGACGGTTCCAAGCGGGTCCTCTACGGCCTCGACCTTGCGGGCCCACTTCTCCAGAGCCGCGAGGGCGGGTTTTACCTCTTTTAGGTGCGGCTGAAGCGTTCCCTCGGTATACAGGCCCGTAGGAGCTTCCTGTGCTAGGTAGTCACGAGCACGCTGCATAGTCTCAGCCATTGCAATGGCAGCCTGGGGGGCAGCGCTACTAAATGCTGGCCAGTCGGGGATTCGGTCCGGGGAGAACGCGGCTACTTCCTTAAGTTTGCGCTGGTATGCTTGGTTCCGATTCTCGGTTTTCTTGATTCTCAGAGCTCGTTCGATTCGGCTCTGCTCCCGAACCTCCTCGCCTCCGCCGGCGCCGATGGTGTTCCGAGTGCCTGCTCGAATTCGTTTCAGGTACTGACCCACACTCGCATTCAGTCCAGAATCCGACTTGGCCGCCGCATAGGCCATGCGTGCCAGAACGGACTCGCCCCGCTCCTGCCAGAGTTTGCGCCCGGCACCGAGAGCCAGGCCGCCCACGAGGCCAGCCGGGGTGCCGGTGGCTAGCGTGCCCACGGCTCCAGCGATTGCCGCGCCGGTCGTGAATGGGCTGAATCGGTTGCGGCCAATCTCAGCTCCAGCCTCGCGAGCAGCAATTTTCTCAGCGTCTTTGACAGCCCCGAATCTAGTCTTGAGTTGCCGATACATGTCCGCCGTTTCTGCGCCGACCCGGGCTTCCACCGCGCTCTCCACGAAAGACTCCATCTTGCGGGCGGCCTCGTTTAAGGCCTCGTCAGTTTCCTTGACGGTTGCGATCTTGCCCTTGGTAGACCCCGGACGAATGAAGTCATCTACCTCTCGACGCAGCTTGGTTAGCTGACCGACCGTGGCGACATCGGATAGTCCTGCCAGCTCATCGGCTACTTTCCGGGCTAGTTTCTGGTTACTCGGGAGTCCAGAGCCGGCCAGGGGGGCGATTACCTCGTCGTCTATTTGCCGACGAAGCGCGGAGATATCTAGGACGTCATCCTCTACCGTTTTGCGAATGTTGCCGATTTTGACCCCAAGCTCCTCTCGGGCTTGCGCTACCTTGGCGGCAATAGCATCGGCATCGTCGCCAATCTTGACCAGCTTAGTCCCGTCATCGAGAGTGTGCTCCAGTAGCTCCCGGGACATGCGGCGCCAGCCATCGTCCCCAAGCTTCCGAGCATCACCAGACCGCAGCCCGACGGTCCGAGCCGTGGCCGACTCAGCCTGGTCCATCAGCATCCGCTTAAGCCCCTCCTTGCCAGCCAACTTCTTGGCTCCAACCTGAATCGCGCGCGTACCAGCACCCCCCATGAAACCCAGCAGCCCCCCGGACAGTCCCCCGAAAATGGCCCCCGTCTTGGCGCCAGAAAGCACCTTCTGCCCTAGGTGTTCGTAGTTGCCACCCGGAGCTAGCGCCGCCTCGGAGAGCCCTTGGCCGGCTCCGATAATCCCACCCTCGATAGCCCCGCCCGCGGCTAGCTTGGTTCCGGTGAGAAGGCCCCTCCCCGCAATCGACTCGCCCGTTACCCCAGCCCCGCGCAGAAGAGCTCCGGCGCCGGACTCGGCGGCCCGACCCAACCCAGCGGCAGCTCGGGTTGGAGCCCCTACTCCCCTAACCAGGGACCCTGCGCGGCCCAGAGCTCCGCCCCCGCCCGCACCTCGGGTAACCAGCAGAGGCAGGAGAGCGCCGGCGACATGGGCCGCGTCAGCCGCAGCCCCGAGCTCCTGGGTTCGCCCTCGGCGGGACTCGCGATATTCGTCCCCAAGCGCCTCGGATAGAGCCACGTCGGACAAGCCGAGCGTAGCTCCGCTAAGCGCCTGCTCACCGACGCCTTTCAGCGTCTCGCCCAGGGTCCCGTACTGTTCGGAGCTTGCGTGGGCCGCCTGCTCTTCTTCCGTTAGGACCCGACCGCCCTGCTCGATTAGGGTACCCAGTTGGCTCTCATCAACGTAACCGACGTCACCAAGTGGATCTTTTACTAGTACATCGGCCACTACTTCTTCACCGTAACTGTGGACTTTTTCCCTTTAATTTTTGCCGATACCTGGGCCTGCCACATGTTCTTTAGCTTTCGCTCGGCGGCATCCAGCCTGGTAAGGCCACCTTTGCCGATTCTCGTTAGGGAGGGAAACTCCTTCCTCGCCGATTCGCGATCGGAGTCAGTGACCACGCCTCCATACCCCTTTGCGATTCCCTGAATGATCTGATTCTCCAGAGCCTCCGCGTCGTGGTATTCCTTGGTGCCGTAACCGAATGCTCCCGCGGCTCGACCCGGTCCACTGTTGAGAATCTTTCGGGCTTTGGCGATATTTCTCATATCGGCATCGTATTTAGCCTTTGCGGCCCGCATGTCCTTCGCGTCTTGCTTGAAAAGGCCTCGCCGACGCCGGGAACATGGAGCTCGCCCTTGGTGCCGCCGGCCAGCTTCTCCTCTTCCTCTCTCACGGCGTTCGTCAACTTGAGGTCACGAAGGTACTTCTTCCGTGGATCCACTCGGCCGCCACCCATCATGGCCTTGGCGCGGAGAGCGCGCTCCTGGACGAACTCGGTCTCGTTCGCGAGGCGCCGCTGACGCTCCGCTTCGGCAATTCGCTGGTCCAGCTCGACCATGGCTTGCTGAAAGCGCGCCTGACGAACCGGGGTAGAGGCAAACGCTGCGAACCTCTCCAGCTCCGCCTTAATGCGACGCATGGCCGCCTCTTTGGAAGCGGCGGATATTTCGGCCGCACCAGCGTAGCGGTCGCGTGCCATAGCTACCAGCTTGCCCTGGGCAGCTAGCCGGTTCTGCATCATTTGCTTATTTTTAAGCTGAATATCGATGTCCTGATCGATTAGTCGCTCCATCCGCTGGATGCCCCATTTCGCTCCATCTGGACCACCAGCAGCGCCGGCCAGAATCATCCCCAGCGTCGCGACAATGTTTTCCCCAGTGCTTCTCTTGGCGAAAAAAGAGTTCGCGTCAATCTTCTGCGAGGCCGCAGCGTCTGCCATCTCCCGGAACGAATCCTCGTCACGCTGCATTTTCTCTTGGAGCTCCAGCATCTTCTGATTGTGCTCCGCTTCGGCCGCATCAATCTCCAGCTGCTTTTTCTTTGCCTCCTCCAGCACCTGCTTCTGCGCTTCTTCCTCGGCATAAAACGCATCATGGGCCGCCTGCTCAGCTTCCGCCTCACGTTGTTTTTGCAGGAATTCCTCACGGTCCGTGTATTGACTGGGAATGTAGCCAATGTCCTTCGCGCGCTGCTTCTCCGCCGCCTTATCCTCGGCGGCCTGGCGGCGTCGCATCTCGTTCTCAGCCGCGTTCCCGGACCGCCTCCGGACTCCGCCGCCGCCGCCGCGACGGGGCACCTTCGCGGCGACGGCCACCTCAGGCACAGGAACTCCGGCCTGCCCAGATACGGTCACCTCTGGAATTTGGACGGGATTAGTTGCTGCGTCAGGCGCTATCCCCGCCAAGTCTTTGCCGGTCTTAACGGCGCCCTTAACTGCTCCGGTAGCGGCGCTGAGCGGAGCGTCTACCAACACGTCTTTAACGCCACCCCCCACCTGTCTGGCAGTCTCCCGCTGCTGGGGAGACATGAGGTTCCACGCGGTGCCAACCGGGCCAAGCAATCCGGCTCCAATGCCCTCTCCAACCTGTTGAGCGGTAGACGGTGATGCGACCGGGGCTCCTGCCGCAACCGGAGCAGGCGCACTAGTTGCCGCACTTTCCGCAGCAGAGAGAGCACTGACCCTCTCTCGCTTCTGAGCTGTCGTCAGAGTGGGGTCCAGCGCGATCTTCGCGATCTCAGCCTCGGTCGGCACCGCCAAGCAACCTTTCCAGGCGATCCAGTCGCTCCTCCGTTTCGGGAGCCTTGGCCGCCAACAACATCGTCAACTTTGGCATATCGACCATCTTCATTCCTGTATCGGGGTCCTCCTCGACAGTGGTGGCACCCTCCGCGGATTGCTCCAGGTCCTGGGCAAAGATTCCCACTTGCGGGTCCTGGTCATCCGAGTACTCCGGCTTGTACTGAAACAGCCGAGGCTTGAGTCCATCCGGGAATTCCATCTTGGACTCCTCGTCACTGAGGACCACCCTCTTGTTCGGGTCAGTAGTGTCCGGGGTTCCGGCCATGTTAGCCATCCGGGCCATTGCAATCTGGCGCTGGGCGTCCTGCTCATCAGCCCCTGCCGCAACCCGGGATTGCTCGCTCCGTGCAACCATCGCCTTGGTCGCATCTAGACCTGCGTCAGCTAGGTTGCGTCGGTACCATTCCTCGCGCTCTCGGATGGCCTGCTCAGGAGTGGCTGCGTCATAGACCTGGGTATGCACAGGCAGAGGCTTAGGGGTCTGGACTCCACCGGCCAGAGCTCGCTTGAGCTGCACATTTTCCTGAGCCAATGAGGCAACCGCCTGCTTGGAGCGTGCGTCGCTGAATCGCATCAGTCCGGCGGATAGAAGGCTCTGGCCGATGGGGTTGGGCTGAGCAGCAGGCTGAGCAGCACCAGGTCGTTGCGCGATGTAGGACGCTCTGGCGGGGGCGGGGCGGATCGCACTCTCCTGGCCCGCCTGGAACGCTGCCTGCTTCGCCCGCTCGTCAGAGAGATATGATTTGGATCTCTCGTCAGACATCATCATGGCCCCAGCGCCGGCCATAGCCATTCCCTGGAGCGAACGGTTCAAGGCCTGGTCGTTCTGAAGGTTCCGGTTAGCCAGGAAAGCGTTTGCCTGTTGCTGGTTCTGCGCGTTCTGCATCGCCGCTTGCTGGGCCAGGTTTTGCTGAGCGATTTGTCCCTGTTGGGCGATTTGCCCCTGAGCCATTACGCTGCGTCGCTGAGCCTCGCGCAGAGCCAGCGGCGACGACGAGCCCCGAGCCGACGCGGCTAGAGAGTGCTGTTGAGCGGCTGCCTGACGTTGTGCCATCCGGGTCTGAGCATCGATTGCCTTGCGCCCAGCGGTCGTGTCGACCGACGCCGGGGCCATCGTTGCCGAGCTCTGTCCCAGAATGGACTTGCCGAGTTTTTTTACTAGTCCTAGGGGCATGTCACTTCCTCGAGGCGTCGGGCAGCTGGAAGCTCCGGCCGCCCTGCATTCCAATTTCCCAGACCAGACTTCTGGCCGCTGGTCCCGGGGTGTTGTTGTTCTCACCGGACGCCGTCTCGGTGATACGCACGCGCACACTCTCGCACTCCTGGCGAGCCAAGTGTACCTCAAGCTGGCCTTCTGGAATCAGAGCTGTTACGGCCGGAATCGAGAACGAGTGAGTCTCGGTGTATGAGTTGCTGTTGTAGTTGTACGCGAACTGGAAGCGCAGACCGAAATCGTCTGGACTACCACTGGTGATGCGCTCAAACAAGAACAGCAGCTTTCGGACGGCCTGCCACCCCTGCATCGTGTTGATTTTTAGCCAGTTGCTCACCAGCTGCCACGGGGCGTGTGATCCGTTGTCGTCCCAGGTAGAGGAGCTACCCTCGATGCCCAGAGTGCCGTCCGTAAACGCTCGCATGAGCTTGCGCTGAGATGATACTCCGCTCCATACCGGAGCCAGGGAGGCCACCTTCTGAGTGGCGGATGCGTACGTGTCCACCGTCCACTGGTCGAGTAGGTAATTGTATACCAGTGTGCGCCCTGCGCTCGCTCGGGTCACAGTGAAGTGCACCTCTGGTTCAGTTGGATGCAGTGCAGCCCCAGTCACTTCCTGGAACGTGTCCAGCGTGTCCTGGATGGGGGCGCCACGGAACTCAACCTGGAGCCCGCGGTCGAGCAGGTAGATACCCTTCTCGCCCTGGAACATCACGCCAGCCGGAGTCAGTACGATCGAGCGGGAGTCAATGCAGCCGGTATCGGTGCTAATCAGGGACGCGTCGAACCCGATGTCCAGACCACCCGTAGCAGGTGGTCCGTTGCCGATGACTACATAGGTGTTGTACCTAGTGAAGACAATCAGCTGGCCATCCATCGACTGCATACCCGTGACGGGTTCGCCGATGTTGATGCGCAGAGCCTCGTTGAAGCGCGGCCCCTCTACGTCCACGTATGGCTGAGAGAACGCGATGAAGTTTGCGTCCTCCAACCCGCCGAGAAACACACGGTCGTTGTGGTACTCGGCAAACTTACAGGGCGGAGCGGGTCCGTTATCGAGAATGTCCCCGTTGATGTAAAGCTGCTCTTGCTGGACTAGCGCGTCGTCGTCAAACTCCAGTCCGATCTCAATCGTGGTGCTGTAGGAGGCCACGAAGCCTCGCGTGCTGTCCCGATAAAATGGACCCGCTGAGTTGTTGCGCACGGCCCGGTAGGGTACCGCGCGGACGCTGAACCCGGACAGGCTGGATCGGTCAGTCCACAGCGTCTCCATCAGCTTAGGGAGCAGTCGGCCAGTAGTCGTGGTGTGGGTCAGAGTGTAGGTAATCAGATCGCTAGGTGCCGACCGGAAGATGTTCCCCTTGCTGTCCCGGTGCTCATAGACGACGCAAAACGTGTGCTTATTGTCTCCCGGCGTTGCCGTTCCCTCGAGACCTCCACCTGTACTAATCCCTCCCGCGGTGTTGTTCTCAAAATTCTCCGGAAACCAGGCGAAGCTGGACTCGACCAGCTCACGACCGTCCCAGCAGGTAGGCCGACCACCTGCCAACACCTTGAGGTTTCCAAAGTCGCAGTGGTCGTAACGCTCATCGTTAGCTAGGTCGATATCGACGTAGTCCAACCCGGTCAGTGACTGATAGATGGTCGAGTCGTTCTCGCCCGCGAACAGGATTCGATATCGGTAGTGTGAGACGCATCGGTAGACGCTCGTCGATGGGGAGCTAACGTGGAGCAGGTAGTTGTGCACCCCGGTGGTAGGCGTGTACGGGTTTGCCTGACCCTGCCGGATATCCGCTACCCTGCGGGCCGCCTGCGTCGAGCTCGCATCGTTCGTCAGTTCAGCAACGAATAGCGTGGATTGCTTCGATCCGTCCGCAGCGATGGACGGGGACGTGCTCAGCGGATCGTCCAGAATTCGGTCGTCGTACCCGCAGATTAGATAGACCCGGCCGTCGTGGTTCCAGGGTTTGGAGTTAGGGACAACATCTCGTAGCGTCTGCTGGCTACCCACATTGGAGGGAGCGTTATCCACCTCCTGATATTGCATGTATGCGCGGCGTGTTCCTGACTCATCAACCTGCCACACGAACACCCGGTGGTCCGCGGCGCGTCTCCCGATTCCGATCTTGCTGGTCGTAACCGACGCAGCCACTGTGATAGTCGACCCAATCTGAGCAAACGTAGTTGGATTAATGGCGATGCCCTTAAGGTCGGTACCGTTGTCGAACCCGAGATAGACCTCCTCTGACAGGGACCCCTCTACTGCGATAGGGCCGGCCAGGGTGGCCAGGGTCTTGAAGTTGAGCGTTACCGAGTTGCTGGTATTGATTCGGTCCACATTGACACCGGACCCGGATTCGCCATACGCCAAAAGAAACGTAGACGTATCGCCCACCATCTCTGCCACGTCCCAGCCCTTGGCAGCGGTCGGGGTATTGGTCGTCGTAATGTTCGCGGCCGTAATCGGCGCTGGACTGGTCGATGTGGAGTCGACGCGGGTGTACGAGATGAGACCAGTCGCTCCCGAAAACGCGCAGTAGGCATAGTCGCCAACCTTAAAGCAGCTAATATGGATGATACCGGTGCCGGAGCTGGCTACGGCGTCCTCGTAGATAACCGTACCCCCGCGATTGTCGATAATGGTGCAGCGCACTTCCTGAGTGACGCCGACTCCGTTATCCCGCCAGAAGATGAAAGTGAAGTTGTTGAGCGTCACCGAGTCTGCAGCGGTGATGTTGACCTGCTGGGGACGGAGCAGTGGCTGGACGTCGACCCAGGCGTCGCTGGGGGAACCCTTGGTATCCCACTTATCCAGGGTCTCCGTGTAGGCGTAGAGGGTGTTGTCTCCGGCGAGCAGCGTCTCATCTTTGGACGGGATGATTCGCGTCGGAGTATTGACGTTGGTTACGCCATTCATAATGACGTTGCCTACGTTGTCGTAACCCTGGCGCTTGGATGCCTTCGGCGGCTCGTAGAACCGCACGTTTTGCATCTCCCGCATTTTTCCGGGGGCCACGTGAGGCGCATCCGTGTACTGGTCGACACCGCCAACCGGCATCTCCACAAGTTCCCAGCGGCGCGCCATTAGTACACCCAGATGGTCCAGGTGGCGGCGCCCGACGCGGTCAGGACCAGGTTACGAGAGTCCTTGGATACCTCGAAGACCGTCTCGTCTGCAGTGTGCGACTCGACGTTGAATCCGCGCGGCTTACGACCCAACCCGTGGGCCACAGTGACGTCTCCGGCAGCGTCAGCGGTGAACGTAACTCGGCGACCCTTAGCCTGGGGCGAACCTCGAGCATTACGGGTAGCCCGTTCCACGTTCTGCTGAATCTGACGCAGCTCGTACCCAACACCCTCAAGCTTTTTGAGCGGAACAACGTTGGGCGGCTGCAGATTTCGCTTGGACTCAAAGGCCATCAATACCAGAAGTAGTCGATAGGCAGCCCGTGACGCATGCGCACGTCTGCGATTGTTTGTGGTCTAGACATGTCACGCGGAGGAGCGTGGGCATGGATTCGCTGAATCAGGACGGCCTTTTCTGCGTCCAGTTCAGCGGTGGAGCTTTGCTCCTTCATCCGGATTTTGCGAGCTACGTCGCATACAATGTATTCGGACCAGTGCTCGCTCTGGCGGTCAATCGTGTCCGATAGCTGGGTGATGCGATTGGCGTGCGGAACAAAGTAGATGCGCACTGTCTGGTTAGAGCTGGGGATGGGCTCGAAATAGAGGAAGTTGCCTGTCCAACGCCACCGAATCGACCCCTGAAACGAGGTCCAGTCTCGATTCGTGTCGTCCAGAACCGTGTCCGCGAACTGTAGCTTGTCCATCGGAACCCTAAGGTCATTGATAGCCACATCTATCCGCAGAATCTTCAGGGGCAGATAGACCGCCTCGTCATCGAGCGTGGTGATATCGACCGTGCGCGACCCGGAGGTTACCGTCTTGTCTACGGTTACTCCAAAATATTCGTCGCCGTACACGGTCAACAGCAGCTCATAGAGCTCCTTGTAGCTTTCCCGTACCCAATCGACGCCCTCGGTGGAGTCAGTAATCCACTGCGAACCAGTCTTATCCGTTCGCGCTCGCGCTCGGTCAATGACGTTCTGTGCAGTTACCGACGTCTCGGCCATTAGTCATCATCCAGCTCGCGCAGCACACGAAGAGCCTTGCGAACTCGCTTGGGGTCTTTGGCTTCCAGGGCCGCCACGAGCTCCTTTTCGGCCCGTTCCTCGGCCATCGAAAAGACTTTATCGTCGTCAGCGGAAGGTGCCGCTTCTGCAGCAGCAGCACCCTCCGCCTTCAACGCCTTAGCTAAGGCTCCGCTCACTTGGTCACCGAAGTGTCGCGGAATACGACCTGAAACGAGACCTCTGGGCCAGTCAGGTTGGCAGCCGTGCCATCTGCGGACTGAGTCTCAATGGTCAAAGTCCACGAGCCAGACGAGAACGCCAGACTGGTGATTTTGGCCGACTCGGTACCGCCAGCGGTGCGAGTGACATCACACCACTTTGCGTAGGAGCCATTGAATTTGCCCTGACCGGTGATCGTGTAGACCCCAGTGCTCGGGGCACCGACAGTGAAGCCGGTACCCAGAACAGTGGAAGGTGCTGACGAGCCAGCGGTCGTGAAGGTGCCTTCAATGACTACCCGTCCCGGGTTTCGGAAACCCTTAGCTGGATAGGTAGACAGGCGCGCCATTAGTTTTTCTCCGTCACAATCTTCAGTGTACCACCTCGGAAGATGGCGCCACTATCAGAGGCCGTGCCAGAGCCCTTGAGCACCTGCGCGGTCAGGACGTCGCCCTTTCCGAGCTGGATAGCGCCCTGGTCGTTGTCCAGGTTGCCGAAGCCGTCCCCGCTGTCAGAGAGGTTGCACCGATTGGGGGCGTGCGCCAGGTTGGTGGTAAGGGCCGAAAACGAATGACTCGCGGTACCGTGCTTGGAAGTGTCGCTAGACACGCCAGCCACGAACGCGGTGAGCGAGTAGGTGTTCGTTCCCGAAGCGGTGGCAAACGACCCGCCGCGCTTGGTGACGAGTAGATGCCAGGCCATGGTGGCAGTGGCGGTTGTGGTTGCCGACACGAACGGAGCGAAGTGAATCGACTTCACCTTCTCCTTGTGGTCTGCAATATAGACCACGCGTTCAGCAAGGGGCTGAGAGGCAGACAGAGAAACCGTCTGAGCGTCTCGGCGCACGTGCTGGTTCGCCGCGGTTCCCTGCATCTCCTGCCACTCGTAGACGGAATGTCCCTCTGCGAGTCGCCCGAGTTGCGTTTGCAAGTCACCAGACGAGTTCTCCTGCGAGCCGAACAAGGCCCGCATGTGTCCAACTAGGTCTGCGAATGTAAATGCCATGATATTACTCCAGGGTAATCAGGCAGTTCGACCGCGGGTCTTCGCACACCACATTGGAGTACGCCGAAGCGCGGAGCTCGTAGCCATCAGAGGAAGACTCGCGCAGCATTCGCACGTCGTCGTCCTGCAGCTCAGGAACAGGACCCCAGCCGAGCAGCTTCCACGAATCCTTGGTCAAGAGGAACGCATAGTTGTCGGGGCAGTTCTGGTCCGCGTAGACCGTGACAGGGCGGCGAGTTCCCACGATCTTGATACCGGTGAAACCAACGTTCGCCGTGACGTTGGTGGTGTCGAAAATGACCTTGTTGCCAAGCTCAATCTCAAGGTCTCTGTACTTCGCGTGGCTCACGAAGCAACAGTCGGGGGCAGCGCCCTCTCGGCCCAGACGTGCGCAGCCCTTGCGGATTGCCTCATAGATTGGGTCGCCAGTACCGTCGACACGGGACCCAGCCAGCCGGGTAGCATCAGCGGAGCGGTCGACACCGAAGAACGAGTCGCCCGAGGTGGGAGCCGTTGCCGGAATCCACCCGAGCAGGCCTGCCATGCTGGCACCGGCGTCGCCGTCGACGAACAGAGTGTCGCTCGCGGTGAGACCAGTGATGGCCGAGTCCCAGGCAGTGGCGGCAGTAATGGTGCCGTTGTCCCGGTCCACTCCAGTGATGACCTGGCTGCCCGAACGCAGCGTATGAGCTGCCAGAGACATATCATTGGCCGACGCCACGATGGTCTGACCAATCTCGAAGTTCGTGATTGCTTCGGGGTCGCTCAGGGTTAGCGTGACAGTCGACTGGCCAGACCCTACCGCTCCGATGCCACCGCCGGTGTTGCGATACATCTTCACGGCCTGGGACCGGACCAGCTCCTTAATCATGTCGTCCGTCTCTTTGGTCAGAGCCCGGAAGTAGGCGCCTCGGTCATTGGCGCTCTGTTTCATGGCGAGTCGGTCAACGCTGATCGCGTTGTAGTCTCGCACTGGGGTGATTACGAAATCCTTGTATTTGCCTGCGCCCTTACGCTGAAGGGACTTGAGGACGTTCATGGACCGGCCTTCTACAGCCCGGCCGTGCTGAGCAGGCTGGGTGTAGTTTTTCCCGACGACGTCAAATTTCTTCGGCATCATCGCGAAAAGCGGGTTGTCTCGGTACGCGAGGTCCTTGAGAGTCCGCGCGTAGTAGACTTTTAGGGCCGGCGCCAGTGACGTTGCGTCAATCTGTGCCATTGAAAACTCCAGGGGTTAGCGGTTGAGGTGTCCGCTCCCTTCCGGAGTCGCGCTCGAACGCAGCTAGTCCTTTACTTGGACCATGCCGATGGCTTGGGCCATCGCTTCCTCAGGCGTCAATTCTCGGTCTGGTGAAGCTCGCTCTGTCGCTACCCGGTTAGAGAGCGTTGCTGGCGCCTCGGTTTGCGCCCCGGGTTTCGCCGACTGAACGGCCCCATTTCCACGTCTGGGGGAGGCTTTTGCCTCGTCGGGTTTTGGCTGAGCCCGACGCTCAGTAAACTTTGACAGCTGCTCCTCCGCCTCGTCAAGGAGCTTGCTCACGCTGAGATTCTCTTCTCCCGCTTCCAGGCGCTGGTAAAACGCCTGGCGAATCTCTCTCGCCGCAGTCTCTAGGCCATACGTATCCGCATACGCAGCCAGGTTATCCCGCGACCCGTCAGAGATAAGGCCAGTAACCAAATGAACCTCTTCAGCTTCAGCCTGAGCCGCTGCAGCAGCCTGTGTTTGCCTAAGGATGTCATCGTTTTTCTTCTCCAGGTACTCCACCTTCTGCGTCAGCTTTTCGATAGCCGCGTCACGGGGGTCCTGTTCATCCTCCGAGAGGTACTCCTCGGCAAGCTCCCGGAAGTCGAGACCCAGGCGGCGCGCTAGCTCTCGCTTATTGGTTTGCAGCAGGCCTTCCAGCTCTCCCAGCTTGCTCTCGCGGGCCGCCAAATCAGCCTCTCGCTGGCTGATGGACGCAACGACTCTCTGCGCTTCGCGTTCACGGCGAGCGATGGCCTTCTTTTGGCGCTTGAGGGCAATGAAGGCTTGAGTGAGGTCTTCCTCGGGTTCGGCTTTCTTATCCTCGTCGTCCTGGTCCTTCGCCTCGCCATCGGATTCTCCGTCGCTTTTTGCTTCGGCTTCCTCTCCCTCGGCCTCGGCTTCCTCGGGTTTCGCTTCGCTCGCTGGCTCTGAATTCGGGTCATCAACCTCTACGCCGGTGAATGGTACTCCATCCTCCGTCACGAAATATGGATCCTTTTCGGGGGGAATCATCTCGGTCTCCCCCACGTCAGCGCGCTCCTCCACCTGCTGCTGCTCACTCATTCTGCTGCCATCCCTTCAATCCCGCCCGGCATCGGTGCGGCTCCCGGGTCAGCCATAGTTGGGTCGACCGGCTGCCCATCAATAGGTGCTGGAGGAGCGGGGCCTGCCACGGGGGGAGGACTGGCGGCCGCTGCAGCCTCCTCCAGCAAATCTTGACACTCGTCGATGAACTGCCCGAGCAACTCGAGCCGGTCCAGCGGCGCGCCATTCATCTCGGCCTCTTGATAACGGAGCGAGGCGCGTTTCATCGCCAGCTCGACGTCCATTCGAGGGTGCGGGCCGAGGTAGTCCCCCTTTTCCAGAATCATGTAGATGCGCTGGTCAATGAGCTCGACGGGCGCATTGTCCATGTCCAGCTCCCCCTGCAGATCCGGAATATCCATCAGCTTTTTAGCCTGGGTCATGTCGATGTAGCCCCCCTTGGCCAGCTCGTCCACCATCGCCTGGCGCCCACCTGGGTCCTGAGGAAGCGATGAACTGGACCCGACTCGAATCACGAACTCATCGTCGTCACCGGCGATATCCTCGAATCCGATTCGTTCGATGTTCTTGTCCCCTACCCAGGTAACTTGGAAGTCCCCCTGCTGCTCATACAGGTCGTACGCCGCCTCTAGCGTGCGCTCTGCCAGCTGCAAGAAAAAGTCCTCGTACTGACGCTGCACCGTGACGAACCGCTGGCTCTCGATATTGTTGTAAACCAGCATCGACCGGCCAGACCCAGACAGTCCCGCCGGCATCTCGGAGCGAGCCCCTAGCTGACTAATACCCGTGACCGCGTACGCCTGCTCGATGAGCCACTTGAGGTGGTCCAGGAGCTGATTGCTGACGCTGTCGTTGGTAACGAAGTCGGGCTTCACTCCGGTGTACCGAATCATGGTGCCACGGAAGTCATTGTTAATGTGTGCGTCGACGATTTTGCTGCCGTTTTCAAGCAGAACCTTGAGGTTGCCGCCGTGATACATCCCCTTCTGCACCGCCTGCACCAGCGAGTTAATCTCGCTCTGAATGCCAGTCAGTTCCTGAGCGATGCCGGTGCCGAACCATCCCAAGGGGGGCTCGCTCCAGCGCACACAAGCAAACGGAGGACGCTCATGGACGTACTTGCGGTCGGCTAGAGTGGCATTTTCAGTCGAGATGACATGCAGTCCATCCTTTGCGTCGGGTCCGCTCTTGAGGTGCCAGGCCTCGGTAACCAGAACCTGGTCGGCCGTGACGTTGCGTGAGTAGTACTTGGCATCCGCGGTGTTCGCATCGTCGATGTCGCGCCGCTTGCTCGGGAACAACTCCTTAAGCACGAGACGGTCTACCGTTCGAATCTGGTAGTAACTACGCGGCTCGGAGAACAGAGACTCAGTCTCGTCGATCACAATCTCCGACGGGTTGACTCGCTCGTAACGAATCTTCCCGTGCTCTTGGAGCACTTTGACGAATCCGGTGCCGAATATGCCGCCGTCCTTAAACGAACGCGGCCCGAGAGCGTAAGCGTTGTTGCCATGGAAACAGGCTTCGACGAACTTTTGCCGCGCCTTGGCCCGCTGCTGCATCTCCCAGTTGGCTGAACTCGTCAGGTAGTTAACCGCCGGCCTCGTTTTGGTAATCAGACTGGTGGCGGCGTCGATACACGAGCGGACCACGTTGATAGCCAGACGGGGGCCTCGGTCGAACAGGCTAGTATCCAGCGAGGAGCGGTCGAGCATGGCACCAGCCAAACCTGACTCAGCCCGATTCGCGTACATCTTCAGGTGGTGCGCGTTCATGCCTCGCCGATATGACTGGCGAGACTGCAGACCATCCACTACGGCCGCGATTGCCTCGTGACGCTGCCCCTTAGGCTGATTCCACCACCGAAGGTCCTCAGGCGCCCCGCTCCCGTAGTGACCACTCACAGATTAAGCCCCTGTGAGGCTCCGTAGAGTCTCGCGTCGTCCTGACGGCGGACCTCGGCCGCAACTTCGGCAGCTGTAATAGGCCTCTCCTCGGGACCCTTTGGGCCCCGGAACTCTACCCTCAGCTCTCCGCTCTCAGCAATCTGAACAGAGGACACCGCCAAGCCGCTCTCTGCGGCCACGGCCAGAACCTCCCGGAGTGCCTTGACGGTGGAATCCACTGCACATCCGTTTTACCCTGTCAAGATGGGTCAGTCAAGACCCACCCCCTCTAAACGCCGAACACGCGCTGTCGCCAGGACAGGGACTCGTACCAGATTAGCCAGTCTCGCAGCGCCTCCTCCGCATTCTCAATACAGCCTGGGGTCGGAGCGTCGGCTAGGATGTCCTCCTCCTGACAGGCGTGCCTATAGTGACCGTCACACTTGGTCCCGCCCCACACCGACCACTTAGGTGGTTCCATTGGGCCTCCGACGGCGTGTCTTCTTGGCTGGCTTCGGAGCCGGCTCAGGCTCGGGCTCAGTGGCCGCTAGCGCCTTTTCGCGCAGGTCCAGCTCCGCATCCGGGTCGTCCTCCCATTCCAACTGCCGCACGGCTTCGAACGGGAATGACAGGACTCTACCCTTCACAATGGCGAACACCATGCGCGAGTCTCGGTCCAGTTTGATCTCCGACGCTTCTCTGCCCAGCTCGATTCCCTCGGCGTTGCCGGACGCTCCTGGGATGCCACGAAGGGTGGCAAACCGAGCAAAATACACTTTCTTCACTCTCATGTTACTGGTCATGGTCATTCCAAATCCAATCGCTGTCATCGTCTATCCTCCGCTCTAGCCGGCGCTGAAACCGCTCCTCTTCCTCGAGCTCACGAAGCTTAGCCTCATCAGTTGGCCGCGCATCCCGCTCTTCCCAGGCCCAGTGCCGAGCCTCACGCCAACCATAGAGTAGCGCATCCGGGAGGTGGTTCGGCATCGCCTCGTGCTCCTTGCGGTGCTTGTCGTCCGACCAGGCCAGCTGGCTCAGGTGTCGGATCAGCAACTCGTTACCCGGCATCAGAACCTTGACCCTGCCCTTCTCCAGGTCTCCGTTCAGCAGCTTGATGAAGCCCAACTTATCGCTCTTACTGGCCGCCACCATTGGGATGTATCGCTTGCGCCACTCCGCCTCGAATCCCTTACCAAGCCCGCCAATGTCGCCTACGACGCGGTCGAACTCTCCGAAGTCCCTGGACCACTCCATGGCGAGACTGGCTGCATCAGACGGGGCCAGGTCGGTCCATTGCTCAGAGCGGAGCACGTACACGACTGGCTCGTTCTCGGCGAACGCCAGTACCACGAACGCCGTTGGATCGGTTACGCCAAAGTCCGCGGCCAGCACGTAGCTCCAGCGCTCGTCTTGCCGAAGCGGAGGCAGCACCGAGGTTGTATTTCTGGGGGTGAGCCAGGAGCGGTAGACCAGGCCTGACGTGTCCCTAATCCAGTCACCATGCTCCAGCTGCTGGCGTGTGACCGAATCCAGCTCGGCCAGTGAGCGCGTGTATTCGTCGGAGTCCAGGGACGGGTTGTCGTCGATTCGGGCCGGAACGAATACGCGTCCCTCGTGCTCGTATATACGCCCAATGTCCGCTTTTTCCGGGATATTGAACCGATTCCCGACCCACTCGTGACCAATCCCGCCTGGGTTGGTCGCAGCTCGCATCCGCAACGGCACGTCAATCTCGCTTGTGCGACGAATGCGGCTGAACATGTAGGTGTACTGGCGCTCCTCGAACTGGGTCAGCTCGTCGAACGCAATAAACTGGTATTCAGCCGACTGGTACCGATGATGGTCGCGCGGGCCGTCCATGTACCCAAAGCCCAACGTGGCCCCGGACGGAAACTCCCATCGTTTGTCTCTGTCCTTCCAGACCGCTGCGGTTCCGGCCAGCCACTCGTGCGCACGGTCCATGATGGCCCCGGACAGCTTCAGGTCCGTGAACGTGCGACGAAACAGGATGGCCGAATACCCTGGCACGTCCACGTACTGGAGAGCAGACATCAGCAGCGCGTCGGACTTACCGCCGCCAGCAGCGCCGCCGTAGAGCGCCTCGAGACAGTTCAGGTCCAGGAACTCTCGCTGCTTCTGATGCGGCTCATGCGGACACCAGCGCTTGCTCGAGCCTTCGACCGCACCCTTAGCCTGCTCTAGATACAGGGTCAGCAACCGGCGCGTGACCGGGTCTAGAGCGTCCAAATCCACTAGTTGGTCTTGGTCAGCTTCAGGCTCAGCTTGCTCAGCTCGCGTTCAATTTGCGCATCGTTCAGGACCGAGTCCTTACCGCGGAAACCGAGCAGCTCGCTCTTCAGCGCGATAGCTCGGAGGCAGGCATTGAAGTCGGGCTGGAGACAGCTCTTCACGTCTCCGTTGCGATTCATGTATTCCTTCTGGAACGTCTTGGCCATCTGGAGAATCTCGTCCGTCTCGTCGAGCAAACCCTCCAGCGTTCGCGCACCCTTCTTCTTCACAGCAGCCATGGTGGTTCGTACCCTGACGCCAGCAGATATTCCTCGAACTGGCGCTTGTCCTCGTCGTGACACGCCTCGATTACGAGGAGCCTCAACTCTGAGTACGGGGCCATCTCCGGGATATCCACAGCGTCGTATGTGTTGTCGCCTTCGTCATCCATAGGCCGATTCTAGCACCTCTTGGAGCTCAGAACGGCATCGCTTTACGATCGCCCGCAGGTCGTCGCGGTGACGCATCGTCTCGTTGGCCTCTCGATACGGGGGCCAGGTGTGTGGGTGCGCTCGACGCTTAGCCATCAGATGGAGCACGTCACGCATCGCGTACATGTCCAATAGCTCATCGGTGGCCTTGGTCAGGGCCCAATCCTGCAGCGTCGCATAGTCCAGCGTTGGCATTCCTCTCGCGGCATCCTTGAGCACCGCGCTCGGACTGGACCCGCCGTGGCGATTGGGGATTACGCTAGCCAGAGGCATGTCCGCCCACCCGGGCACGTGACGGCCGCCCCCGGTGGCATTGATGCACCGAGCAGACAGCCGCTTAGCCGCACTCGTTAACCACGCCGACGTAGCATTGAACCCGAGGTCGCTCAGCACCTCTCCGCTATCACCCCAGGCCGGCACCATCTCCACATGCAGCCGCTGCGGCAGGGGAGCGCACCGTCGTTGGGTCTTGGCCTCGTCCGTCCACTCAACGTAGCCGGTAGACGTCACCTTGTCTCCAGTACCCGCGTAGATGCGCCCATCTGTGTAGGCCAGGTCTTGGCCCACTAGGACGATGGTGTTGCATCCCCATCGATGGGCCAATGAGACAGCGGCGGTCGTAGCTGATGATGAGCAGGCAACTCTCGGCACCCGGGTCAGGCGCTCGATTGGCCCACAGACCTCACCAGCCCATATAGGCAAATAGCTTGCTGGCTCACGCTGACCCTTGTCCTCGACCGGGAGATGCTCCCGGAAGTGCACTGGGTCGCACGCGATATTGTAGACCCTGGTAGCCCAGCGCGGGTCAATCTTCGGGGTCAGGTCGTTCGCCTCGATGTTGACCTGCACATGACAACTGAGGTGCTTACTGGCGCTGTTGATGCCGAACACCACACCTGTCTGCCAGAGGCGCGGGAGCAGGTGCTTGTGCTTCTCCAGGCTAGGTCCCGCCCCCACAATGTAGGCTATCTTGCCGTGCATCAGGTTGGGCAAAGCCATGGCTGCCGGCCACTTCGTCAACTGTTCCAGGTTCGCCAGGAGATTGGTCACCCATGCCCGAGACCTGGTCATTCCCGTAGCGTTGTTGGACATGGTACGCATGCATAGGCTGTTGACCAGGTCTGCCAGAGACTCGTCTCGCACGCACACGCTGGCCGCTGGATTGCGATAGCTCAGCCTAGACCAGTTGCGGATTAGGTCGCCCCTGCTGATGCCATCGTCCCCGACCAGGATGACGCGCCTGCCCTTACCACGCTCTCGCTCGGCGGTATCAGCATCGTCCGTCACGAAGACGGAGTCACGGGGCATGGTCTTGCGGTACGCATAGGGCACGATGGCTCGACCAACAGACCGAATGATGCTCGACCGTTTCCGGCCGACCCTCCATGATGGCTCGGCATCGCTCGAGGTCCTCGGGAGTGTCGATGTCGATGAGGGGCCTGGTTTCCGTAACCAAAAACGGGCCCGACCTCTCAGCGCGCCACACCCAGGCAGCCCCATTCCTAACCCAAGTGTGTCCCGGTCCACGATGGCAGGTCGTTACAGTGCCATCTAACTGCTTGACGCCTTTCCCTAGTGACAAGGCAGCTACCAGGTGAATTGCGGTACGCATAGGGCACGATGGCTCGACCAACAGAATCGTCTCGGCAATCTCGCAGTACCCATCAAGACACATCTCCCTGACCACCCGGTTGATGGGTTGGTCTCCAGCCGACATGCTGCGCCGGTGAACATTCACCTGCCAGTCCTGGTATCGAGAGTTCAGTCGATCGACCTCCCCCTCGACTTCATCGTCATCCGTTGACACAACCATCTCAAGATCCGGATAAGCGACCGTTATCTGATGCACAGTCGCTAGCGCATGCTCGACCAACGTCTTGCCCGCTATCTTCTGCAGGTTCTTGTTGGGCACCCTCTTCGACCCACCCCGGGCCGGGATTATGGCGACGGTCATCGGCGTGACCCCCAGCTGCCGTAGACCATGAAAAAACAGATCACCCCGAGGGCGATCCACATCCAGACATTCATCTCCCTACCCACGCTTTCTGCGGATTAATCCGCCCCAAATCCATCAGGTATTGCGCGATTCTCTCCCCCGCCTTGCCGTTGCCGTAGCGGCAGCTGGGCTTGTACGGTCCGTGCTCGAGCTGCCGCACTATCGCAGATTCAATCTGTGTCGCATCATGCCCCACGTCAATGACGTTCTCATCCCGCTCTCGGTGCTGCTGGCGCGTGCCTATGTTCACCACCGGCACACCTAGGTAGCTGCCCTCGCGGATAGCTGAGGAGCTGTTGCCGACGACGCAGGCAGCCTGGGCCATGAACGCCATGTACACCCCCGGGTCTAACGATCGGTATGTTTTGGTGATGGCCAACAGGCTCATGGGCATCTCTCGCAGCGCCCGAACGATACCCTCACAGCCGGCGTCGCTCGGGGGCCAGAACAGGCAGATGTGGTTTGGCTGCACCCTCTCCAGCGCCTCAAGCGTGAGCTTCATCTGCTCGTAAGACGCCTCCCACTCAGACGTGACGGGGTGCTGACTGAGCAGGATTGGCTGGTGGTCTGCTACCTGGCGCGCATACTGGCTCATTATATCCAGACGAGGGCAGCCCGTCTTGAACACCATGCTCGGGTCCTCACCCATCGCCACCACGCGGTTTCGGGCAGCATCAGTGGCTACGAAGTGCACGTGACTCAACTTGGTAATGGCGTGCCTAATGCTTTCGTCGATGGTGCCCGACACTTCCCCGCCCATCTGATGCGCGATAGGAATGTTCATGTACGCCGCAGCCTGCGCCACAGGCAGGACCTCGTACCGGTCACCGACCACGTACACGATGTCGGGCTGCTCAGTCTCGAACACGCGAGCACAAGCCGACAGAGTCAGGCTTGCAGTGTGAACCATGTGCTGCGGCTCACCTCCCTCGACCAGGCAGGGGACTCGAAGCACGTCGTACCCCTCAGCCTCGATGTGCTCGGCAACCTCCCCATACCGAGGCAGAACAGCCCCGGCGTAGGCCATGACGGTCAGCTCGCAGTCGTCTCGGTCCTGCAGATGCTCACAGACAGAACGCACGCTGCCCCAGTTCGCTCGGCCTGAGACGGCCACGAGTATGCGCTTCATTTGAGCGACACCTTCACCGTGAACACCACCTCTTGCCAGGTCATTCCCCCGCCTCCTTGTGCAAAAACACCTCCCTGGCCTCGGCCAAATCCTTCACCTTGTCCAGCCCCCTACTAGCTAGGGCTCGGTCCACGTATCGAATCTGCTGAACCATGAACTCAAACTCCTTCGGCTCCAGAGCATTCCACGCGTCGCTCCCATACATATGCCGACTCAGGGTGACGTGCCGCTCGATCCATGGCGCTCCCAAAGCGGCAGCAGCAACGGCCAGCCCGACGTTGTCCGGTGACGAGTGATCGCTGAACCCAACGCCATCGCCGAGACGTATCGAGTCCAGGCTCTGGTGCTCAGGACTGGCCGGGTACTCGGACACGCACTCCATAGGATGGACCTTGTCAGGGTGGCCCAGAATATCCAGAGCGCGCTCTAGCTCCTCACGCGAACACATGCCGTTGCTAATCCACACCTCGCTCTGGTCGTACTCCACACGGTCACTTAGGAACGTGAGCAGTGGAACGTTGGTCACCTGGCCACTCGGCACCTTGTACCGACGACAGCCAATCATGCGCTGCTTCTGGGCCGACTGGTTGCTGAACACGCTGCACATCCAGTCTACGTCGTGCCACCTCGCGTGCTTGATGAGTTGCTCCCACTCGTGAAACTCGAAGTCCGTGCGCCTGAAGTACTTGGACCGGTCCTCGTAGCGGAAGAAGTCGGGCCGCGGCGCGCCAGCTGGCACGACCTGTCCCGTGTGGCACTGGAACTTGACACAGTCAGCTCCGGCCTCGGCGAACACCTCGATGCTCTTCTTGGCGTTGCCCAGACTCCCGTCGTGGGTCGAGCCAATCTCGGCAATGATGTAGGTCAATCCCACTCCTCCTCAGGCGCGCCCGTCAAACAGTTCCAAACATCGCCGAAGTCTCGACCCAGTGCGCCCTGATTCTCTATCAGAGCCCTGAGTTGCTTTTCGCGAATCTCTAGCCGAGCCTGGGACTTTGCGATCTCCTGAATCTCCCCCACAAACTCAGGCATCTTGGCTGTAATGCGCTCGCACCTAGCTTTGGCTAGCAGGTATCTGCCACTCCGGCCGCTTCTGTCGTCGGGACTCGACATCAGCCAATCCAGATACTCACGCTCAGCATCGCTGCATTCAGCCATCAGTGCACCATCCCCTTAGGCCCTTCATCGTCATCGTCCAACTCCTCCTCGTCAGCCACCTCGACCTCCAGCAGCAGCGACTGTTCGGTCAGCGTCTCGACCGCATCAGTAAGGGCCCCAACTGCGGCAGCCAGTTGGCACACCGCGTCCAGAAGCGGCAGGTCGTCCTCCACCTCAGTCTCTTGGACGGTTAGCTCCCCGATCGCGCCCCGGAGAAATTCCCGCGTGGCTTCAATATACTCTTCGATGGTCATGTCTCCCATTTCTCAGCTCCCTCACAGGCCGAACACCAGCACAGCCACGCCCACGGCAATGAGCAGCAGGCCCAGCACAAACCAGTGCAGCATCAACAAGAAACTAATGGTCTTGTGCTGCTCATTTATACGTTCCTGAAGTGCACAGATAGCCGTATCAATGGACCTGTTGATGGCTATCTGCCTGTAGTTTATGCCAGTTTGGCTACCATTGATCTCAACCTGCGTCCTCCAGCGGTCCACTATACAACCCTCCTCGTCCTCCCATGCCATCAGCGAGCCGTTTCCTCCACGCGCGTAGTCATGGCGGTGCATACCGATTGCTGCCCCATATCCGGCCTCTCACGCGTTTTCATCACCAGCCCTAGCCCCAGGTACCCCCGGGAGCGAAAGCGTCTCCTGGCGCGGCTCAGCGTCGTTAGCGGGCACAATCTCTACAGCTCCCACGATACGTTCTCCTCCCGGTCCCGTGACCTCTCGGATCTTAGCACCGTTGAACACTGACATCACGTGACCGAGACACTTTTTCTGAAACTCCGCCACCAGCTCTCGGCGCAGCTGCTGCTCGTTCCTGATTAGCCAGGACATGGCCGCCGCTGCATCCGGTGGAACCTTGCCCCCGACCTCCACAACCCACCCTGGACTACGTAGGCGCACAGTGTACCCCTTTCGGCGTAGTTGTCCGACTAGGCTCAGCTCCATCTCAGACCTCCTAACCCGTGCACCAAACTGGTGCCGCCTGGGTGCTCGCAAGACCCGTCCATCCACCACCCGTTCCCGTGCACGTGCACCCGTTTTCTATTAACGGGTTGCACGGGTGCACGGGTCGGGGTTACGGCACCCGTGCAGAACGGGTATTGCACGGGCACCAAACGGGTTGCACGGGTTGCATCATTCGTCATCAAATTCACCCTCCCATCCATCGGGTTTCGTAACAGCTCCACGGTAACGGTCCAGCGGCACCGGACCCTTAACATAGGGCCTGGCCTGTCCTCTGGTGGTCCTCACCACTACCTCATGCATCTCCAGGGTCTCCAGCACACCCCTTAGAGCCCGTCCGGTTTTGAGTAGAGAGCGCATCGAGTTCTCGGTCACGGCCCCATTCTCCTCAATGAGGGACATCACCTCGTTCTCCAGCCGTTCCCAGCTCTCCCGATTAGACGCTCGGGTTTTAGCCTGGAGCGACCGTTCGTACTCGTCCTGGTCCAGCCCAACGATACGCACAGGTG